>SXGT01601011.1_pt1 | contig 68710 bp, 42 predicted proteins | sample 3176221 | NCBI WGS metagenome assembly SXGT01 (sample SAMN11356862, study PRJNA531348) | freshwater metagenome | isolation source: freshwater sample F1-120 | place: China: Fuxian Lake, Yuxi | collected 2017-12-25
GTGCCTGTCCTTGTCGCCGAGCAGCCTGGCCACTGCGTTGACATTTGACTCGTCGCCGATCTGCCCCAGCCAGTTGAGGGCTTCGCGTCGAACCTTGTCGGCGGTTCCGGTGATGAGGAGTTTCTCGAGTTCGGTTGCGACCGCATTGCGCTCCGTATCGGCCCCCGGTCGGCCTGCCGTGTGCACCAGGCGATCCAGCGCCAGGCGTGCTGTCGTGATGATGTCGAGGCGCAAGCCGTCTTCCTTCACGGAATCGGGAGCTTGACCGCTGAGCCTTCCGAGTGCGGCCACGACGGGCGCTCCGAGAGCTGCGGCCTCCGCGCGCGAGGCCATGCGCACGTCGGCATCCGGAGACGTCACTTTTTCGAGGAGGATTTTCACCTTCGCCTCGTCCTCTGCCAGGGCGAGGGTTGCTGCCGTCAAGAGGAACCAGAGTGCGGTGAGAATTCGTTTCATGGGGTGCCTGCTCTCAGAAGTTCTTGTCAATTCGGGTGCGGTGGAAAGTCGGAGCGCGGAGTCTAGATGTGCCATGGGCTGCGATTTGGCCGGGAAAGGAGCCGATTCGCCTCGGCGTCGCCGACAACACTCTCGTTTGCGGAATCCCACTGGAGCTTGCGCCCGAGCATATAGGAGATATTGGCGAGGATGCACAACGTACCCACGGCGTGGCCTGCCTCGATCGTCATGATGGGCTTCTGGCGCGTGCGTATGCAGTTCATGAAGTCTTGCTCATGTCCAGGGCTCTTGTAGGGGTGCACACCGTCGGAGGGAGGCTCGTACTCCTTCGCCTTGTCCTCGGTGCCGCAGCCGCCGTCGCCGCCGGTCACGATCAACGTGTCCTTCTCGCCCAGGTATCGGGCGCCGAAGCCTGCACCTCCGTGTGGTTCGCCTGGCTGCCGCCAGTAAAGGACCCAGTCGGGGTCCTTGAACTCGTACTTGACCAGCATGTCGACTGGACAATCCCAGATCCCTTTTTTCGGAGCTGTTCCCGTCGCCTCCACGGTCACCGGGCCCTTCGAGTCGGAGTCCATGCACCACATCGCGACCGACATGACGTGAGCCCCGCGGTCCCGGATCTGGCCGCCGCCGAAATCAAGGAACCAGCGAAAGTTGAAGTGCACGCGGTCCTCGTTGTAGGGCACGTAGCGGCACGGCCCGAGCCAGAGGTCCCAGTCGAGCTGCGGTGGCGGCTCGCTGTCAGGCTTGAAGCCGCCTTCGGGGTTTGGGTAGTGCCAGCAGTTGACTTCCTTGACTTTGCCGAGCATCCCGTTCCGGATGTACTGGCACGCCTTGAAGGCGGCTGGCGTTGAACGACCCTGCGAGCCCACCTGCATGACGCGCCCGCAGCGCTGCGCAGCTTGCACCATCTTGCGTCCTTCCTCAATCGTTACCGAGGCGGGCTTCTGCACGTAGACATCCTTGCCGGCCTCGCAGGCGAGGATTGCCATCACCCCGTGCCAGTGGTCTGGCGTGGCGATGAAGACCGCGTCGATGTCCCTTTGGTCGAGGAGAGCCCTGAAATCTTTGTGCAGGGGCACGTATCGGCCAACGTTCTTTGCCGCGCGCTCCAGGTGGCTCCTGTCGACGTCGCAAATCGCGCCACAACTCTCCTTGAAGTTGTTCAGATGGCTCGATCCCATCCCACCCACGCCGATATGGCCGGTAATGATCTTCTCGTTGGGCGATGCCGCGCCCAGGAATCCCTCGTGAAATATGGCTGGAGCCGCGATCGCCCCGGCTCCAATTGCCGCCGTCCGGGCCATGAAGCCACGCCGGGTCGTTGTCGTTGGCATGAAGCGCAACCTTTCTTGTTGTGATGAGCTCACCCAAAGTATGCATTGCGCATTACTTTCGATTGGGATGTGATCGAGCACATGATAAATTCTGAAGCACTTGCTTGAAGCGCAAAATCACCGAGTTTCCTGCACAGGGAGATCCACATGAGCCGTCGAGTGACTCGCCGTCGATTCTTGTTCCGTTCCGCACATGCGCTGGGTACTGGCATGGCTCTGCCGGCGGTCTTGAGGAGCGGCTCGATCGCGTCCGCCGCTGGTCCTTCGGCCAATGACCGCGTCGGCATTGGCTTCATCGGCACCGGCGGAAGGGGAAGCGACCACCTGAGCGTATACGCCCAAAGCAGGAAGTTTCCAGCCGTCGCGGTCTGTGATGTCGAGGCAGCGAATCGGCAGCGAGCGGCGAAGTCAGTGGGGCCCGAGTGCGGCCAGCACAATGATTACCGGGAAGTGCTTGAGCGTAAGGACGTTGACGCGGTGGTGATCTCCACCCCGGACCACTGGCATGCAATGATGGCCATCCATGCCTGCGAGGCGGGGAAAGATGTCTTCTGCGAGAAGCCTCTGTCGCTCACGATCGTGCAGGCCAGGGCGATGGCCAACGCCGCGCGGCGTTATGAGCGAGTCTTCCAGACGGGCAGCCAGCAGCGCTCCTCGGGCGAGTTTCGTCGTGCGTGCGAGCTGGTGCGAAGCGGGCGCATTGGGAAAATCCGGGAAGTGATGGTGAACGTGTGGGGCACGTCGAAGCCGTGCACGCTTCCCGCGGAGGACCCGCCGGCTGGAATGGACTGGGATCGGTGGATCGGTCCCGCTCCCTGGCGCCCTTTCAACAAGCAGCTTCACCCATATCATTGGCGCAACTATCGAGATTTCTCGGGCGGAAGCATGACGGACTGGGGAGCTCACCATCTCGACATCGTCCAGTGGGGGCTAGGCATGGACGATTCGGGGCCTGTTGAGATCCTTCCACCGGAAGGCACCGGGCCCCAGTACGTGACCTACAGGTACGCGAACGGTGTTGTCGTCAAGTGTGGAGAGACCGCAGTGCAGGGTGTCCGGTTCGTCGGCGATTATGGAAAAATTAACGTCAACCGTGGCTACTTTCAAGCCGCTCCGGAGGAAGTGGCCACGGAGCCGCTCGGGCCGGCGGACGTGAATCTCTATCGAAGCCCGGGACACCATGAAGATTGGCAGCAGTGCATCCGAACGCGGGGCCGTCCGATCACGGACGTCGAGATCGGCGCTCGCTCCGTGACCGTCTGCCACCTCGGAAACATCGCGATCTGGCTCAATCGGAAGCTCCAGTGGGACCCTTTCAAGGAGCAGATGGTTGGCGATCCCGAGGCGGCCCGCTGGCTGGATCGACCAACCCGCGCCCCCTATCACCTTTAATACTTCCTCTAGCAGAACCCGAGGTTTCACGATGCTCTCCTTCCTGCTTGCGCTTGTTTTCCTGGCGGCTCCCGAGGTAGGCGTTTCGACCCCCGAAGCTCTTCTGGGCGAGATTCTTCCTGGCCTTGCAAGCACTGATTCGGCCCAGATCGATGGAGCCTGGAGGGCCCTCGAGCGGGCGTGCTTCGAGGCGGGTCGTCCTGGTGCGGAGAACGAGCGCAAGGCTCTGTCCCTGGCGATCGCCGCGAAGCTCGGGGCCGATGTGCCCGAGTCGGCGCGCGTCATTTTCCTGCGCGCGCTCGAGATTGTGGGGAAAGGCGAGGCCGTCCCTGCCCTCGCGAAGCTCATCGCGCCTGGCAATCCCTCTTCGATTCGCGAAGGCGCCCGCAGGGCCCTCGATACCAACCCGCACGTCAACGCCAAGAAGGCACTGCGGCACGCGCTGGGGCAAGCCGAGGGCTCGCTGCGCGTCGGCGTCATCCATTCGCTGGGCGTTCGCCGAGACTTCCTCGCTACTGGTGACCTCATTGGCATTGCCGAGGACAGCGACCTGGCGGCCAAGCTTGCCGCGGTCGAAGCGCTGGCGGAAATCGGAGACGTCTCCGCGGTTCCGGTCGTGGAGGAGGCGCTCAGCAATCTCAAGGGCCCCGAGCTCGCGGTGGCCCAGCGGGCCTACCTCCGGCTGGCTGATTCGCTCGTGCGCAACGACGAGAGAGGTCAGGCCCGACGAATCTACGACAAGGCAGCTCGGATTTCTCCAGCGCACAAGGCGGCGGCGTTGATTGGATTTGCCAGGGCAGGGCTCCAGAGCGAGATCGAGCGAATCGCGAGCGCTCTTGATGACCCTGACCCGCAGGTTGGAGGTGCGGCTGTTGAGGCCGCCTCCAGGATCACCGGCGACGGCATGACGAAGGCGCTTCTTGTCAGGCTCGAGCGGGATCCGAGCGTGAAGTTGTTGCGCATCCTGGCCCGGCGGCGTGGGCCGGGAGCGCGAGCGGCGCTGTTGAACGCGGCCAGGAACACGCAGGCCGCGAATCTGCGCCTTGAGGCCCTCCGATTGTTCGGGGACTTTTCGAGTGACAGGGACGGCAGGGATGCCATCGATCTTCTCCTTTCCGCACTGGGAGAAGGAGGTGAGGTCGACAGGGTCGTGGAGACGACGCTGTCACGAATGCGAGGGCCCGTGACTGTGACGATCGCCGAGCAACTCGGCAAGGCATCGGGTGATCGCAAGCTTGCCTTGATCCGCGTCCTGGGGGCCCGAAGGGAAGTCGAAGGCCTCCAGGCGCTTGAGTCCGCAGCCTCCGATGCCTCGCTCCCTGTGCGAACGGCTGCGCTTCAGGCGATCGGCCAGGTGGGCCAGGCTTCAAGCGTTGCTCTGCTCCTCGGCATCCTTGTCAAGGCCGGTGACGCCGAACGTGGGGCCGCCATCGGAGCCCTTGCACGCCTCTGCGGCGACGAAAGCTCGACTGCCATCGTTGCCGCCTTCGCCAGGGCCGAAGGTGCCGATCGCGCGGTGCTTCTTCGCGTGATCGCGCTGCGGCGCGATCCTGGCTCCGTGGATCGTCTCAAGAAAGCCGCCGGGGAGCCGAGCTCGCTGGTGCGCCTGGCTGCCATCGAAGGTCTTGGATTTTCCAACGATTTATCTGCCCTGCCGATTCTGCTCGAAGTCATCGAGAAGGGCACCGAGGCGGAGCAGTCCCTCGCCCTGCGGGGCGCCTTACGTTTTGGCGATCAGATTGCGAGGGACGACCGTTCAAAGGCGCTGGCGATTTATCTCAAGGCGCTCGACATCTCCGAAGATCCGAAGGATCTCTCCATGGCCTTGCGGGGAATCGCGGAGACATCGGGACCCGAAAATCTCAAGCGTATCCTTCCCCATCTCAAGAAGGGACCCTTGCAGCGTGAGGCTGGCCGCGCTGCCCTGCGCCTTGCCCAGCGGCTGCCGGAGGATCAACAGGCGGGCGCAAAGGAGGTCTACGAGCTTGTTCTCGCGCTGGACCCCGACCACACGACCGCGAGTCAATGTGTGCGGCGTCTACGGCGACTGGGAGTGGATGTCGACCTGGCCCGCAAGAGAGGCTTTGTGACCCGTTGGTGGATTCTGGCTCCATTCCCCAACCCGCAAGGTTCTTTGTGGGAAAAGGCGCTCCCCCCGGAGAGTGGCGTCGATCTTACAAAGCCCGTCGAAAGCGAGGGTGAGAAGTATGAGTGGAAGATGTATCACACGCCAAGTCCGCGGGGTGTGATCGATCTGGCGGATGCAGGCTACAGCAGCGAGTTCGCCGGGGCCTACCTCTATGCCGAGATCTCCGTGAAGAGCGCCTGTGATGCCTTGTTCAAGATGGGGAGCGACGACCAAATCGCCTGCTGGCTCAACGGGGTGAAAGTGCACGCTTACCGCGCGAGCCGGGGCCTCGAAGTGGACAAGGACACGGTTGAGGTGAAGCTCACGGAGGGCGTGAACCGCATTCTGCTCAAGATCCTGAACGACACGCTAGACTGGGGAGCCTGCCTCCGAATCACGGACAGGGCCGGTAAACCGCTAGATTTTGCGCAGAAGGAGAGTTGAAGAGCCTTTTCAGTACAGGGGCGTTGTCAGGATCCCTAAGGGAGGGACAGAATCCTGTAAATTCTGCTGTCTCTCTACTGAGCAGTGGGACTTGATGCCGAAAGAGTCTGCATGGACAGTCTGCTGGATTTTGACACGGTTCTTGCCCGCTCTGACGGTGACAGAGAGGCCCTGCAAGTAGTGGCACAACTCTTCCTTGAAGAGTTTCCGGGCTTGTTGACAGAGATTCGACGGGCGATCGGGAGCCGCGACGCCAAGGCCCTGCAGCACTGGGCGCACAATTTGAAGGGCGCAGTGAGTAACTTCTCACCCGTGTGTGCCGCCCCACTCATGGAGCTCGAGCTCATGGCCGGGAGAGGCAGGACCGAAGGGGCCGAGGCGTTTCTTCGAGCGGCCGAAGAGTATCTGGAGGTTCTCTCGGGGGAAATGCTGGTCTTTCTTGTCCCCACGCCGTAGGGCCAAGAGTCCATTGAGCAAGTCTGCCCGGGCAGTGTTGCGAGCCCCAGGGACCCTGCTGCCTTGGTCAGTCTCACTCCGGTGTGACGTACGCCGCGGTGATTCCGCCGTCCATCAAGAAGGTGCTCCCGGTCAAGAACGAGGAGTCGTCGGAAGCGAGGAAAAGGGCCGCCTTGGCCATCTCCTTAGCCTCACCGAAGCGACCCATGGGGATGTGGACGAGACGGCGCTGTTTCTTCGCGTCCGTGTTGAGGAAGCTCATGAGAAGCTCTGTTTTGAGGGGTCCAGGGCAGAGAGCGTTCACGCGGATGTTTTCCTGGGCGTGGATGACCGCTAGCTCCCGGCTCATGGCAAGGACGCCGCCCTTCGACGCCGTGTAGGCAATCTGTGGGGTGGCGGCCCCCAACACGGCCACAAAGCTCGAGGTGTTGATCACGACGCCTCCGCCGGCTCTCCGCAGCGCCGGTATTCCATACTTGCACCCGAGGAAGACGCCCTTGAGGTTGATTGCCATCGTGAGGTCCCAGACTTCCTCAGTCGTCGTGATGGCGTCGTCGTCGCTTGCGTGCATGATTCCGGCATTGTTGAACAGGACGTCAAGCCGGCCGAAGCTTCGCTCGGCCACTTCGACCATGCTCCTGGCGTCCGCGGCCCTTGATACATCGGCGTGCGTGTAGACGGCCTGGCCCTTCTGCGCCTCGACCATCGCGACCGTTTCCCGCCCGCCCGAGTCGTTGACGTCGACGACGACGATCCGCGCCCCCTCCTTCGAGAAGAGGAGCGCGGTCTCGCGGCCAATGCCGCTCGAAGCCCCGGTGATGAGGGCGACTTTGTCCTTGAGTCTCATGGTGCTTCTCCGAGGCCTTTCATTTTTTCCCCCGCGCTCGCCTGATTCTGTATTGTGCCGCCGCCTGAACAAACTCGTCGAAAACGCGCTGCTCCGTCGGGTCGACCGCGGCGCGCAGCTCGGAGTGGAACTGGACGGCGATCAGCCACGGGTGGCTTGGCATCTCGATGGCCTCGATTGTGCCATCGGGCGCGCGCGCGACGATTCGGAGTCCTTCGGCGGGGCGCTTCACTGCCTGGTGGTGCCACGATGAAGGCTCGAGCGACGTGGCGCCGAGGACCTCCGCAAGCTTTGAGGCGGGCTCGATCGAGACCGGGTGCCGCGTCGGCTGCCGATCGGGCGTGCGGTGCGCGACTTGATCTCCCACCGCATCTGGCAAGTGCTCGTGCAGTGTCCCACCGAGGGCAACATTCAGCACTTGCGCGCCGCGGCAGATCCCCAGCATGGGAACCTGATCCGCCACAACACGCTTCGTCATTGCGATCTCGCTCGAGTCGCGTTCCGCGCTTACATTGTAGATCGTCGCGTGATCCTGGCCGCCGTAGAGCCTCGGATCAATGTCCCCGCCACCCGAGAGGAGCAGACCGTCGAGGTGATCGAGGATCTCGACCGCTCTGGGATCTCCAGGCGGAATCAGCAGTGGAATGCCGCCCGCGCGGCGAATGGCCTCAACATACTCGACACGCGCATGGAGCTTGTTCTCCAAGTCCGCAGGGTACGTTGTCAGGCCAATGATGGGCGTGGGCATGGAACAGAGCGTATGCATATCCAATCCGCGACCCTCGCGCAAGGCTGGCTTCTGCACCCGGTACCGGACGGTACGGCACATGAATGTTGACGAAACTGGGTGCAAGTGCCCCACCCGGGTGCGCCCGCAAGGTCTTGCTCAAATCCTCTCGAAATACCGCCTCCGCTCCCAGTCGGTCACGGCCCTGGCGTAGGCCTGGTGCTCGGTACGGAAGAAGTGTGTATAGTGCTCGACGACCTCGGAACCAAAAGCCTTCCTCGTGAAGGCGTTCGACTCGAAGAGTTTCGTCGCCTCCTCGAGGGATGCCGGCACCTGCGGGAGGTCCTTCGCGGCGTACATGTCGCCCTCGAAAGGTTTCGGCGGCTCTGTCTTCTGCTCGATGCCGTCAAGCCCTGAAGCCAGCGCAGCGGCGAAGGCGAGGTAGGGGTTGCAATCGGCTCCAGGCATGCGGCACTCGATGCGCAGGCTCGAGCCCTTGCCCACGACGCGGAAGCCGGCAGTGCGGTTGTCGTGGCTCCAGGCGATCCGTGTCGGTGCCCAGGAAGCGGACTGGTAACGCTTGAACGAGTTCACTGTCGGGGCGTAAAAGACCATCAATTCGGGCGTGTGAGCGATCCAGCCGCCGAGGAACCACCGGAAGATGTCCGAGCATTCGATGGGGCCCAGCTTTCCTTGCCCGGCGAACACATTCTCGCCCTCTCTCCAGAGGCTCAAGTGCAAGTGGCAGCTCGATCCGGCCCGATCGGCAGCGAACTTCGCCATGAACGTGACGCTCAGGCTCATCTGGTCGGCGACCTCCTTCATGCACTGCTTGCATACGGCGTGGCGATCGCACATGGCGAGCACGTCCGTGTACCGCACGTTGAGCTCGTGTTGGCCAAGGCCCCACTCACCCTTCGAGCTCTCGACGGGCACGCCCGAGAGCTTCAGGTGCCGTCGTACTGCGCCGTTGAATGGGTCGACTCTCGCCCCCTGCAGCGCGTGGTAGTCTTCCAGGTACCAACCGGCTGGATCGAGTGACGCGTAACCACTCCTGGCAGCGTCCTTGAAGCTGTTCTGGAACATGTAGTATTCCAGTTCAGAGGCGGCCATCACGTCGAAGCCAAGCTTCTTTGCGGCCTCGGCCTGTGTTCGGAGCATTGACCGTGGGGCGACCGCGAGTTGAACGTGCTTCTTCTCATCCTCGACATCGCAAAGGACGAGAGCGGTCCTTGGAAGCCAGCTCGCAACGCGAAGTGTCGAGAGATCGGGCACGAGGTGAAAGTCACCGTAACCTCGCTCCCAGTTCGCGAACTTGTAGCCGGGCACGGGTTCCATCTCCATGTCAGCCGTGAGCAGGTAGTCGCAGGCATGCGTCCCGCCCCTGGCCACCGACTCCAGGAAAAACTCCGCATCGAACCGTTTTCCCATGAAGCGGCCGTAGATGTCCGTGAAGACGACGAGGACGGTGTCAAGCTCGCTCGTGCGGACGAGCTCAGATAGATTGTCGAGGCTCAGCATTCCTGGAGGGGTGGACATGGCTCTTCTTTATCTCTCACTTGTCCAGGATCCGCGATTCTATTCGCTGAAGCAGCGCTGCCTCCTCCTGTGGCTCTCGGCTCTCACATCGCAGACACGACGACTTCGGGCGACGGTAGACAAGCTGCCGCGGCAGCGAGGACCTCCTCGTCGCGCTGACAGTGGATCGCGAGCAGAAGATGCTCGATCGTGATGGCCGGATCGGCACCCAGACGATCGACGACGGGCGCGACCTGCTTCTCGAAGCGAAAGGTGCCACTTGGCCAATCGATCACAGTTCGGATGACCTGCAAGACTTGGGCTCGGAGCTCGCGACCGATGGTCTCGGAGCAGAGGACATTTGCCTCCACAAGCAAGAACCCGAGCGGCTGGTGACTTGAGCCTTGCTTTTGCTTGTCGAGAACACTGCGGATCGCCTCACGAGAAAGCAGGCCATTGTCGATCAGACGATGGCCGAGTCGATCCCGAAAGCCTGAGGTTGCGAAGGAGACCTTGCCCGCGTGGAAGTAGATCTTGGCGGCCATTGGCAATGCCGGGCCGTGGTCCGACTCGCAGCGTCCTGTGAGAGTCAAGAGTCCGGTGTGCTTTCCTCGGCTGAGAAACTGAAGCACTTCCGTCAAGTCGAAATCCTGCAAGTTCCCGTTCAGGCTCATGTTTTACCTCGAAGTTGGGCGGCGCCGCGCCGCGGAAATCGTCCCTTGCAGATGAGTACCGCAAGGAGGGTGCCCGTTCTGGTCACGAATCCAGGTGGCTGCGCTATCAAGCCACCTATCTGCTTGGCTCGACACACCCTGAAGGCCTTGCAGCGGGCCCATCCCAGGATGGAATCCTGGGATGGGCCCCTGGTCCGAGGCCGAGCCTGGTTGCTTCCCATCGCCAATTTTGGACACCAAGAGCAGCTTTTGGACGTTGTTGGTCTCTCCCTTTCCGGCCCAAGCCCCCTCCTTGTCCCGAAGCGCAGAAAGGTGGACACGGCGTGCCCGGGGGCGTTTTCAAGCAAGACTGCTGCTATTTGATGATGGCGGGCTCCAGGGAGTCTGCTTTTCTGGCTTGCAGGAGCGACACATCTAGGCGAAAACTCACCCTTGCTTTGCGTCATGAGTAAGGAGACGTCATGCCATCATTGCGAGAGGTTCGAAAGCAGCTCGAGGAACGCCTCGAAACGTTACGCCGGCGCGTGGGGAAAATCGAGAAAGACCTTGGGCGAGAATCGAACCCTCTTGACCAGGACTGGAAAGAGTCTGCCACGACGCGAGGGAACGACGAGATTCTGGATGCGTTGGAGTCAGAAGGGCTCGAGCAAATCGCCGCTTGCGAGGCCGCCCTCCGGCGTATAGAGGAAGGAAGCTACGGGAAATGCGTTCAATGTGATCAGCAGATCGCACCCGAGCGCCTCAAGGCGCTGCCGTACGTGATTACCTGTATCGAATGCGCGAGGAAGACGACCGGGTAATCCCGGCCTGACTCGCTTGGCGAGGAGACTCAGGAGGATTTCAGCGGAACGCGGTGCCGCAGGGGGTGTTCACCGAGGGCCGGCTCCTTGAGTTGGCCACTCGCGGCGTGCGGCTGCCCTTCAAGGCGTTGTCATGCTATGATCCCCGGCGTGAATCGAACTGGCTTCACCACGCTGATGATCAGCCTTGTGCTTTCAACTCCCGGTCGCATTTTCGCCCAGTGCGTCATGTGACGAGAGACGATGGCGGCCTCCGGTCGGGGGCCGGGTGAAGGGAACCCTGCTCTCGGGTTTCACGTCGCGATTCTCTTTCTCCTGGGAATGCTCTTCCTGCTGGTGGCGGGTGTTGTCGGGCTTTTCCTCCACGCCTCCAGGGGTGTCGCAGTTGTCGCTCCGAGTGTGTCGGAGGTCGTGGCAGGGCGCGGGAGCGCTGGCAAAGCGCTTTGATTCCTCCTGACGTTCTGTGCGGTACGATGTGCCCATGTTCCGCTTGGTCTGGACTCGACGCCTTGCTCTGATCCCCGTCCTCTTGGGCGTTTTCGCGCCCGTCTTGATTAGCGGGCCTCCTGTGGATGCGAGCCCCATCGAAACCTTCGCGGAGAGCTGGCGCTGGCGACTCTTCGATCGGCGGGAGGGCCTCGCCTCAAGCTCCGTCTCCGCGCTTCACCAGGATCGCCAGGAGTACATTTACGTCGCCACGGAGAGTGGAGTGTCGCGTTATGACTTTTGGGAGTGGAGTGTTCTTGAGAATAGCGAACCCTTTGACGACGGCGAGGTGAGCTGCTTCATTGAATCCCCAAGCGCGCTCTTCGCGCTGACCCAGAACGTGATCTGGAAGGTGCGGGGCGGAGCGACCCTTTCACCCCTGTACCGCGGGGGAGGCTTGCATGCCGCACTGAACGACCTGGGGGACATTTTTGTGATCGATTCGAAGGCAGGTCATCACCTCGCAATTCACGGGGAGTTGCTTGACCGCCTGGACGATGTTCGTCTCCCCACGGGGAAGGTCTTGAGCTACGAAATTGATTCGAGCCGGATTCATTGGCTCGCTACCTCCGACGGCTTGTTCCAGAGAGACCTGGCTCGTCGATCGTGGCGCGAGGTCGAGGAGCGCGACCTCGGCTCGGGCCTCGCCGATCGAAAGTGTGTCAGCTTCTTTCGGTTGCAGGCTCGCGAGAATCCCCTCAACGAGGCTCAGGATCGAATGGAGGCGAAGAGCTCCTGGGTGAGCTTGGCGCTTTTTGTTGATCCCAGGTCCTCCGGGCAGATCCTCGCACGGCTTGATGGCTCTACCTGGACTCAAACGGCGGCGCTGAGTGGCTCCCGTGTGAAGCACATGATGCGAGACACTTTCGGCAATCAAATCGCAAGCACCGAAGATGGCCACTTGCTCCTCTCCCAGGACGCCCACGAATGGAAAGCGGTCTTGACGTTGGGTGTGGGGCGAACGGAACTCTACGGGGGTCTGCTCGACTCTTCCGGCATTCTCTGGTTTGCCACGAGCGCTGGCGGCGTGGCCTCGTTCGATGCGAGAAGCCGGGCATGGGAAGCCTTGCCGACGGGCACGAGGGAGGCGTTTCCCAAGGTCTTTTCCATCCTCGAGACGGATTCCGGCGACGTCTGGGTCGGCATGGCCCGGGGTGTCGCGCGCCTTCGGCAAGGCGAGCCACCGCTCACCTGGGAGCGAGTGCTGGACGTGCCGCTTGAGAAGGTGACGGGCCTTGCGGTCGATAGTTTGCAGCGGGTCTGGATCTCCTCCGCCGAATCCTTCAACGGTGCTTTTCACTTCGATTCGAGCGGCGAGGAGGGTTGGAGCAAGGAGGAGCACGATGGCTTCAAGGACCATCCCATCCGCCGGATCGTTGCTGATAGATCCGGCGAGCTTTGGTTTCTGTCCAAGGAGCCGCTGCCAGAAGGAGGCTACACGATTTACCGCCTTGGCCTCTCGACGGCCCACGAGCTGGCACCGACCGAGGTGCCGCACGGACCTGTCAACGACCTCGTTCAGGCCCACAAGGGCGGGGTGTGGCTTGCCACCGACGAGGGGTTGATTCACGCAATTCTTGAAGGTGATCGCCTCGTGGCGGACCAGCAGTACACCAACAAGAATGGTCTGCTGTCGTCGCAGGTGTGGGCGGTGACTGAAGCCGCCGACGGCGCGATCTGGGTCTGCTATCCGAGCTCTGGCGGAGGAGTGACCCGGATCCAGGACGGAGAGGTGAAGAGCTTTCAATACAGTGACGGCCTCGCGAGCCCGGACGTCTGGTCGATTGCCGCTGTCGGCTCGAGCATCTGGTTTGGGACGGGGCGAGGACTTTCACGCTTTGACGGCGAATGCTTCTATAGCCACCCCATCGCGTCGATGGACTTTCGCAGCATCCGCGTGTGGCCCATCACGGCCTCACGACGTGACCCGGACTGCCTGCTCCTCGGGACGTATGGCCAGGGGGTTTTCAAGTACCGGCAGGAGGACCGCCGCCGACCTCGCTTCATCGCACACCAATTTCCCGCTGAAGTTCCGAGGTCAGGCAATGTCACCTTCGAGTGGGACGCGAGAGACTACCGAAATCAGACGCCCCATGATCTGCTCCTTTACCGCAACCGGTTGGATGGCGGAGCGTGGACTCGCTTTGGCGGCGGTCGTGCCCAGGACTTCAAGGGACTGGCTCCAGGCCAACACACGTTCGAGGTTCAGGTGCGTGACTCGGCCGGCAACAGAAACCGGGAGGACCTGCTGCACGTCTTCAAAGTAGGTCGAGCTGGCGGAACGGGCTCGATTCTGGCCTGGCTGGGCATTGGTGCCGGCATGGTTGGAGCCGCGCTGGTGGCTTACTGGATGGTTCGAAGGCTTCGAGGGCTTCGCCGGGCGCAAAGGTATCGACGAGCCTTTACCGACTGCCCGAGCGCGGTTTTTATCGTCGACGCTGACGGGCGAATCCTTGAATGGAACGGCAAGGGCAATGAGGTGGTGGGCGTGGACGGGATGAGCGTCACCGACATCCTCGGCCGTCCGCTCTCGCTCCTCCCGATCTTTTTCGGTGACGATCTCAAGGGAGAGCTCAGGGGCCTCCTCAGGGGCGTGCCCATGCGCAGAAAGAGGCGAGTCCCCGGCCCGGCGGGACCCCTCGGCAGGATCGCGGCGATCCAGGGTTTTCCCATCGAGTCTGCTGCGGGGCGGGCCGTGGTGATCGTGGAGGACGAGACCAGCTCGGCTCAAAGGGAGATCCTGAACGAACGTGAGCGGCGCCTGTCCAGTCTCCGCCATCTGGCGGGTTGGTTCCTTTGCGACTTTGGAGACACACTTGGCAAGGCCCGCAGGGATGGCGGGGCGAGCCTGGAACTCGTCGAAGGGCTCGAGCGGCTCGAGACGATTGCCCGAAAGCTCTCGTATTTCGCGGGCGAGATGGCGCCCGAGAGCATGAGCACCAACACCTCGGACGTGAGCGGTCTCCTCGAGCGGATCCTCGGTGGCAGTGGCTCGTCACCCACCCTCAGAAGGCCGTCCGGAGTCAAGGTCGACTACCGCGCGCAGCCAGGGCTCTGGTCCGTTTCGATGGACGAGGTGCTTCTTGCTGAAGCCTTGCTCGAGGTGCTGCGCAACGCGGTGGACGCCCTTGGCGATGGCGGAACTCTCAGCGTTCGCGCGCAAAATATTCGTCTGGAGGACGACCCCGGTCTCCTCTCCCCTGGTGCCTATGTCGAGGTCCTGGTGAAGGACTCTGGCGTCGGAATGGATCCGGTTCAGCTGGACCGGCTCTTCGAGCCGTTCTATTCGACGAAGCCGCGGACTCAGGCTCTGGGCGTCGGGCTCGCATCTGCCTACGGCATCATTCGGGCGCATCGCGGGGATATCCGTGTCGAGTCGAAGACAGGGCAAGGTACGACCGTGCGGATCCTTCTACCAGCGAGCCACAGTGGCCAAGAACCCCGCGCCTTGCTGGCTTGAAGACCCCCGTCGGCCAGTGTTTCACAAGTTGCCGAAGGGGGGAAGGTTACGATTCGGCGACAAAACACAAGAACGCTGAACCTCGGCGGAGTTTGCCGCAGTTCAGCGTCTTGGGTACGGGTTAGGTAGGACTCTCCCTGGAGGGGGTTAAGCTCCGGGGCAGAGGGTTGAGGAGGGTTGGGTCTGGAAAGGGTGTTGAGGTTTGGGTTCTTGAGTCTCTTCAGGTCAGGAGGGTTGTGCCTGACTCCTATCGCAGGCTTCGTGCCAACCTTTGCACCTTGGATGCGGATCCGTCGCAAAGTGTTCAGGGAATTCGAGAAGAAGATGGAATGCTCCAGGATTCCCCTTGCGGGAGACTTTGGACGAAGTGGTGGATTCGCAAGCACTGTGTACAGTAAGGCTACACGGCGGGCTCCTGGCTGGTCCGGTCCCTGGTAATGTTCGAGGCGTGCCATTACGCTCGGGAGCCACATGAGCGAAGAGCCGACGCATCCACGGTTGGAGAAACGATCCAGAGCGCGCCGCAATCCCTCGCCGTCGACGTGGGTCGAGCTAGTTTGGCCAGGCAAGGCGGACGCCCTTCGTCCCGGCCTTCTGGGGGGTGGCGGGACCCTTGAAGAGGTCGAGCGACACCCTGGCCATGGGCCCGGGATCCAGGACCGCAAGGAGTGGCGCAACCTCCTCGTCGCGGGCGACAACTTGCTGGCTGCCCATGCGCTTCAGCCAAGCCTCCAGGGCAAGATGGACGTCGTTTACATCGACCCCCCCTTTGCCACGGGCGACGATCAGACCGCTGCGCTCGAGATTGGCGATGGCGGCCAGCGGAGCGCTCGATCCACGGTTGAGCCCATGCCGACGCGCATGGCTTACGCGGATCGTTGGGGCCGCGACCTGGCGCCGTACTTGAACATGCTTGCGCCGCGGCTCGTTGCAATTCGGCCGCTTCTTGCGCCCGAGGGCTCGATCCTTGTCCACGTCGACCGGCGCGTCGCCGCTTCCGTGAAGCTGCTTCTGGATGAGATCTTTGGCCAGGAGCGGCTCATCAATGAGATTATCTGGTGCTACACCGGCCCAAGCTCCCCGGGCATGCGGTCGTTCGCGAACAAGCACGACGTCATTTTCTGGTACGCAAACGGACCGCGCTGGACGTTCAACGTCGACTCGGTTCGCCTGCCCTACAACGCTAGCACCCGGAGAAACGAAGGACGTCGCACTGGCTTTACCACCGGTGACCCCAGCCTGGTTGTCAAACTGAACCCCAAGGGAAAGTTCCCCGAGGACTGGTGGAACATTCCTGTCGAGGCGCCCGCATCCTCGCGGCGCACGAGCTACCCGACGCAAAAGCCGGAGCGCTTGCTCGAACGCGTGATCCTCGCCGCGTCCAACGAGGGCGGGATTGTTGCGGACTTCTTTTGCGGCTCAGGAACGACCCTTGCGGTTGCGGAGCGCCTCGGCCGGCGCTGGATGGGCTGTGATGCGAGCCCGATCGCCGTCCACACGACTCGCAAGCGCCTCCTGGGGCTCAAGGCCTGTGCGGCTTTCGACGTTCAGCGACTCGTGCCCGACGGCGATCAGGCTTCCTCGGTGCGAAGCCGTCACGCAGGGAGCTTTTCGTTCGCGCTTTCGGGGCGGACGTTCGAGCTTACCGGCTTTGATCCCGCGGGAGTGGACTTCGTGCCAGGGTGCGTCCGGTCGAGAATCAGCACCTGGTCGGACTGGATCGATTACTGGTGCGTTGATTGGGACTGGAACGGTGGCCCCGTCGAGCCCGACCTTGTTGCCTTCCGAACCCGACGCAAGCGAGCGCTGGAGCTCGCTTGTGAGGTGCCTTTCGCTCGAGGGCTCGCCGGGCGAATCGTGGTGAGTGTGGTGGACGTGCTCGGGCGCGAGGCGACTCGCGTTATCGAGTCCTCCTGAGTGGTCCGGGGAAGGGGGGCGTTACCATCGTATTGGGGTCGTGTTTCGCCCAGGCTTCCCGCCTCTCTCGACCCCGGATTTCGACGGACCTGCCGGGCTTCGGGGAAACCCTCTTGCCCTCGGCGAGGCGGAGTCTCTATCATGCTTTTTCCCACGAGTTTCCTGGGTGAACGGGAGCAATCGGAAAGCGAGCTGGGACAAACGCGCCAATGTCACGGGGTCAAACGACACATGTACTGGTGGAGGCGGCGGCGGGCGGGGATGTGGACGCCCAGGGGCGGCTGTTGTCCCGCTTCGAGCCGGTACTCAGGAAGGCTGTCCAGAGTTCCCTGGGGCGTGACCGATTCCTCGCCGACGGGGAGGATCTCCTCCAGGAGATCCGCATGGCCGTCCTGCGTGCGCTTCCCGGGTTTCGCGGCCGCGACCGCGCCTCGTTTATTGCCTGGGTGCGGCAGGTGTCGACGACCAAGACCATTGATTGGGAGCGTCGGCGGCGGTCCGGGCGCAGGGCTCCGCGCCCCGGGATCGGCAGCCTTTCCGGCACGAATGCGCCCGAGCCAGCGGCGCGGGGGGACGCTCCCAGCCGGATGATCCTGCTCCGGGAAGAAAAAGAGCGGATCGGGCGCGCCATCGAGGCTGTCCCGGAGCAGTACCGGGAGGTCCTGCGGCTCATCGTGACCGAGTCTCCCGAGCCCGGAGAGCTTGCCGCGAGGCTGGGGCGCGGGCCCGAAGCTACTCGCAAGTTTGTGTCGCGGGCCCTGGCGGCGCTGCGCAAGGCCCTGCGCCAGCCGCACTAGCGAACCGAGGGAAAAAGTCTGTCCGGATCGGGCCGCCCCTGCGTCTCTGTCCTTGTGGTTTCAACCAACGGGTTTCAGTCCATGTTCATGAAGATCCCAGGAGATCCCAACAAACCTTTCCTTCGCAACGGTACGCGGGATGGCTTGACCACGAGCCTCGAGGAGGTGGTCGGCATACTGGCCTCGAAGTATTGCCCCAGGTGCGGTACGCGCCGCCCGGTGGACGAGGGGGTTTGTCCGACGGACGGGACGGCCCTGCGGGATCTGTCCATCGCGACGGGGGTCGGCTGGGATTCCACCGGGCTCTCGGAGTTCACGGGGGGCACATCGCCCACGAGCCTCAAGGAGTGGATAGATGACCATAATCCCGCGACCCTGCCCCCCGCCGATTTTCAGCTCTCGGAAGTTATCCTGGGCGGCAAGTGGAAGGTGGAGAAGCTCATCGGTGAGGGTTCCTTCGGCGCCTTCTTCCTGGGGCGCCACGTCACGCTCGGAATGCAGGTGGGGATCAAGATTCTCCGCAAACGGTTCACTCGCAGCGAGGCCGGCCTGCGTCTCTTTCACAACGAGGCCATGCGGCTCAGCCTGCTACATCACCCCCGGATTGTGCAGGTTCTCGACTACGGCGAAGAGGGTGACCGACCGTACCTGGTCATGGAATTCCTCACGGGCACGCCTCTCCACCGCTTCCTCGGCGACAAGGCCTTCACCGTTGACGATGGTGTCGAGGTCCTCCGCCAGGCCGCCGAGGCCCTGATTGCTGCGCACAGGGGAGTGGGGATCGGCGAGCCGCTCGTGCACCTCGACCTGAAGCCCGAGCACATCTTCCTCGAGAAGATCCAGGGGCGCTGGCACGTCAAGGTCATCGACTTCGGCATCGCCGAGATCGCCGCGGCCCCCACGGATCCAGCGACCGATGAGCAGGCCGGCAAGTCAAGGAATCGTTTGGCCGGCACCCTGCCCTACATGGCACCTGAGCGCTGGGAAGGCATTGTTGATCCACGCTGCGACCTGTACTCGCTTGGCATCGTGCTCTATGAGATCGTCGCCGGGAGGAAGCCGTTCGACGTGTGGGACTCAGAAGCGATGCGAATCTTGCATTCCCGGGAGAAACCCACGCCGCCGAGTCGGCATCGCTTGACCTCCCGCGAGCCCGGGTTGAGGGAGCTCGATGCGATCGTCCTGTGTCTGCTCGAGAAGGACCCCGCCCGCAGGCCGCAGAGCGCGGAGGAACTGGTGGCGCTGCTTGAGCGGTGGCAAGAGCGGCCGAAGCTGACGGCGCGGCAGCGGCTTGTGCGAGCCTGTACGGTGCCGGCTGTGGTGCTGGTGTTGGCCCTGGGACTTGTCGCGTGGGGGCCGTGGGAAAGGATTTCCAAGATTCCGGCAATCCTTCTCGGGCCGGATGGTGCCAGTCTCAGCGTCGAGATCTTCGGCGTGGGCTACAATCGCGCAACGCTCCGGGTGATGAATACGCAACGAGAAGGCGAGCTCGATCTCGGCCCGATCTTGCCCGGAGATGGTCCCGTCGGCGTTTCGCTTCAACTCGACCAGCTCAAGGAAGCGATCGGCGCAGGCAGCGACGAGCCCGTTGAGGTCGAACTCAAGGCAAGGTACATGGCCCACGGACCGCTCGGTCGCGATCTCGCCTCGGAGCTAACCACGCTCCACCTCGACGACCGCCCCCGGTGCTCCTCGAGATCAACGACCATGTGCCGCCTCAGCCCGGTGGGACGCTTCGACTCCTCAAGAGCGGAGATGGCGCTGTCAAACTGCGCATTCGGGCGGACGAGCCACTGAACGCTGGCCTCTGCACGCTCAATGATGTCCTGGCGAAGCCGGATGCGGCGGAGAAGGGTAGCCGGGATGCGGTCTTCGAGCTTCGGGAGGAAGCGTCCGTGGTGACGGTCCAGCTTTTTGATCGAGTCGGTAACCGTGCGGCCTGGAGCTGGCCGGTGGATTGGGGCAGCGCGCAAGCGCCGCGCTTGCTGTCGCTGGCCGACCGCCTGACGAACCAGTCAGACTACACGCTGGTCCTCGAATGGAACGAGCCGCCCGGCACGGTCAAGGTGACCGTCAACGAAGCTACCAGGGCCTTCACGGCCGCCAAGGAGGCCAATTCCCGCTGGCAGCTGAAGGTCCCTGTCGCTTTTGACGGCCGCGAGGATACGAAGTCTGCGCGCGTTCGGGTCGAGCCACCCGGCGGTGCGCCCTCGGGCGAGGACGAGATCCTGTTGGTGCGCTACTTGAGCCGCGACCTGGCCGTGAAGGAGGGGGTCGGAGAGAGGACCGAGGACAACCTCCCAGCTCTTTACGCCACCTCCGAGAACAACAAAACACTCAACGAAGACCTACACTGGGAGTACCTGGTCATCTGGGAAGGTGGCGGTGGAGCGCACGGCTTCTCGAACAAGAAGCTTCGAGGCCCCGTCTTGCGGCTCGATGCCAGGCGAGACATGGATGACAGACGCGGCAAGTTCGTGGTCCTGGCGGAGGTGAGCGACGACTTCGGCAATCGCAGCTCGTCATTCCAGATAGCTTTCGCCCACGGTGTCCAGGAGCCCACGATCCAGAGGTTTGGCCTTGAAGACCAGCGCCAGCGCGTCATTCACCACAGGGACTGCCGCCTGAGCCAGGGCCTCCAGGGGAGGATCACATTCGCCTACGAGGTCGCCTACGAGTATGGCATGAAGTCCCTCAACCCCGAGCTGTGGCTGGGGGAGCTTCCGCCGCTGGGTACCCCGGTAGTCATCGCCAGGACGGAAGAACAACCCGATCGGTTGGAGGTTCCGCTTGCAAGGCTGCGGGAGGTCCTCAAGGAAGGGCCCAACTCCCTCTTTTTGGTGGTCACGGACCCGAAGACCGGTAAGAAGGGTGTGAAGACCTGCACCTTGACCTACGAGGTTGCACCCTCCCTGAAGGTTACGCCCCAGGCGGGGAGGCCGTTGGGAAGTGACGAGGTGCGCGTCGTTGTCACCCCCGGCGGGTCCGCGGTCTCGACCGTCACGGTCACCGCCAGTGGTCAGCGGGTTCCCCGGCTCGGGCCAGACCTTGTCCATCGAGTGCCGCTCAACGCAGCAGGCAGGACGAGAGTCTTCGTGGAGGTCGAGTTCAGAAACGGCTGCCGTCTCACGAAAGAGGTCTCCTACTGTCGCGAGCCGATCGAGGAGCAGACCTATGTTTATGAGCTGGGTGCGGAGCGCCGGAAGCTCGAGCTGACCCATGCCAGGGGGCTGTGGTACACCCGGATGCAGGCGCCGGCCACGCTCGCGCAGGCCCGGAATCAGGAGGCGTTGAGGGCCGCGCTCCAGTCCCTCCTCCAGAGCCTTCCCGGGCGCGCCGGGGTCTGGAAGCTCCGTCTCGCCTCCTTCAAGGAGCTGCAAGAGATCAGCCCAAATTTGCCACCGGGGAACGTTCACAAACAATGGGTGAGGTCGGAAGGACGAGAGTCCGGGGCCGAGCCCTTCCAGGGGTTCCACCCGTGTGCCGAGTGGAACGGGAGAGGGGTGCTGGAAGGTCGCGAGCTGGTGCGCGAGAAGCTGCCTTACCACCTCGTGCTCGAGGGTCCGGAGGAAGCCAGCAGGCTCCTTCCGAGCCTCGCAGTCGATAGCCACAAGAAGCAGGGGGGCAAACCATGAACCGTGCCAGCCGAACGTTTCTCTCGGCGGCCGAACTCCTCCTCGTCGCTGGTCTCCTGGGCTGCGCCTCGATGCCGCTCGAGCGCGCCAGGGTCCAGGGTGCGTCCCAGTTGCCGCCCTCCCTGACCCGTTCCGTGGCGGTCACGGTTCAGCTCGACGCCGGGACGGAAAGTTTCTACGGGACAAGGGCCGAGTGGCTGGAGGACATCCACCGCACCCTCGAGGCGCTTGATGCTTGCGCCCAAGTCGTTCCGGAAGCGCAAGCGAACGAGGCGGACATGAGCGTGGCCGTCCAGCTCTCGCGCTCGGCTCCGGCCGAGCCGGACATTCAGACCACGGGAGCCTTCCTCGACTTTCTCGCCTGGAGCACCCTTCCGCTCCTGCCGCTGTGGATTCCCGACGTCAACGTGCAGCCGGAGCTGCACGTGCGGGTGACGAGGTCCCTCAGGTCGCTCGAGGGCAAGGCGACGGTTCTTTCGCCTGCGGAACACGATGCGGATCCTGTCTCGACTTCCTACCTCGATCGGCGTCCGTTCTTCTCCTGGCCGACCCTGGGAGCTATTTTCGTCCCGCCGTTTATCTTTAGCGGTGCGGATGCCGAGCACGTCGAGGGGGAAATTGGTGAATGGGTGCGCGAGGCGACGGCGGTCCGGGTGGCCGAGATTGTGCGTGGCTCCCGGCGTGAGGACGGGGAGCTGCTCGAGGGCCTTCGCGTCCAGGGGGACGGCGCGTCCGGATCCGTTCTCGCCTTCACGTCGGGGCGCGGCCTGCGCAGGGTCGTTGCCCGGGTGGGCGACGAGAAGGTTGGACAAAAGGATCTGAAGCTCTCCGAGGCCGATGCGGCCCGGCCGACCGTGCACAGGTTGTCCCTGACTTTGAGCACCCGACGCGGCGCTCCCACGCACCTGAGCGTCATCGCCGTTGGCAACCGGCCCGGGCTGGCTCTGTGCTACACGGTCCGTGTTCCGCGAGAGGCCGTGGCGCCCTTGCGCCCGCGTTCACAACCCCCGGCCACGGAAGTCAGGAGCCCATGAGGCCGCGATTCATCATTCTCAAGGGCTCGTCCCTGCCGCGGGAGATCGTCCCCGAGGGCGAGATGCTCGAGATCGGCCGGTCGCCGGAGGTCGGGATCGTCATCGCCGACGAATCGGTCTCGAGGCACCACGCCATCCTGCGGCGCGACGGCGAGGCCATCGTGCTCGAGGACCTTGGCAGCACTTTCGGAACCTACGTCAACGAGGAGCCCCTCCCGTCCGGCGGGACCGTGCAACTGCAGGACGGCGACGTGGTCCGCTTCGGCCGGGTTCAAGTCGTCTGTCGTCTCGAGGACGACGAGAGCGATGCGACGACAGTGGCTTGTGATGCCGCCTTCGCGGCGCAGGCCAACGCCCGGATTGTCCTCCTTGAGGGCGAGCTGGTTCGGCGCTTTCCCATCGCAAGCCCGCTCACGCGCATCGGCGCCGCGGCCCACTGCGAGGTGCGGCTGCAGGACCGCGCCGGGCCTCTCGAGGCCGCGATCCTGCGCGCCGTGGGCGGGGCGTTCGAGATCGTCCCGCGCTCACGGACCACCTCGCCAAACCTCAACGAGGAACAGACGCCGATTCTCGAGGCGACGGTGCTCACGTCGGGCTCGGTGGTCCTGATTGCGCGGGCGCAACTTCTCTTTCTCTACGACTATGCGGCCGGCGGGAAACCCCTTGCCGACCCATTGGCACGGGTGCCGCGCGGAAAGCTGTTGCGGCACATCGCCGCGCAGACGCGGATTGCCACCCCGGAGCTGAAGCGCCTGGCAAGGTCCTATCATTCCGTGGGGCAGAATTTGGGTGAGGTTTTGGTCGAAAGGGGGCTGGTGACGCCGCTTTTCTGGCGGGTGCTCTGCTCCCGTTTGTCGGTGAGAGAGAGCCGCAAGGGCTGGTTCCGGTCGTTGTTTCACGGAGGTAACCGATGATCCGATGGGCTTCCCGGAAGGAGAGCGTCCCGAGGCGTTGTGTGATTTTGCCTGGACTCTTGGCTGTGCTTGGCGCTCTTCCCGGGTGTCTGTGGCTCTCGGGCACGATCACGGGGGTCGTTGCCACCCAAAAGAACAAGAGCCACGATCCCACGCCTTCCGAGCCTCTCTTGCCTGATCCGGATCCGGTAGAGAGGCGGCCTGGGCCTTTCATACTCCTTGAAGGAAATCCGGTCGCGGTGGCGATTGGGAACTTCGTGGTCGGTGAAGTGGACACGACGGAGGACGAGCGTCCGGCGAACGACGTCGCTGTCATCTTCGAGGGTGGCCAGCACATCTCCTTCTTCGAGGGAGACGGCGAGGGCCGTCTAAAACACCACTCGTCGGTCCCGTTGAGGACACGCAACTCGGTCGCGATGGCAGTGGTGCCGCCGCTCCCCGGGGAGCCCCAGGGGCTCCTGGTCGCGACCTCACAAGTGCTTGAGCTTCTGGTGTGGAGCTCGACCGACAAGCGGATCGTTGTCTCATCATCTCTCTTTTTTGAAGGCAAGGCCGACCTCGTGCGTGATGTGATCACTCTCGACCACGACGCTGATGGGGTTCTTGACGTCGCGGTTTCGAGCCACGCCAACAACTGGGTCGAGTTCTTTCGACTGAGCCCGGATCGACTTCGCCTGGAGAGAATCTCCTCAGCGATCCTCCAGCTAAAAAACCAGCCGCTTTCCCTCACCGCAGCGGACTTCTTTCACGACGGCCGGGGTCAGAGCGACCTGGCGATCCTCGCCGAGGAAGGCGCTCGCACGATCGTGCTTCTTCATTTATCGCGGCCGGGCGGCGTTTGGTGCGAAACCGCGGACGACAAGGCGGTCTTCGGCGAGCCGGGCCTCGGGCTGGCTCGAGGCGGCGACTATGACGTCGACGGCGACGGGAGCTCCGACATCGTCGCGAGTCGCTCGGACGGGATCGTGGCGGTGAGCGTCTCGCCACCTGTCGAGCTCGCAGGTTGTGGTCTCCAGAGTGCCACGAAGATCCTTACGGTTCGGGCGGGCTCTCGTCACTTCAGCCCGCGGCCCGCCGGAGTGGCTGCGTTGCACATGCCGGGTGGACTCCTGGAGACGTGGGACCGAGTGACGGTGGACGAACAGCTCAACGCGCTGGTCTGCTCCTACTATCCGCTGGGCGGTCGGAGGGCAGCCGCGACGGTCACCTACCCGCTTCCGGGAAAGGGGAGAGCCCTCGCCACGGGTGATCTCAACAGCGACGACATCGAGGACCTCGTCGCTGTGACCGTGGACCCAGTCGCTCCAGCGCTCTCGGTGCTCTTGGCACAAAGCCGTAAGCCTGTCTCGTTCAACGTGGAGAAAGAGAAGGATCCAGAGTACGTCTGGCGCCCACTTGTGGCCCCGTTTTACTACCCATTCGGAATCGCGGCCGGCGAGCCTTCGTCGCGGAGGCAGCCTCCCCGTCTCGGCCGCCTCGCCCACGGGTGGGCAGGCGAAGGTGACTCCGAGCCGTTTCTGGCTGTCGCTGACCGTGCCAATGAGGAGTTGGCCATTTTCTTCTTGGACCCGACGCCGAGCGATCTCCTGCGTGGCGATCAGGAGCGCTACGGTGGGCTCATCAACAATCCCATCGGCGTCAACGTGGGACATTTCGACGACGAACCTGGCGACGATATTTTGGTCGGGGCCGAAAAAACCCTGCACTTTCTGCGCAACCGTGGAGCGGGAACGGAGACGAGGTTCGAGGTCGAGTCGATCCCGTTCGAGGAGCTGCAGGCCGCGGACCCTCACGTTCGAGATCTCGACTTTGGCGCCGACTTCGAGCTTCAGAACGCCGCCAAGGCGTTCCTCGATGACAACGAGTTTCTCGACGTGGCGGTCGCATTCAGATACTCCCTGGCAGACACCTTTACTGAAGCGACATGCCTTGAGAAGCCATGCCTGACGGTCCCCTGCGCCTTTCAGCGCGATGGCGATGACGCCGATAAGGATGGCGACACTCAAGAGATCCTCCGCAATCCCGACGGATCCATGGTCCGAAAGGAAGCCAAGGCCCCAGTGGACTACGTGATCGTGATCTTGAATCTTGGCGCACCGCTCGGGCATCCCGACCACCGCAAGGTGCGTTTCTACCGCGTGCCCAATTCTCCACGCGACCTCGAGCCGGTCAACCTCAACGGGGACGTGGCGCTGGACCTGATCGTCGCTTGCGGAGGGGACGAGGTCGAAGGCACGAACGTCGTCTATCAATTGTTCGGGGATCCCGCAAAGCTCGGCGAGTTTTTCGACGACGCGTCGCCCGACCCCAAGGCGATCCACCCGATCGCGTTGTGCGGGCCCGACGGCGACAACGAGGACAAGTCCAAGGGCGAGACCGAGGGGATAGCGGACGTGTCCTCGAACAATAGCCCTGTTCAAGCCGCACGGTCCCAAAGCGAGGCGACATGGCCCTTGGTCGAGTGGATCCTCTCGTCGAACCTGGGAGCGGTTCATGTCTATCAACGTACCGGCTCGGTTCCCGAGCCGGACGGGCGCTTGTCGCCAATCTTTGGCCGGCCGTTGCGTGTCGCGAGTGGTGACGATCCAGAGGGCATTTTTGTGTACGACTTCTTCCCGGATTCCGAGGGGCGTCTCGACCTCGCGGTCGACTTCGAGGCCGAAACGACGGGCGTGCTCTTCCTGCGCAACGACGGGGCCGTTCCGGGGGTAAACCCCTGGAGCGAGTCGGGTGATATTCTGCCCATCGGCGCTCCGCAGCACTTGGAGGTGATTCCGAGTGTTACCGACGCCCTCACGGTTGCCGTGTCAGGCCGCACGAACCAGCGAGTCGAGATCCTGCAGCAAATCGACTGCCCCGGGCCGTGCTCCTTTACCAACATCACGTCGATTCCCCTCCTGCGGCCCAACGTGCCCGGCCACTTCAGCGGCTTCAGCGTCGCTTCGCGATCGAAGGGGGGGCTGGCTCTCGCGCTGCGTCTTGAGGACGGCGATCTCATCGGCGGAACGTTTCCGGTCGACGTGGGGCGGTTTCCCAGAGGTGACGAGGTCACACGGGATCGACTGCTTGCTCTGGAGGCGCTGGACTCCAAAACGTTCTTCCAGCGCGTGCTCATCGAGACGACCGAGAGCCCAAGCGCTGTGTGTCTCGGGAGCTTCTCGGGCTCTGGTCAAGAGGCTCTCGACCTTCTCGTTGCCGTCGACGGCGGCCGAACGATTCGGTGTCACCGAGGTCAAACGGACCCGAACATCCCCCCGGTCAGTCCCGGCGGAACCAGCGTGTTGCGGCTCGACGATCCGCTCCTCGACTGGTGCGCGGTCGAGCCCAGCGCGCTTCTTGTGGCGACCGAGGAGCGGGTCGAGCTTCACCAAGTCCAGGCGCTGTCCGGAACGAGCCAACCTCTCTGGAAATCCGCGGTCTTGGGTCCGCTTCTGCGCGTGGCGAAGGGTTGGACTTCCCCACGGCGCGAGCTTCCGCGCGACTTCTTCGTGGCCGCGCTCTTGAGCACACTCGTTCGTGTTGTAGCCCCGAGTGGCGCCTCAGTGGAGCTCCTGGCGGGCGCAGAGGAGCTTGGCGCGCTCGGGGTTGTCGACGTCAACGGCGACGGCCGCGATGACCTCGCCGTCGTCGAGAAGGGCGTGTCCCGGCTGCGGATCTTTCTCCAGAGCGGGCCCGAGGGTGCAATTGAGTTTACATCGAAGACCGCCGTTGGCTACCCGGGCTTCGCAGAGCCTGTCGACGTCATCGGCCTCGAGGCCAATGGCGACAAATATCGCGATGTCGCGTTCGGCGCGAGAACCGGCGAAATCTTCGTGTTTCTTGGGAACGGCGTGGGCTCGTTCCAGCGGCCGGCCGTGATCTTCGCGGGGGCTGAGCTGGAGGGCCTGCGAGCGCACGATCTCGACGGCGACGGTCTGGACGAGATCCTCGCCGCGGTGGCGCACCCAGGGCTTGTGATTCTCCCGGGACGCTGACAACAAACAACCGTCGGAAAGAGAGGGGGTGCCTCGGATTGTAGGAGCGTAAGTTTCGGCGGCAGCCTGTAAGGCAGGAAGACTTTCAACGGCACTTGGTTCTGCTCCAGTGGGGTACTATCCCGAGGCGTTGCCTCTGACCCCGTGGTGCAGAATAACGCAGGATACTACCATGGATCGAGCTGGCGGGAATCAGCTGGGAATTGTGGGGCCCGCACTATTGGCCTTGACGTTGCCTCAGCGGCAAGTGTCCGGTCAGCTCTTCGAGAATCTGGAGGCGTTGGGAAGGCGGCTGGACGTCGGCCTTACCTCATCGGGTGGGCCGCTCGGGGGTCGCAGGGGAATCTCTGCGGGGGACTCGAACGGCGGCGGCAGGCCGGAGCTCGCGGCGAGCAACCTTGACGGTGACGGGAGGGATGAGATTCTCGCCACAGGCGGCGTCCCCGGGCTGGTCGCGCTCTCGTGCCGCGGATCCGTGCGCCAGGAAGGCGGCGGCCAGTGATCGGTGGTGTCGACGTCGCGCCCGAGCTGTTCGAACGGCTTTCGCGCGGCGACCCCGAGGCCTTTCGCGAGGTGTATGCGCGCTACGGTGCCCGCGTCGCCGCCATCGCTCGCCACCGCATCGGACGGCGCTTGCGGGCGCGCCTCGAGACCGTCGACCTGACCCAGGAGGCCTGGGCCGCAGTGGCCTGTGAGGCACCGAATGTCGCCTTTGCGAACGAGAGGCAGTTCCTCGGCTGGATCGAGGGCATCGTCGAGCGCCGGGCACTGCGCGAGGCGCGGCGATGGAGCGCCCAACGCCGACGTTTCGAACGCGAGGTCGCTGGCACCGACGCTGCCTCGTGTCCCGATGCGCGCGCCGAGCGGCCGAGTCAGGTTTTGCTGGTCAAGGAGGCGACCGCGAGGGTGTCGGTGGCACTCGCCCGCCTCGAGAGCGACGACCGGCGAGTCGTCGTCTTGCGCCTGTTGCTCGACTTGCCCTGGCGCGAGGTCGCAGCGGCGCTCGGCGTCGCCGAGGAGTGTGCGCAGATGCGTTTCACGAGAGCGCGGCGGCGGTTAGCAGAGCTCGCAGGCTAAATCGTACCGCGCTTTTTTTCGGACCGGTTGTTGGGTTTTTCGTCTGACGGCGCTTTACCTGCGGGAGCCGCGAATGGAGTTGGCTCCGTGTTCAGGTCTAGAGCAGGAAGGAGCTTGTATGAGACTGGAGTCTGTCATTTGTCGTGTGCTGTTTTCGGCGGTTCTCGCACCGATCTCCGGGGCGTGGAGTGGGGCGCTTGCGCAGGTGGAGACGTTTCAGGTCGATGTTTCGAGCCCGCGCTTCACGCTCTACACGGACCCCAACACGGGCCGGGAGCTCAAGCTCGGTGGCTTCTCGGGGCTGACCGCGGTGCCCTCGGACCGCACGGGCAGGCTTTTTTACGTGGTCACGGACCGCGGACCTACTGTCGACTTTGGCGCCACCGGCAAGGGTTTCGCAGTGCCCGACCATGCGGTCAGTATTCTCACAGTGCAGTTACAGTCGAATGGCTCGGGCAAGGTACTGCGCGTTCTGCCGCTGCGCCGTCCCGGTGGCGAGCCAATTCACGGCGTGCCGAGTGCATGCCACCTCGACGAGTCGCCCGTCGTCGACCTGAACGGGAACGAGCTGACGCACGATCCCGACGGTCTCGACTCCGAGGGCCTCGCGGTTCTCTCGCCCGGAGGGATCTTTTGCATCAGCGACGAGTATCTCCCCAGTGTCCTCTTCGCGGGCCCCGGGGGCCAGGCGCTCCTGCGCCTCGTGCCGCAAGGCGCCGTCTGCGGCGGCGAAAAAGTCCCGACCCTCGATATTCTGCCTTCCGTCTATCGCCAGCGCATCGCCAACCGCGGGTTCGAGGCCATTGCCGTGACGCGCGAATGGAAGCTGTACGTGATATCACAGCGCCCGCTCGCGAACCCTGACCGGGCCGCGAGCCAGGCCTCGCGTAACATCCGCGTCCTCGAGCTCAACCTGCCGCGCCTTCTGACCGGCCACGGCGGCGCCATGCGCCAATTGGTGTACCTCACCGAGGTGAGCTCGCGGCAGGATCGCGTCTACGTCAGCGACCTGGCCTCGCTGGGCGGAAGCAAGTTGATAGCTTCCGAGCGGCGCACCGACAAGGTCTTCATTCTCGACGTTGCCCAGGCCACGGACATCACGGCGTTCGAGGACTCCAGCGGCCGGCTGCTCTCGGATCCGACGCGCACGATCGAACAACTCTCGCCGGCAGAGCTGGCCGCGCTGGGCGTCGTCCCTGTAGTGAAGACGCTCCTCCACAGTGGACTCACGGCCATCGATCCGACACTCGACAAGGTCGAGGGTTTGACCGTCTCGCGCGGCCGCCTTGTCGTCTGCGCCGACAACGACTTTGATCTGCTGGACGGCGACTACACGACGACCCCGGCGACGCTGTTATTCCAGGAGCCGTCCAACACGCCGCGGATCATCACCATCGCCTTGCCGCCGGGCTCGCTCCCGGCCGGCAACTGAGTGCCGATCGACCCAAAGGGATGCCGGAAATCTCTCCCGTACCCCGGGTGCTCAGTCGAGCTTCAGCTCGAGCGGGGTGAGGAAAAGGATCTTTTCCTTCGAGGCCTGCAAAATGAGCCAGGTCTTCTCGAGAGCCGCTCGAAGCTCCGGGACGGACAGAAGGGCCCTCCCCTCGACGCCGGTGAGCCCTGCCATGCCCGTGAGCTGGGTCATCCCCAGGGACTCCGAGATCGCATCGAGGAAGTTCGGCGCCGCGGGGGACTCGACAATCTCGAGCTTCTCCTCCGGAGGCACCTTTGCGAGCTCTCTGGCCACCTCAATCGCCCTGCGCAAGCCGCCGAGCTCGTCGACGAGCCCCTTCGCGACGGCATCCTTGCCTGTCCAGACGCGGCCCTGGGCCACGGCGTGAATCTCGTCGCGCGTTTTCCCTCGGCCCTCGGCGGCCTTGTCCACGAATTGCCAGTAGAAGCCTTCCATGACTTTTCGAAGAGGCTCGGTCGAGACCTGATCCGGGTCGGTAAACGGGGAGAAGGAGCCGGCGCTCTTGCCCCTGGAGACTCGCTCCACTCGCACGCCGAGGAGGTCCAGGGTCCCGCTCAGGTTGAGGAACGAGGACACGACGCCGATCGACCCGGTGAGGGTCTCGCTCTGGGCGAGCACCCTGGAGGCCCCCATGGCGATGTAGTAGCCGCCCGAGCCGGCGACATCCGAGAGGCTCGCCACGACGGGCTTCCTTTCCCTGGCATTGAGCACCGCGCGCCAGATGGCGTCGCTCGCGATCCCGGAGCCGCCGGGGCTGTTGACGCGGAGCACGATGGCCTTCACAGAGGCGTCATCGGTGGCGGTCTTGAGCGCCTCGATGAGCGTTTCGGATCCGAGCACTTCGGCGTTGCCGAAAGGGCTCCCCTTGCTCTTGCCGGACAGGATCATGCCGTTTGCGTAGACGATCGCGATCTTCGGTGACGACGATGACCCCCGCCTGGGTGGAGAGAGAGCCTCCATGACCATCTTGAAGAGGGTGAAGGGGTTTTGAGTGTCGAGATCGACCGATCTGCGGCCGTATTTTGTGAGCACCCTGAGTTTCTGGACGCCGAGGTCCGCCTTCACATCTGCCCAGAAGTGATCCTTGTGCGCGATCTCGTCGACGAGGCCAAGCGCTTTCATTTCTGCGGCGGAAAGACAGCCGCGATCGATTGCCTCGACCACCATCTCCCTCGAGATGGCTCGTCCCTGCGAGATAATATCGAGCAGGGTCTGGTAGTTGGCTTCGACCAGGCTTTCAAGCACTTCCCGGTAGGCCGGGGACATTCCCTTGCGCGCGTAGTTCTCGAACGCGGACTTGTAGTCGCCGATGTGGCTTACCAGGAACTTGATTCCCATGCGGTCGAAGAGCGGCTTCCAGTAAAGCACCTCGGCGGCCACGCCCGGCAGGATCGTCATGGCCGATTCTGGCATGGTGACTCGGCTCGCCGTCGAGAGGAGGAGCAGGTCGAGCATACTGGGCTGTTCACTGTAGGCATAAATCGGCTTGTCGGCCGACTTGAAGTCCTTCAGTGCCGCGATGACTTCCTGGACCCTTGCCAGTCCCATGGAGGGGGACTCGGGCCGCAAATAGAGCGCCGAGACACTCGAGTCGTTCCTTGCCTTGCGGATCAGTTCGAGCAGGCCCCGGAAGTGGAGCGGACTCGGCCCAAAGGGGTTTTCCGCGGGCACGGAGTCCTCGTAGAAGCCCTTGAGCACGAGTTCGACGACCGTGCCGGTCTTCTCTTCCTTTCCTGCTTCTTCACCCCGGGGTTGCTGCTCGCCTGGGGGCACTTTTTCGGGCTCGGAGGCCTTTTTTTCCTCCTGGGCAAGCGCAAGGTAATACGGCGAAAGTACCAAGAAACTCAGCAAGGCCAGGCGGTGACTCATGGGTGCTCCCCGGATCAGGTCCTCGTGTTGAGAGAGGGCACAATGGCCCCCAAAAAGCGTCCTCAGACGCGCAGCATCATACCATCTTCGGCTGCAATCACTCGCGACATGGGGCGCTTCGCAAGCGCCCGGGCGACATCGTTCGACAGGTGCACGAGCACGATGCGCCGGGCGCCAAGTCGCGACAGGCCGTTTCGCACCTCCTCGAGCGAGACGTGGGCGTAATCCGGCTTTTTCTTGCAGGTGCATTCGAGGATGAGCAGGTCGCAGCCCCGGCTCAGGTCCTCGAGGCCCGGGCACCAGCGAGTGTCGCCGGTCACGCCGATCGTGCGGCCCGGGAGCTGGAAGCGGTAGCCCATCGATGTCGGGTGATGCTCGAGAGGAATCGTGTCGAAGGTGAAGCCGAGGCCGCTTTCCACGCCGAGACTCTTGCGGACTGGAAGCTCGGTGTGCTGGAGCTCAAAGGCGAGCTTTTGACGGCTCACGAGCTCCTCGTAGCAGGCGTTGGCGAGGCCCTCGAGCCGCTTTCGCGTCCCTCGGGGCCCGAACACCCTGAGGGGGCGTGAACGGCGCTCGACGAAGGCGCCATGAAGGAGAAGGAATGGCCAGCCGCCGATGTGGTCGCCATGAAGATGCGTGAAAAACGTCGCCTCGAGCCGTCCGGGCGCAAGTTTCGCACGCTCCAGACCCTGAAGGGCGGTGGGGCCGGCATCCACCAGGAAGGGTGGAGAGCTTCCGGGATCGACCCAGACGCATTGCGAGCCTCGCCCATCGGTGTTGAACGCATTGCCCGTGCCCACGAGGACGACCTTGGTTCTTGGGGACCGCATCTCTGTCCTTACGTGATCAAAACCAAAGCCTGACGCCGCTCGGGACCCACCCGGGAAGGCAGTAGGCGTACACGAAAACCAGGAGGGCCACTATGCTTGTGAGCCCGATCGAATGCCACAGGACGGCGAGCAGGATCTTTCCCTCGCTCCGCGGCAGGTTCGCGGCGGTTGCGGCCACCACGATGCTTTGAGCATCGATCATCTTTCCCATGACACCGCCTGCAGAGTTCGCCGCGCACATGAGGATCGGGTTTAGCTTCAGTTGTTCCGCCGTGATACGTTGAAGGCTACCGAAAAGCGCGTTGGAGGACGTGTCGCTGCCGGTCAGGGCCACCCCCAGCCACCCGAGGAAAGTCCCGAAGAATGGATAGAATATGCCGGTGCGCGTGAAGGCCAGGCCGAGGATCGCATCGAGGCCGCTGTACCGTGTGACATAGGCCAGTCCCAGCATCGGCGTGATCGCCAGGAGCGGTATCCGCATCCGCCTGGCGGTGCCGAGAAGGCTGTGAAGAAAGGCCCGCGGGCGGTGGCCGAGCAAGATCGACGTCACGATGCACGCCACGAACACTCCAGTGCCTGCTGCCGAAAGCCACTTGAGCTCGTAGATGGCCTTTTCGGGCTCCATCGCTTTCTCGATGGGCACGACAGGGTAGGTCCGGAAAACGGCCTCATTTAGCCCGGGCATTGCGAAGTCATACTTCGCCTTGAGCGGGCCGAGCGACCAGTGGTCCATGCCGGCTTTCTCACGCAGGAGGCCCCAGGAGATCACGGCAATAAAGAGCACGAGAAAAGGGAGCCATGCACGCACGATCTGCACGCTCGAGAGGCTTGGGCCTGATTTCTCGGCGTCCTCTTCATCCTCGCCGTAGCGCCACGTCGATCGCGGTTTCCAGACCGTCAGGAACCACGCCAGAGAGACCAGGCTGACGATTCCAGAAACAATGTCCACGAGCCCGACGTTGATATAGTTGCCCCAGACGAACTGCGTGGCCGCAAACGAGACTCCGCAGACGAGCGCCGCGGGCAGGACCTCCAGCGTTTCTTTCCATGGGACCATCGAGCGCACCAGCCAAATCGGAACGATTACCGAGGTGATCGGAAGGATCCGCGCGTTCATGGCGCTCAGATCGGCGATGGGAAGGCCACTCACCTTTTCGAGCATGATGAGCGGAGTGCCGATTGATCCCCACGCCACGGGAGCCGTGTTGGCAATCAAGCAGAGGCATGCCGCGGAGAAGGGCCGGACCCCGAGGCCCACTAGCAGCGCTGCGCAAATCGCGACCGGCGTACCAAAGCCGGCAGCACCTTCCAGAATGGCGCCGAAGCTGAAGCTGATCATGAGGACCTGGAGTCGTCGGTCGCTCGTGAGGCGTCCGATCGAGCGCTTCATCACCTCGAACTGCCCGGTGTCGACGGCAATCTGGTAGAGAAAGATCGCCGAGAAGACAATCCAACCAATGGGCAGGAGTCCGACGAGGGCACCGAGCGCGAACGATTTGGCTGCCATGTGGAGGGGCATGCCCACCCAGAGCCAGCTCACCAGGAGAGCCGCTCCAGCTCCGGCTGCGGCTGCCCGGGGCGCGGAGGTCCGTTGGACTGCGAGGCCGTAAAAGAGAACGAGGATGGGAATGGAGGCGATTGCTGCGCAGGCCCACCACGGCCAGCCGTGCGGCGCGTAGTTCTGCGTCCAGGTATCTGTGGCTTCGACAAACGAGGGTGAAGCGGCGAGTGTCAAGTGGGCGCTCCTGGGTGGTGTGACCGTGTGTACGGTTCAGATTGAACGGGAAAACCCTGGCCGAGCGCAAGCGGGCGTCGGTCTGTGGGACGCGGTCGACACGCTCCTCGAACTCCTCCGGGGTGGTCGCGAGCTGTCTGCGCCCTGGCTGGATGGCTGCGTCACCGTGACTGCCAGACGCAATCTTTCTCCACGATCTGGAGCTGCGCTCTGGTACCATTGGTTGGGAGTTTGGGCGGCATTTTACATGAAGTATTGAACCTTTCGTTGATGACAAGCATTCTGTTCCTCTATTCAATTCTTCTTGGCCAGGCCAATCTGTCCAAGGCCCCAGATCGACGATTTGTCGCGCTCTTCTCGAGCGGCGAGATCGTTCACGGCAAAGAACTGCGATCCTGGAGTGGCCTGAACGCACGGCCAACGCTGGACAGGAGACTCCTTTTCGATCCAGGAGACCCTGTCCGGTGGGTCATCGACACGAGCTTGAAGCCGGCGTCGCTTCCCCGTGCCTGTATCGAGCTTCATGGTGGAGATCGCCTGCCTGGACGCGTGATTGCGTATCGAGAGGGCAACGAGTCGCCGTACGAGCAGCAGCTTCCCCACTTGCTTCTCGAACCCCAGGATTCGCTGGATGGACCGGGAGAGCCTCCCCGTGCCGTGCTGCGAATTTCTGTGCGCTGGGTCCGCCGAATCTTCTGGGAGCGGAGGGGATCCGAGGTCTATCGCCCGGGCACGCTCTATTTTCGCGACCGAAGAGTGCAGCGGTTTCGTTCGTTGCGATGGGGTGCGTCGTCCTTGCGTCTCCTGCCTGCCGACGGCGATGCTACCGGCCCCGTGGAGGTCCCGTTCTCGGACATCGCGGAGCTGCATTTGCCTCGGCTCGATTCGTGGGACGCTACCTGTGAGCAGCTTGCCATCCTCGATCCGGAAGTCCGCTCGGGCATCTTTCAGTTGGTGACCGATGGAGGTCTGCGCGTGACAGGATCGCCAGAGCGATTTCGCGCGCGCTCCTCGGAGAGTAAGGGCGACCCAGGGACCTGGGTGCACGGCGTGGTGCCAGCCTGGAGCCCCGACGCGCTCTGGATTTACCACCGAACGGTGCGTGTGCGCCGTTACTTCTTGGCCGGGGAGCTGCCGCTCACGCTGCTGGAGCCGACGACCGTCGAGAGTCGCCACGTCTTTGGCTCAGCGTGGAGCTGGCAGCGAGATCAGGGCTCGCACGGCGGGCCACTCAGGGTCGCTGGTCTCGAGCGGGGATTTGGCATCGGCGTGCATGCGCAGGCGAGCCTGGAGTTTGATCTGCCTCCGCTGGCGCTTTCGTTCCGGACTCTTGTGGGAATTGACGAATTCGTCGGCCGAGGGGGCTGCGCGCGTGCCACCATCGCGGTTCGCTCCGCTCAGACCTCGCCAGCCGAAAGGATCCTTTTCCGTAGCCCTCTACTCATGGGCAGCCAGCAGCTTGTGGATTCGCTCTGGCAGGACTTGCAGACCACGGTGAGCGGCTCGAGCGCGAGGAGCCTCGTTCTCATCGCCGACTCTGCCCAGGACGAGACTCCAGGCGGCGTCGATCCCTTTGACATCCGAGATGCCGTGGACTGGATTGAGCCGACCCTGAGGATCGATCAGAGCGAGCTCAAGGCAGAGTGCCGTAACCGCATGGTTCGGCTCGTCGCCGCCTGGCAGGGCTGGAATCTCGACAGCTCCGAGGCATCTCGTGTCAGTCTCAGAAACCGCATGGCCAGAGACGGACGCCGTTGGTGGATGGACGTCGAGCCAGCATTGCCTTCTCTGAGACTCAAACGCCGACAACGGATCCCGGAAGGGGCCAGGTGGCTCTGCCTGAGCGTCACGAGGGACATCGACCGCGAGAAGCAAGCTCAAATCAGTCTCTCCGTAAACGGAAAATTGATGGCCACGCAGGACGTTCCTGGGCGATTCGAACAGTTGCAGTCGGATCCCATGCTGCTTTCTCTCAGGAGCGTTGCTGGAACGGAGGTGGACCTGGAGATCACTGTCTCGGGCACTCAGCCGCAGGTTGGCATGGAGTGGGCTGGGATTGGAGTGGTCGACTTGCCTCCAGGCCTCGCCCGCCTTCACGCCGGCGCCGAGGAGCCTGGTGAGCGATCACAGGCCTGTCTCGCAGCCCTTCAGATGCCTATTCGCGAGCGTCCGCTCTTCGGAGAGTACCGTTTTATCCGATTCGAGTGGCGAGCCGTCGACTCGGACGAGGTCTCACTCGTTGTTGGGCTCGATGGGCCGGGGAAGTCGGAGCTCGAAAAGACAGGCGGAAAGTTCCGCTACGTTGCGGGCCCGCAGCTGCCCTTGAAAGGGGAGGGGCTTCGCGTGGAGAACAGCCCTCCGGCTACAACAGGATCTGTGGTGCGCGATCTGTACAAGGACTTGGGCGCCTTCACGCTGAAGGATCTGGAGTTCCAGGCTCGTAGCGGGCGCGTCTACTTCAAGAATGTATACCTGGCGAGAAGCAAGAAAGACTTCGAATGGTTGAATGGAGACAAGCTGTGAGCACACAACCCAGGGTCCTGGCTCTTGCGGGGAGCACGCGTACGGCCTCGTTCAACAAGAAGTTGGTGAGAATCGCGATGGAGGGCGCAGCCAGAAAAGGGGCCGCAGTGACTTACCTCGACCTGCGGGACCTGCCCCTGCCTCTGTTCGACGAGGATCTCGAGGCGGCGAAAGGGCTGCCAGAGAACGCTTGCAAGCTCAAGGCGGCTTTTCTGGCGCACGACGCGCTCCTGATCTCGTCGCCGGAGTACAACAGCTCGATTTCGGCGGTGCTGAAGAACGCGATCGACTGGGTTTCTCGGCCAGCGCCCGGTGAAGCTCCTCTTGCCTGCTTCGAGGGCAAGATTGCGGCTCTCCTCAGCGCCTCGCCCGGAGCCCTTGGCGGTCTTCGTGGACTGGTGCATCTCCGGGCGATCCTTGGAAACATTCGCGTGATCGTGCTCCCCGAACAGATCTCTGTGTCCAGGGCTCATGAGGCATTCGAGCCCGAGGGGCACCTGAAGGACGCGAAGTTGAAGGACTCTGTCGAGAGGCTTGGCGGACAACTCGCAACGATCACCGCAAGATTGCGGGCGGGACTGTAGACCCTGCTCTGGTGCCCATGAGCGAAAAGGAGCTCAGTTTGGCCTTCAGGAGGGGTGAACGACAGGCCTTCGAAGAGATTGTCCGGGAGCACCAGTTCGTTGTGCATGGCTTCGTGCGAGCCCGCGTCCTTCAGGCACCGGTTGCCGAAGGCCTCACGCGGGAGGTCTTTCTGAGGTCCTTTGCGGCCAGAAGGAGCTTGACCGCCGAGGCAAAGCTTCGACCCTGGCTCCTCGGGATCGCTCGCAGCGTGCTGAAGGAGCGAGCGAGGCGCCTTCTTCCACGCAGGGATGCGGTCTGGACAGACCTCTGTCTGGAGCTGGACGATCTCGTCAGGATGAAGGACTCGACGCTGGATGCCTTGCTTGCCTGCGTTCCTGGTTGTCTCGAGTCGCTCGGACCGCCTGTGCGTCAGGTTGTCGAGCTTTACTATTCAGGCCATCTTTGTCCACAGGAGATCGGCTCCAGGATTCGGCGAAGCGAGAGCGCCGTGAAGCTCCTGCTTCTCCAGGCTCGTCAGGCGCTCCTCCTGTGCATTGGCTCCAAGTGCGAGGACCCTGGCCGTGACCGATGACGAAATTATCCGTCTTTTCGAGGAGACGGAGGTCGAGGGTTTGACCGAGCCCACGCTCGAGCTGCTGCGGGAGCGAATGAGGGACTCGCCGCGAGTGCGCGAGGCCCTACGCGGCCGTTTGAGCCTTGAACAGGCTCTGGCCTCTGTCGCTCAAGACATCCGCCTGCCGGTCGAAGACATCTTTCGCGAGGCACGGAGACGATCGGCTCAACACACAAGATTCCGGGTGATCTGTGTCGGATTTCTACTTCTCCTGGGAGGTGTCTGGGTTGGGACTTGCACCTCCGGAAAGTCAGCGAAGGAAGAAAGCTCCGTGGAGGTTGTCGAGGTCGCGGAGGTCGCTGCGGGTACGAATCCTTGCTTGGAGTCGAGCTCACAGGAGCCTCGGGTCTCGTCGGGTCTGGAGCCCCCTTCGCCGGGGCGTCTTGAAATCGAGGCCGAAAGTTTTCTTGACGCCAATGTCAACGTGGTGAGATGGGGCCCAGGAGAAGGCATCGGAGTCATCTGCAACGGAGGCAGTGGCGCTAACTATGCTATCTACCGGCTGTCGATTCCAAGGGCAGCGCGGTATCAGCTGGAGATTCGGTACGCGGCGCGAAAGCCTCGGCCCTTTACTGTGGCCATCGACGAACGCGTAGTCTTCGAGAAGGCAGGGCGAGCAACGACAGGTGGCTGGTTTCCTGGCGATCAGCGGTGGATCAAGGTCGGCGTCGTGGCTCTGGAGAGGGGAGAGCACGAGCTGCGGCTATCGACCCAGAAGATATTCTCCAATATCGACAAACTGGCGTTGACGGAGGTGGAGGCCTTGCGGGAGGTTCCAGGTGTCGCCCTCGGGGGTCGCGACGCGGCCTCCGAGGTGGTGCCCATGGAGCTGGCCTACGGCGGAGTCCGAAAGGCGTTCGAAGAGACCCTGTACGACGATTTCGACCACGACTCAGCTTATCCGACGCTCCGGCAGCTTCGCTCCTGGCTCGCCCCCGTCCCGGTCGTGAAGGGCGACATGATCGAACGGAAGGTCGGCGACCGGACCGTGTGCCGAATTGCCGGTTTCTTCGAGCTCAGACCGGTCTCCAGCGGCTTGTGGGAGGACGATTGGGTCTTGCGGTTGAACGTGCAGGATCCAAAAGGATTTGGGCTCCACCTGTGGGATGGCCATCAGGGCCTCACCATCCAGTATCACTCGGGGGAAGGAGTCTGGGCAGCCCACCGATCCGCTTGTTTCGGAGACTTCTCGCGATCGGAGAGGCTGGAGCTCCTGGCATCGGATTCCGGCCGCTATCGTCGAGGCGGTGAGGGGACCGTGGAGATTCGTCGGCAAGCCGGCCAGCTTGTCTTGAGCCGGGGCGGGCTCATGCTGCTTTCGGCGCCTCTCGCAGCGAAGCCTGGCAAGGTCTTCCTTGAGGGGAACATGGTGGTGAAAGGCCTCGCCCTTTACCGTGGCTCCGCTTTCCCGGACCCGAGCGAGACTCAGCGTCTATCGGTGTGGTCCATTGAATGCGGTTCACCCATGGCATGGCAGTCTCCGGTGAACGCACCCGTCAGCGTCGAAACACTACTGGACGGATGCTGGCGCCTGGCTGCCCAGGAGAGTCTCGAAAATGCGGCCCATGCGTTCACGCCCGCGGGGTGCAATGCGCCTTTCGAGGTAGTCTTCCAGATCGATGAGGCGACACCGGGAGTGGGCGTTTACCTGGGCGATGGAGCAGGCCAGCCGCTCGGAGCGGTCGGAGTTTTCAAACGGGCGTCCACCGGGCACCTTGTTGTGGCCCCCGCGGATCCAAACAGCAGGCAGTCGGAAATTCTCGTGAAAGACGATGACGGCCTCTTGCCGCTGGTTGGTCGTTCCTTCTGGCTGCGGCTCACCGCATCCCCCTGGGGCTTGCGTGTGAGCTCAAGCTCTGATGGACGCCATTGGGGCGAGGTGCTCTTGCCGCAGAAGCCGCCTACTCCACCTCGATACGAGACGGTGGGAATCTACGTCGCGAAGGGGGTAAGGGCTGCCGCGCTGAGGGTGCGACGCATCGAGGTGCTGCAACTTCGTGATCTCACCGAAGTGCTACGCGGCCGGTCGCTGGAAGCGCACAGCGAGGATCTTTTCGAGACGATTCTGGAGTGGGCCTCGGAAAATTCGACCCAAACGAAGTTTGCCATTGGCGCGATCGAGGGGGCGGCCCTCATCGAGGGCAGGATGGATGGGTTCGACTTGTCGCGAATCGAGCGGGCGCTCGAGTGCCTGGCGGGAGAGCTTGCGGATGGCGGTTATCCGCCCCCACGGCAACGAATCTTCTCGGCGCTCCTGGGCGCTCGTTTCCCGATCGGCTCACGGTTTGATCCAATCGTCGAGGGGCTCTTTCGCAGCGAGGCGATCGAATCCGTTTACCTTTGCGACTGGGCCAGAGCCCGTTCGCTCACGAGGTGGTTTGGCATGTGGGCGCTTTGGGGCAAGCCCACTGACGGCAAGGGGGGCTCAGTTCAAAGTCGAGAAAGTCGATCTCGCTCCAGGGCCATGGCGGCGTGGGCGCAGGGGGTTTGGGTCCAACACTCTCCATCGTCTCCAGTGGACTTGACCCAGCAAGTCATCGTGGCGCAGCATCCACTCATCGCAGAGCCGAGCAAGGAAGGGTACAACGTTCTTGCCGAGCTCCAGGAAGCTCTCGCGAGCGAATCCTACCGCGACGCCTGCGAGATCCTTGCTGCTGCGGAGGTCCGTGGGGTGGAGGGACTTGTCACGGATTCCAGAGACGCTGATCTACTGGTGTCGTTTCCCCGCGCTGTCAAGCTCGCCCTGAAGGATAATCCGCCGCTGGAGCGAACGCTGCGCGAGAAGTTTGGGCCGCTATCCATGCTGAGATTCCGTGAAGCGAAGGCCGAATCAGACGCGAGTGCCATGAGGCTGATCACACTTGAATTTCTGGGGACGGAGGCCGCGTGCGAGGCCCACGCCTGGCTTGGAGACCGGCTCATGGCTGTCGGTGAATTTGCCGACGCGTTGTCGCATTACGAGAAGGCCCTGGAAGGGCTCTCGGGTCCGAGTCGTCCACGGATTTTGGCCCGACTGCGACTCGTGGCTGCCTACCTGGGCGGAAATCTTTCCGCAGAGGCGCTGCCGACCGAAGTGGACCTTGGCGGCGCTCGAATGCTCGCGGCTTCCATCGAGCAGCTTGTGTCCGGTATCCGCAAGAGCGGAAGCTCGACCGCCGGTCTTGACGCCACCGAGGAGTCGATTCCGCCACCGGGCAAGTACTCGACACGCTTGTGGGCGCGCGCTGAGCATCTCTGTGAGCTGAAGCCGCGAGGCCTCCCAAAGTGGGCGACTCACTGGATGGAGCGACAGCTAGCCTTGACCGTGGAGAACGGAATGCGGATTTTTTCGGATCGGTCTCAGGTCATTGCCTGGGAGTTGAGCCGTGGCGAGAGGCTTTGGGCCCTGACTTTGAAGGAGGACGGTGGGCGGTGGCCGTTCGTGCCCATGGTGCCCAGGCTTGTCGGCGAATCCGTGTTGAGTCGACGTATGACGGCGAACGGCCCGGAGCTTTGCGGTATTCACGCGAAAACGGGAGCTCTCCTCTGGCGCACACGGCTGGGGAACCACGTGGCCTCGGACCTGCTCGTCTCCCCGCGCGGGGTTTACGTGCTGGCCGTCGATGCCTCCAACGAACGTCTCCTGGATCTGTCGCTTGTGCAGGTCGAGCCCCGGTCGGGAGAGGTCTTGTCTCGCACTGTGCTGGCGCGGTTTCGAGACGTCTGGGACCGGCAGATACCCTGCCGGGCCACCTTGATCGGCAGCGATGGGATCCTTGCGAGCGTTGGTGGTGTGACCCTGCGCGCCAGTTTTTCGGACGGCGTGGTCTGGATGCGTAGGCACACGGTTCTGCCTCCGGCGCAGGACCCCTACGGATTTGAATTGGATCCGGCTCCCCCTCTTGTCGATGGAGACCGTGTTCTTACCCTGCCGGGGGGTGTGCGATGCGTCGAGGCCTTCAATGCGCGCAGTGGGCGGCTCGAGTGGCGCCGTGTTCTGCTCAGAGCGTCAAGGCTTTGCGGTGTCGCAGGCGGCAACGCCATCGTGAGAGAACCGACATGTGTGGTGGCACTGAAGGCGGTCACGGGTGCCGTTGCGTGGCGCCGGAACATCCAGGGTCTCGTGCGGGTCGAGCGCGTGGGGATTCAGAGCTCAAGGGCTCCAGGCCAGGTGAGTACGGAGGGCCCCGCACTCGTCCTCTGCATCGTCGAGGAGGGCTCCGGTTCTCGAATCCCTTGCCTTCTCTGGTTGGATGCCGCCACCGGCGCCGAGGTGGGACGAGCCCCTCTGGCCGAGTTGGCGCATGAGAGTCCGAATTTGGGGCCGCTCTGCGTTGTAGACGACACGATTTGGGCCCTTTTTCGCCGGGGCCAGAGCCGCGAGATCGAGGTGATGGAGATCGCGCCGAGGTAGGCGTGATCGCGGGGTGGGTAGCTTCCTGCCGCGCCAAGGCCTCACCCTGCGACGCAGTGCGTGTAGCCCTGGCCCTTCTCTCGCTCCGCGACGGTTCAGTGGCCCTGGCAGTTGGCAGTGCTGCGATGCTCCGGCCAACTTCACGCAGAGAAGTAGCACGCCGTCGGCCCGGGTTTCCAGGCAGCAGAATCCAGCTTTCCACTTGGGCTGAGGTGCTGCCCTCCGCGCGATCGGTAACACGACGCGGTTCTCGAACCACAGGGCGGCCCCACGGTAGCGCTCAAGTATTCAGAAGCCGACCGCGACGAGACCACGGCTCTCTGCGGGAGGATTTCGAACGCCGCACTCGCGTTCAGACGAAGCCTCGCTTCAGCGAGCGTTCTTGCGAGAGCCGTCGGCTCGAATCGCGTACTGTGCCCGACGATTCCGTTGAATCGGGTCCACCGCCCGGGGTGAAGCGGCACGCTCAGGAGGGCTTGCCCCAGTAGCCTCAGAAGTCTCCCGACCTCGGGAAGGGCCGCGTGCTCGACGACGTCCAGCACGCAAGTGGACTCGATTCGTTCATTGTGAAACGGCAGAGCGTCGATGAGAGACTTGCGTTTCCGTCCAGGCACTTCCCGGCGACTTGCAAGATCGCCCGCGCGATAACGCTCGCCCCAACGACAAAAAAAGCGTTGCCCTTTCGTGTCGTGACTGACAGATATTGTTTCGCCGCGTTCGGTTAACGGGACACAAGGATCCAAACTCTCATGCTCGAAGATGCTCTCAAGCTTTCGCGACATCTGCAGGCAAACCTTGCGCCTGCTGAGGCCCTCGGCGTCGTGCTGCGCCTCCTGTTGGCACGCAGGCTCGAGCTGGAATTCAAGAAGGCTCGAGGTGAGATCGAAGTCTCATCGGAAGTTCTAGCAACTCTTCCGGCAACCCAGCGGGAGGAAGCGATTCGATCCCAGTTGAGGGATCGGCTGCCCGCCTACCCGCGCAACGAGGATTCGTTCGAGAGGATTGCGAGGCTAAAGGAGCCAGCCCGAGGCGAGGCCTGCCTGGCTTTCCTGAGCGACTTCTCTGGATCAGCAGGTGAAAGGCTTCGGGATGCGAGCACACTGGAGGCCATCCGCCGATTGAGCAGCAGCGACGACTTGGGAGGAGTGCTGGCCGATCTCCTTGAGGCGCGCATCGGGCCCGACGACCACGATGACCGATCCTACGAGGCCCTCGAGCGGCGTGTTGTCGCGGACTTGAGCTCATCCCGGTTCGAGGTGGCTGTCTCGGAGGAGTGGGGGCGTTTCAAGGGTCTTCCACTCGAGGACAGGGTCTCGACTCTGAGCGTCTCGACGCCGGAGATAAGCGTCGAGGTTGAGCACGTGCGCAAGGTCAACTGGGCCATGGAGCGTAATGGGATTCCGATCGTTCAGCAGGCCCGTGTGACGAATCGGGGAGCCACCACGCTGGAAGGCCTGCGCCTCACGCTGCAAGTGGGGCCTGGGCTGAGCGGTGTTTTCGAGGCGGAGCTACCCACTCTCCCGCCCGGGGCCTCGTTTCAGCTCGATCGGCCCGACCTCCTGCTCGAGGGAGCGCGGCTCAGAAGTGTTCTCGAGCGCGAGCGGGGTGCGATACACCTGGAGCTCCGAGGGCCGGAAAGGATCTTCGTGTTGGAGTCCCGACCCGTGGAAGTGCTCGCCTACAACGAGTGGGATCATGCAGCGCTCCCCGAGCTACTGGCTGCCTTCGTCCTTCCCAACGAGCCCGGCGTCGCCCGCCTTCTTGAAACCGCAAGGGACTTGCTCGGGGAGGCGACCGGCGATCCAACGCTCTCGGGCTATCAGTCCCGCTCCCGAGAACGAGTGCGAGCCATGGTGGACTCCATTCATCGAGCGATTCAACGTCTTGACGTCACCTACATCAGCCCTCCGGCGAGCTTTGACCCGGGGAGCCAGAAGGTGCGTTTCCCCGGAGATGTCCTTGAGCACCGCATGGGCACCTGCCTCGACCTGTCCGTGCTGGCCGCCGCGGCGCTCGAGGCCACCGGACTGAATTCAGTTCTTGCGTTGGTTCGTGGGCATGTTTTCCCGGGTGTTTGGCTCATCGACGATTGGTTGCCAGCGGCGTCGACGGACGACCCCGTACTCCTCCGCAAGCTTATTCAGGCTGGCGAACTGCTCGTTTTTGACGCCACGCTCGCGACGGCGCGACCTCCAGAGCCTCTGGTTGCCGCCGAGCGCGCCGCCTCAAATCATCTCGGGGATCCAACAGCCTTTGAGTGCCTGCTCGACCTACGAGCTTGCCGCCTCGCAAAGATTTTTCCGTTGTCTCTTGGCGGCACTGACGCTGACGCGGCACCCGGAGCCACAGTGGGCGAGCGCGAGCCACGGGGCGCCACGGCGCCCGCGGATGAGGCCGCCGGCCCGGCCAGCAGGACCAGGGCACAGAAGTTAGCCCCGGAGCGACGAGTCCAGCACCGGCGCATTGCGACCTGGAAGGAGCGATTGCTGGATCTCTCGCTTCGCAATCGGCTCCTTAATTTTCGAGAGTCACGCGACAGGACGGTGCTCCTTGACACCCCCGAGCTTCACTTGCTCGATGACCGGATCGTCTCGGGCGAGGTCCTGAGCCTCGAGCCCAGGGTGGAGCTGGACGAGAACGATCCCCGGGTCGCGGAGCTTCTGAAAACTCGAGGAGCCGACTACCTTATTCGCGCGGAGCGACTAGAACTCCTCAAGAGTGGACGCGTCCTCACGAAGCACACCGACGATGACCTGTCCCACCGGCTCGTCGCCACGTTCCGAGCGGCGCGGACCGAGGTGGAAGAGACGGGCTCTTCGACCCTGCACATTGCGATGGGAATGCTTCGCTGGCTTGAAGTCGGCGCAAGCGGTCCGCCAAGACTCGCTCCGATTCTTCTGTACCCTGTCGAACTGGTGCGCCCAACGGCGCGGGCACGTCTGCGAATGCGGCTCCGAGACGACGAGCCGCGACTCAACGATACGCTGCTGGAGAAACTGAGGATCGATTTCGGGCTTGAGTTTCCCGAGCTCAGGAGCCTGCCGCTGGATGAAGCCGGCGTCGACGTGAAGACCGTGTTGGCGACGCTGCGCCGCGGTGTGTCGAGGTTGGAAGGCTTTGATGTGCTGGACGAGGCTTGTCTCTCCTTCTTCTCCTTCGCGAAGTTTCTGATGTGGCGCGACCTTGACCAGCATGATGATGATCTCCTGAGGAACGAGACAGTCCGTCATCTCGTCGCGTCGCAAGGGGCGGCGTGGTCTGGATCTGCCAATTTCATCGAGCCGGATCGTCTGGATCAGGAGCTCTCTCCGGCGCAGTCGCGGCTCGTCCTTGACGCCGACTCGAGTCAGCATGTGGCGGTGGATGCTGCACTGAAGGGCCTCTCCTTCGTGCTTCAGGGGCCGCCCGGAACGGGCAAGTCGCAAACGATCACGAACATCATCGCGGAGTGCCTGGCTGCGGGGAAGCGGGTGCTTTTCGTGGCGGAGAAGCGCGTGGCGCTTGACGTCGTCGCCCGGCGTCTGAAGGCCGTCGGCCTGGGTGAATTCTGCCTCGAGCTGCACTCCAGCAAGGCCAACAAGCGTGAGATTGTGCTCGAGCTGGGGCGAGCGCTCGAGGGTGCGACCCGGGCGACGAGCGCTCCGAGCCCCAGGGTTGCGGAGCGTGTGGCGGAGATGCGGAGGAGCTTGCGGGAGTATGTCGAGGTCTTGCATGGGGAGACGCCGCTGGGGCCTTCACTTTTTCGTTGTGGTGCCCGTGGCCTCGAGCTGGGGTCGGCTCCTGGGGTGAAGCTATCGCTGGATGATGTGTTGAGCGTAACGCGGGAGCTCCACGAGTCCCGTCTCGAGGCGTTGTCTCAACTCTCGGCGGCCGCCAGCGATTTGCCCACGGTCGTGGGGCACCCATTCTGCGCCTGTGATGTCGCGGAGTGGAGCGCATTGAAGGCCAGGGAGTGGGGGGCGCAGTTACGTGCGCTCCAGCAGGCATCGGGCCAATTTGCAACAGAAGGTGACCGGGCTGCACAGGCTGTTGGGCTTCGGGGGGAGCTCTCCGTGCCCGCCCTCGAAAGCTTGGCGGGGCTCCTTGAGCTGCTCGCGGAAAACGTGCCCGAGGGGGCTCGAACCTTGCTCTCCAGATCCGATGCCTCGGTGGCGATGGATCGACTTGGCGAATGCGAGAAGCTCGCGAGGGATCGCGTCTCGTCTCTGGAGAACATTGCAAGGCGATTCGAACCGCGGCTCTTCGAGCTGGACCTGTCGGCTCTTCTCGCCGCATACCGCAAGAATGCGGGCCGATTCGCTCCCTGGCGTTGGCTTTCGCTGCGTGGGTCCGCGGCCCAGCTCAGAGCGGCCGCGAGGGGGCCCCTGCCCGGTCCGGAGGAAATCGTTCAGATCCTCGAGACGGCGGAACGATGCCGTGAAACTTCGCACCGCCTCGAGCGAGAGCAGCCATTCCTGCTGGATGTCCTGGGGGACTCGGCCCGGGGAGCGGAGACTCACCTGGACGCCATCTCCAGTCTCACGAAGTTTGCTGGCCGATGGCAGGAGCGCTGGAGCAGGGCACCTTCCGAGCTGCGGGCTGCGCTACTTGCGCCCCCTCTTCTGTCATCAGAGGCTGCCAGAGATGCGAAGGACGCGCTCTCCCGGAGTCTCGATGTTTTTCGCGCGGCGTTCGGTGCTTGCGTTGCGAGCCTCTCCATCGACACCTCAAGGGCCTTCGCCGGCCCCGACACATCGTTCTTGCCTGCGCAGGTGAGGGAGCAGTCGGAGCGGTGGATTGCCAACCTTCCGGCCCTGCGGGCCTGGGCCCGCTTTGTCTCTTCCGAGGCTCGCGTCAAGGTGCTGGGTCTTTCTCCGCTCCTCGAGCCACTGCGCAGTGGCAGTCTGGAGGCTGCGGACCTGGCCCCGGCGTACGAGCGGGCCTTCCTGGGAGATTGGGTCGACCATGCTGTCGATGCCTCGCCGATCCTGCGCGCGTTCAACGGTAGGGAGCGAGACCGCCTGGTGGAAGCTTTTCAGGAGCAAGACCGGGAGCTCATCGCCTCCGGCGGCAAGTTGGTGACGGCACTTCTGGCGAAGAGCCGGCCGCAGGCGAACGCCGCGGCGCCGTCGGCTTCCGAGGTCGGCATCTTGCAGCGTGAGGCAAGAAAGAAGACGCGACACATGAGCGTTCGGAGACTCATGGAGGAGATTCCCAACCTTCTCGTTCGGCTCAAACCATGTCTCCTGATGAGCCCTCTTTCGATCGCCCAGTACCTGCCGCCGGGCCGGGACCCCTTTGACCTCGTGGTCTTTGACGAGGCCTCACAGATCCCGACGCACGACGCCATTGGCGCCATCGCGCGAGGCAAGCAAGTCATTGTGGTTGGGGACTCGAAGCAGCTCCCGCCAACAACTTTCTTTTCGGTGAGCCTGGATGACGAGGATGGTGAGCCATTGGAGACCGGCGACATGGTCGAGGAGCTGGAGAGCATTCTCGATGAGTGCGTCGCGTCGCACCTGCCATCGCTCATGCTGCGATGGCACTACAGGAGCCGTGACGAACGGCTTATCACGTTTTCGAATTGGCACTATTACGAAGGGAAGCTGCTCACCTTTCCGGCCGCCGAAGCTGGCGTGGAAGGGCTAGGCGTCCGACTCGAGCGTGTCAGCGGCATCTTTGACCGAGCGCGTTCCCGCACGAATCAGATCGAGGCGGAAGCGGTGGTGCGCTGGGTGATCGATGCCTTGCGCGATCCAGGGAGGCGCTCGAGGTCCATTGGTATCGTGACTTTCAACCAGCCGCAGCAGACCTTGATCGAGGACCTCCTCGATCAGGCTCGACGAGAGCATCCCGAGATAGAGCCCTATTTCGGTGACCGGGCGCCGGAGCCGGCGTTCGTCAAGAACCTCGAAAACGTGCAGGGGGATGAGCGCGACGTGGTGCTCTTCTCGGTTACCTATTCGCCAGACGCCGAAGGACGAGTCTGGATGAACTTTGGGGCCCTGAACGTCGAGGGCGGCGAGCGCCGCCTCAACGTGGCGATCACGCGCGCCCGCCTCCAACTCGTGGTCTTCTCGGGGCTCGAGTCGCAAGACATTGATCTTTCGCGCACGCGGGCGCGGGGAGTCGAACACCTGAAGAGTTTTTTGAGATACGTCGAGACGGGCGAGCAGGCGATCCCCGGGGGGGCCGTGACCGCCGTGGCTCAAGCTGCGGCTCTCTCGTCCTTCGAGCTGGACGTCGAGCGTCTGCTCATCGAGCGAGGGCACTCGATCGAGCGGCAAGTCGGCTGCTCGGGCTACAGGATCGACTTGGCCGTGCGGGACCCGGAGTCTCGGGGCCGTTACCTGCTTGGAATTGAGTGCGACGGAGAGGCTTACCGGAACGCTCCGACCGTTCGAGACCGCGACCGTCTGCGTCAGTCAGTGCTCGCTGGCCTGGGTTGGCGGCTCCATCGCATCTGGTCGCTGGACTGGTGGCATGATCCCGAGGCGGAGCTCAAGCGCATCGAAGAGGAGATCGTGAAGGCGATTGCATCGAAGTCGAAAGACAGTGCCACGGCCGGTCTCAACATTGGCTTGAAAGCCTCCCTGGAGGAGTCCGCTCCACTCACGATCCCTCTCACGGAGTTGCCGGGTGCAGGCGCTCCTGTAGTCGCCTTGCAAGACGCTCCCCTTCCCTGCGAGCCGCAACGCGAGAGGGTTGTTGAGAGCTACAGCCCATTCCCGATCATGCAGATCGGCACGCCAGAGTCTTTTGAGTCGATGCAGTCCCACGCATCGGCCATCAGCCTTCTGGGACAAATCGCCGAGCACGAGGGGCCTGTCCACAAGGATACGCTGTTGCGAAGAGCTGCCGAGTGCCATGGTATCCACCGAATTTCGCGCGGCGTCGAGGAGCGGCTTTCCCGGCTTGTTGTGGAGGCCGTGCAGGCTGGCAAGTTGCGCCTGGAAGGCGAATTCGCCTGGCCGCGGGGAGCGGATATTACGGCCTGGTCTCGATTCCGTGGGCCTTCGCCGGGTGGCGGGGTACGGGAGCCGGAGCAAGTGGTGCCGGCAGAGATCGCTGCGGCCCTGAAGCATGTGCTCAGGATCTCGGTGGCTCTCTCGAAGACAGACCTGGTACGGGGGGCTGCGGCGCTCATGGGCTACCGACGGGTCACCCACCGAGTGCGTGCCGCATTTGAGGCGGCGATCACTTACCTCGAGAAGGGCGGCAGCTGCACATTGGAGGGCGATCTTGTGCGGGATCATTGCGCGTAGCTTCCCTCGCCTGCCCGCGTTGGTTCTCCATGGCGGGGCGGAACGGGCCGGGCCGGCCCTCGACGCTTGCCGGCACTTCACAGTTGTGAACTTGACGGGTCGGTCCCCACACCCCTGGTCCTCTTGACAGTGTAGGCTACGCTGGGCGATACTCCGTGCGCGTGAAGCTGCCTCCTCGATTTATTCGAAAAGTTATTAGTCCTGGGTTGAAGAGATTTGGACGACAGCTCTCCAGGTTGCTGGAGCCATCCATCCCGCGACTTCCGTGCCCCAAGGGACCCCCTGATCCCGCAAAGATTCGTCAAATTGTAGTCATCTCCAAGATGGGCATCGGGAACTTCATTCTCTTCATGCCCGCCTTGCGTCATCTCCGGTCGGCCTATCCCCAGGCGGAGATTGTGCTCCTGGGGGTTCGGGGCCGCTCGGGGGGGATGGGCCTTCTGCCTCCGGGTACGGTAGACCGTGTTCTCGAGCTCGACGGGGGAGCTGGAAATCTGCTGCCGATTCGGAGCCTGTTTCGGTTTTGCAGGAAGAATTCCTTGAAGCCGGACATGGCGGTCGTCCGGTGGACGGGCCATGCCATTGTCCCGACAATCCTGTCTATTCTCCGCCCTAGCTATCGAGTTGGACACGTTTCCGGGGCTGGGTTCTCGAGCAAGCACGATGCGATTTTTAACTTTCCCGTGCCGATCGCCGAGGGACGTCATGAGACGGATCTGAACCTCGACCTCATCCGCGCCCTCGGAATCCCCGTCGGGGACGCTCGCCCGGCCATCCACGTGCCAAAAGAAGCGCAGGACCGAGCCGACGGTTTTCTCGCGAAGACTCTGGGGGAAGGACGCCCCTTCGTCGCAATCCAGGTCGGCACCAGCTCTCTCCAACCCTGGAAACGCTGGAGCATGGAGCGATGGTCTCTCCTCCTCCAGGAACTCATGCAGGCCGGGCACAGCTTGGTGTTACTTGGCTCGGAAGATGAACGGCCCTTGCTGGAGACACTTTGCCTCCACGAGAGCCGTCCAGGGGGACCCCTCTGCGTCAATGCGGCCGGCCAACTTTCCCTGGAAGAGTCTGCTCAAGTCGTGGTCCGGAGCAGCCTCCTCGTGTGCGCTGACACCAGCTTGATGCACGTGGCCGCCGCCACTGACAAGCCGCAGGTCATTTTCTGGGGGCCCACGCAGTTCGACAGGACGCAGCCGCTCTCGGAAAAGAGCATCGTCCTCAGAAAACCGTGCCCCTGCAGCGGCAGCCTCTTCGACCGTGAGGTTGTCCGGACCATATGGGCCTGCGATCAACCCTGTCTGGCCACCAGCGTCAAGGAAGCCCTGGGGACCATCCGGCCGCTGCTTCCATCAGTGGAGGCTTCTCCTGGCTCACTGAATCTGGCGGATGGCCGCCTGAATACAGGGGCGGCCTGCCCGCTCTGTGGCGCAGCCGACTCTCGACTGCTCTTCAAGTTCGACTTCTCCAAGTGGCGAAAGGGCATCTTCGCCTATTTGCGCCGTTGCGAAAGCTGTGATCTTCTTTTTAACTGGCCCCGGCCCACAAGCGAGGAGTTGGCCTCCTTCTATGGGCCTGATTACTATATCTTTCAGCGAGACGAGGCGGAAACATTCCGGCGCATGCTTCCCATCTACGCCAGGACGGTTCGAATCGTCGAAGGGCTTGTTCGCAAGAGGAAGTCGCTTGATATTGGTTGCGCTGCGGGCCATTTTCCTGCCCTTCTGCGGTCCCTGGGCTGGGACACCAAGGGGGTGGAGATATCCGAGGGGGCTGCCTCACACGCCTCGGAGCGATGGCAGGTTCCCACATTCAAGGGGACTATCGAAGAGTTCAGCGAGCAGGGGCAGCTCTTCCCTCTGGTGACTGCCATTGACGTCCTCGAGCATGTTCCCGATCCCCACTCCTTCATTCGTGCCATCGCCCGTGTTTGTGAGCCGGGTGCCTTCGTGGTGCTCGACACGCCGAACGCAGGAGCCTTTCACTTTCGTGCATTCGGAGCCACCTGGCGAGGGTTTAACCCCTTCCACATACAGCTCTTTTCCCCCTGCAATCTGGAAAAGCTCTTGAAAGAGCATGGGTTCGAAGTCGTGAAGCAGTTCTCCTACAACAATGTTTTTCCCAAGGCAGATCCCCCAGTGTTGAACCTTGCTGGCTGCGACAACGGGTCACTCTTGCCAAGGGTCGCGAAGTTAGCTATCCAGTTCCCCTCGTACCCTGCCAGCGAAGATGCCCGATCGCCCCTGGCCGTGCGCTGCCAGGGAGAAAACTTGGTCGCGATCGCCCGGCGCAGGGATGGTCGTTGATTTCTGGAGAGTCGTGCCCCATTCACGGAGATCGATCGATGCGGATCCGATTCGATTTGGGCCAATCCTCCTACAGTAGGCACTTCCTGGGCGTCATCGAGGCTCTGGGGCGGAGGGGGCATGCCGTGGAGACGGAGGCCTTTTGGGACGACGAGGTCTTTTTGAGGAAGCCCATTGCCACGGCGGACCATCGCCAGATACTGATGCGCAAGGCCAAGGTCCGGGGCGGGTCTCTGGGTCTCCTCGGCTATTTCCTGCGGTGCGCCCGTGACCGCCTTCTCTACCGCCGGCCCGGCTTTGCGTCCGAATCCCTCGTTGCCCGCCGCATTTCCAATCATCTGACCATGGGTCTTGAGGGCGAAGACAACGTGTTGGGAATGCAACTGGCCCGCTTCATCGAGAGCCTTTCTTCGGAACAGGCCATGGCATTCGATGGTCTCTTGACGCGGATAGAGAATCTTATTCCTCACGACCCTGGACTGGAGCAGGTTCTCTCACCGGAGCCGACCTCCCCGAAAAGATCGAAGAGCCCCTTTGGCTTCAGGGCTTCTCCTCCGGTGTCTTCCCGGCCAGATGTCTTGTGCATCACGCCCCTCGTGGTAACCCAGATCGGGCAGGCGGAGCTGGTGAAGGCGGCCAAAGCGCTCGGGATTCCGGTTGTCTTCCTGGCCAACAGCTGGGACAACCTGACCACCAAGGGGACGATTCATGTGAAGCCGGACTGGACCATTGTCTGGAACCAAGTCCAGGCTCGGGAGGCGGTCGATCTTCACGGTATTCCCGAGGAAAGTATCCTGGTGACCGGCGCGCCACGTTTCGACGACTTTTTTGCCCGCAGGCCGGCCCAGACCCGTGAGGAGTTCTTCCGAGCTCATCGACTGGATTCATCGCGGCCAGCCATCACTTACCTCGGCTCCTCCAATCTCATCAGCGCAGACGAGACGAGTTTCGTTCGGCAGTGGATTCAAACAGTGCGCGGTAGCTCCTGCCGTACGCTGTCGCAGGCAAACCTCATTCTGCGCCCGCATCCGAAGTTTCGGACCGGGTGGGAGGAGATCGGCTCCGAGGGCCAGGGAATCGCAGTGTGTGCCTCCGAAGGGCTCAATAACGATGATTTGCTCTACCACTGCCTGTACCACAGCCAAGCAGTCGTCGGGGTTAACACGAGCGCGGAGCTGGAGGCTGCAATTCTCCACAAGCCGGTCTTGACCATCAAGGACCCCTCCTTCGACTCAGGCCAAGAGGGCACCATCCATTTCCATTACCTGCTCAAGGCCCACGGCGGCTTTGTGGAAAAGGCAGAAGGCCTGGCCGAGCACGCGGACCAGCTTGCCAGGGTAGTGTCCGAGGGGGATGTGCCGGCGCGTAACCGCGAGTTTCTCGAGCGTTTCCTCCGGCCGGGGGGCCTGGAGCGTCCTGCGGCCGAGGTCACGGCGGACGCAATCTGTACCCTGTTGGAACGGAGCAAGAAATGACCGTGGATTTCAAGGAAAGAATCTACAGGGACTACTACCGACTCCACATCTTGCCCCGGAAGGGTCCCTTGACACCGCAGCGGCTTGCCTCGTCGGCCAAGACCTTCGACTTCCACTTTGGTGAGTTCCTCCCCGTCGAGCGTGGAAGCCCGATCCTCGACGTGGGCTGCGGTAGCGGGGCACTGGTCTGGTGGCTTCATTCGAAAGGCTATACCAAGGCAGCGGGCGTTGACCTTTCGCAGGACCAGATCGCGGCGGGCCAGGCCCTGAAAATCCCGCAACTCTACAACGAGGGGTTGGTTGAGCACCTGGCGCGTTGCGAAGAGCGTTACTCGCTTGTTTTTCTGCGCGACGTCATCGAGCACATTGAGCCGGCCAGCCTCCTGGACTTCCTGGACCTTGTCCGGTCCGCTCTCGCGCCCGGTGGCAAGCTCATCCTGCAGACGCCCAACGGTGCCTCGCCCACCTTCGGCAGGGTGCTCTATGGGGATTTCTCTCACGAGCGGGCCTACACTTCGACGAGCCTTTCGCAGGTCTTGCTCCTCTCCGGGTTCGAGGGGGCAGTCTTCAAGCCATTCGAGCCTCGCCTTCCCAGATTCAGCTGGCGTACCATCGCCTCGCCTAGACGGTGGAAAGACCTGAAGCGGGCGCTGGCCTGGTCCCTGGTCAAGCGCTTTTACAGGTTCTTGCTCGAGGCGGAGGTGGGCAAGGGTGACTACATTGTGACGTACAACATCATTGCCTGCGCCACCAGGGGAGATGGGGAACGCCCCTAGTATTCGGAGGCCTCGCCGGACGCCGCAAGGCCGAAAGCCTCTTTGTTGCCATGTTTGGGAAGAAAGCATAAGATCGCAAGGTTGTGCGTGAGAAAACGTTGAGTGGCAGCAGCCTACTCTCAGGCTTGATTGGTTTTAACTCGAATGTCGACACTCAGTGAGATGGGCAAGTCCCAAAAAGCCTCTGCCGTTTTGCCGGCCCCAGTGTTGACGCCATTGCCCAGAGAAGTACTCATTCAGCCCCCAAAGGGCTTCGCGCGCCTGGATTTTGCTGATCTTGTGCGGCACCGCGGCATACTGTGGAGAAGAAGCTCTCACAGGGTGCGGGTTCAGTACGATGACATGTTTCTGGGGTTGTTCTGGGCCGTCGCTCGTCCCCTGATCATGCTCGCTGTGCTCTGGGGTTTCCGCGGGCTGGCGGCGTCGAGTCTGGGCGTCAGCATTCCTTACCCCTTGTACGTTTACTCGGGACTCGTCGTTTGGTTTTACTTTACCGAGTCGACTCAGGCGATCGCCAAGAGCCTTCAGAAGGACGCTGGGCTCATCCAAAAAATTTATTTTCCCAGGCTTATCAGCCCGCTCTCCTCGCTTTTGGCCGAGACATACAACCTTGGCTTGGCCTTTGTTCCTTTGTCCATCTTGATGTTAATTTTTGGAGTGCCGCCTTGCTGGTACGTGCTTCTCCTGCCCCTTTTGCTCCTGCAGATCATGGTCTTCTCTCTGGGCCTTGGGCTTCTCTTCTCCTCCCTCATACTTTGGGGCAAGGACTGGGAGCGCATTTTGAAGTTTCTGCTCTACGTTGGCTTTTGGCTCTCGCCTGTTTTTTATTCGCCAACCATGATTCCGTCAAAGCTGGCGATCTTGTACTTCTCCAATCCCATGGGAGGATCCCTTCTGGCCATGCGGGCTGTGCTTTTCAGCGGCTTTGAGTTTCCCTGGTGGTCCTGGCTTTATTCTTCCGTGCTCTCGATTGTGCTTCTTTTTGCGGGTTTAATGCTTTTCCAGCGAACAGAGGCCTCCATCGCTGATCGGCTATGACCCCGCACACGGTACTTCAGTCCAATCCAGGTGGAGCGAGCCTTTCTCCGCCCTGCCCACGCCTCCTGGCCATCAGTGTCAAGGATCTCTGGAAGCGATATCGTATTGAGAAAGTCAGTGCGCAGGCGCCTCATGGCAAGGTTTTCTCGTTCTTGAAGAACCTTGTAAGCTCTAATGGGCTTGACCCCGGCGCTCAGTACTTTTGGGCCCTTGAATCCGTAAATTTTGAAATCGCCACAGGGGAACGAGTGGCCATTATTGGCCGAAATGGCGCCGGCAAGTCGACCCTTCTCAAGATCCTCTCTCGCATCGTGCCTCCAACCCTGGGTGAAGCCAGGATCCGCGGACGCGTTGCCTCACTGCTAGAAGTTGGCGTCGGCTTTGACGGTAAATTGACTGGACGAGAGAACGTTTTTGTCAACGCCAGCTTGCACGGGTTGAGCAAGGCGGAGACGGCCGAGCGATACGATCAGATCGTGGAATTTTCCGGAATCGATCGGAAATTCTTGGAAATGCGGATCAAACACTACTCGAGCGGGATGCGGATGCGATTGGCTTTCAGCGTGGTGGCGCATCTCGACTCCGACATCCTGATGTTGGACGAGGTACTTGCTGTTGGCGATGCTGCTTTTCAGGAAAAGTGCCTCGAGAGTGTTGAAGGACTCATTCGGCGCAAGCGCACTCTGCTATTTGTTTCACATAGCATGCCTGCAGTAACACGTTTTTGTGAACGGGCTATTTGGCTTGACCAGGGCCGAGTTGTAATGGACGGCGACGCAAAGCAGGTGGCGCAGACCTACACTTCGCACATGGTTGGACCCAATTCCGTCGCGGGCTGGACTCGGGAGCAGGTCGAGCCATCCACGGCCTCCCTTGCGTCCACGGAGGGGGAAGAGCCTGCCCTGCAAGCAACAAGGTCGACGGTGGCGTCGGAGCCCGAGCTATTGCCGGACGGGACGATCAAGGAGCCCCCTTGCGCGGATCTGATTTCAGTGCGGCTCATGGCTGTTGATCATTCACCCGTTCAAGTCGTTACCGCCGACCAAACCATCGGCGTCGAGTTCATCTATGAGGTACTCCAGCCCGGCAAAGTCGTTTTGCCAGCAGCCAAGTTTTTTAACGAAGAAGGCGTCCAGATCTTTTCAGCCGTCTATACGAATCCCGATTACATGCAGCAGCCCAAGGCAGTCGGCAAGTACCGCTCAGTACTCTGGTTGCCACCGCACCTTCTGAACACCGGGCGCCTTCAAGTGGGGGTCAATCTGACCACGCCCACAGTTGCTGGCCTCCAGCGTCACGTGGTGATCGAGCGTGCATTCTCCTTCGAGGTTTTCGAGGTTCCACTTGGGCAGCCGTCAGCCAGAGGAACTTACAAGAAGCTCCTGGGCGCGGTGCGTCCCCTGCTCGAGTGGGAGACGTCCGTCGAGTAGTGGTTTTTACGCGATAGCCCCGGGCGTTTGATGAATTTCAGGCCCGAGGTCGCGCTTGGAGAGCTTGCCTTTTCGTCTCGACGCCACCGGGACCTGTTCTGGCGTCACAACCACTGTATCGTCCCCTCGTCGACGGTCGAAGAAGTAGTTGTACAGCGATCGATGAAGCTGGTGTTTTTCATACGGAACAAGACCTTCGCCGCACATTAATGCGAGTATCTCATTCGCCTCTGCGCTGAGGTCTTCATTAATTTCAATCAACACTCCGCGCAAGCCGGAGGAGCGCAAGATGCCTCTTGCCCCTTTCAGGATCTCGCACTCCAAGCCATCCACATCAAGCTTGAGAAGGTTGGGCTTCAAGGCTCCTGAGAGGTTGACAAAATCATCGAGCGAGAGGCCGATCATTTCAAGCTTCGCCGCAGGCTGGAATTCTGAGCCCGTGTAGTCTATGGATCGGCCGAAAGCATGGAGAGCTCCGCCGGCCTCCAAGTTCTGGTAGTAGAACCAGCTCAAGCCACTTCTGGCACAGACAGGCAGCAGGAGAGGCGTCACGCACTCCTGGCACTTGTTCAGGATCACGTTTCGGCAGAGCTGATAAAAGTTTTGGAAACTAGGTTCAAACGCATATACTTTTCCCTTGCAGGAGCTGACCTTTGCAGCCACGAGAGAATATGCGCCTATGTTTGCTCCGATATCATACAAGACATCTCCAGGGCGAAAACTGGACTCGAGCCACTTCACTGTCATTGGCTCTTTTGCGCACGAACGCGAGCGTACTTCACGCTCCACTTTCGAGTCGGCCCAAAGCTTGATCGCGTGCGAATCATGGTCGAGCGAATAAGCCTCTGAAACTTCTAGACGGATTGCTTCCCGCTCAGCAACGGAAAGCCTGCCGCCAAGACGCTTCAAACAGGCGAGTAAGAATCTTGCTGGCAGGCCGATTCTTGAGTGATCCATGGGGTACAACTCATGACAAGGTGGCGGTTGCTGTCCGGATTAACAAGCACTGTGCGGTTTGAGTATAAATTGCCGTGAGGGGCACCAGATTGTCTCGGAGCAACTGTTCCACAGCTTGGTGAACACCGGGGCAGGACTTCTTGTTGTAATCGTCCACGCAAATCATGCCGGCGACTGCAAGTCTTGGGGCAAAGAATTTGAGCGAGTAATACATCGGCTGAAACAGGTCGACGTCGAGATGCACAAAGTGGAACATTTCGTCTTTAAGCATTTCGGAGCAATCCTGTATTCGGCTCTTGATCACGGAGACAAATGGGAACTCGGCGAGGAGTGAAACAACGTCGTCAAAGCTTGTCCTCGAAAATACGCCAGGCTCGTGAGTTCCCTCGGACCTGTCGGAAAAATCCAGGCTACTGTGTCCTTCAAATGTGTCCACGGAGTAGAACTTGGCCTTTCCATTGTGGAGCTTTTGCAATAAAGTACACAGGAAATAGCTTGTCCCGCCACGGTAGACTCCAATCTCTGCAACGTTTAATACAGATTTGGGATAAGCTCTGCGCACATTTGAGAGTCCTTGGTAGAGGTTATAGAGCCGATCATAGTACAGAAAGCTCTTTCCCATCGAGACCACAGGTTCGGCAAGGTCTCGAAAACAGGCATCCTCTCGAATATCAGTGAGGAGGTGAAAGTTTCTGCCGAAGATGTCCGGAACAATGTGGCACGCGACGTCCGGGGAAACGTCCTTGCTCACCTCGAGGAACTTTTGAATTGCTTTGAGGATCTGCGTGGGGTCTTCATGCCGAAGAAATTGCAGAAACGGCAGAAGTGTCTTTTTCGTACTCTTGCACTTCAGCTGTTCGACTACGGAGGTCAGAATCTCCCAGGTTTCCGCGTTCACCTTGGAGGAGCTCTTGAGGAACTTCCAGAAGGCCGTGGAAGCCACTGCTTCCTGATCCAGAATCTTCATACACATCTGGACCCTCCGAAGCCTGTCCTGCATCGAGGACCGGCCCGTGAGGTCATTCGGAGCGTCGAGGGTGTCCAACGAGCTCGAAAGCAGCTTCAGGAGTTGATGGTCGAGAGGTTTCCCTGCTTCCAGGGCAGGGTGCTTTTTCCCCGCTGTATGAGGAGCCTGGGCAAGGGTAGCCAGGTGAACGGTGGCGATTTCGTTCAGCGCGGGCTCCAGTCGCTGCGCGATCGTGCAGAGGCGGCTCAACAGAAGGAAGGCCGTCTCGACTTGCTTTAACTGCTCAAAATGCAGGAACTCATTGGCGCGTTGCGGAAGGTCGGGCCCCGGGGGGGTAGAGATTCCTCCCGTCGCGTTCATTCCAGAGACGGTCCTGAGAAGGCCCTCGAGGTGGTTCGAAGCGGCCAGTCGGTTTCCAAGATCTCGAAAAGCAGCCTGTAAAGACGCGCATTCGGCCTCCGTGAGCATTGCACGGTCCTGAGTAGGAAAAGCTTCAACCCCATTCCAGAAGGCGGCAAGATGTTCGACGGCATCCTTGTCCTTCGGGTTGTTCAGAGCGCTCAGAAGACGATGCATCTTGGCGGCGTTTTCTCCCTGGCTGAAAGCCACCGAGGCTAGAGTTGCAATGAATTCGAGGCCGCTCTCGAGGCATCGTGCATGGAACCCAGGAGGATTGGGTTTGTCCTCGAGCGGCGAAGAGCTAGTGTCCATCTGTGTCTCCAGGCATGCTCTGCGCGGAACGGTGCTCTCCCTCGCTATGCAACATAAGTAATCTTGGTACTGTCTCGATGGCTGACCGGTTCGTATTATTCATCAGGCCCGTGGGACGTGACTATCAACAAAACCCGGACGCTTCAGGATCTCGTCTGGATGCAACTCAATCTCAGGACCGCTGCCGGGACGTTTTCGCTCGGCAAGAATCGTTGACTTTGTGGCTCGACAGAAGTCGCTTGCCAGGGGAGTGGAGGTCCGTGCCGTGGGAACGCCGTCTGCCGAGGCCGTGTCTTGACGAAAGCTTCGGATGGCCCAAGGGCTTTGAAAAGGAGTCTTGCCCCGGGTGGAGCTGCAGGGCCTGGCACGCTTTTGAGAGTCGACATTAAGAAAAACTCTAGCCCAGGCTCTTGAGCGATTCAAGAGGCGGCTCCTTGCTGCTCCGAGGGTCGATGCCAGTTCTTTTTACGCGCGAAGTGAATTTCGGCCTGATTGTGCGTGCCCCATGCGTCCGGTCCTTCAGCGTTTCGGTGTCTCGCGAGTATTGAACACCCGGCAAAGGGCCTCGCAGCTTCTTCTCCGAGGAGTCCGAAAAGCTGGCAGCTCTTGCCCCGCACCTCTCGGGGGCAATCCCTCACATTCCCTGGAAGGAGGCGGAAGGAGTTCGCCGCATGTCAGGAGGTGTGCAATCCCTCGTGAATCCATCAGGCCGATTTGTCGATGGGTTTGGCAGCAACACGCGTCAGGGCAATGGCCGCGATCAGGGCCAGTCCCGCGCCCCACACGAACGCCACTCGGGGCCCAGCCCACTGATAGAGCGCCCCAAAAATCAGACTGGACGGCAGCGCGGCGATGCCGATGGCGAAGTTGTACCAGCCATACGCCAACCCCCTGCGTTCGGTTCCGACAAGGTGCGCTACCAAAGCCTTCTCCGCAGGCTCAATCAACCCGCAGACGAGGCCGTAGCCCAGGAACAACGTCCAAACTTCCCAGACGCTTGTCGCCAACCCGAAGGTGAAGTAGAGGCCTGCAAATGTGAGCCAGCCCAGGAACAGAGCGGGCCGGGAACCGAATTGGTCCACTGCGCGGCCCAGAAAGAAGTTGCTCGTACTCTTGGCGATGTGGCAGGCGCACCACAGAAGTGGCAACATCGCCGCCGATACACCAAGCTCACCCGCTCGCACCAGCAGAAAGGCATCGCTGGAACTGCCGAGCGTAAATAGTACCAGCGCCACCAGGTAAACCTTGAAGCTACGGTCGAACGGCTTGAGTGTCAAACGCAAGCGTGCCTTGGGTGGCCGGCTGACAGGTTTCTCCTTCAGTCCGACGACCAGCAATGCCACGACCAGTAGACCCGGCACAGCAGCGAGGAGGAAGAGTGTTCGTAGTTCCTCCGGCCATAACAAGAGGAAACCGGCTGCCAGGAGAGGGCCGATGGCAGCACCCAGATTGTCCATCGCCCTGTGGAATCCGAAGGCTCGGCCCCGGCTGGAATGCTCGGTGGAGTCGGCAATCAGTGCATCCCGTGGCGAGCTTCGAACCCCCTTGCCGATGCGATCCACGACCCGGATGGCGAAAAGCTGCCAGGAGGCGACGATCAGCCCGACCAGCGGACGAGCCAGGGCAGGGACGCAATAGCCGAAGACGATGAAGCCCTTTCGCCGTCCCGCTTGATCGGATTGGTCGCCGGACCATAGCTTCACCAAGCTGGCGACCGAATCGGCGATGCCCTCGATCACACCGAGGTAGAAGAGGTTCCCCCGCAGGACCGTGAGCAGGAATTGGGGCAGGAGCGGATAGATCATTTCGCTGGCAGTGTCGTTGAGCAGACTCGCCATTCCCACGACTTTGACGTTGCGCGGAAGTGTCTTGTTGGGTGGGACACTGGCTGTAGTCATGGAGTCATTCACGACGATTCCACCTCCTTGCTTCTTCAACTCCCCCGGCAGCTTCCTGGCGAACTCCACCGGCCACGACGCAGCAAGTTGTACCAGGGGGCGACAACGAAGTCCCGCTCGAGCAGGAGAGAGTCGGCGACTGTCTGCGCGTGCTTCCAGGTGAATGGGTGTCCGTCGGGGGCGAGGGGGTCCATGGTTTCTCCAGCTTGGCTACGCCTTGCGGCTGCGGAAAGGAGACTGTGAGCAAGGAACCTACACCGCTCGCCAAAGTCGGCCAGGCGAATCATGCGTTTTCCTGGGAGCTCTTCTCTCCCTGGGTGCTGACGGCGGCGGTCGAGAGTAGACAGCGCAAACTGCGACTTCCTCAGAGGTAGCTCGGGTTCTTGACCGCTCTGCACAGTATGACAGCACCGCGTGCCGGGGAAACTCGTTGCCCGATGGCCTCGACTCGTTGGTAAAGACTGCGCAATAGAAAAGAGGAAACGGGAGGGAAGTGGACGATGGTGCGCGCTTCTTGCACCGCTAGACCCGCGGCGTGAATCTGGGATCGTAAATGCTCCATCTTGAAGAAGGAGCCGCGGTAGTAGGATCGGCGGCTGAAGGGTCGGCGCAGGCGTCGAGCGAACTCCCAGAGACTTCGGCGGTTGAGGACCCCGATGATCGCGACACCCGAAGGGACCAGCACGCGGGCGATCTCTCGAAAGGCTTCCGCAGGGTTTTCGACGAACTCCAGGCAATTCACGCAGAGAGCCACCTGGAATTGCTCACTGCGAAACGGCAGCGCCTCCACGGACCCAGCAACGGCGAAGAGAGATCGTCCTCCACTCCGGGCTCGAGCTTTGGCGCGGCGAGCCATTTCAAAGGAGCAATCGGCCCCAACCACTCTTGAGTCGTCGGGAAACAGTCTCTCCGCCACGAGCCCGGGACCACAGCCTATATCCAGGGCTTTGGTTCGAGGAACCTCGGCAATCCATGGGATGAGAATGCGTTGAATGCACGCGAGGTAGGCTTGGCCCAAAGGAGACGTGTACCACCGCTCGTAAGCGCTTGGCTCGTTCCAATCTTCCCGGAGATGTTCGGTCCGTGAATCCATGGGCAGGAGTGTACCGCCGGGCTGCATAAACCTCGCTACCCGACGCCCTCATGGCGCCAGCATCTCGGCGAGAAAAAAACTGTTTAACGTGAGCCTGCGGAGATCGTCAGGCGCTGGAGGCAGGGTGCTAACGGCAAAACACTTCTCCGATGGCAACGATACGACCGACTGCGCATGGGCGTGCTGGCTGTGAGTGAATAGTTCTCGTCCGCCCCCGCGTCCAGTAGAATCCAACGCCCATGCTCCCGCTCAGCTTTGCCCCTCGCGCCGCTCTTTTCCTCCTCCCTCTGGCCCGGCTGGCCACTCCTGTGGTGGCGGACGGTGACGGGACTCTGCGAGCCCTGGAGGCGCCGGGAGAGGCGTACCGCTCGCCGCTGGCAGGTGAGGGGTTTTACACCCGTGTCTTCGGCCGTGACGTCACTGTCGAGCCGCGCGACCGGCGCAGGGTCAGCGCGTGGGATGCGGGCCTGGTATCAATCGTTCCGCGTGTCGGTGACGTGAATACCTTTCCTTTCGCCTCGCTCTACCTCTGGCGACGCCCGGACGAAGACACGCTGCTACGAGTGGTGACCATTGGCCTCTACAACGACATCTACTACGCCAAGTCGACGGAGTCTCTTGGGCCCTTCGAGGGCATCCTGACCCTGAACAGCTTCACTTCGCCCGCGGCGCAGGCGGAGAGCCTCGAAGGCGAGCAGATCGACGACGAGGAGCTTTACTGGGGCAATATCCGACCTGGCGTTGGTCTTGGCTATCGCAAGAGCCTGGAGTGGCCGGGTCACCAGGACAACATGTTCGCGCTGTCCTTGATCGGCGAGCCCGGCTTCCTCTACTTCGACTCTGCGCACGAGACCTCGCCCGCGTACATTGAGCCACAGGATACCTTCGAGGGCCGCTTGCGCCTCCTGGCACGGCTGGATTTGCTCGAGCGAAACTTGCTGGAGCTCCCGCACCGGGGACTGGCGACGGGCGGTGAGCTTGGCCATGGGTACCGCGCCGACTGGGACGACTGGGGCATCCATGGTCGTGAGTCGGGGAACGATCCTGACTACGTGTACGTCACCGGCTACATCGTCGGCTCCTGCCAGGTTCCGTTTCTCGGGAACGACCGCCACCATCTTGTCGGATCCTTTCACGGCGGCGTGGGCGATGGCCTTGACCGCTTCAGCGGACTTCGGATCGGCGGTGGGCCTACCGGAGAGGACTACGAGGCCATTTCGCGCGCCACCATCCCCGGCGCCACGCTCGATGAGTTTCAGACAGAGCGTTACGCCGTGGCCATTGCCGAGTATCGCTGGGAGCCGATTTTCTTCACCTTCCTGAGCGTGCGCGCCTCCGTGGCCCATGTCGATCGTGAACGGCTGAGGGATGGTGGCATCGAGCGCCAGGACGATGTCCTCACCTCCATCGGCTGTCGGATTACGACGGGTTTCGTCTTCAGCACTCGGTTGCAGCTTGACTACAACTATCAGACGGGTGTCCTCCGAGACGGAGACCACGGTGGCCACGAGGTGGTCCTGCATCTGTCAGGCAACTTATAGCTGCCCGTGCTACAGGTACCTCGGTGGCTCCAGAGCCCAAGCCGATTGCTGCCACGAAGGCAAACTTTCGATTTCTTTGGGCGCATGGAACCTTTGTCCGGCTGTTGAATCGTGCAAGTCCGGGCAAATTGGAAGATACTTGGGCTTCACGGGAAGGACTCCATCCTCCCTCTGTGTGACGATCAACAAACTTGCCCTGGAGGCTTGACCATGAACCGCCGAGAAGCCCTACAGTCTCTTCTTGCAGCCGGAAGCTCGCTCGTGTTGGCCAAGTCGAAACTGTATGCCGCCGAGACTACCGGCACCCCTCTCTGTTATACCCAGGAATGGAAGCGCAGCCGGCCTGACTACGTCCTTTACCTCCCTCCAGAGCCTCTCGGCGACGACGGCGACAACGAGCATCTCTTGATCGTTGAAACCCCGAAGGGCGATCTGCTGGCCTTCTGGTGTCAAGGCGAGTACGAAATGTCACGAGATTACCGCATTGTAAGTGCGCGTAGCCAGGACGGCGGAACGAGCTGGACCAAGCCGGAAATGGTGGTTGGCCCCACCGAGCATCGCGGCTTCACGGCTGCCTGGCCGCTGCCCATCGTGAGCCGTGCAGGCCGAATCTATCTCTTCTACTTCAAGAACACGGGCATTGCGGACATGTCTTACACGACAACGGGGATTTGGAGGTGTCTGTACTCCGGCGATGATGGCCACAGTTTCCAGGACGGCGGTGAGATTCCTCTGCGGCGTCGCGAGAAGCACGATCATCCAGATCCTGAAGTACCCAAGAACGTCATCATCTGGCAGCCGGCCATCCGAGATGCAAACGGACGTTTTCTTGCCGGGTTCACCCGCTGGAGCAGTCCGAGCCGGTTTCCCATGGCGAACGGCCCTGATGGCTGGTACCCGGATTCGCGCTCGGAGTTTGTGCGTTTCGAGAACATCGATGAGGGACCCCTGCCGCGCGATCTGAAACTGACCTGGCTGCCGGAGGGAGACGCCATCTCGGTTCCTTGCCCCTTCGAACCCCACAAGAGCCGGGGCTACAGCCTGGCGGAGGAACCCGCCGTCGTTCTCTTGCCGGACGGAAGGCTGTTTGCCGCAATGCGTACGATTACCGGTAGGCTCTGGTATTCGGTTTCCGAAGATGCCACGGGCCGCAACTGGAGCAGGTCCGAGTCACTCCGCTTTCATGATGAGGGTGCGGTCATGCTGCATCCAAAGAACACGGCCCCGCTCTACCGGCTACTCGATGGTCGCTATATCCTGTTCTTCCAAAACCACGACGGAACTGGCTACGGCGCCAAGGGGGCGGGTGACATGGAAGCGCGTTCGGCGCCGATGTTCTACAGCGTTGGCGAGTTTCGGCCTCGAGCGCGCCAGCCCATCTGGTTCAGCGAGCCGCGCGTGTTTTGCGATGTCCAGAAGATCGCAATTGGCCCCGGGAATGGAAGCCGCGAAGGAGGGCGAACGTGGCTCTCATTTTATGGCTGTATGACATTTGCCAGGGGAAAGCAGGTTCTTTGGTATCCGGACAGGAAGCATTTTCTACTGGGCAAGCAAATCACTCCCGCCATGCTGGAAGGCATGAAGCCTCCACCGTGAGGGGCGTCGTGCTCGTTTCGTGCAAGGTCCAGGCGCTTGACGTGCCGGGTCCGTCACTGACTCTTCAGCTGCTCCTGAAACCAAGCCTTGAGGGCGTCGATCTGCGTCGAGCGCAGGCTGTCGCTTCCCAGGGGGTCAAACGCCGGCGGGAAATCGATGAAGAACGCTCGGAAGCTGTTGTAGGCGGCGGCGCGGACGCGGGCGTCCGGGTTCTTGAGGTCTGCCAGAAAGATCGGCAGCGCCTCGCGGGCCTTGCACTGAACGAGAGCCCACATGATTGTCTTCTTCAGAGGCACGCTTCTCTTCGTGTGCTCGTAGTACGTGAGCAGGTCGGGCACCCGTTCAGTCTTTTGGCTCGCGCCGATCAGGCGCACTCGCTCCCAGCGCGCGAACCATTTCATATAGTCGTTGGCATTCTTGTATCTGAAGCCCGTAATTTCCGAGAGGTGCTCCTCCAGGGCCTTGCGGACGTCATTGTTCTGGAGCACTTCCTCGCGTAGTTGTTCCAGCTCCGGGATCAGTTCGCCCCTGGACTCCTCCGGGTAGTTTTCAACGACGCTCTTGAGAAATCTCATGAATTTCGGATGCGCTCGAAGGCGAATTCTTCGCAGCAGCGTGGGGTAGTGGATCGTCGTGTTCAGCTCGGGGACGTAGACCCAGGAATGGTCGCCCGGGTCGCCCGTGGATTTCTTGCCCGAGATGACGATCTTCTCGAGGGGATCCTGGCCGATGAGGCTCATCATGACGAGTCGAGTCGCCCGGTTCAGAATGAGGAGCGCGAAGGCGGTGCCCCGGCGACTGGCGCTCAAGGCGTCGCCGCCGCCTGACCAGCTTCCATCACCTTGCTGGGTGCCCAGGAGGTGTGCCGAGACTTCGGCGTACCAGTCGTGAGCGCCGAATTTTTTTACCTCGCCGATGTCGGCCACCTTCTCGAGGCTGTACATTCCATAGTAATCATTTCCGGTCGTCCAGTTGCTCATGATCCAGCCGTAGCCGTCGCGAACGGCTGCGTTAATGCTTTCGATCTGCGAGGGTGGAATTCGACCCTTCAGTGCCTCTCGAGCCAGAAGTAGCGACGAGAGGCCTGCGCAGGTCATGTTCCAGGTCGCGTTGCCCTTGTTGGTATAGTCCCAGCCGCGGCGAAAGACGGGCACGCTTTCCGTCCCAATCGACGGTATCTCGGGATTGGGTCCCACCGATTTACCCTTCCGGGCAACGCCAGTAAGGCCTTTTTTTTGCTCGTTTTTTCCCGTATCGTCCGAGGGTCCTGGTTGGACGGGTTCACTCTTCTCTTCCCCTTCTTTCTTCACAACCTCAACGACCGATCGTTCCTTCTCGCCTGTGCCCTTGAGTCGCCGGTCAATGACCTCGTCGTCCGTCATCAGCGTGAGTCGGTCCTTTACCTCCTCGCCTTTTTCTTTTTGCTGGCCCTTCACGAAGTGTTCGACGATCTTCTCCCACACGCCGACGTCGATCGGGATGTTTCGTTTGAGCGCAACGCCGAGCGCCAGTACAGCGAACTGCGTGTTCGAGTTGTCGAACTTTCCACCACCGGCATAGTAGTTCCAGCCCCCGCCCGCCTGACGGGTGCTCACGAGCTGGCTGAGTGCCGCGTGAAGCTGTTGGCGGTACTCGCGACCGATGTTGAAGTTGTCCTTGAATTTCCTGGGCGCTCCCGCTGTGTCCATGTTCTCAAGCAAGAGGTCGCTCTCCTCCTGAGCGATGGCAGCGTCGAGGGCGAACACGTAGAGCGCGAGTCCGTACGTGTGCCCCCTCTTGACTGTAGAATTCTCGAGGTATGTGAAGTTTCGTTTGATGAGCGGGTGGCTGGTGCTCACTCCGGCCACAATCAGGGCGTAGGTCTCCAGTGCAACCTGTCCGTCACGCTCGTCGGCCCTCAAGCTCAAAGTCTGGGATCTCGCAAGCTCACCGATGAGATAGGAGACTCCACGGTTGATGGCATCACTGATCTTTTCGTGCTCCTCGGATCGTGCCGGGGGGGCGGCAAATGCAGTGAAAACAAGAGCCGCGCTGACAAGGCCAGCGAGGTGTCGAATATCCTGCAATAAGCACCTCATTTAAAGCCGATCAGTGGCGAAGGATACAGTGGTCAACGCGCTTCTATTGTAGAGTAGCGCAGGGCTGAACGGGAGGGACTGTTTCTTCTGATGTAGGGAACGTGCCTGGGAGCGAGCCGTCCTGTGCTGCTCTCCTCGCTGGGATCGATCGGCTCGCTTGGGTGCACGGGCGTGCAAGCGAGGATTCCGACTTTGTGATAATTTGTGCTTCCGAAAAAGACAGGAGCGGCGAGAGTGCAGACTCGGACGCCGAGAATTCACTTTACCGAAGGCGGGACCCCATGTCTTGCCGAAGAAACCTCACGCGACCTGAAGCAACCCAATGCCCCCCACACTACCACACGACATTTCATGAGATCTTCTCCAGCCATGCAACTAGGTACCTCCGGATTCCAGCTCGCTGATATTCACGATCCGCTCCGTCTCGCTGATTTGACAGACGTCTTTTGGAAGGCCGTGGCGTCCAGAGACCCGGCTCTCTGGGAAGAGTTCAGGCCTTATCTCGAGGCTCGAGGGGTTGGCTGGAAAGAGCCGGAAGCCGCAGCGCTCATCCTCCGCATGGCCCCGCATCTGAGCGCATTTGTCGCGGACTTGTTCAGGATCTCGGATGTCTGGCGGCGCGGGGTTCAGGAGAGCGCGAGTCTTGAGGTTATTTTTCGCTTCAAGAAGGAGATCGTGTCTCGACGGGCGGCGAGGAAGGCCTCCCATGCCGCGGTCAAGGACATGAGCCTAGAACTCCTTGAGAGAGAGGCAATGGAGGTTCAATCAGCGTTACTCTTGCCGCGAGAGAGCGCGCAAGATGCTGAATTCCTGAGAGCCAGGGCCGTGGGCGAGCTGCTCGACCTGGAGAAGATCTTCGACGAGCACTTCTCAACCCGGGATCCCCGGCCCGCCGGGCAGGCCGTTTTCCAGAGGCTGGAGGCGCTGCGGCAAGCTCTCCCTCGTTATGCTGCGGTTGTGGAGGGCTGCGATGAGGCGAGCTCCGGCAGGGCCTGGGTCGCCCGGCTGTTGGGCGTATTTGAGCTATGGGCAGCCAGAGTCCTCTCGGACGAGCGGCTCCGCAGGGAGTACGCGGCGAGCTGGGTGAGTTTCCGCTTGCCAGAGAAGCTCCACTTTCCCGCCGGCCTCGTCCCGCACGAGCACCCGGACCCAGGTTTGCCGGAGCTCCTGGCAGGGCGAGATGAGCAGCTCCGCCGGCGTGACGGCTTCAAGCTGACGGATCCGAGGTGGTCCACGCGGGAGGCCCTCGACCACGCACACTACTGTGTTATTTGCCACGAACGAGAGAAGGACTCCTGCTCTCGCGGGTTTCCGTTGCCACGCCAGACTTTGGAGGGAGGCAAGAACCCGCTTGGGATTCCGCTGAATGGCTGCCCGCTCGAAGAGCGAATTTCCGAGATGCACGCCATGGCTCGTACGGGGGACCTTCTGGGGGCTCTCGCTATCGCGATGATCGACAACCCCATGTGCCCCGCCACTGGACATCGAATCTGCAACGACTGCATGAA
>SXGT01288391.1_pt1 | contig 68626 bp, 63 predicted proteins | sample 3176221 | NCBI WGS metagenome assembly SXGT01 (sample SAMN11356862, study PRJNA531348) | freshwater metagenome | isolation source: freshwater sample F1-120 | place: China: Fuxian Lake, Yuxi | collected 2017-12-25
GGCGGCGGTGGCGGCGGTGGCGGTGGCGGCTCGGCCGTGGTGCTTGGCATCACCCTCCCGCCCACGCTGGCGCATCCCGAGGGCCAGACCATCCCAGGGGTGATCATCTTCGATGGCCGTATCAAGACCTTGAAAGAGTTCTTCCAGGCCACCCTGCGCATTTTTAATGCTTCAGACAGTTTTCACCTCACCGACGTGGGCGCCGATATGCGTGTGCCAGCCGGGCTCAGCCCGGTGCGTGCCGGGCAGGGCAGCGATGTGGCCACCATCACCACCGCGGATGCCGTGGATCATCTCACCCTCGGCACCATCCTGCCCGGTGCGACGGGGACCGGGCAATTTATCCTGCGTGGCGACAGCATTGGTACCCATGACGTCACGGTCGATTTCGTTGGTTTTATTACTGGCGGAGGACTGCCACAGCCGGTGCCCTTTAGTGGCAGTCGCAGCACCAGTGTCCAGGTCTTTGGTCCGCCAGAACTGGCCGTGATGGTGCATCATCCCAGTAACCCGCAAGGCCCTGATGTGGCCCTTAATGAGATCTACCAACTGACCATCGACATCACCAACCGCTCCGCACGGCCAGCCCTCTATACCAGCCTCGAACTGGTCGGCGGTGGCCGTATCGAGCTCGTCGATGACCAGGGCGCCCTACTGCCCGACAACCGGGCCATCCGCACCCTGGGCCAGATCCAGGCCGGGCAGACGGTCTCTGCGGCCTTCCTGGTGCGCTCGCTGGTGCAGGGCGAGATCATTGCCTGCCAGGCGGTGGCCAGTGAAAACGTCATGTTGACCGTTGATACCGGCCCTGGCGGCACCGACTGTCTGGTCGCCAACACCATTCCGGCGCAGTTCACCCCGCCAGCGCCCGGCGCACCGCCCGTGGTCCTGGCCATTAATCCGCTCAATGGACAGCCCAATGTGCCGCTGACGGCCTCGGTCCTCGCCACCTTGACGCCGCACACGGCCTGTCTGGAGCCGGATCGTTTTACCAACGTCGTCACGGCGCCGATCAACCCGCAGAATCCCGCCCAGGGCCTCCAGGTCATTGCGGCTGATCTCGTGCAAGCGGGCACGTTTTATCTGGAGGAACTTGATGCCTTCGGACAACCGGTGCGTCATGTCCCCACCGCGTTGACGCTGGTCAACAGCAATGCGCCTGACACCACGACCGCGGTGTTGCGTCTCGGGCTCGAGCAGCCGCTGAGCCAGGCATTTCTCCGGCCCGAGACCACGTACCGGGCCACGCTGGTCGGGACCAGTAGCGCGGTTGGCGGACGCGCCGTGTGCCGGGCGGCTGCCGGGGCGCAGTTGGCGACAACCTTTAGCTGGACGTTTTCGACGGCCCAGCTCTGCACGGGTGCCACGCCGCCCATCGCGACCCTGCTCACGCCGACGGATGGCGCCATCGAGCAGCCACTGAATACGGCCATTGTGGTGCTGTTTAGCCATGGCATGGACACCGGGAGCGTCCGTGTTGACCCGGCCAATCCCCTGGCCGGGAGTGTGGTCGTCCTGGCGGGCGCCACCGTGGCCGGCGGTGATCTCACCGGCGGCACCCTCGTACCCGGCACCCTGGCCTTCAGTGACCAGGTGCGGCGCTTGACCTTCACCCCTGCCGGGCCGCTGCCAGCCAACACCGACATCTTCGTGCGCCTCACCGACGACCTGCGTGACACCTGTGGCAACCCCTTACAAACGCCACCGGTGGGCGTGCGGCTCTTGAGCTTCCGTACAATCCCGCCCGACAGCACCGCGCCGACGGCGCCGCAGGTCAATCCCGTGCCGCCACTGACCAATCAGGCCAGTGTGCCAGTGAGCGGCACCGCGGAGCCTGCCTCTGTGGTGGCGCTCACCGGCGGTGTGGCCCCCGCCACCGTCCAGGCCGCACCGAGCACCGGCCTCTTCAGCATCATGGCGCCCCTGACACCGGACAGTAGTAACACGCTGCAGGTGATTGCCACGGATGCCTCCGGCAATGCCTCGCCGGCCACGACGCGGGACATCCATGGCAGTCCGCTGGTGGTCTTTTACGATGCGACCCGTCCTCAGGCCGTCGGGGTGAGCATTCCCAACGGCGCCACCAATGTGCCGCAGAACGCCTCGATCAGCGTGCTGTTCAATGAGGTGATCGATCCGGCCACGGTGAACAGTCTGAATGCCGCGCTCAGCAGTGGCGCCGCCATTCCTGGCAGTTTGACCCTGAATGGCTCGACCGGCTTTACCTTCACCCCAACGCAACCCCTCGCCCTCAATCAAACATACACCCTCAGCCTGCGGGCCAATGGCATTCGCGACCTGGCGGGCCATGGCCTGGCGACCGCGTTTACCAGCACCTTCAGCACCACGGCGGTCCCAGCGCCAACGCTGGCCAGCCTGACGCCAACCAGTGGCCTGCGTGGTACGACCTTGGAAGTGACTTTTACAGGGACGAACCTGGCCACGACCACCGGCATCATTTCCGGCAATGTGGGGATCAGTGGCGCCATCGTGAGTGCCACGGCCACCACGGTGGTGGCGAACATCACGATCACGCCGACCGCGTCACTCGGTGCCACCACCCTCGGCCTGACGACAACCGGTGGCAGTGCCAGTCGGCCGTTTACCGTCCTGCAAGAGCCCCCGACGCTAGCGGCTATCCTGCCAGCCAGCGGTAGGCAGAATAGTAGCGTCACCGCGCAACTGACGGGGACTGGACTGTCCCCCCTGACGTCGCTCACCATGGATGGCACCGGCGTGAACCTGGTGCAGCTTGGGGGCGGAAGCAGTACACTACTGAACGTGCGCTTTGACATTGCCCTTGATGCGCCGGTGGGACCACGCACGGTCACGGTCACCACGCCCGGTGGGGCGGCCAGCGGCACGTTCACCGTGCTGGCACGCGTGCCAATCCTGACGTTGACCCCAGAAACGCTGGCCACCCTCACCCGTAGCCAGGTCGTGTTCACCGTCACCCTGGATGCTCCGGCCAGTCAAGGTGGTCAACAGGTCGATCTGCTGAGCAGTGATAGCGCCATCGCCAGTGTGCCCAGCAGTGTGCTCGTACCCGCTGGCGCCACCAGCACGCCAGTCTCTGTGACCGCAGCAATCCAGGCCGGTACGGCAACCATCGCGGCCTCGGCCCCTGGCGCCAGCGGCGATAGCAGTGCGGTGACGGTGGCGCTGCGGGATTTCACCCTCTCCAATCCCTCGGTGCGGCTGGGCCAGACCGTGGCGGCGACGCTGACCCTGGCGCAACCGGCCCCGCCGGGCGGCGCCACCTTTGCCTTGTCTGTGGCCAACCCCAGTGTGGTCACGGTCACGCCGTCTGCCCTCGCCATTACTGAGGGCCAGAGCAGCGCCACGTTCAACATCACGGGCGGCGCCACACCCGGGACGACCAGCGTCACGGTGGATGGCCGGGCCAGTGGGTATCTCCAGAAAACCCTCAACCTGTCGACCGAGGGGGCGCTCAGCCTGACCCTGCTGGGCAGCCATGCGGTGCCGCTGGGAGGCGTGGCTACCCTGCAAGTGCGTCTGCCCGCACCAGCCCCTGGTGGTGGGGTGAGCGTGAGTGTCAGTAGCGATAACGCTGGCATTATCCGGGTCAACTCCCCGAGCACCATCACCATCCCCAGCGGCAGCGCCCTGGGTCAGGTGACGGTGAGCGGCCTCACGGCTGGCAGTACCACGGTGCGTGCCAGTGCGGCGGGTTTTGTGAGTGGGGCGCTGCTGCTGTTCAGTTTTAACAGTGCCGACGATCCAGATTTTGACGGCTTACCCAGTGCAGAGGAAGTGGCGCGCGGCACCAATCCTGCCAATCACGATAGCGACGGGGATGGCTTCAGTGATGGTATTGAAGTGACGGAGGGCTCTAACCCACTTGATGCCAGCAGCATCCCACCGAGCCTGCGGATGGGACGGCTGATCAGTGTGCAGAATCTGGTTGTCCCAGGTGTCGAGAGTGGGCAGGTGACGGGGGAGCTGGTCTCGGTGCAGAATCAAGCGGCACCCGGGCTGGAGTTGGGGCAGGTCAGCATGCTGCTCTCGGTCTACAACGCCTCCGGCCCAGGGTTAGAGAATGGCCGGGCCACACAGTTTTTCTCGGTGTGCCGGCTTGGCGGGGGTGTTCCATGTCCCTAGATGTCCGTTTCATAAATACGCTACCAGTTCTCCAGGGTTTTTCCTGGGAGCGCCACGCTCCAGCGTGGCTTCGGGAGCCGGGCTGGAGCCCGGCGTTCCCAGGGGGGCACTGGCGCAGGACTTACGAAATGGACATCTAGTGCACTTCCACAGCTCCTCTTGTGCAATGGCCTGTTCCTGGGAGCGCGGGCGTCCCGCCCGCTCCGAAGGCGGGCGAGACGCCCGCGCTCCCAGGGATGGCCCCAAGCACTCCGGTGGAGATGCACTAAGAGAGGCTCTGTACACTCAAGGCGCGAGCGTACAGCACGTGTTGACCTTTTTACACACGCAGAGGATTCCCTGCAGAGAGGAGATGTCTCATGCCCTATCGCTACAAAGCCATCATGCAAGGCGTCACACACGCCGGATTGAGTCTGGCCCTGGCCTTATGTCTGCCCTGGAGTGGCGTGGCCACCGCGCAACCGGCCTTCAACAGCGGCTCAGACGGCTCGGAGGGGGCTCTCACGATCACCACCCCCGGCACATATCAATTCTTTGACCCTGCCAGTATGGGCCGTCAGCTCGATCCTGACGGCGATGGAGTGTATCACTTTACCACGATCACCATTGCTTCGGGCGTCACGATCGATATGACCAGGTCGCTGCACGGGCCAGTGGTCTGGCTCGCCACCGGGGCCGTACAAATTAATGGGCTGATTGATCTGAATGGCAGCAATGGGCATCCCGATGGCAACGGGCAATCCAATGCGGTGGTTGCCATGCCAGGGGCAGGGGGGTTTGCGGGTGGCCCTGCGGCGCGCTTCAACACCCCAGCCCAAGCCGGCGGCGGGCCAGGTGGGGGTCAGGTCCACTCGGTGGTCACTGGCGGCGGCGGTGGCGCTGGCCATGTCGGTCCCGGCGGCAACGGTGCCGCAGGTGGTGGTGTCCTGGAAGGGAGTGGGCGCGCCTATGGCAATGCCTTTCTCCTACCGTTGCTTGGTGGCTCCGGCGGCGCCGGAGGCGGGCACAACGGCGGCAGCTTGTATGGTGCCGGGGGCGGTGCCGGAGGTGGAGCGATCCTGATTGCCAGTAGCGACAGGATTCTGGTGGATGGGACGATCCGTACGAACGGGGGTGGCGGCCATGTCTTATTCAATGGAGGTGCTTCTGGGGGCGGTGGCGGCAGCGGTGGAAGCATTCGTTTAATCGCACCCATCGTTAGCGGTGGTGGCACACTCTCGGTCAATGGGGGTAGTTCAAACGGTTCTCTTCCTGGCGGCGCTGGCTCCCCAGGTCGTCTCCGTGTCGAAGCGTTTCAGATTGGCCTTACAGGCCCAACAGGCTCGGCCACGTTCGCGACGCCAGGCGTGGTCTTCTTGCCGTCCAGCCGCCAGCCCGTGCGAATCGTCAGAATTGGCGATGTGCTGGTCCCAGAGAATCCAACGGGCAGCCTGAGCAACGCCGATGTAGTGCTGGAGGCGAACACCCCCACCACGCTCGAAATTGCCGCGCGTGGCGTGCCACCCGGCACCGTGGTGCGCATCACCGTGCTGTTCGACTTCACGGAAGCGCTGACGTTCAACTCCACACCGCTGTCCGGCACGCTGGCGTCTTCCACGGCCACGGCGGTGGTGACCATTCCACACGGCTTCTCGCAATTCCTGGTGGAAGCCAACTGGACCCCGTGAGCCACGGCGCGCCGGCAGGGTCATGCAGTTGTCGATGGTGGCGCGACAGGTGCCTGGGAGCGCGGGCATCTCGCCCGCATCCGGAGTGGGCGAGACGCCCGCGCTCCCAGGAAAACGGCTCTGTCTCTTGCCCACACTGGACAACTCAATGACCCTACACGCACGCGGTCTGGTACCGACGCCAGACCGCCGGCGGTTGCCAGATGCGGCGCCTCCGTGACGGTACGGCGGCACGACCAGTTGTCCACCCTCCGCCGGCGTGCTATGGTGATGGGCATACGGTCATGGATACAAGGGTCATTGGAGACGACGCAACATGGCAACATCGCAGGGCAAGACAATCCTCGCACCGCTTAGCGCTCCAGAAGACCTGCTGGCGGCTGAGACGCAGGTGTTTCGTCAGGAACGTACCCAGCTTCTCCGGCGTTATACCGGACAATTTGTCGTCCTTTATTAGAGGCGTGATGTAGAGGTGCAGTGCTATGCATCATATTGATCTTCATGAAGCAAAACAGCATTTGGCCGACTTCATCGACATGGCGCTTGGCGGTGAAGAGATTGTCATCACCCAAGACGAAAAACCTGTGCTGACACTCATACGTGTCGCAGCACCCAAAGCGCGCCGCAAAGCTGGGAGCGCCAAAGGTTTGATTACCATGGCGAGTGATTTTGATGCCCCACTTGAGGATTTCCGAGCCTATATGCAATGAAACTTCTTCTTGATACCCATACCTTTCTGTGGTTCCTTGATGACAGCCCACAGCTCAGTCACCAGGGGAAAGACCTCCTGGAGGCCGACAATGCATTGTGGCTCAGCGTCGCGAGTCTGTGGGAAATCGCCATCAAGTTGCAGCTCGGCAAACTGACAGTGGCGGTGCCAATCGAGGGGCTCATGACCCAACAGCTCACACGGGATGATATTGAACTCTTACCAATCACCATAGCACCGCTCATTGTCGTGTCGACCTTGCCTTTGCACCATCGTGATCCGTTTGATCGCTTGCTGATTGCCCAGGCTATCGTTGAACAGATGCCCATTGTGAGTGCCGACCCTGCATTGGATGCGTATCCTATACAGCGCTTCTGGTAAGCACTCCGATGCCGGCACCACGGCCTGCTCGCGCGGTAGATACAGCTCCTCGAGCCCGAGTCCGAAGACAAATACCCGAGGCCAATGCCATGTCTGTGCCAGATCCCAGGCCTAACCATCACGTGCAAGCGACTGGAAAGAGCCTGACGCGTGGCGTGCAGCACTGTGTCACACCTGCCCATCGGGGGCATCCGGCAAACCCTACATGCCCGAGAGCCCGGTGGCCTCTACGCGTCTGCCACGCCTTGATGCTCCTACTGGCCTCACTGTCTCCCGTCTGGGCCGATACCGAATTGGTCGCCTCCGTGCCGTCCGCACACCTGCAAGCGGTCACCGAGTTGGGCACGGTCGACATCCCCGCAGTGGGGCGGGTCACCGTGACCGCGCAGCGGGACGGTGCTCGCGTGCTGCTCCAGGCCACCAATCCCGCTGGCAGCATCATTGGGCGGGCCGAAACCGTTCTTGGCCTCCAGCACACCCCCTTGTACCTGCGGACCCCAGCCGGGCTGACCAGGCTGCTGATTCGTTGGCAAGCCTCGTGAGGCCTGGTCCTCCACGAGAAGCACCCCGCGCACTGCTGCGTTGCAGCATGACAGCATATATACCATCATCATCTGGCGGCGGCGGTGGCGCTGGCCATGTTGCTCCCGGTGGGAACGGTTCCGCAAGTGGTCTCCTGGCAGGGAGTGGACGCGCCTATGGCAATGCCTTTGTCCTGCCGTTGCTTGGTGGCTTAGGCGGCGCCGGCGGCTGGGCATACAGCGGCCTCTATGGCGCCGGGGGCGGTGCCGGAGGTGGAGCGATCCTGATTGCCAGTAGCGACAGGATTCAGGTGAATGGCACGATCCGTGCGAACGGGGGTAATGGCGGGCTTATTGCCTCGAGTGGTAATGCGCCCGGTGGCGGTGGCGGCAGCAGTGGCAGCATGCGCTTGATCGCACCCAGCGTCAGCGTCAGCGGCACACTCTCGGCCAATGGGGGGAATGGCACAAGCAGTAATTTGCCCGGCGGCGCTGGTTCCGTTGGCCGTGTCCGTGTCGAAGCGTTTCAGGCTGCCCTGACAGGCTCGACAGGCCCCCTCGTGCTCTCGACGCCGGACGTGGTCTTCTTGCCGTCCAGCCGCCAGCCCGTGCGGATCGTCAGAGTAGGCGATGTGCTGGTCCCAGAAACGCCTACCGGCAGCCTGAGCAACGCCGATGTGGTGCTGGAGGCGGATACCCCCACCACGCTCGACATTGCCGCGCATGGCGTGCCACCGGGCACCGTAGTGCGTGTCACCGTGCTGTTCAACTCCACGGATACGCTGACGTTCCACTCCACACCGCTGTCCGGCACGCTGGCGTCTTCCACGGCCACGGCGGTGGTGACGATTCCATACGGCTTCTCGCAATTCCTGGTGGAAGCCAATTGGACCCCGTGAGCCACGGCGCGCCGGCAGGGTCATGCAGTTGTCGATGGTGGCGCGACAGGTGCCTGGGAGCGCGGGCGTCTCGCCCGCATCCGGAGCGGGCGAGACGCCCGCGCTCCCAGGAAAACGGCTCTGTCTCTTGCCCACACTGGACAACTCAATGACCCTACACGCGCGCGGTCTGGTCCCGACGCCAGACCGCCAGCGGTTGCCAGGTGCGGCGCCTCTGTGACGGTACGGCGGCACGGCCAGTTGTCCACTCTCCGCCGGCGTGCTATGGTGATGCGCAGAGGAGATATGGTATGCCATCACCAGCAAAAGCCCGTCTGACCGTCGAGGAATATCTCGTCATAGAACGGCAAGCCCTCTGTAAGAGCGAATATGTTGACGGCGAAATGTTTGCCATGGCTGGGGCGAGTCGACGCCACAACCTCATTGCCTTAAATATCGGCGCCGAGCTGCGGGCGCAACTGCGACAGCACCCTTGTGAAGTGTATACCAGTGACATGCGCGTCAAGATCAGTCGCACCGGACTGTATACCTATCCCGATGTGGTCGTCGTGTGTGACGCACCGCGCTTTGAAGACGCCGATGTCGATACCCTCCTCAATCCCATCGTGCTCGTCGAAGTGCTGTCACCATCCACGGCAGATTATGACCGGGGAGGGAAATTTGAACAGTATCGCACCCTGGCGTCATTGCAAGCCTATCTCCTGGTTGCTCAGGAACGATGCCATGTGGTGCATTATACGCGCCAGCAGGACAACACCTGGCTCCTGGCAGAAACCGATGACATCCAGGACGGCATTCCTATCCCCTCGATTCACTGTACTCTCCTGTTATTTGAGGTCTATGCCAAAGTGTCGCTGGACCAGTGAGGGGCGGTGGCTGTCATGCCTCGCCCTACGAGATGTCGCATGCAGTGCTCCATCCAGAACACGAAGCGTTTGGGTCGGGGTGAAGCACGCCTTGCTGCGCAGCAGCAAAACGTCTCGCAAGGCGCGCACGCCACCGGAGCCTGCACGCCACGGGGCCGAGGTGTCTCAGGCTTCGTCGACAAGCTGGATCACGAGTCGTTTGCCGTAGGCGTGCGCCAGATGACTCAGCGTCGTGAGGGTCGTCTGTTCGTACACCCCCTGTTCCAGCTGCAGCAGAGCCATAGGATCGAGACCGCAACGTGTGGCAACCTCCACAAGAGTCAAATGTGCCTCTTGCCGTGCTTGCTTCAACAGCGCGGCGAGAGGCATCGCATCCAGCGTGCTGCCATGTTTGAGGGGTGCGGTATACTCCCCGGAGGCGACCAGCTCCTCCAAGGACGGGCGTGTGGCTTGCCAGTGGTCTCGGAGAGCCTGCAAGCGGGCCTTGTCTTCAGGCGAAGACTCGCTCTGACGGTACATGCGTTTCATGGTTGTGCGCAGCTCCCTTACCGCTGTGGAGCATCATAGGCCGTAATGGGATATATTGTTAATGGATTGTCATCAACGTGTTCCCATACCACGGCGAGATAACGTCCCTGGCGGTATATCCGAAGGTAATCGGCCGTCCTGATGACCTGCTGAAAGCGTCTTCGCTGTCACGATCACGGAGGACGTCCTCGACCTCATCAGGAGTGATATCGTGTTCGGGAATGTGCCACACATTACCGTCGGGATCATCAGGCAAATCCCAGATAATGATGACATCGAGCATATGAACCTCCTTGTCGCAAGCTATTTACAACAAAAAGGTAGTGAAGACAACGACGGCCTGTCAGCGGCACGCACGGTGAGGGCGCTTGCTCTCTCAGGGAGAGCGCCCCGCGTGCGTCCCGAGTGCCAGAGAGCCCCGTGGCCTCTACGCGTCTGCCACGCGTTGCTGCTCCTGCTGGCCTGGCTGTCTCCCGCCTGGGCCGACGTCGAGTTGGTCGTCTCTGTGCCGTCCGCGCACCCGCACGCGGCCACCGAGCTGGGCACCGTCGACATCCCCGCAGTGGGCCGGGTCACCGTGACCGCGCAGTGGGACGGCGCTCGCGTGCTGCTCCAGGCCACCAATCCCGCTGGCAGCATCATTGGGCGGGCGGAAACCGTCATGGGCCTCCAGCACACCCCCTTGTATCTGCAGACCCCAGCGGGCCTGACCAGGCTGCTGATTCGTTGGCAAGCCTCGTGAGGCCTGGCCCGCCAAGAAGAGGATGCCGCGCACCGAGGCGCGCGCTTACGCTTTGGACCGCCTGAAGCAGATCCTGTACACACCTGGTCTGACTCCTGAGTTGTGTCAGTCGTTCCGGCTTTAGTCGGTCCCCAGGGCTGGCTGCCAGAGCCCCTCACCATGCGGCTTGCAGCAGCTCAAGCATCTCCGCCGCGTAGCCCTCCGCGCGCGCCCCCGGATTGGCATTGAAATTCTTTAGCGTATCCTGGGCCAGCAGGACGAGGTCGGCCTGGGGAATATCGAGATCACGTAACCGCGTCGGCATACCCAACCCCTGATAAAACGCGGCGAGCGCCGTGGCTGTGGCCGTACTCGCTTCGGGAGACGACATGCCAGTGCGCCACACCTGGAGGGCGCTGGCAATGCGCTGCGCCACCTGCAGGTCATCCGGTGGGGGCAGGCGGGTCACGGTCGGCATCACGGCCGAGGTGGCTTCCCCCTGCGGCACGTGGTGGTAGCGGATGTGCAACGCCGTGGCCAGGGCATAGGCGCAGCTGGCGGTGCGATCCCGCTCACGGCGGCGGTCGGTGCCATCGTCCGCGGCACGATTGTCGAGGAAGGCGGCGGTGCACAGGTCCAGACGCAACGCCGCATCGTCTGGGGCCGCCACGAGACGCGGCAGGGCCTGATGCAAGAGGCGAAAAGCCTGCAGGCGGTCGCCTTCGACCAGCGGATTCATCTGCGGCTGCCCCAACTGCCGCAGCGTGCCGGAGAACGTCGTCGTGGCGGTGGAACGCACCAGGGCCAACGGGGCTGTCAGCAGAGCTTCCGCGTCCCAGAACAGGGCCACGGGGCGCGTCTTGGGATCATAGTATTCCATACGATGATCGAGCCCGTCGTGCTTGAGCCCGGAACCGGCGCGATTCATCGCCGTCGTTGGCGTGGTGAGCACATTGATAATTGGCGGCTTCGGGGCGAGCAGGCGTGGACTATACGCCGGTTGGCCCTCGGGGTACTGCGTCATCAGGGCAAACGGATCACCCTGTTCCCCCAGAAGAATGGCCATGACCCGCGTGCCCACTATGACGCTGCCACCGCCAATGGCAATGAGTAAGTCCGCCGCCGCTGCCCGTGCCGCCGCTGTGCCGCGTTCGACCGCTGGCCAGGTCGAATCCTTATCCATAGCGGTGAACGCCCCGGCATACAGCGGACCGAGCTGCGCTTGCACACGGGTCAGGAGATTCGTCTGGTGCGCCACGGTCTGCCCGCACACCACGAAGGCCCGCTGCGCCTTGTGGCGCCGGACTTCCTCAGGCAGATGCCGCAAGGCCTCCACCCCGGCATAGAGACGCAGGGGGTAGCTCACGGCACGGAAGGTATGCGACGGCATGAGGTCCATGGGCAGGTCTCCTTGCCTGGACACCGCGTTACTTGGTCTGCATCTCGGCTTCCTCGTTATCCTCGTCGGGTGGCGGCATGAGGAGCAGATTGCGCAGGCCAATAATATAGAGAAAGGCCACGATATGCGCCAACAACGTCACCAGCAGTCCGGCGTAGGTCAGGAGTTGGTGCGTCAAGGGCGACGTGCCTTGCGTCCAGATGGTAATGTCGGTAGCCAGGCCCATAAAGACCAGCACCAGTGAGGCAATCATCAGCAGGAGAATGATCAGCATACTCATCCTCTTAGCCTCCGAGGAGCGGTAAAGCCAGGGAACCCGCCGTGGCCAGTTCGCCGTCCAGCGCATACAGGCCCGCCCGCGTAACCCGTACCGGCACTAACTCGCCAATGAGCGCCGGGTCACCAGCAAAGTTGAGGATCTTGTTGGTACGCGTGCGTCCGGTGAGTTTCGCCGCGTCTTTCTTACTTGGTCCCTCCACCAGCACTTCGTACGTCTGCCCTTCATACGGCAGGTTCGCCGCCAGGGCAATACGCTTCTGCATGTTCAATAAGCTCTCAAAACGGCGCTGCTTGGTCTCATGCGGTATCTGTTCGGGCATGTCGGGGGCCACCGTGCCCGGACGTTCGGAATAATTAAACAGGAAAATGGTGTCAAAACGCACCAGTTCCAGCATTCGCCTGGTGGCGAGAAATTCTTCCTCCGTCTCCCCAGGAAAACCCACGATGACATCCGTTGAAAGGGCCATATCAGGCACCGCGGCCCGGATGCGCGCGATCAAGTCCAGGTACGCCTCGGCCGTATAGCCCCGGCGCATCAATTTTAAGATCCGATCAGCCCCGGCTTGAAACGGCAAATGCAGCGCTTCACAGACGTGCTCGCAGGTGGCCAACGCTGCAATCAGGTGCGGGGTGAAATCAAGCGGATGTGAGGTGACAAAGCGGATGCGTTCCAGGCCAGGAATGGCATTGACCGCTGCCAGCAGGTCAGCAAAATCCATCTGGCGTGGGCGCATGTCCACCCCATAGGCGTTGACGTTTTGTCCCACAAGGGTCACTTCTTTATAACCGGCTTGCGCCAGGCCGCGAATTTCGTCGAGCACGATCTGCGGCGGGCGACTGACCTGCGGACCGCGTGTACTGGGCACCACACAGAAGGAGCAGTGCTTGTTGCAGCCGTGCATGACGCTGACAAATGCCGTCACGTGGCTGTCACGCGCCACGGGAAGGGCGCCTAAATCATCGTCGAGGACGCGGTCGGTGATTTCCAGGACCGGCTGCCGTTGTTCTTCCACTTGGCGCACCAGCTCAAGCACACGGCTGACGTTGAGCGTGCCAAACACCAGATCGACATACGGTGCACGGGCAAGGATTTCGCCACGGGCGCGCTGGGCAATACAGCCGCAGACGCCAATAAGCATCTCAGGGCGTTGCTGCTTCAAGCGTTTGAGATGCCCGAGCTCGCTATAAAACTTTTGTTCTGCCTTCTCGCGCACGCTACAGGTATTGAGCAAGACCAGATGGGCCTCGTCAAGCGCGTCGGTGAGCTCATAGGCGTCCTGCTGCAGCAAACCCACAATGCGCTCGGAGTCGTATTTGTTCATCTGGCAACCGTAGGTCACGATGGCCAGCTTTTTCGTGGTCATAACTTTTACTCTCTTCAGGGAGTATTGGGCAGTACAACGTCGGGCTCATCCTGGCCACACACGCCCCCGTGGACTTGAGGAGGGCCTACGCCGCCGCAGGCGTGGTCTCGACCAGCAGATGGAGCACACGCGTCAAGACCGCAATAGACCGACTGTAGTCCTGCAGGTTGATATGTTCATGCGGCGTGTGGTCCAGAGACGAATCCCCAGGACCATAGGCCACCACCGGACAGCGCCAATGTGGCGCTAAGACATTCATATCCGACGTGCCCGTTTTGACTTTGAACTTGGGATCACCACCCTGCTCGCGGATAGCTTTGAGGAAGGCTTTCACCAGTGGATTGTTCTTGTCCGATTTATGGGCGATTTCATAGCCTGAGAACGCCAAGGAGGCTTCCCCTGCCTGCTCGTGCATATAAGTCTGGAGCGCCTCAATGTCATACGCCAGGGGGAGACGCAGGCCAATGCGTTGCGTCACCACCTCTTGCAGACCGTCGCTAGTGGTGTAGATGGAGCGCAACGACGTATCGAGGGCGTCAAACACGGCCCGCCCCACATTGTACTCGGCGGCATGGCGCGTCACGGTGTTCCAGAACTCCACCGCCATCTCCGGCCCCGAGGCCAGTTGACCGGCAGAGTGCGCCATGTCATGGCGTAGCGTGTAGTCCACCAGCAGCCGCCCCTTATAGCCTAGCGTCACGGCATGCCATTGACTTGGTTCGCCAATGATAAAGCATTCCGGGTGATAGCGCTCAATCACGTGCCGTGCGCCCTTGGACGAGGCCGCTTCTTCTTCCACGGCGCCAATCACCACCAGGCGATACTGGTTGCTCTTGGGCAGACGCGCCACCGCCGAGACGAAACAGGCCAGCGGTCCTTTGGCATCGACGCTGCCACGCCCATGTAGTAGATCGCCCTCCTGGCGTACCGGGATATGCCCTGGCACCGTATCAATATGCCCCAGCAAGACAATCTCACGCGGGCCTGTGCCCCAGATGCCTACCGGATTGCCCGCCTCGTCAACAAATGCCTCATCATAGCCCCGCGCGCGCATGGCTTCCGCCAGATACGCACTGGCGGCATGCTCCTGGGTTGAAGGGCTGGCAATGCTGACCAACTCCCGCAGTAATTCCACCTCGTGATTCATCGCACCACCTCAGCGACCTTGTCCACCACCGTATCCACCTCCTCCTGCGTAATGGTCAGCGGCGGCAGAAAGCGTAACACCGTCACCCCAGCGGCCAGGGCCATGACACCGCGCTCCATCAGCCCACGCAGGTGCGGGGCGACTTTTTCCTTCATTTCCATGCCGATCATCAGCCCCAGGCCGCGCACTTCGCGCACTTTGGAGGAGCCCATGCCGCGCAAGCGCTCCATGAAGTAGGCGCCCATTTCCGCCGCATGTTCAGGGAGGTGCTGTTCCTGCATCACATCAAGCACCGCCAGCGCCGCGGCACAGGCCAGGGGATTGCCACCAAAGGTGGAGCTGTGCGCGCCTTTATGCACGGTCTGCACGCGCGCGCCAATGGCCATGGCGCCCATGGGGATACCGCCGGCCATGGCTTTGGCCATGGTCAGGATGTCCGGCTGGATGTCGTAATGTTCGCAGGCAAAGAATTTCCCGGTACGACCATAGCCGGTCTGCACTTCATCGACGATGAGCAGCACGCCCCGTTGCTGGCATAGGGCCTGCACACCCTGCAAATACGCCGCGCTGCCAGGCCGCACGCCGCCTTCGCCCTGGACGATTTCCAAGAGTACGGCGGCCGTATCGTCGGTCAGCGCTGCTTCCATGGCATCCAGTTTATCATAGGGCACATGCCGGAAACCTGGCGGTAGGGGGCCAATGTGCTCACGGTGGTGCGGATCCCAGGTCGCGGCCAAGGCACCGAGGGTACGGCCATGGTAGCCCCGATTGGCGGCGATGATGTCGACTTTGCCGGTACTCATGCGGGCAAATTTGATCGCCGCTTCAATGGCTTCGGTACCAGAGTTGCACAGGAAAAACCGGTTCAAGCCTGGCGGCGTGACTGCGGCCAGTTTTTCCAGGAGTGTGGCCCGACGGTCGTTGTAAAACATTTCGGGACAGGTAATGAGCGTTTTGGCTTGCTCGGTGACGGCGGCGGCAACCGCCGGATGCGCATGCCCGAGGCTCGCCACACCCATGCCGGCAGCGCAGTCAATATATTCTTTGCCCTGGTCATCCCACAAGCGTGTGCCCTCGCCGCGCACGATGGTCACACCGCGTTTGGCGTACACACCACTGGAGTAGCGTTCTTCAAGGTCTTGGAAGGCTGCCATGCGTGCTCCTTATGGTGGAAATTGCTGATGGAGAAAGACGCCTGTTCAGGTCCACAAACGCTGAATCGCCTAATCGTCAAACGCTGGATCGCGACTCAGAATCGGTATGTCCTCGGCTTGTCCTTGGGCAATAATCAGACGGTCAAAAGGATCCTTATGATACAAAGGTAATGTCGTCAGGACATCCAAATGACGGGGCGCAATCCCGAAGAGCTCCATAGCATTCCCGTAGACATGCTCTGCCACTAAGTCCGTGAACGGGAGGGGCACTACGAGGCGACCTAGACTGACTTTGATGGCCATTGCCCACAGGCTAGCGATACTGAGTAGCCGGTCGTTGATACGATCCTCGATGAGCTGACGTGCATAGGGGCTGAGCGCTGCATCGCCGCCAATAAACCAGAGAAAGGTGTGCGTATCGAGTAAAAGTCTCACGGCGTATATGCCTGAAAATCTTCCAAGGGTGCGTCAAAGTCTTCCCTGATGTGCACCCGACCTTTCGCACTGCCGAATTTAGGGGACGGGGCTATGGATGGAACAGGGATAATTTTGAAGGTGACCCCATCGTCACGGATGATGACCACTTCCTCACCACGGGCTACTGCGTCAAGCAGTACAGCAAGCTGCCCGCCAGCTTCTTGCAGTCCTACGGTGTGCATAGCTCTCTCCTACCGTTCCTCAGCTGCCATGATCGAGGGAAGTTATACGGGCTAATAGCCTGCGTATGCTCCCTGTTCCAAGGAACGCGACACCGCGGAACGTCTGCCTTCCGCTACTGCTGCAAGCGCGCGCGACGCTGGCACGGCCCATGCGGTACGCCGTCCTACCGTATCACCGTGCCTTGCCCTTGCAAGGCCTGTTGGATGGGATGCTCAATCCGCGCATCGCCCATAATCACCGTCCCGACGCCTTGTGCCAGGGCCTCGGCGGCCCCCATGACCTTTTTCTTCATGCGCCCGTGTGCCAGGTCCATGTACGAGGCCATGTGTGCCTTGTCAATCTTGTGCACCAGTGATGCCGGGTCGTTGACGTCGCGCAGCAGGCCGGGGACGTTGGAGAGAATAACCAGTGTCTCGGCCTTGAACGCGGCGGCGAGCACGGCGGCGGCACGGTCGCCATCGACGTTGATGATCTCGCTCTCGTAACTCAGCCCTGGCGGGCACAGCACCGGCGTGTAGCCATGGTCGAGGAGCAGAGTGAGCAGGTCGGTGTTAATTTTTTCGATACGTCCGGTGAAATCATCGCGCAGGACTTTGCGTTTACCGTTCTCAATGACTTTAATAGCGGCCTTGCGCTCGCCTTCCATACTGCGGCCATCGGCGCCACACAGGCCCACGGCGTTGACCCCAAGCTGCTGCAGGCGTTCGACGAAGCGCTTGTTCATCTTGCCGACATAGGCCATGTTGAAAATGTCGAGGGTGTCGCGGTCGGTGTAGCGACTTTCAACACCCGAGATGGAGGTCACGAAGCGGGGTGGTTTGCCGAGCGCGGTGGAGAGCACATTGGTCTCGTGGCTGGCACCATGGACGAGGATCAGCCGTTCACCGCGTCCGACCAAGGCGCTGACGTCCTGGCACACGGCTTCAAGAGCAATACCTTTGCCGCCACCAACTTTGACAATGATCATGGTCTGTCCTCATCTACGCCGGATGCAGACCCGGGAAACTCAAGCCCAGGGTCTCTTCCAACCCTAGCATGCAATTCAAGGCCTGGACCCCATTGCCGGCGCCGCCTTTCACCAGGTTATCGAGTGCACACATCACCACCACGCGGTTGCTGTGTGGATCAGCCTCAAAGCCCACGTCACAGTAGTTCGAACCACTGAGAATTTTCGGTTCAGGATAGCGATACACGCCCTGGCGCTCTTTGACGATGCGCATAAACGGTTCGTTCTTATACGCTTCGCGGTACACCCCCCAGAGATCACGGTCGCTCATGGGGTGCTCCAGGAACACATGCGCCGTGGTTAAGACCCCACGTACCATCTCAATGGAGGTCGCCGAAAAGTGGACCGTTAAAGGCTCTGAGCCGCTCAACTCTTGGAGTATTTCAGCGGTATGGCGGTGCCCCGTTGGCTCAAAGGAACGCACCGCGCCCTGGCGCTCGGGATGATGTGAGGCCAGACTCGGGGCATTGCCGGCTGCCGACGATCCCACCTTGGCCTCAATGACCAGTGGCCGCTCGGGGGACAACAGCCCGGCGCGGGCCAGCGGATAGAGCCCGAGAATCGTGGCCGTGGCCAGACAGCCGGCGCCCGTCACCAGCTTCGCGGTCGTAAGCGCCTGACGGTGCAGCTCGGGGATGCCATAGACAAATGCTGGGAGCAACTCGGGGCAGGCATGATCGTGGTGATACCACGTTTTATAGAGCTGTGCGTCGCGCAGACGAAAGTCGCTACTGAGATCAATGATGCGCTCGCTCAACTGCTGAAAGTCCGCCACGCGCTTCTGCGCCATGCCGTGCGGCAGGGCCAGGAAGAGCACGTCACAGGCTTCGACCTGGTTGATGCTGACGAATTTCAGGCGCGTCTGATGGCGTAAGTTCGGGTGCACGTGATGCACAAATTTACCCTGGTTGCTCTCCGAGGTCACCTGCACCAGTTCGACGGCTGGATGCTGCAGCAGCAACCGCACCAGCTCCCCGCCGATATAGCCAGAGCCACCCACCACGCCAACCCGTACGCGATTCATACTTTGGCTTCCTTGAGGAGGTAATCAATCATGCGGCCAGGGATGTCTACGCCGGTGGTGTCAATGCTGTTACGGAATTCCATGGTGTAGTTGACTTCATTCACCAGCATGCCGTCCGGAGATTCTAACAGATCAATGGCCAGCAGGCCTCCACCCACGGCTTCTGCCGCGGCACGTGACAAGCGATCCACGTCAGCGCTGATGGGACAGTTGGTGGCCTTGCCCCCCTGGGCCGTATTGGTAATCCAGTGCTCGGAGGTGCGGTAGATGGCGGCAATGGTTTCACCACCGACCACAAACGAGCGGATGTCGCGCCCAGGTTTCTGGATGTACTCTTGGATGTAGTAGATAGAATGGTGGTAGGAGCCGAGGATCTGCTTATGCTCCAGAATCGCCTCTGCGGCCTGGCGATCATTGATCTTGGCCACCAGGCGTCCCCAGGAGCCGACGCACGGCTTGAGCACCACGGGATACCCGAGTGTCTCAATAGCCTCTAAGGCGGACTCTGGGGTAAACGCCATCATATTGCGCGGCACCGGCACCTTATGGGTGATAAGCGCCTGTGTGGTGAGAAACTTATCGCCACAGATGCGCGCCACATGCGCCGTGTTGATGGTGGTGATACCCCAGTCATTAAACATCTGCAGGGCGTAGAGCGCTCGCGAGTGGTTAATCGAGCGTTCAAAAATGACATCGTATTGCTGATAGACTTCTGGATGGTGCAAATCAAATACCAGGGTGCGGTCATCCAGCTTGTCGTACGCTAGGCCGCGAGCGGTCATCGCCTCAAAGAGCAATTTTTCTTCGACCCGGATGCGAGAGCACAACACACCCACGCGCATACCCATCCTTATTCCCCCCAGTCCTCTTCTTCATCAGGCGCCAAGGCGAATTCCAGTGGATCGGCGCTAATGACTTCCAGCTCGGCCCCACACTCTTCGCACTCAACAATTTCACCTTCTTCGAGCGCGACCTCAGCACTAATGTCCGCGCCACATTCTGCGCATTCTGCCATGAGCTATTCTCCTCCTTCGTCCCTTCGCATCGCTCCCCGAGGGGTAACAGCGATGCTCCTGCTGGCGGCATGCAATCCTACGCCATGCCTAGACAAGATGCAACCCTGCCCCCTGACGTCCAGGACGGTTGTATCCGGTCCGCCGCTGCCACCCCTGCCTGGCCATGGCGGCCAACGACTTCACCAGGAGCGACGGGCATGCTGGGGTGTGAGCGCTTGCGTGTGCCGTAGGCCGTGCAGACTGCGGGCCTCAGGGGAGCGCAAACCCCTGGGTGTCTTCCGGGAAACCGGCTGTGCCATACAAGTCCGGGCCCAGCTCCGACGTCACTGGCCCCGTGCACTTGAGGTTGGCGGTCACTCGGCCGCCTTGCTCCACTGCCACACCGGCTTTTTCGCCCCAGCCTTTGCCAATGGCGCTATAGACGACATATCCATACGGGCCTTTTGTGAAGCGTAGATACGCCCCACCGCCACCGGAAAACATCAGGGTGCCTGCCGTGACGACTGTGTGCGGATGGGCTGGGGTGTCCGGCAAGACCAGTTCCGGCGCCCCCGACGGACCAAAGCGATACTGCATCACGCCGCTGGTCGGGGTGAGCGTGGGGGAAGCGCATACGGAGACGATTTTTTTGCCAGCGGGACAGGTAAAGAGCACCCGCTCTGGTGCGGTACAATGCGTCGTGGCAGCCCAGGCCGTGGAGGCGACTGGCACGAGCGTCGTGAGGAGCAGCCAGGTGGACAGCAGCATAAGGCTTCTGAGGCACGGACGGGGCGCAGGCACTCCAAGACCTCCTCCAAAGCTCGAAAGGTTCCACCCCTCTTCGCCACAGGAGTCTGAGACAAGCGCTGCAGACGCAGCCGAGTCGTCGGCCCAAGGGACGCTCCCCGCCTCGCACCAGCTCCCTACCGTCGGCTGTAGCCACTCACTGGGAGCCTTGGATCCACCCCGCGTCCTTGGGCGCTGGTGATCCAGCCGAACTCATGCAGCAACGCTTGACTGTAGGTCACCCGTCCCGTGACGGTGTCGAGGGGTGCGGTCGCCAGCAGCAATGACGCCTGGGCCATCAACGCTGGGGGCTCACTGCGTGGGTCGTCCATGCCGCTGACCAGTTTGTGGAAGACGGTTCCCGGCGTGGGGACGATCTGGGACGGCGAGACGCAGGTGACGGAGATGCCATACTGGTAGACTTCATGCGCCAAGCCCTGCGTAAAGCGTTCCAGCGCTGCCTTTTCGGCCCCGTAACAGGTGCCACCACGATTGGCGCTGCCGTCATCGGGATAAGGCCCCTGACCTGGTCCCACCGCCGCACCGGACGAGATGTTGACAATGCTCCCCCGCCGCAGAGGTATCATGTCCTCCAACACCAGCTTGCTCAGGATGAACGGGGCATGGAAATTCACTGACCAGGAGCGCAGCCAACGATTGAGCGGAAAATTGCTGATGGGGTAGTAGTACGTCAACGCGGCATTGTTGACGAGCACGTCCGGCGGCCCATAGAGGCGACGCGTTTCCTGCACCAGACGCTCGCACTCTTCGGGTAATGAGACATCCACCGCCACCGCTGTGGCCTCCCCGCCGGTGGCGTGAATATCCGCCAGTGTGGTCTCCAGGGAGCCTTCCAGCGGGTGCGAGCCTTCCGTGACGGTGCGTGCCGAGCAGATAATTTTGCCGCCTTCTGCGGCAAAGAGACGGGCAATCTCTGCTCCAATGCCCCGGCTGGCGCCGGTCACAATCACCACTTGCCCATCCAGCCTGCCCATAGGTGACTTCCTCTGCTCTCATCCAGTGCCTGGTCATGGCTCCACTCTGTCGGCTGCGGGAGCCAGGCGGTTGGGGGTGTGCCAGGGCGCGCCAGTCATGCACCCGCGGCGTCTGGCCTGGGTGTGGACCTTAGCCTTCGCTGAGCCCACTGTCAAACTGGATAATGATGCCATCGGGGTCATAGACATAAAAGCTACGGATACGACCAGCGGCATTGACGAAGGAAGCCCGCGGTCCTCCGAGCTGTGCACCCTTGGCACTGAGCTCTTCGAGCCAGGCTTCAGGATCGGGTACCGTAAACGAAAAGTGTGTAATCCCCATCTGATCCAGCTTGAGTGGGGCGCCAGTCAAAGCCTCCCCTGGATGACTGGTGAGGGTGAGCGTCGGCTTCTTCCCAACCCCGAAGCGCAGACTGACCCGCCGACGGCTGCTGCGGGCCTGCTGATAGTTGTGCAGACGCCCGCCTTCTGTCGGGTCGGTATAGCCATCGCAGATGACTTCCATCCCGAGCACATCGCGGTAAAACGCCAGGGATTGCTCCATATCTCGGGTGCAAATGGCGATGTGGGACACGGCACTCGCTTCCATCGGCAGCTCTCCTCCCTTGCTCACGTACAGGCGTGCGGCAGTTGCGTGCGGCAGGCTTACCCTTCTCCGCCTTCGTCAAATTGCACCAGTATACCATCTGGATCATACACAAAGACCGTGCGAATGTGTCCCTGCGCATCGCGAAAGGCATCCGCAGGACCACAGGTCTGCACGCCCTGGGTCAGCAGACGTTGCGTGAGGGCCTCCACGTGCGGGACGGTAAAGGACACATGGCTAATGCCCACCTGATCGAGCATGATGGGCGTGCCACTCACCGTCTCACCAGGATGCTGGGTCAGCACGAGAAACGGCACAGACGCAGCCGTGCCGTAACGGAGATGGACCACACGGCGCTGGGCGTGGCGGTCACGATATAAATGCGGCAGGCCACCACTGCTCGTATCTTGGAGCGCGTCTTTCGTGACCTCGAAACCGAGTATGTCGCGATAGAACTGCAGTGAACGCTCCATGTCGCGGACACAGAGTGCCACATGCGAGATGGTGGAAGCGTGGATAGATGCTGGCATGTCAGTGCTCCTTGTTCTCTGTGCCATGTCCTGGGCATGAGGGGCCACCCCTCGCCGACGGGCGAGGCAGGAGAGTATAGCAGACACGGCGGTCCGCGCGCACGGTGGGCCTGACGCGACGGGTGGCACGCCAGGCCAAAGCGGGCAAGGCTAGGAGCTCAAGAGATCGCAGGGGGTAGCACGCGCCACAGGGAAATACACCGCAAAGGTACTCCCGACGTCTGGGAGGCTAGTCACGTGGATCGCGCCGCCGTGCTGGCACACGATACTCTGAACGATCGCGAGCCCCATCCCTGTGCCTTCGCCAGCTGCCCTGGTGGTAAACCCCAGCTCAAAAATATGCGCTAACGTGTCGGGGGCGATGCCGGAACCCGTGTCGCGCACACGACACCGCACGTAGGCGCCAGGGTGCAGGGTTCCCACTTGGACAGGCAGGATGTCTGTGAGGGTGATGGTCTCCAGGCATACTTCGAGTATCCCACCCCGATGGCGCATCGCCTGTAAGGCATTCAGGCAGAGATTGAGCACGACCCGATAGAGCTGGGTAGCATCGCCGAGAATGGTACTGTCTTGCGGAGCCACCGCCTGCTTGAAGGTGATGGTAATGGGGCAAGAATCCTTCAGGAGGGCAAGGACTTCGCTGATCACCGCACCGAGCGGCACTGGGTGTGCCACGCCCGCGTGGTGACGACTCTCCTTGAGCGCACATTGCACTATATCTCGGGCACGTGTGCCCGCGCTGATCACGTGCTGCAAGTTCTGCCATGGTATGCTTGACGGATCAAGGTCTTCTATGACCATCGTGGCATACCCAAGAATGATATGGAGTGTGTTGTTGAGATCGTGCGCAATACCATTGGACAGCATTTCGGGAACATGCGACTCATGATGCTGATGCTGCTCTCGCACCACGCGTTCGTTTTCACTCCAGAGGGTAGCTCTCCCATGACCGAGGCTTCCGGACGGATACGCAGAACTCATCGCCGCCTGGTCAAAGAGCTGTACAGGCTCGACTGCTGGCGGTGGCGTGTGCCATGTCTCCAGCCGGCATGGCCCAGGCTGTGATGCTTGAGATGGAACCGCATTTTCCAACACAACTTGTTCCTCTTCTCTAAAGACATCTTAGAAAAATGTTGTCTCACTATACTAACATATCTCGTATATTTCTAGAGAAATACTCATTAAATTTTCTATTGATATGATTACAAAATGAATTTGTCGTCACCACAGGTGTATGCACTGGAGGACCGCCTATCAGGGGCAAAGATGCTGGGAAGGGAGACGACAAGAGCAAGGTATGGAGCACGGCACGTGACACGGTCCCTCGATGTCTCGTCGCGGGATGTGGAGCGGTAGGCCGTGGCGTTACTGGGCGCTCACATGTCCGCTCTCGACCCACTGCATGGCATAGCGCAACAGGGCACCCGTATCCTGGAACTGCAGTTTCTCTTTAATGTGGGTGCGGTGGGATTCCACCGTCTTAATACTCACGTGCAAGGCCGCCGCAATATGGCGTGTCCCATGCCCCGCACCGATGAGGCGCAAGACTTCCAATTCCCGATTACTCAGCCGTTCAAGGGGCGTCGCGCTGGCGTTGGGCGCATCCATGATGAAGCGCCCCAAGAGCTTGGTGGTCATCTTGTCGCTGACGTAGATTTCACCCTGGAGCACGCGCCGGATGGCATGCATCATGGCGTCGGTCGCCTCGTGTTTCATAATGTAACCGCGAGCGCCAGCACGTAACACGCGCTCCACATACAGCGACTCCTCGTGCATGGAGACGACGAGCATCGGCAGGGTCGGCTGTTGCACGCGCATGGTCTTGATGAGATCTAACCCGCTACTCCCCTTGAGGGAGAGATCCACCAACAGCAGATCCGGACATAGGGTCGTTACGGCGGTCAAGGCCTCCGACGCCTCTTCCGCCTCACCGCACACGATTAAGTCAGGTTCCTGATTAATCATTTGGGCAAGACCTTGCCGCACAATGGGGTGATCATCCACGATGAACACCCGCGCCCGCGCGGTCTCGACCACTGCCTCGATGTCCATAGCTCTGCTTTCCTAGGAAGACGGCAAGGTCGCTAAGATCTCAAAGTACTTCACGAAGGCACGCAGGCCCCCACGCGCCTGACCCCAATCAAAGTTTTCGTTGGGGGCGTGATAGCCATGTTCCGGTACACTTAAACCCAGGAAAACAATGGGGACACGCAGTAGTTGATCCATCGTGACCACGGCGCCAATGGAGCCGCCTTCCCGAATGAAGCTCGGCGTCTTGCCGAAACCAAAGCGTACAGCCTCACGCACCGCCGTGCCATAGGCCCCGCGAAAATCCCCCAGATACGGGCGCAAGTACCCCTCGTGTGCTATGCGGACATCGGGGTTGCGCTGCTGGATAAACTCCTGGACAAGACCCACGAGGCGCTCTGGATCTTGATCTGGCACCAGGCGCATACTAATTTTTGCTTCTGCCGCGTGGGGCACAATCGTTTTGACGCCCGGCCCCTGATAGCCCCCACTGATGCCATGGACCTCGAACGTGGGGCGGCTCCAAATGGCCTGGACGACCTGCCGGACATCGTCCGTGCGCAGGTGGTGCAGGCCATGGACCGCCTTAAAGGTGGTCACATCAAAACCAGAAGCGAGAAAACTCTCTAACTCGTCGTCGCCTAAGGGGCGGACATGATCATAAAACCCTGGAATGTGCACCGCGCCGGTATGTGCGTCATAGCACTGTGTAAGGAGGGCGCTCAGTTCTCCGAGTGGATTCCGTGCGGCCCCACCCGTCAAGCCGGAATGGCAGTCATGACGGCCCGTCTCGAGGTGCAGCGACATCGCCAGCATGCCGCGCAAGCCGTAGGGCACCGCGGGGGTCGTCCGGGAGAGCCAGATCGTGTCGGAGACTAGCACCGAGTTGCAGGTGAGGTCGGCGCGTCGTTGCGTGAGAAAGTGCGCAAAGTTGGGGCTCCCAATTTCTTCTTCCAGTTCCCAGAGAAATTGGAAGTTCAGCGGAATCCCCTGTTGCACGGCAAAGCGGGCGGCAAGGAGGGCGGTGAGCGCCGGCCCTTTATCGTCAGTCGTGCCACGGCCCAGATAGCGCTCACCGTCGCGTTGGAACACAAAGGGGTCATGCTGCCACTGGGGCTCGTTGGCCGGCTGGACATCCAAATGGTTGTAGATCGCGATGGTGGGATACGCTGGATTGACGATCAATTGGCCAAACACCACCGGGTAGCCAGGCGTCGGCACGATGTCGACTGTGGCACCACAGGCTTGGAGGATGGCTGCGGCCTGGTGCGCGCCGCGCCATATATCGGCCGCATGGGCGGGATCCATGCTGACGGTCGGAATTTCCACGAGGTCATGCAAAAGCGTTTCAAACTCATCACGCAGGGCCGGCATGGCGTGCGCCAGCGCTGCATACAGGTCGGTGGCCATCGTTGCCTCCATGTTTCAGCCTTCTATACGACTAGTGCCTCAACCGAGCGCATGTGAGACGTATCCTGGGAGCGCCACGCGCCAGCGTGGCTGCCGGAGCCGGGCTGGAGCCCGGCGATCCCAGGGGGCAGCAACTGGCACAACAGCTCGGTGAAGGCACTAGGCCCTCTCTCGATAACCCATCGGGGGCGCCGAGACACCTTACCACTGGGGCGCGGCGGCAAGTAAGGTCGTGGCGTCAGAGGCGTTCAGGGGTTTGGCAAAAAGATACCCTTGGCCATATTCGCCCTTGAGCGCGCGCAGCGCCGCCAGATGCTCAGGCGTCTCGACCCCTTCCGCGACGACATCAAGGCCAAGATTGTGCGCTAAGACCATAATCGTGCGCACAATCTCCGCCTGTTTCCGTCCCGCGTTCATCTGACTGACAAAGGAGCGATCAATCTTCAGGATGTGCAATGGCAGATGATACAGATAGCTCAGCGAGGCATACCCGGTACCAAAATCATCCAGGCTGAATTGCACACCTAACGCATGGAGCCGATCGATGATCCGTGTCACAGAGCGGCTCTGCTCGATCAGCACACTTTCCGTGATTTCCAGCTTGAGGGTATGTGCTGCAAGTCCTGTTTCTCCGAGCACCTCTTCCACATGGTCAATCAGCCCGTCCTGCAGTAATTGTTTGGCGGAGAGATTCACGCTGACGGATAATGGGTAGGGCATGTCAAACTTCTGCTGCCACTGGGCGAGCTGTTGACAAGCGACCCGCAGTACCCAACTCCCCATCGGCACAATGAGACCCGTCTCCTCCGCCAAGGGGATGAACTCGGCGGGGGAGAGTACGCCACGCTGGGGATGCTGCCAACGCAGGAGGGCCTCGAAGCCTGCCATGCGACCACTGCGCAGACAGATGATGGGCTGGTAGAGCACGCGAAATTCCTGGCGCTCAACAGCCCGCCGTAAGTCGTTGCCCATTTGCATGAGGGTGACAGCTCGGCGGTACATCCGCCTATCGAACACCTCATGTCGATCTTTGCCACGCGTTTTTGCCCGGTACATAGCGGTTTCAGCATCACGCACCATGTCTTCGGAGCACGTGTATCCCGTGCCACTCAAGGCAATCCCTATGCTGGCAGTGGTAAAGACCTCATGCTCACCGATGATGACGGGGGACGCGAGCTGTTCCTGCACATACGCCGCAACTGCGGTGGCAGCACTGACGTCCTGAATCGCCTCAAGCAGGATGATGAATTCATCGCCTCCCAGACGTGCCACAGTGGGCGTCACGTCGAGGTGCATATGTTGTTGCACCCCGACCATGCTCGCTTCCAAGCGCCGTGAGAGCGCGATGAGCATCGCATCGCCGGCTGCGTGTCCCAGGCTATCGTTGATCACCTGGAAACGATCAAGATCGAGCAAGAGCACGGCGAACATGGCATTCTTGGGCTGGTGGAGATGTGCCAGGGTGTGCTCCAAACGTGCGGTGAACCAGATGCGGTTGGGCAGGCCAGTCAAACCATCGGCGACTTTCCGCTCCGTAATATCGGTTTGCGATCCCGCCATCCGCGTGGGCTGCCCCTGGATGTCGCGAATCGCCAGACCCCGACTGAGCACCCAGCGATAGGTGCCGTCCTGATGCATCATGCGATGCTCATATTCAAAATGGGCTGTCTCACCGATGAAATGGTCTTGCAAAGTACGATCGAGCTGCTGACGATCCTCGGGATGCACACGGGTAAACCACGTCTCGCACGTGTTGGCCAACTCATCGTCGCTGTAACCCAACATGGTTTTCCAGCGCGGGGAAAAATAGATACTCTCGGTGCGCAGATCCCAATCCCACAGCCCATCCTTCGCGCCGTGCATGGCTAACGCGTAGCGCTCTTCGCTCACGCGCAGGGCTTCTTCGGCTTGTTTGCGGAGTAATTGGTTTTGGATACGGGCCAGCGCCACGGGGAAGTCAATCGGCTTGGTCACATAGTCATTGGCACCGAGCGTCAGCGCTTCGACGATAGTCTCGCTATACTGCAGCGCACTCACCATAATCACGGGTAATTGTGCTGCAGGGTGGGTGGTACGAATGATTTTCAGCACGGCGATGCCGTCAAGAACGGGCATAGAGATGTCGAGTAACACGAGGTCAAAGACCTGGTGCCGCAGCTCCTCGATGGCGGCCTGCCCACCGGCTGCGGCCACTGCCGTATAGCCTCTGCGCTCGAGATAACGGCAGAGCAACACGAGATTAGCCGGGTCATCATCGACAATAAGGAGCGCACCAAGCCCCTGCGCCATAAGCGTACCTTTCCTGCTATACAGTGGCCCGATGTCATGGAACCTCGTGGTCTCACGTTGTATCCTCATCTGTCAATGTATCGGCACATGCGGCTACAAACTTGAGGAAGCCACGCCCACCATTCCCAATGGTCAGACGCCACAAAACTATGATAGCATACTTCGCGTCACACTCAGGGAATGGGCACAGACGTCGATCTCGTCGGCATGCGCCAGGCAGCTGCTGGAGGAGATGTTGTTGGCTTTGGTAGGAGATCTCGTTCATGAAAAATAAAGTGTATACCACCTTTGATGCAGCCGTGGCGGACGTGCCCGATGGCTCCGTCTTCATGTCCCCCGGTTTTGGGGGCGTCGGCTTACCACGCAACCTGCTGGCGGCGCTGCATCGTCAGGGCGCCAAACAGTTGACCGGCATCTCCAACAATGCCGGCAGCATTGATGACAAAATTGATGTGGGGACGCTGGTCGCTGCCGGCCAGGTCAAAAAGATGATCTGTGCCTTTACCGCCCCGACGCATCCCTCGCAGATCACCCCCTTTGTGAAGATGTATAACGAGGGCATCGTGGACGCCGAATTGCTGCCCCAGGGGACTCTCGCGGAGCGTATTCGCGCCGCGGCCTCAGGTATTGCCGCCTTTTACACGCCGGCTAGTGTCGGCACTGAGCTGGCCGAAGGCAAAGAACATCGGGTGTTTGATGGACGGACCTACGTCCTGGAATACCCTCTGCATGCCGACTACGCGTTCATCCGCGCCTGGAAGGCCGACACGTTTGGCAATCTGCAGTTTCGCCTGACACAGCGCAATTTTAATCCCATCATGGCCATGGCGGCGCGTGTCACGATTGTTGAGGTAGAAAATGACATTGTCGATATGGGAGCAATAGATCCAGATAATGTGCACGTCTCTGGAGTCTATGTGGACCGCTTGGTGCGGATTCCCCCCCCACCGGTCGGCAACTGGGATTAGCACACTGTTGAGCAACGAGGGCATGAAAGGAGGGCATGATGGCGGAGAAGGCGCGGCTTACCCGGCAGGCGATGTGTGACCGGTTAGCCATGGAGTTTCAAGACGGTTGGATCGTGAATCTTGGCGTGGGTATGCCCACGCTGTGTTCCAATTATGTCGATCCCAGCAAAGATCTCATTCTGCATTCGGAAAACGGCGTCATTGGCTATGGCCCTCTGGCCAAGCCCGAGGAAGTCGACAAGCATCTGGTCAATGCCGGCGGGCAGAACGTGACGCCCGTGCCTGGGATGGCGATTGTGCACCACGCCGATTCCTTTGCGCTTATCCGCAAGGGCATGCTGGATGTCACGGTCATGGGGGCCTATGAAGTGTCTGAAAATGGGGATTTTGCCAATTGGCGTATCCCGCCCCGCAAAGGTGGTGGCATTGGCGGCGCCATGGACCTCGCGGCGTGTGCCCAGCGGGTGTTTATCGCCCTGGAACATACGACACGTGAGGGCCATTCGCGTCTGTTAAAACGCTGTACCCTGCCGATCACGGCGCCGGGCGTGGTCAAGCTGGTAGTGACCGATCTCGGGCTGTTTGCCGTGACGCCACAAGGCTTTCAGTTACGGGAATACGCGCCGGGCTGGAGCCCTGCCGACATCCAGGCCCACACCGAAGCCCAGTTGCACCTGGCCGATGATCTGCGGGAGTTTCGCTTCCGCGCCTAGCGCCTATGCCCCCAGGCCATCCCAAGGCTCGTCTGCGTCGTCGGGGCGACCGGCCGTCGCCCCGACCGGGATAGGCTTTGAGTGTGTCAATTGTATACCTGTGAGGTCCATCCTGGGAGCGCGGGCGTCTCGCCCGCTCGGGCATCGTCTAAGAAGACCGTACTCCCAGGCGCGAGGGCTTACACTGGAGGTTTCTCTTATGGCAGTCACCACATTGGTCATCACATCCCGACGACCACTGGCGCAAGGCAAAACCTTTGGCCAGGTCGGCGCCTACGAGCAACTCGATGGCGTGGTCTATTTTGCTGTTGATCCTACCCATGCCGCCAACCGACTGATCACCGATTTGCAGCGCGCCCCACGTGACGCCAGTGGGCGGGTGCATGCCATGGCGGACTGTCGGCTGCTGCGACCCGTCGAGCCGCAACGTGGCAATCACCGCCTGCTGTTCGACATTTTAAACAGGGGGAAGGCTCTCGCTCTGCGCAATCTCAACAGTGCCCCTGACGTGGCGCCGCATGCGCCGCTCGATCCCGGCAACGGTTTTCTGATGCAGCACGGCTACACCATCGCCTGGTGCGGCTGGCAACACGATGTGCCCGACACCCCCGGCTTGCTGCGGTTGCACGCCCCAGCTGCAGTGTCGCCCGACGGGCCGATCTCCGGCAAGATCGTTGTGACCTTTCAGCCCAACGCCCCTGGAACCACGCAGTTTCTGGCCGATAACTTGCACCGTCCCTACCCCACGCAGGCGTTGGACGACCCGGAGGCAGTGCTGACCGAGCAAGAGCACGAAGACGCCCCGGAGCGGGTGATCCCACGGGCGCAGTGGGCCTTTGCGCGGGCTGAAAACGGCCAGGTAGTGCCGGATGCAGCACATGTCCATCTGGCGACGGGGTTCCAGCCCGGCAAAGTGTACCAGGTGATCTACACTGCCACCGGGGCGCCGGTGGTCGGGTACGGCTTGCTGGCCACGCGGGATCTGGCCACGTTTCTGAAGCATGGCAGCGCGGCGCAGGGTAATCCCTGTGCTGGTGATCTGGAGCACGCCTACAGTTTTGGCGTGTCGCAGAGCGGGCGCTTCCTGCGCCACTTCTTGTACCTGGGGCTGAATCAGGATGAGCAGGATCGCCTGGTCTTCGATGGCGTCATCCCGCACGTCGGCGGTGGCAAGCACGGCGAGTTCAACCACCGCTTTGCGCAGCCCTCCAGCCAGGCCAGCCGCAGTCCCAATAGCATGTTTCCGTTTAGCGATGTGGCCCAGACCGACCCCGAAACAGGACGCACGGCTGGTCTATTAACGCGCCTGATGGCTCACGGCAGCGTGCCGAAAGTGCTGCACACCTACACCTCGTCGGAATACTGGGCCGGCCATGGGGCGCTGGTACACATTGACATTACCGGCCAGCGTGATCTGGATATCCCGGACCCCGTGCGCGTGTATCATTTTGGCGGCACGCAGCATACCCTGCCGACGTTCCCCTTGCAGGATAGCGACGCACGCCAGGGCTATCGCGGCGAGCAGCCGTTTAACTGGGTCGACTACCGGCCCCTGCTGCGCGCCGCCCTGGTCAATCTTGACACCTGGGTGACGCAGGGACAGGCCGCGCCGCCGAGCTGCCATCCGCGCCTGGATGCCGGCACTGCCGTGCCACCAGAGGATCTGGCGAGAACGTTCCTTGCCCTGCCCGGTGTGCACTTCCCCGAGCCCTTACGCCGCCTCACCCGGCTCGATTTTGGCCCAGAAGACGGCATTGCCACCCAGGCCCCGCCGCGCCTCGGCGCCCCCTATCCCGTCCTCGTCCCGGCAGTGGATGAAGATGGCAACGAAGTGTGCGGCATTCGCATGCCCACGCAGATCGTGCCGTTGGCCACCTACACCGGCTGGAACCTGCGTCATGCCGACACGGGTGGCGCCGGCCAGATCCTCGCCTCGGGTGGCGGCTCCGGCGGCACGCTCCTTGGTGCGACCATTCCGTTCCCCACCACCCCGGAAGTGCGCGCGGCAACGCACGACCCGCGGCGCGCCATTGCCGAGCGCTATCCCTCACGCGCCGCCTACCTGGCGCAGGTCACCCAGGCGGCCGAGGCCCTGGTGCAGACGCGCTACCTGCTGGCTGACGACGTGGGGGAGATTGTCAGTCAGGCCGCGCAACAGTATGACTTTTTATGTGGCGCGCCTTAAGCCGCTACAAAGGAGCAACGTATGGCGTACGAACACATTCTGGTCGAACAAGCCGACGGCGTGGGGATTGTCACCCTGAATCGTCCCGACAAACTCAACGCCATGAATCGGCAGTTGAGCGCTGAACTGCACGACGCCGTCACCCTGATGAGCGCTGATGACGCGGTCGGGTGCATCATCATCACTGGGACCGGCCACCGCGCCTTTACGGCTGGGGGCGATATTCACGAACAGCGCGAAAATGACGTCACCTACACGCAAGAAGAACTCGATGCGCGGAGCGCCGTGCGCAGCCGGGGGAGCTATGAGATTAGCGCCTGCCCCAAGCCGACCATTGGCATGATGAACGGTCTGGCCTACGGTGGCGGGGCCGTGCTCGCCTCGTCGCTGGATATGCGCATTGGTTGTGAACACAGTCGCTTTCGTTTCTTGGCCGCGGCATACGGGCGCATCAACAGCACCTGGACGCTGCCCAATCAGGTGGGCTGGCCCATGGCCAAAGAATTGCTGTTCTCCGCGCGCATTGTCGAGGCGGAGGAAGCCTACCGGATTGGGCTGCTCAACCATCTCGTGCCATGCGCACAACTACGCGACAAGACCCTGGAGTTAGCCGGCATGATCGCCAAGAATCGCCGTGATGCGGTGATGGGCATCAAAGAGTTGTTGTTGCAGCACATGGGGCATAACTTGGAGGAGCAGTGGGCCAGCGAGCGCGACTACACCACCACGGTGGTACGCGGGGCCAAAGCCGAGGAAGCCTTCCCCGACTTTATCGCCCGCAAAGGCCGTCCGCTGCCGTCTACACACTCGTAAGCAGGCTGGGCGGAAAGAGGTCATCGACCTCGACCGGCTGGAGGATGATCTGCTGCTCGACGTTGAACCGGATGAACGCCTCAAGGGTCTGACGGTTCGGCGCGATCCCATAGAGCAGCGGATCATCGCCAATAACCGCCTGCATGGCTCGCATGGCGTGATCGGCTGGCGTCAGCGTGGCGCTCTGGCGTAGGTATGTGAGGTAGGTATCCTTGGCGTCCGCACACAGGCGCCAGAGTTCTTCGGCGAGCCACGGGTGCGCTTGCAGGACGGCGTCTTTGACGACCAGCAAGTGGCTGATGGGATAGATGCCGGTCTGTTGGAAATACGTCATGGCAGCTTGGCGCGGCTCGGGAATCAGCGGCTGAATCTCCGGGGCGTCTATACCACGCACGCCAATGGCCGCATCAATCTCTCCTGACAGCAGCGCCGTTGCGATGTCCTGCCCAGCAGGCGCCGCGATGGCATGCGCTGGCGCGCGGTATTCTGCCACGTGTTCCTCGCCAAAAATCACCCACTGCACCTGCGTGGGATCGACGCCGTAGGCACTCTGTAAAATCCCGCGCACCCAGACGCCTGGCGTCAACGTATAGCTGCGCACGCCGACCCGGCGTCCGGGCAGGTCTGCCGGTGCGGTGATGCCGGACTTGGCGTTATACACTATAGAAGCGTGCTCAAAGCGCCGCAGGACAAAGATCGGCAGGGCCGTGATGGGGATGCCATACGTGCGGGCGCATAGGTAGGTGGAGAACGCCATCTCAGAGACGTCGTAGGCCAGGGTCCGCACCATGCGCCGAAAGGCAGTGGTAATCGGCGCCACCTCGATGTGCTCCAGGGTGAGACGTGAAGACGGCACCAGCCCTTCCTTCAGGGCTTTGGTGTAGCCATAGGTGGCAATAGCCGTGGTACAGGCAACGGTGGTCATCGTCAACCTCTCTCGTTGTCAGGCATGTGTAGGCATTGACCGAGATCCCGCGCCTTCGGCTCCCACGGTAGCGCAGGGCGGAAGGCGCGATGGGCCAAGCGGGGGACACCGCATGGCCCGCAGTCCCGCTAACTCTTTGTTTCGATAATCTCCAGCTGGACCCCGTCCGGTCCTTCCAGGAAACAAATACGGCGTCCCGTGCCTGAGACCATGTTCTCTAACACCTTGGCGCCTTTGGCGGTGAGCTGCGCCAGGGTGCTGTCCATGTCATCCGTATCAAGGGCAAAATGTTCCACGCCATAGACCTGCTGCCGGGTTTGATCTTCGACAAAAGAGGTCAGGTTCAGCGTCAGACCGTGCAGATTGAGACGATAGCCACGGGTGCCAATTTCCGACACCAGGGTAGCGCCGAGCGTATCAATGTAAAAATCTGCCGTCTGCTTGGGGTTGGGGCTTTTGAGATGCACGTGATTGAGTTTCATCGCCATGGTGCTCTCCTGTGATGGGTAGGCTTGTCATGCGGTCTCGGCGAGCATAGGCGAGCCTTGAGAGCCTGTCAAGAGCGTAGGGCCGTGGGGCGTGGGCGCTGTGCACGGGAGAGGCTTCCCATGTCTGGGAGCGTGGTGCTCAGGGCCGTGTCCCGAGCGGGCGCGATGCCCGCGCTCCCAGGGACGAGGCGAAGGCGTACGCGACAAGAGCCCAGGACTGGGGCAGGCGCCCGCCAGGCTTATGGTGTCTCGCAACGGCTCGGAAGCGCTGCGTCACACGCTCCCCACCAGGCAGAGAAGCCGCCGCGCTGAGCGAGGGGCTGCCTCTCTGGGTGAGGGGTACTCCGGGGCCACCGCAGGCCGTGGAGGTTAGGCGCCGTGCCGCCGCCGAGCGCGCAGGCCGACCACGACCGCCAGGCCAGTGCCCAGCAAGAGCCACGTGGCAGGTTCCGGCACGGGGGCGCTGTCCTGCAGGTGCAGCGTGGGGCCAAAAATAGGGACACGGAAGGAGTCGAGCGGGGCGGTCAACCCGCCATTCAAGCTCCCCTGACGCCCGGCAATGCCGGTAATGTCGGGGATCGTCACAAACGGTGCAGTGACCTGCGCCAGTAGGAGCGAGTCAAAAAAGACATGGCCAATGACATAGTCCCCTGGCGTCAGCGTGAGCGCGGTGATCGTTTCAAAAAACCAGCGTTCATCACTACTGGCCGAGGCCACCGGGGCACTACCGTCTGAGACCGTAGCACTGGCCAGCAGCGTCCCCGTGTTCGTCCACACTCCAGCGAGCGAGGACGTGCCGAGCCCATCGGAGCCGGCATCCCAGGCCCCCAGCCCATCCACGGTGATGGTGTTCAGCACCGTAAAGGCCCACCCGAAGGTGGCACCATTGGCGCCGCAGACATTGCAGGGCCCTGCGCTGCCGCAGGTGATCAGGTCTAACACCAGGGTTGCCTCGGCCCCAGTGACCAACATCCCCCGACCAGCAAGCCCAGCGTGAGCGTACTTGCCAGCACTGCCTGACGCATCCTCTTTCGTAATTGCATTACTTCTCCTTTCAGGTTCGTACGCACGAGGCGATGGCGGAACCCGTGTCACACCAGACTCATCGCCCTCAGTGGTCGAAAATCTAGCAGAGGATCATGGCTCGCGCAAGGGTAGCATAGTACTTTATAGCAAAGCATAGGTTTCACATGCCCACGTGCTGCGCACCCCTGGCGTGGGGCCTGCCCGCGAGGGCTCCGCGGACGCACCAGCCAGCGCGCGGGGCCCCAGGAGCGTTGCTGGGCTGCAGTCGGCTGCCGGGCAGGCTTGACACGCCTGGGAGGCTTCCCTATGCTGCGCGGTACAATCCATGACCGGCAAGTCTTGCAGGGAGAACACCGGTGACATCCTCCGCCCCGTGAACGAGGCGGCTTCGAACATCAAAACCGGAGCAAGAGTCTCCGGCGGCTACGGTTACCAGCCGCTGGAGAGCCAGCGGGTTTCCCCGTTTCTGAGCGCAGTCACGGCGCTCTCGGCTCTGAAGCATGCCCCAGAGCTTGCGGAGTATCCTCCGCAGTTCTCTCAATCGTCGGTGCAACTTTTACCCAGGGGCCTTTCCTCTGGAACCCGGCGAAGCTGAAATCTCAACGAGCCGCGTACCGTGGTGAGTCGTTTCCGGCAGTGGACACCACCTACTCCTGACGACTCGGTACCGTATTGGGGGAGAGTCTAACAGGTTATTTGTCATCTCTACAAGCACTGTATGCGGCAGAGCCGCAGCAGGAATTGCCCCGGTGCGGGGCAACCGTTCTTTCCTCTGCCAGCTGAAGCAGGCAGTCCCCAGAAAGGGTTTTTATGGTGAACGCAGTCAAGGGCGTTATCGCTGGGGCCAAGGGCGCACCAGTGCAGCTGACAACGATTCTCGTGCCCGACCCCGGGCCAGGGGAAGTACTGGTGCGCGTGCAGGCCTGCGGCGTGTGCCACACCGACTTGCACTACCGTGAAGGTGCCATCAACGACGACTTCCCGTTTCTACTCGGCCATGAAGCCTCAGGGATCGTTGAAAAAATTGGCGCCAACGTCACCAACGTCGCCCCGGGCGATTTCGTCATCCTGGCCTGGCGCGCGCCGTGCGGCACCTGCCGCTCCTGTCTACGTGGGCGCCCGTGGTACTGCTTCGCCAGTCAGAACGCGCAGCACAAGATGACCTTGCCGGACGGTACGCCCCTGTCGCCAGCCCTCGGCATTGGCGCCTTCGCCGAGTTATCGCTGGTCGCTGCCGGGCAAGCCGTGAAAATCAATCCAGCGGCGCGGCCCGCAGCGGCAGGGTTAGTCGGCTGTGGCATCATGGCGGGTTTAGGCGCGGCGATTAACACCGGTGGGGTCAGTCGCGGCGACTCCGTAGCCGTCATTGGCTGCGGTGGGGTGGGCAATGCCGCCATTGCTGGCTCCAAGCTGGCCGGGGCGCATACGATTATCGGCGTGGACGTGGATGACCGCAAGCTCGAATGGGCCAAGCAGTTTGGCGCCACGCACACGGTCAACTCGCGGCATACGGACCCAGTGCAGGCCATCCGCGATCTCACCGGCGGCCATGGGGTCAACGTCGCCATCGAAGCGGTGGGGCGTCCTGAGACGTTTACGCAAGCGTTTTATGCCCGCGACCATGCTGGCACCGTGGTGCTGGTGGGCGTACCCAACCCGACCATGACGCTGGAGCTGCCCCTGTTAGAAATCTTTGGACGCGGCGGGGCGCTGAAATCGTCGTGGTATGGCGATTGCCTGCCCACACGCGATTTCCCGATGTTCATTGATCTGTATTTGCAAGGGCGCCTCGACCTCGAACGCTTTGTGTCGGAGACCATTGCGCTGGAGCACGTCGAAGACGCCTTCCACAAGATGGAACGCGGGGAAGTCCTGCGCTCCGTGGTCGTTTTTTAAGGAGCATTAGCGATGGAACGTGCCGAACGCGTGGGACAGCTTTTACTGGCTCGGGGCTGGCGGGTGAGCGTCGCGGAAGCCACCGCCGGGGGCCTCATTTCAGCGGCGCTGCTCAAAGTCGCCGGGGCCTCGCGCTTTTACGAGCGCGGCATCGTTGCCTATAGCAAGGCCGCCAAACTCGATACGTTAGGCATGCCGCCTTACTTATACAATGCACAGGGCTCGGTGCATCGTGAGGCCGTCCAAGCCATGGCCGAAGGCGCACGACGGCTCGGCCAGTCGCAGGTCGGTGTGGCGGAAAGCGGTGTGGCGGGCCCCGGTGCGGGCAGTTCCGGTCTGCCTCTGGGGACCGTGTGGGCGGCAGTCGTAACCCCAGACGGCGCCATCCAACGCGAGCTGCATCTGCCGGGCAATCGCGGTGAGGTCATGGAAGGCATTGTGGACGCCGTGTTAGCCATGTTGGAAGAGGCGTTGACACCCGGGCACGCAGCATAAAATGGAGATCCAGACACATGGCATACCTGTCAGGCCGTCAGGCCATCATGGAGATGTTTTGCCGCGAGGGCGTGCAGTTTATTTTCGGCAATCCGGGCACCACAGAGCTGGGCTTTGTCGATATGCTGCAAGACTATCCACAACTGCGCTACATCATGTGTTTGCACGAAGGCGTGGCCATGGGCGCAGCGCACATGTATGCCAATGCCTCAGGCAAAACCGGGGTGGTCAATCTGCACGTGGCGCCTGGCCTGGGGAACTCCCTCGGCATGTTATACAACGCCGCGGTGGGCAAAATGCCCCTGGTGGTCACGGCTGGGCAGCAGGACAGCCGCATGGTGGTGCGCGAGCCGATTTTGTCGTATGACCTGGTGTCCATGGCCAAACCGCTGGTCAAATGGGCTGTGCAGGTACAGCACATCGAGGATATCCCGCTGATCTTCTCGCGTGCTTTCAAAGTGGCGCAAGACGCGCCGCGTGGGCCGGTATTTATCGCCTTGCCGGGCAATATCATTGACCAGGAAGCCGATCTGCACCTCCCGCCCCCGAGTGCGGCGTACCGACGTAGTCGCCCGGACCCCGAGGGCGTGAGCGCGGCGGCACACCTGCTGGCGCAGGCGCAGCACCCGGTGCTGATCTGCGGCGATGGCGTGGCCGCCTCACAGGCGCAAGCGGAGCTCGTACAGGTGGCCGAGCAGCTCGGGGCGCCGGTGTGGAACACGGTGCTGTTTGGGGCGCTCAATTTCCCCAACATGCACCCGCAGTATCGCGGCGAGCTACCGGGAGAACACGCCGCCATTCGCCGTGTCCTGGCCGACGCCGATGTGGTGCTGGCGGTCGGTGCGGAGCTATTCGATGAGATCTTCTACACCCCAGAAGCGCCGCTGCCCGAGGGCTGTGCCCTGATCCAGGTGGACAATGCGGCCTGGAGTCTCGGGAAAAATATCACGCCGACGCTGAGCCTACTGGCGGATCCCAAGCTGGCCTTGCAAGAACTCTCCGAGGTGGTGGTACCGAGTCTGTCAGCAGCGGCGCAGCAGCAAGCGGCACAGCGCCGGGGCGCCATGGCGGCGCAGAAGCACCAGGAACGCGAGCGTCAGGAGCGTCGCATCGCACAATACCACGACACCGTGCCGATTGCCCCGGCGCGCTTGATGGGCGCGCTGCGCGACGCCTTACCGGCCAACACGGTGTTTTATAATGAGGCTATCACCGCCACGGGTGAGATGCTGCGCACCATTGCGCTCGACATGCCTGGCAGCCTGTTTGGCAATCACGGTGGTGGCATTGGCCAGGGCCTGCCGGGAGCGCTGGGGGTGAAGCTGGCCAACCCAGATCGCCCGGTGGTGGCGCTGGTGGGGGACGGCTCGTCGATGTATACGATCCAGAGTTTGTGGACCGCGGCGCATCACCACATCCCGGTCATCTACGTGATCCTGAGTAATCGTAGTTACCGTATCCTCAAGCTCAACATGAATCGCTACCGGCGCGGGCTCGACATCCCCGCCGGGCGTCCGTATCCGCATATGGACCTGAGCCAGCCGACGTTGGATTTTGTGACGATTGCCCAGGGCATGGGCGTGGCCGGCAAGCGCGTCACGCAACCCACGGCCCTCAAGCTGGCCATTGAGGAAGCGCTGGCGCTGGGGGTGCCCTATGTGCTGGAGGTGGTCACGGAAGGCAGCGTGCCGGCGCAGTGAGGCCAGGCGCCTGGGGACGTGCCACACGATGTAGTTGCACCAGCAGCCGGCCGCACATGGCGGGAATAACGCTGAGCAGGGCCGCCCAGGCCATGCGTCCAGCGCTGCCTCATGGCCGCATGGCCTGGAGTAACCCTCTGGCCTCCCGGAGATCACCGGTGTCAAATCCCTCGGTAAAGCCCTGATAGACTGAGGCCAGTAGGGCATACGCCTCGGCGGGCTGGCCGCGCTGCTGCCACAGCCGCGCCAGGCTGATGGCGGCGCGCAGTTCCCAGGCCTTCGCCCCCTGGGCCTGGGCCACGGTGAGGGCCTGCTGCAGGCTGGCTTCGGCGCTCGCAGCGCTGGCACCGGGCAGTGAGGCGGGGGCGGGCAGGAGGAGGAGTTGGCCGCGCAAACGGTACAGTTCGGCCTCACCGGCGCGGAACCCATACTGCTGGACCAGCGTCAGGGCCTCCGTTAGGGCCTCGAGGCCGGTGGCCAGCTGGCCGGCGTGCGCCGAGCGCTCGGCGAGCAGCAGTAAGTAGAGGACGCGGGATTCGACCTGCCCCGTGGTCCGGGCCTCGGCCAGACCATGCTGCATCTGCTCCAACCCCTCCGCTACCTGGCCCTGCGCTGCGAGCGCGCAGCCGTGAAGGATGGTCGCCTGGGCGCGCCAGAGCGTATAGCCCTGTATGGTCGCTAGCGTCATGGCGGTACAGGCGTGCTCCATGACCTCCGGCCAGGCGCGGCGCAGGGCGTGGATAAGCGCCGTACAGCATAACGCCACGGTCAGGGTATAGGGATGCGCCCGAGTCTGCGCCTGGGTGAGCGCCCGGAGCATCTGCCGCAGGGCCCGGTCCGCCAGGCCCTGGAACCACAGGGCTATGGCGTCATACACCAGGGATAGCACGTCCACCTCCACCCCACTCGTGGCCCCCTGGAACCCGGAGGGCCGCGTGGCCGCAACCTCCCAGCCGTACCGCAGATGCGCTCGCGCCAGGGCCAGCTCGCCGCGATGAAAGGCCAGCGCCCCTAAGGCCGTATGGGCCTCAGCCAGGAGGCCCACATGGCCCTCCTGCTCAGCCAGGCGCAGGCTGTGCTCGGCGGAGGTCTGCACCGCTTGCAACTCTCCACACACGAGGGCATGGCGTTGCAGACCACGCAGGGCATTCCAGAGTTGGGGGAGGTCGCCGAGCTGCAGCGCCAGCGCCTGCGCCCGGGTATACGCGGCACCCACGGCTGGGGCTGCCGGACTCTGCGTCGCGGCCACGGCGGCGCCGAGCATAAGCTGCATGGTCATCTCCTGCCGCAGGCGTTGCGGGTCTTCGGGCACCTGCTGCAGCCACTGTAAGGCGTCGGTGAGATGGGCGCACGCCTCGCCATACGCCAGGCGCTGCATGGCATTGGCGCCCGCCTGGTGCCGATAGTGTATTGCCCGTACCGTATCGCCCCCACGCACAAAATGGTCGGCTAACTCGGCGGCATGGGCCGGCCCCTGCGCCCCATACGCCGCTTCCAGCCACAGCCCGATCTGCCGATGCAACCGCCGGCGGCGCGCCGCGGTGACCTGGGCATACACTACCTGCTGGCAGAGTGCATGCCGGAAGCTGTAGCACTCAGCTACGGTGCCATCGGGCCATGGCTCCACCGCTTCGGTACGCAGGAACTGGCCATGGTGCACCAGGCGGGCGCACTGCGCTTCCACCTGTTCGACCCCCACCCCCACGCTAGCGGCCACTGCCGCCGCCGAGCACGTCATCCCCGCCACGCTGGCGGCGGCGAGCACGGCCTGATCGGCGGCGGCGAGTCCCAGGAGTTGCTGCGCAATCATGCGCCGTAGGCTCTCGGGCACCTCTTGCGCCGCGCTGACCCCTGTCGCCGTCACCTGCCATTGCCCGGCCACCTGCCGGATGGCGCCCTGGTGCACCAGCGTCTCAAGCACCGTGACCATGAACAGTGGATTGCCGCTGGTCTGTTGGGAGAACGTCTGCGCCAGCGTCGCACACCCTGGGGCGTCTCCGAGGCGCTGCTTGAGGTAGTCGGTCACCTCCGGCTCGGTGAGCATGCTGAGGGGTAGGACGCTGCCCTGACCCCGTAACGTGAGGGCCTGCACCAGGGTCGGCAACGGCGGCGTGTGGACGCTAGCCCCAAACGGCCGATACGTGCCCAGGAGCAACAACTGTGCCGGCTCGCGGCGCTGCGCCACCCAGGCCAGTAGATCGAGGGTCGCGGCATCGCTCCAGTGCAGATCCTCCAGCACCAGCACACAGGGGCGCTCACGCGTCAGCACGTCGAGCGCCTCACCGAACTCCCGCAGCATGCGCGCCGGGGTGGCGCCCACCACCCGTGGTTGCAGGGCGGCGGCTTCGGCAGCACTGAGCAGCCCCGGCAGCTGCAGCAGCCAGGTGGGCGCGTACTGCCGCACGATTTCCACCACTTGCTGGCCTTCTGGAGCCCGGCACAGCCGCCCGAGGGCATCCAGGATGGGTAGATACGGCTCGCCCATGCCATAGTGCTCGATACATTGGCCATGCGTCATGCGGAACCGGCTGGGCGTGGCCAGATGCGTCACAAAGTGATTGACCAGCGTGGTTTTGCCAATGCCTGGCTCGCCGCTGACGAACACCACCTGGCGCGTACCAGCGCAGGCCTGGACCAGGCAGGCGTGCAGGTGCGCCAGGGCGGCCTGGCGTCCGACCAGCGCTGCCGTGGCTGCCGGGCGGGGCGTCGTGGTCTCGGGCGTGTCCTCCGCCGTCACCGAGCCGAGACAGCGATACCCCAGGCGGTGCACGGTTTCGAGGTATTGCGGGGCACGGGCCGTCTCACCAAGGGCCTTACGCAGCTCGCTGATGCACACGGTTAGCGCGCCTTCACTGACGCTGATGCCGGGCCAGACGGCCTGCAACAGCTCGTCTTTACTGAGGACACGCCCCGGATGTTGCACGAAGTACCACAGGAGCGCAAAGGCTTTTGGGGTGAGCTGGATGGCGGTTGTGCCGCGCCACACGCAATGATTGCTCGGATCGACCCGCCAGGGCCCTAACCGACGAAATGGGACGCTCGACATAGCGCTTCGTCTTCCTCTCAGACGTGATATGACCCGGCGCTAGGCGGCACGGGCGTATACACTGGCGCCTTGGAATTGCCTTGGAATGGTCTGGCGCTCTGCTGTCTGGGAGAAGACTATAGCATGGCGGCAGCCTGGACGCTCAGCGGGCACACGCTGGCGATGGCCTGCCGAGACTGCCCGTGCCAACCCCCACTCGGGGTCTGCGGCGCCCTTGGAGAAAACTTGGAACTGCCTTATGACTTGACGCTGACGCGGCGCGTATCCTCTTGCCAATACGCTATGGATGACATCAATCCTGTGCCAGTCCGCTGGGCGGCACGTGAGGAGGAACCTGCGATGAGACAACAGAGCAGATGTATGCTGGACCGCGTCAGCGCCGGTCGGTGGTGGAACATCGGGAAACTCGGATGCGCCCTGGCTGTGCTGGTCAGCGTGGGGACCGCGCAGGCGGGTTCCCTGATCGTTTCCGGCGATAGCACGCCGGTCTTTTACCTGACGAATGCCCTGCCCAATGCGGCCTCTCCCGGCAACCAGAGGTTTTTTACCAACATCCTGGGCAGTGGCGACCAGGTCGCCGTGCTACGGACAACCATCAACCCGGGGACAGAAAATGAGGTCGACGCCTTGTACGACAGTCTGCCCGGTGTCACCGCCACCGTGTTGAGTGGCACGCTCTCGTCTGCCGCCCTGCAGAACGTCGACTTGCTCGTGGTGCCTCTGCCGGATCATACTTTCGCTACGGCTGAGATCGCGGCCATTGAAGCACTGCTCGCTGGGGGCGGTTCACTGTTCTTGATGGGCGAGACGGGCACGCATCCCACGTTGCTCGCGTCCAACGCGGCACTCAATGACCTGCTGAGTGCCCTAGGCAGCGGCTTAGCGCTGGTGAATAGCAGCCTCGATCCTGGCAATCAAGTCGCGACTGGGGGTCGCATCGCCGCCCACGCGTTGACGGCTGGGGTCACCTCCTATAGCTACGGCTCGACGTCGGTGATCACCGGCGGCGACCCGCTCTTTTTTGCGTCGAATGGGGCGCCCATGGCCGCGTTTGAGGACCTCACGCCCTCTGGCGCCGCCGTCCCTGAACCCGCTACGCTGGCGCTGTGTGGCGCGGGGCTCGCCATCGTGGGATGCGTGCGCCTGCGTCAGCGTCGGAGGGGCACACCCACCGCGCTGTAAACGCCTCACCCGGTCGGGGCGACACCGGACACCCCGACGCCATGCACGGGCCTTAAAATGGCCTGCTGAGACACCCCGAGACCATCGCCAGGGAGGGTCATATGTTACTCAACGGCAAACGCCCCAATATCCTGCTGCTGCTGAACGACGAGGAACGCTTTCCACCGCCGTATGAAAACGCCGAGGCACGCGCGTGGCGGCTGGCACACAGTACCACGCGGCTGGAGATCGCCAGCCATGGTCTGGAACTACGCCGCCATTACACCGGCAGCACGGCCTGCGCCCCAGCACGCGCCACGCTGTTTACCGGGCACTATCCCAGCCTACACGGCGTCACCCAAACCCCAGGCATGGCCAAGTCGAGTTTCGACCCGGCCATGTTCTGGCTCGACCCTGGCACCGTCCCGACCTTTGGCGATTACCTGCGTGCCGGCGGCTATCAGACCCACTACAAGGGCAAATGGCATATCTCGGATGCTGACATCATGGTGCCGGGGTCCAATAATGGCCTGCTCACGACGGATGCCAACGGCCAACCCTTTCCAGACAAGGCCGCCCTCTACGAAACCGCCGATCGGCTCGACGGCTACGGCTTTCACGGCTGGATTGGCCCGGAACCGCACGGGGCCTTGCAAAACAACGCGGGGGTGATGCGCGACCCCGGCTTTGCCCAGCAAGCGGCGCGCGTGATCGAATGTTTGGACGAACGCGCCGCCACGGGCGAAGATGACCGCCCGTGGTTTCTGGTGACCTCCTTGGTCAATCCGCACGACATCGTGTTCGCTGGCCCGTTGTTGCGGGCGGCGGGTTGGTTTCCCGAGTTTTACGACCTCTTGACCAACTACCCAGAGTTGTTACCACACATGGAACCGCCACCGACCTTCCAGGAGGCTTTACAAAGTAAACCGCGCGTCCAGCAGGACTATGTGCTGCAATATCCACGCATGTACATGCCGCAGCCGACGAACGAAGTCTATTGGCAGTTTTATTACTGGCTCATGGCACAGGCTGACGCGCATTTCGGCACGGTGTATCGGGCCTTAAAAGCTAGCCGGTTCTTCGCGGACACGATTGTTGTGCTGACCTCCGACCACGGCGACGTGCTTGGCGCCCACGGCGGCATGCAGCAAAAATGGCATAACGCCTACGAAGAATGTATCCATGTGTCGCTAATCATCTCCAATCCAACCTTATTGAAGACCCCCAAGACGACCGACGTGTTGACCAGTCATCTGGATGTGTTACCGACGGTGTTGGGGCTGGCGGACATCAATCAGGAGCAGGCACGGGCGCGTCTGGCAGTCACGCACACCGAAGCGCAAACGCTGGTGGGCCGCGACCTCTCGGCGCTGGTCCTAGCGGCCGCCGCAGATACCCGCGCCCCGGTGATGCCTGACGAGGCCATCTATTTTATGACCGATGATCAAGTCAGTCTGGGGCTGCAACAAGTCAACGCCCTGCAACAGCGGTATCGGGCCGTGATCCAACCGAATAGTGTGGAAACCGTGCTGGTGCGCCTGCCGGATGCTACGGGAGTGCCCAAGCTCTGGAAATACAGCCGTTACTTTGACAACCCGCGCTTTAGCGCCGGCGTGGGCGGCGGGCCGGGGGGCGTTGGTGTGGGGAATACGGATGCGCCGTACACTGCGCAGGCGACAGAACGACCAGTGCCTGATGAATGGGAATGCTACAACCTCGATGACGACCCGTATGAGCAGCGCAACCTGCTGTCCCCGCTCAACCCGGCGCCACTCCCGCCGCGGCTGGCCCAGCAACTGCAGGAGCTGTTACAGCAGCAACGCCTGGCCAAACGCAAGCTGCCCCAGGTGAATAACCGCCTGCCTGCGCCCCACGAACTTGCGCCACTGCGGTAACCGGGCACGCCCTGCCCAGGCGCGGCGCGAGGAGCCGCGGCACAGCCCTGTTTCGGCTCCCTGCCGCGGCCCCACCAGGCGACAGGTGTGTCCCAGGCCACCAGCGGAGCAGGCCGGTCTATAGTACTTTAATGATTAAGATGCGCCTGGCGTCCCGAGGCTGGCACACTGCATGACCCTGCCGCCTCAAGCGCGGCCCTTGACAACCCTCCCGATGGGCGTACACACCTGCCTGAGACCCTGCAGCAATGCTCATGTTGCACACGTCCACGCGCTGCGCACCCCTGCGCGGGCATGGCCCGCTCCGACAGGGAGGCTAGAGACTCCCGCTGTCCTGGAGGAGCGGACCATGCCCGCGAGGTCTCTGCTGACGCAACAGCCATCGCGAGGGCCACCATGAGCATGGCTGGAGACCCTGGGAATTTCCTACCTACAGCGCCTCAACTTTGCTATGATACTCGTCCTCGTCTCATGCCACAGCCGAGCTGTGATGCCCATCCTGGTCCCAGGGGACCGCTGGGCTTCAGGCTGGCTCGTGACATCCCACGCGGGCGAGTGGCGCTTTGAGGCCACCCGGAGCACAGCCGCCGATGGTGGCAAGACGGTTTTATCCACAGACAGTAAGGAGCGTAGGATGTTGGCAAGCAAACGGGTCGTGGTTTTCGGAATCGCGCTGACGCTCGGCATGGTGCTGAGCGCTGGCCTCAGCAACGTGTCCGCCCAAGCGAGTGATCCACGTCTTGGCATGTGGAAGCTCAACGTGGAAAAGTCCAAATACAATCCCCCCCCGCCCCCCCAACAGCAGACGATGAAAGTTGAGGGGGCCCCCGACGGGGAGAAGGTCACCACCGAGGGCGTCAGTGGCACCGGCACGGCGACGAAGACGGAGTACACGGCGAAGTTTGACGGCAAGGACTATCCGCTGATGGGCTCGCAAAATGCCGACAAAGTGGTCCTGAAGAAGGTCGACGCCCGCGTCACGGAACGCCTCTATAAAAAAGGCGACACCTTGATGCTCACCTTCGTCCAGACCATCTCTGCGGACGGGAAGACGATGAACACCACGATTAAAGGCAAGAACGCCCAGGGGCAGGACGTGGACCACGCCCAAGTGTGGGACAAGCAGTAGTCCTCACGCACGGCGCAGGAGCGCATGGCCGAGCGCCTACGCGTGTGGCCGTGGCTCCTGCCACAGCACCAGGGTCTACCCTCTTACCCGAGACTTTGGCAGGAGGGTGGCTCTTCAGGGCCTTGGTGCACGACCTCCTGCCTCCCCAGCCACCCTGTCAATCCTCCACGACCATTGGCATCAAGTGTTGCCAGAGCCCTAACCGACGAGATGGGACGAGCGACATATCGCTTCGTCTGCCTTCCAGACGCGACGTGGCCCGGCGATGGGCGGTACGGGCGTGTACACTGGAGCCTTGGCATTGCCTCGTGCAATCGCACGCAAGGTATGCGGAAATGTGGGAGAGTCTCGGGCATGCGGCAACCTCTTTCTCCAGGCATGGACCGAGACGCACCGCAGACCTTGCAGGAGGGCCTGCGGTCGCCCAAGGCCCTGGTGAGGCGCCGCTGTCACCTCCGGCTCTCCAGTGCGCGTGGCCAGACCGCGCGCGTCATGGCCGAGGCCCTGGGCGGCGACGATCCGACCGCAGACCTGCCATGCCGCTTCCTCGGTCTCGGGTGCAGGATCACGCCTCCCGTCGCCTTCTGGGAGCCGCAGTCGCTGCCCCTCTTTGGGAATATGGCGCGTTACGACACATATGATGGCCGCAGTGTCGGCTGGGGCTCAGCGACGAGGCGTTCACGGCCCAGCTGGCCCGTGTCCCGGGCCAAGTCTCGCAGGCAGTCCGGGCGTTTGACCGCTGGAATAACCGGGAGACGTTGAAGCACCACGGCAATCTGCTGCCGTATAGGGCGCTCCATGCACTACCAGCGGTGACCATCCCAATCAACCCAACCTCCCGAGGCCGGACACCTAACGCTTAAACACCTGTTGCAGCAGATCCGTCACGCGTGCTGCCGGATTGGTGCGGATCTTGCGCTCTTCATCCCCGACCACACGAAACAAGCCATCGAGCGCCTTCCCCACCACATAACCCTCCAGATCAAACGTCAGGCTTTTGGCAAAGGGGATCGACTGGTAGCGCCCCACCAGGTCGTTATACATGCGGGTGACACCCACTTCGTTCATGGACTCCTGGATCGAAGGCCGGAAGGCATTCGTCAAACTCGTGCGCGTTTTGCGCTGGAAAAACTGTGTCGCCGCAGTGTCCCCGCCTCCCACAATTTTGCGCACATCGTCAAAGGTCATCGACGTAATGGCGTCGACGAAAATCCCTCCGGCGCGCGGCGCGGCGCGTTCGGCGGCGCGGTTCATACTGAGGACCAGCTCGTCCACCTGGCTGCCGAGGCCAACCGTCCGCAGACCGCTTTCCAGAAATTGCAGTTGTTTGGGCATGGGAATCTTAATGGCTTGATTGCGAAAGAAGCCGTCCGTTTGTCCGGTGAGTTTGACGGCATTGTCCGTACCCACGCGTAAAGCCTCTCTGAGGCCGGAACCAAGTTGCGCCGTACTCAACCCGCCCAACCCTTTCTGGGCCGCCACGGGCATGGCGCTTAGGAGGAGCAGCACCGACACCACAAGCGCATGCATGAGCATGGGAGGTCTCCAGCAGGTTAGACGTGCACGGGATGTTGTTCCGTCCATTTGGCCTCCAGCCCCAGCACCTCGTGCATGCCCATGAGATTGAACAGCTCCACGACACTGCCCATGTCCCCAAGCAGCCTGGCCGTGGTGCCGTGCTGCTGGATTTCCCGCAGCACGCGCTGCGTCAAGGTATACACCGACAACATCAGGCTGCCGGGAAAAATCACCATCTTAAACCCCAGAGCCTCAAGCTCGGCCACCGGGATGAGCGGGGATTTACCGTGTTCGACAAAATTATAGAGCAACGGGAGATCGACCTCGCGCCGTACGCGGTCGATGTCTTCCGGCGTGCGCAGGGCTTCGACAAACAGCACATCAGCCCCGGCCTCGGCATAGGCGGCACAGCGCCGCAGCGTATCATCCAGGCCCGTGACCGCCAGGGCATCGGTGCGAGCGATCAGCACCAGATCGGCGTCCGTACGGGCATCGCAAGCGGCCCGCAGCTTCACCACCATCTCGGTGATCGGGACGACTTCCTTCCCATCCAGATGCCCACAGCGTTTGGGAAACGCCTGGTCTTCAATGTGCAGGGCTGCCACGCCCGCCTTTTCGTATTCCTGTACGGTGCGGTAGACATTCCAGGCACCGCCGTAGCCCGTATCGGCGTCGGCGATGAGCGGCACGCTGATGGTCGAGGTGATGGCGTTGACATTGCCCAGCATTTCGGTCAGGCTGGCGAGCCCGAGATCGGGTTTGCCAACGCGTGTCACTGCGGTGCCGGCGCCGGTCATGTAGACGGCGTGGAACCCTTCGCGCTCAATCAGTTTGGCCGTCAGACAATCATAGGCCCCCGGCGCGACAATAATGCCGGGTTGGTGTAACAGTTGCCGCAAAGCTGTCGTGCTCTTCATACAGACGTTCTCCTTCCCCGGCCTATCTCACGACGCTTCAGGCTCATCTTCGGCCTGAAGGCAGAGCGCTTCCAGCATAAACCCCTCGGGATCCAGCCAGAACGTGGCATAGTAGGCAGGGCGATATTGTGGGAATAAACGTGGGGCGTGCACCACTTCTGAACCGAGGGACTGAATTGTCTCGTACACGGCCCGCACCGCGGCCCGCGATGGGAGGGTAAAAGCTAGGTGCTGCAGCCCAGGGCGATGCCGCGAATAGGGTGCGGCCTCGAGGGCCGGATAGAAGAAGATATACGTCCCCGGCTGGTTCTCCTGACGACGATAGGCAAATTGATCAGCATCCACACGGTGGGGTTCAAAACCCAGGAGCGGCATGATATGATCGTAGTAGGTGCGCGCTTTCACCAGATCCTGGACATTGACACCAATATGACCGAGCATAGGATCGTTCCCCTCCAAGTAGGGTACTCCACCAAGGGGACGATAGGCACCCTGGTAACCTCTCGCATCTTGTACAATTTTTCGTGATGTTTCACAACCTGAGAAATCAGCCCTAGGCGGAGGAGTTGCCGGCAGTGATTACGGTTACGGATCTTTGTATGCACTATGGCCCAGTGGTGGCCTTGCACAAAGCGGCGTTTACGGTCGAGCGCGGCGAAGTCGTCGGCTTGCTCGGCCCGAATGGCGCCGGCAAATCGACCACCATGAAGCTGCTGACCACCTATCTCTACCCGACCTTTGGCCACGCCACGGTCGGTGGTAAAAACATTCGCCACGAGGCCTACGAAGTCCGCCAGCTCATCGGCTATCTCCCGGAAGTCTTACCGCTCTACCCGGAGATGGAAGTGCGTGCCTATCTGGATTTCGTGGGACGCGCCCGTGGCCTACGCGGCGAGGGCTTACGACAACGCGCCACCTGGGTGGTCGAGCATTGCGGGCTGCGGCCCATGTACCGCAAGCTCATCCGCGAATTGTCCAAAGGCTATCGGCAGCGTGTTGCCCTGGCGCAGGCGCTGATCCACGATCCCCAGGTGGTGATTATGGACGAGCCGACCTCAGGGCTCGACCCGCATCAGATTCAGGAGATGCGCCAACTCATCCGTATCCTGGCGCGTGACAAGACCGTGCTGTTGTCGACCCATATTCTGCAAGAGGTCGAAGCCGTTGCCGACCGTCTGGTGATTATCAACGGTGGGCGCATTGTCGGCGATGGCACCCTGGCGGACTTACAACAACGCACGCAGCGCCAGGGCCGGGCGCGTTTCGCCGTAGCCGCCCCCCGCACCGAGGTCGAAAGCGCCGTCAAGGCTCTGCCAGGCGTGCGGCGACTCCAGGTGCACGAGACCCCAGAGGGTATGGTGCACTGCGACATGCACACGGACCATGGGGTCCATCTCGTGCCAGCGTTGGGCGCCCTTGCCCAGGCACGGGGCTGGCAAGTGGGCGAGTTACAGGCACAACCGCCGACGCTGGAAGAAGTGTTTCTGGCGTTGACTGAACCGCAAGAAGGTCGGGTGGAGGCTGAAGCGTAAATGCAGAACCTGTGGACGATTTTTCGACGCGAGCTGGCCGCGTATTACACGTCGGCCATCGGCTACATCTTCCTCATGGTGTTCCTGAGCCTGAGCGTGGGCTTGTTCATCACGCCGTTTTTTACCTTTTTATCTGCGGATATGCGGGGGTTCTTTGCCACAGTGCCCATTTTGATGTGCATTTTTCTTCCCGCCGTGACGATGCGGCTGTGGGCCGAAGAGCGCAAACAAAATACCTGGGAAATGCTCCTGACCTTTCCGATGCAGCCGCATGAATTGGTCCTTGGCAAATTTGCCGCCAGCCTGACGTTTTTTCTCAGTGCCCTGGCCGGGACGCTGACCGTCCCGCTCATGCTGGTCGTACTCGGTGCGCCCGATCCAGGCCCCATCATTGGTGCCTATATCGGCTCGCTGTTGCTTGGGGCCTTTTTTCTCGCCTTTGGCCTGTTTATCTCGGCCCTGTGCCGCGATCAGATTGTGGCCTTTGTGGTGACGCTGCTTGGCTGTTTCGGCGTGTTCCTGCTGGGCATGGAGTTTATCGCCGCCTATCTGGATAGCGCCTCGCCGGGTCTGGGGACGTTTTTAGCCCGCGTGGTCGGGGTGACCGAGCACTACGCCACCTTTACCAAAGGCGTGCTGGTCCTGGGGGATGTCCTGTACTTTCTCATCTGGACGGCGGTATTTTTGTTTCTCAACGGCCTCTTTCTCGACATTCGCAGCCGTCCAGCCGCCCGCACCACCTTTCTGGTCGCCGTGGTCATGGGCTTGGGGATTGGCCTGCTGGCCAACTGGCTCTTGGCCGGCCAGAGTTTAGGACGTTTCGATATCACCCAGGATAAAATCTATACACTCTCCGAGGCCTCGGTCAAAATTTTGAAGGGTCTCAAGGCGCCCGTGCGCGTCAATCTCTACATCACGCCCAAGGACAAAATGCCCACCGAAATGCAGCGCCTGGAACAGGATATCCTTGACAAGCTAGAAGAGATGCGCCTGGCCAGCAAAGGCCAACTGGTGCCCAAGGCCATCCATATGGAAACGGCCTCCGTGCTCGAGCCGTCGGAGCAAGAGGGCAAGGGCAAGGGCGAGCCCGAGGGCCTGGAAAAGCGTTTGCTCGACAAGGGCGTGCGGCCATTTTCCGTGCAGGCGCTGCGGGAAGATGAAGTGGTCAATAAGCTGGTGTACGCGGCGCTGGGGATTGCCTACAAGGACAAGGATGAGGAAATCGTGCCGCGTATGCTGCCGGATGATCTGGATACGCTGGAATATCGCCTGATCAATACGCTGTATAAACTCAGCCGTGAGGCCCCGCCGGTGGTGGCGTTAGTGGCGCCACGCGATCCGCTCAACATTCCGCCCTACATGCGACAGCTTTATCAGCAGATGGGGCGGCCCTTGCCGCAGACGGAAGATCCGTATGAAACCTTAGAGCGCCTGCTACGCCACGAGAAGTACGACCTGCGGCGGGTGGAATTGACGCAGGGCTCCGCCCTGCCTGACAATACCTCCACGGTGCTGGTAATTAATCCACAGACGCTCTCTGACCGGCAGCGCTGGGAACTCAACCGCGCCTTGCATGAGGGCAAGTCGGTGTTCATGGCCTTGCAGCAATATCGCTGGAATTACAGCGTGGTGCGACAGGCGGTGTCGATCACCAAAGATGACCAGAAGCCCGAGGCCAATCCCTGGTTGAGCCAGTATGGCATTGAACTGGATCCGGCGGTGCTGATGGATGTGAATCATCAGTCGCTGACCGTACGCGAGGCCGACAATCTCATGGCCGCACTCACGGGGGGAGGCGTGACGCTCAACCTGCCGCTGCATATCATGATTTCGCAGGAGACCATGAACCGCAAGGTGTCGATTACCAGCAACCTGTCGCCGCTGTTTTATCTGTGGGGCAATGCGCTGAAACTGCAAAATGAGGTATTCACCAGGCACAACCTGGACGCCAGCGTGCTGTTTTCTACCACGCCGCGCTCCTGGACCATCCCGCCCGAGACGCAGTTCACCTCGCAGGTGCTGCAACCCCCGGCGCAGGGGCAGCAACGCCCCCTGGCCATCCTGGTGCGTGGCCAGTTCCCCGACGTCTATACCGGGAAAGAGCGTCCCGCCTGGCCGCCTCCGGCTCAACAGCCGGGCATGCCGCCTACGCCACCGCCGCAGGAGGATGCTCCGGCCAAAGCGCTGACCCCGGCGCCTGGCAAACTGCTCGTGGTGGGCAACGCCCAGATGCTGCAGCGCAATTTTTTATCCGGGGGCAATCTCGACTTTTTCCTGAACAGCGTCGATGCGTTGACCTTGGGGGACGACATTATTAACGTGCGCGGCAAGAAGCAGACCAATCGCACCATCAGCAAACCCAGTCCAGAGACGCGGCAGTTCTGGAAGTTTGTCAATCTCGGCCTGATGAATCTCCTCATCGCCGGCATTGGTATTGGTGGCGCCTTGCTCCGACGGCGCGCCCGTGCAGTCTACACCGCGGCGCCTAGCGCCTGACACAGGGAGTCATTACACGCACCATGAGCCCAAAACGCCTTCTCCCTCTGCTCCTCATTTTGTTCGTGTTAGGTGCTCTGGCATTCCTGCTCAAGCGCACCCCAGCACCGATCCAACTGGCGGACGAAGTGGGTCTCGACAGTCTCGTGCCGAAGACCATGCCAGCCGACAGCATTAGTGGTCTCGACCTGTATCTGGGTGCGAAACCGCAGGAGAGTGTGCAACTGCGCAAACGCGACCAGACCTGGGTGGTTGCCAGCCGCTTTGACACACCCAGCAACAGTACGAAACTGCAACCGTTGCTGACGCAGCTCAGTACCTTACAAGGCGAGCTGCGTGCCGATTCCACCGCCTTGCTGGGAGATTTCCAACTGACCGACGAGCAGGCCCTGCATCTCAAGGTGTATACCGACAACCCCGACAAGCCCGCCGTGCATTTACTGGCGGGGAAGGGCAGTGCGGGCAAGGGCTTTATGCGCCGCAACGGTGAGGGTAAAGTCTATAGCGTCGACCTGCATTTACAAAGCACAGCCGGCCTCAGTGGCACGGCTACGGACCAGACGCTGACCGCCAAGCCCTGGCTCAACCTACACCTGCAGGACATACCAAAAGAGCAGATCAGGGCCGTCGAGCTGCTCGCTCCTGCACGCCGTCTACGCTTCAGCACCGATCCTGCCGCCACCGCCCCGTCCTGGACGCTGGTCGCGCCTGAACTGCCCTATAGCGTCAAGCCTGAGGCGGTGGAAAGCCTGGTGACGAGTCTGCGCACGATCCAGGCCGACGATGTCGCCGACCCGGCGCAACTGGTGGCGTATGGCCTGGACACGCCGCCATACCAGGCCATACTGACGCTCCAAGCCAGCGGCGAGGAGTCTCGCCAGGTGACGCTGCGCCTCGGCAATGAGGTGCCGGACAAACAGGGCAGTCGCTATGCCCGTCTGGGCGAGGCTGGCCCGGTGTACGTGCTGCCGCAATGGCTCAGCCAGCGACTCTTTCCAACGCTTGGGACGCTGTTCACGTTACGCCTGCTCCAGGTGACGGAGGAGGAAGTGACCGAGGTCGCACTGCACGCCGAGGGCACCTCCTGGGCCCTCATACGCCAGGCGATGGATGCCTCAGCGTCTGGCACGCCTGCGGCGCCGATCTGGCAGGTGGTGGATGATCCCGAGGTCACGGTGGATACCGCCGCCGTGACCTCCCTCTTCGCCGCTGCCGGCCAGCTTGATGCCGATGATCTTCCGGCCAGTCCGCCCACCGCGACGGGCCTGGACCAGTCGACGGCGCACGTGGCGTTTACCTGGCGTGATGGCCGTACCGCGCGTGTGCTCCTGGGGCACGCCGTCGACCAGGACAACCATGGCTATTATGCCAGCCGAGGGCACGAGGGCGAGGTCTTTGTGCTGACCACTATCACCTACAAAACCCTCACCGAGGCGATCACCAAACTCAAGCCGGGTAGCACCTCGGCGGATACGGTGTCCACGAAGCCGTGAGGGCACTATGGAGCGACTGCATGGCGGAGTGGCCCACACATTCGGGCGGACATGATGGGAGAGGACATGCGCATTCCTGGCGAACAACGTAGCCCCTATCCCGACGAGGTGGGACAGCGCGCTGGGCTCTTCACGGCAGCGATTCATAGCAATGACATGGAGAGCGCCTGGGCCATGCTCTCCAAAGAGACACGTGGGATGCGCTACGGCGTGTGGGCGACGCGTGCGCACATCGACATGCAAGTCGCCTACCGCGCCGCCTATGACACAGCGCATCCCATGCGGGAGGCCCTCCTGGCAGATTTCCGCGCTATTGTCCTGCATCACTGGGCCCTCGATGATCTGGCCGATGTCGGGATCACCCCGACACGCTATGTCGATGATCTGCACGCCTTTGCGTTTTTGCCGTTCGGCGTCACCAATGATGCCAGCTGGATTACCCACCGCCGCGTCATGGCTGGGGTGATCCTGCCGATGCTCCTCGAAGATGGAGTGTGGCAGGTGGATCTCCCCGGTTGGCGTTTTTTCACCACGTCGTCGTAACGAAGGAACCCACCATGGAAGCCAGACATATTGTGCTGGACGGGCTCGAACGGATTCACGCCATCCTGCGGCGTGCCCTCACGGACCTGAGTCTCGAAGAGGCGATGCGCCAACCACGCCCGGATAGCAATTCCATCGCCTGGTTGGTGTGGCACTTAACCCGTGTACAAGATAACGGCATTTCCGGCCTTTTCGGTCAACCCCAAGCCTGGATCAGTGCGGGCTGGCACGCGCAGTTTGGCATGGAGGCCGACCCAGACAACGAAGGCCAGGGGCACACGCCAGAACAGGTCGCCGCCTTTCGCACGCCCTCACTGCAGACGCTGTTGGCGTACCACGAGAGCGTGTCGGCGCGCTCGAAAGCCTTTGTCGAGGCCCTCACACCAGCGGAGTTTGACCGCGAGCTCGACGAGCCGCAGTACCAGCCACTCCCGACAGTGGGCGTACGGCTCGTGAGTATTTTGTCGGATAATCTGCAACACGCAGGGCAGGTGGCCTATTTACGAGGCTTCTGGCAAGGCAAGGGCTGGATGCGCGCCTAAGAGTCTCTGCCGATTGGGACGGCCAGCCGGTCGTCCCGACGCTGTGACGACTCACCTGACCTAAATGTCTGTTTCATAAATACACTGCCAGTTCTCCAGGGTTTTTCCTGGGACCGCCACGCTCCAGCGTGGCTTCCGGAGCCGGGCTGGAGCCCGGCGGTCCCAGGAGGGCACTGGCGTAGGACTGACGACATGGACATCTAGTGGGAGCGTTGCCAGCCGAGCCAGTTACAGATTGCCTCGCCCATCACCAACTCTTGGTCACGTCCCTGTAGCCACGGCAGCTCTTCGGTGAACATGGTGACACATTGCCGGTACGAACACGGCATGCGGGTGATATCCGTGCCCCAGAAGCAGCGCTTCGGGCCGAAAGCATCAACAATCTGCTGGAGATAGTGGTGAATGTTGCGATAGGGGTAGGGCTGGCTTGAATAACTGGGCGCGCCCGAGAGCTTCACCGCGACATTAGGGTATTGAGCCAACGCCAGCATGTCGCCGAGATTGGCAAAGGCGGCGTCATCCGTCCCAAACCCGCCGGCACCACCGCGACCACAGTGGTCAATATGCAATTTCAACCCGGGATGACGCGCGGCAATAGCCCCGAGTTCGGCCATATGGCCGCCCGCCAGCAGACCAATGGGCAAGCCAGCCTCCTCACATGCGGCCCAGAACCAGTTGACCGTGCCGTCGGTCCACCAACTCTCCTGGTGTGGCTGATTGAAGGTGAAACGAAAGCCCACCATGCCAGGCCGTTGCCGCCAGTTTTTCACAATAGTGGGGCCATCTGGGCTCTGAAGATCGAAATGTCCCAGAATGCAGAACGTATTGGGGTGTTGGCGCACGGCATCGACCGCCTGCACATTCACCGCCTCCCCCAGCGTGCTGGGCGGATGAATGACGGCCGCATCAACACCCGCCTCCGCCATTTCCTGCAAGGCGTCAGCGAGCGCGTAGGTGGGGATCTGCCGGTGGTGCTGCGCCATGCGGGCGTTTTCCCAGAGGTGGATTTGGGAATCGACGATCTGCATTACGTGTCTCCTTGCAGTAAAGCCTGTCCTCTGCCCCGTCCCCACATGGGACGTGACGAGCCCTGCCCGGGTGGCGGCTGTCCATTGTGGGCAGTCGTGTGCCAGCGACGGCATGCCGCGCGTGATTCTAGCCATTCGCTCTGCCCGGCACAAGAGGGCTGGCGGGCACAGGCCTGTGGTGTGTGCGACTACGACGCGGGCCTCCTCCCTCCACGCCGCGACCAGGGCTCGATGGTCCTGTGGTCTCCTGCAGCCGCTGCTTGTCTGCGAACCAGGTGTACAGCAGCGTGCGCAGTCCATACACGCCAAGCTCGCCACATCGCCGCCCAGGACGTCGCTGCATGCCCCGTTTCCTCGTGCCGCCGCCGCCTTCAGCTGACCCGGTAGCGCTGGACGGCGTCCGCATCCAACGCAATGCCCAGACCCGGCCCGGACGGCGCCACCAGACAGCCGGCCTCCAGTGCCGGCATGCCCTGCAGAATGGCTTCCGAGCGCGGCACATTCTCCACCAGATAGCTATTGGGAATCGCCGCCAGCAAGTGCACATGGATTTCCGGGATCACATGACCACAGACCGGGATGTGATACGCCTGTGCTAACGCCGCCACTCGGCGCCAGGGGGTGATACCGCCAATGCGACCCAGGTCAATGATGGCGATGTCCGTGCCCCGCGCCTGGAACAGCCGATGGAAATCGCTGAGCTGATACAGGTGCTCCCCCGTGGCCACCGGGATGAGCAAGTCCTGGGCAATCGTCGCCAGCCCTGTGACGTCTTCATGCTGCACCGGATCTTCGAGCCAGGCAATCCCCGCCTCTTGCAAGGCCCGCCCCGTCTGCATGGCCTGGCCAAGCTGCCAGGTTTCCGTGGCGTCTACCAGTACGCGAATCTCCGGCCCCACCGCCTCGCGTACGGCATGCACGCGCCGCGCCTCGTCCTCCGGGTGCGCCTCATGGCCCAGGCGCATCTTGATCGCCGTGTAGCCATTGGCCACGTGCTTCCCGGCCGATGCCGCCAGGGCCTCCAGCGATAGGTTGTACCACAGGCCATCGCTGGCATAGGCCGGCACGCGGTCACGGTAGCCGCCCAGCAGGCGATACAGCGGCTGCCCGAGCGTTTTGCCGGCGGCGTCCCACAGGGCAATGTCGAGCGGGGCAATGGCGTAGTGCAGCAAGCCGCCAGGACCAATCCAATCACCAGCTTTGGCCAGACGCTCCCAGGCCGCTTCGACTTCCAGGACGTGCATGCCGATCAGCTGGCTGCTGAGTTCCCGCGTCGCCTGCCCGACGGCAGCCACCAGAGCCTGCCGGGGCGAGACAATGTAGCCATGGCCCTGCACGCCATCGGCGGTGGTGACACGTGCCAGCACGTGCCAATTGCCGGTCACCTGCCGCCCGGCAGCACTATATGGCTGTGCCACCGGCACGCACAGGACATCAACTTCGACCTGGGTTATCTTCATAGTGTGCTCCTTCACGACAAGAGAACAAGGGATGGGCGACTCTCAGGTGCAGTGTCCAGGCGGCACCATACCAGGGAGCAGCCAGGCAGCGCAAGCCAGGCACGTACCAGTCCTCGCAACTTGTGGCACCTGATTTATCTATTCCACTTAATATAGCTCAGCTTAGCCCTCAGTCATGTACCAGGGTATACTGAGATACCGCATTGCTCTCTGCGGAGAGCATGCGCCAAGCAGCGTGCCCCTTACCACCATTATGACCAGAGGAGAACCTCATGCCTTTTCTTGCTCATCCCGAGAACACTGCTGGCCAGCCCCACCTGTTGCACGAGCATTTGCGGGGTGTTGGTGCCCTGGCCCGTGGCTTTGCGGCCGCCGCCAACCCCCAGTTGGCCACCGTGGCGTACCGGGCGGGCCTGTTGCACGACCTGGGGAAATATCGCGAAGAGTTTCAGGAGTACTTGCGTGCTGAGCGCCCTGGCAGTGTGGATACGCATCACGCGGTGTATGGCGCCGCCCTGGCATTCCAGCGGCGCTGGTTGGGCCTGGCGTTTGCTATCGCAGGCCATCACGCCGGCTTGCATGACCTCAGCCAGTTACAAACCCTGGTCCGAGATGAGAAATACCAGGCGACCGCGCGACTCCCGCTCTTGCTCGAACGCTTTACCGCTGAGGTTGGCCCCCTGGATGCCGGGTTTACGGAGCCGCCGTTTGACCGTTCCCAGGCCCTCTACCTGGAGTTCTACGTGCGCATGCTATTTTCGGCGCTGGTGGATGCGGACTTCCTGGATACTGAGGCGCACTTTACAGGTTCCCTGCGGCCATCCTGCGTCTTCCAGCCAGACATCCTGTTGCAGCAGCTCCTCGCCGAGAAAGCGACCAAATCATCCGCCGGTGCCCTCAACGTGGTGCGCCACCGCATTTTTCAGCAATGCCTGGAAGCTGCGGAACAGCCACCCGGCTTTTTTTCCTTAACCGTGCCAACAGGTGGCGGCAAAACGCTGGCCAGCATGGCCTTCGCGTTGCGACACGCCGAGCGGTACGGCTTGCGACGCATTATCGTCGTCATCCCGTACCTGTCCATCATCGAGCAAAATGCCGCGCAGTATCGACGCATATTTGATCTCGACAATACCGGCATTGTGATCGAACACCACTCCGCTGTTGCTGTGCCCGAAGACCAGGAAGAGCGTACCCGTTCCCCACTCGAATACGCAGCAGACAATTGGGATGCGCCGATTATCGTCACCACCTCGGTGCAGTTTATTGAATCCCTGTTTGCCAACCGCCCCGCACGCTGCCGGAAGCTGCACAACATCGCGCGAGCCGTCGTCATCTTCGATGAAGTACAAACCCTGCCCACCCACCTGCTGCATCCTCTCTTGAACATGTTACGCACACTCCAGACGCATTACGGGGTCAGTACGGTCTTTGCGACCGCGACGCAACCAGCCTTTCGCTACCAGGCCACCACACTGCCTGAAGGATTTCGTGCCCAGAAGGTTATCGAAATCGCCCACGATACCAATCAGACTTTTAGTGCCCTGCGTCGAGTGACCTTCAGACTTCCGGCACCTGGGGAAACACGGGACTGGCCGACGCTGGCCGCAGAGATGGCGGCGTGTCCGCAAGCGCTCTGTGTGGTGAACGTACGCCAGCACGCCTTCGCATTGTGGGAAGCATTACGCACGACCCTTACCCTGGAGGAACGTGACACGGTGTTTCATCTGTCATCGGCCATGTGTGCCCAGCATCGCTTTGATCTCCTGGGGGAGGAGCGCGATCCGGCCGTCGGGACGATCCGCCACCGCCTGCGCACCGGCCAGCCCTGCCGGGTGATCTCCACGCCATTGATTGAAGCCGGGGTAGACGTGGATTTCCCGCTGGTCTGGCGCGCCGTGGGTCCGCTCGATGCCATCGTGCAGGCGGCTGGACGCTGCAATCGCGAAGGACGTTTACAGGATGCCCATGGCGCTCCGGCCCTGGGGGAGGTGCGTATCTTCCGCCCGGTCGAAGCCACGCTACCACCTGGTCTCTACAAGGTAGCGACCGGGATCACGGAGACCTTGCTGGCCGGCATCGACGTGGAAACGTTGGTGACCGATCCGACGCTCTTGGCGCGCTACTTCAGTCAACTGTACCAGTACGTGCCGACGGATTACGCCAAAGCCGGCGAAGAGGCCATTCAAACAGACCGTGCCAATCTCCGTTTCCGCGAAGTGGCGCGGAAAGCGCGGGTGATTACCGACGACACACAGCTCGTGATCGTGCCCTATGGGCAGGGGAAAAAGCATATCGCCGCTCTCCGTGCACGACCGCAGGCATCGGGGCGGGCGCGTTTTACCAAGGCGGATCTCCAACGACTGCAACGTTTTATGGTGAATGTGCGCCAACGCGATTTCATGCAACTGCGGGCTCTGGGTCAGCTGCATCCGCTCCTTGCCAATCTCGAACTCTATGTGCTGTCCAAAGGTTTCTATCATGCTGACCTGGGTCTGCTCATCAATCAACGACCCATGGAGGATTTTCTCCAATGAATGGTAACCGTGTGACGCTGCGTGTGTGGGGCGATTTTGCCTGCTTTACGCGCCCTGAGATGAAAGTGGAGCGTGTCAGTTATCCGGTGATGACCCCTTCTGCCGCACGCGGCATTCTCGAAGCGATCTTCTGGGAACCGCAGATGTATTACCTGATTGACACCATCCACATCATCAAACGCGGGCGCTGGTTGTCGTTCCGCCGTAACGAAGTGACGAACGTCATCAGCCTGAATAGCGCCAAAACGTGGATGCAAGCACCAGAGAAAGTCACGCCGATCCGCGCCGGGGGCGGTGCCGATGACGGCACGCAACGTAATATGCTGGCGCTGGAGGATGTCGAATACCTGATTACCGCCGAAGTGCGCCTGACCGACATCGGCACGCGCCACAACCTGCTGCAAAAATATCTCGACGAGATCGCCCGACGCGCCCAGAGTGGCAAGTGCTATCACCGCCCGGCGCTCGGGGTACGGGAATGTGCCGCCGATTTCGAGTGGGTAGAGAACCCGCAGGCGATGCTCGCACACCGTGCGGCGGCACTGGGCGACGCCTGGGAGGACTACACAGAAGACCTGGGTCTCATGTTGTATGACGTGTTCGACGTGCACGAACGTGCCGCCGGGTTCCGCTGGTTCACATCAGCGGAGCTGGATGCCTTGCCACCGCCGCGCCAAGGAGGCCGCTCCAGACGCGCTGCTGCACCGGCCCCGCCGCGCTACGAGGGCCGACTGGTTGCGCCAGCAGCGACGTTTTTTCACGCACATGTCCAGGCATCAGCCATGGACTGCCATCCTGAGCGCGTGCGCTTTGTCCAACAGGCCCAATCTCATCCGTAAACAGGAGGTGCATGGATGTTACTACGTCATCTCTACGACCTGGCCACGACCCGTCATCTGCTCGATGACCTGGCATTTGTCCCGAAAACCATTCGCTGGGTTATTCCATTAGATGCGATGGGGCATCTCGTGGGCTCAGGCCCCATGGAAACCCTGGGCGACGGCACGAGAGGGAAAACATTTGACGCCCCGCAGACCAGCCGCAACAAAAACGCCGGAGGGGTAGCGGAATTCCTGGCGGATGGGATCACCGCGCTTTTCGCCCTGGACCCCGACCCTGAAAAAGACACCAACAATGCCCGCAAGCGGCAGGAGCGCGACGCCAATAATGTGGCCAAGTACACAGATTTCTGGCAACAAATGCAGGACGCTGACGAGGTCACCGCGCATCCGGCTTTCCAGGCCATGCTGCAATTCCATGCCGCTGTTGGCCAGGCCCCGTCCTTTCTGCGCTGGGGCACCAGCGCCACAGGCCCCGCTGACCACAAAGCGGCATGGTGGCTCACCACTGCCGCCGGACAAGAGGTGAAGCTCGGTCCGGACAACTGGACATTTGACGTCGAGGGGACGCTCCTGCTGTCTGACGAACAACTCCTGCGTCCGTACTGGCGTAGTGTCTATCAACGCGAGATGCGTGAAAAAAACACGGCTGCCACACGTGGTCTGTGCCTGATCACGGGTGCCGAAAATGTGCCCATTGCTGCCACGCATGTCCCCAAAATCAAAGGCGTTCCCAGAGCACAGCCCACCGGCGCCGCCCTGGTATCCTTTGATAAGCCGGCCTTCACCTCGTACGGCTGTGACCAGAGTTATAATGCCCCGGCGTCCATTGAAGCTACGACCGCCTATTGTGTGGCCCTGAACTGGCTCTTGGGCCAGAAACAGCACACGCTGCGTATTGGTCCGACGGCGGTGTGTTTCTGGGCTCGCGATGCGGAAGAGAGCACAGACTGGATTGCCGATTTGCTGGACCGTCCGCATCCCGAACACGTTCGGGAGTTTTTAACGGCGCCGTGGGGCGGAACGCCACGCGCGCTGCATCAACATGACCAGTTCTACAGCGTGACCCTGGCGGGGAATGCCGGGCGCCTCGTCGTGCGACACTGGATGCAGACGACCGTCGCCGCAGCGCGGGCACACCTGAGCCGCTGGTTTGACGATTTACGGATGGCCCCCTACGGCCCGCCGGCTACGTCGCCGTCCAGATCACAGCGCAGCGCGACAGCGAAAGAAGCGCTACAGCCTCTGGCGCTGTACAGCCTGGCGATGACCACGGTGCGCGATCAGAAAGATTTGCAACCAGAAACGCTCACGCAACTGTACCGTGCGGCGCTTGAAGGTACCGCGCCCTCGCTGGCCTTGCTCAAACCCATCCTCAGCCGCTTGCAAGTGGAGCTGGCACGCCATGGGCGTAATGCCCTGTACCATATATCTCGTTTCGCGCTGCTGCGCCTGCTGCTGAACCGCCATCGTCAGGAAGGGACACCCATGATCGAACCCCAGGTATTTGAGACCAATGACCCGGCCTACAACTGCGGGCGGCTACTGGCCGTGCTGGCCGAAGCGCAGCAGAAGGCCCATGACTACAAGCTGGAAGGAGCTGGCGTGGCGGAACGCTACTTTGGCACTGCCTGTGCGGCGCCGGCGTCAGTGCTCCCGCTGCTCCTGCGGCTCAATCGCCATCATTTGAATAGCATCAGGAAATCGGCGCGCTACCAGGGCCATGAACGGTTTCTCGAAGAGGCCATGCAGCACATCCTGGCGCTGTTTCGGCCTGCCGAGGACCAGCAAGCGCCCGTCTTTCCCAGAGTGCTGAACCTGCAGGCCCAGGGGCGTTTCGCGCTCGGCTTCTATCAGCAGCAGGCCGCTGATGACGCCGCACGCCGCGCACACACGAAGGCGGGTGATACACCTGACGTAGCTTGAGCGACGGGCCTTCCACGGTATCGCCCTCTTTAACAGGCAGGGCGGGAATTGCAACACCAACGGGAACCCCAACGGCGATTCCGATGCGGGATGAAACACAATCGCTTCTTACACTACGGGAGACTGACATGGCAACAGTATTGACTAACCGACACGATTTCCTACTCCTGTTTGATGTGGTGAACGGCAACCCGAACGGCGACCCCGACGCGGGTAACATGCCGCGCATTGACCCGAACACCAACCGCGGCCTGGTGTCCGACGTCTGCCTCAAACGCAAAGTCAGGAACTTTGTCGCAGAATTCGCGCCGCCGCGCCAGGCAGACGACAACGGCTACGACATCTTTATCAAGAGTGGCCCGGCCCTGGAACGCACGATCAACCGGGCCGTGGAGGGGAATAACCGCAGCGCCGAAGCCGCCGTGCAATGGCTCTGCCGCGAGTTTTATGACATCCGCGCCTTTGGTGGAGTGCTCTCCGTCGGCAATGAAGTCATGAAAGGCTCTGCTTACGGACAACTGCGCGGCCCGGTGCAATTCACCTTCGCCCAATCGTTCGATGCTATCACACCGCTCGAAATCTCCATCACGCGCTGTGTGGCCACCACCATTGCCGACGAAGCGAAAGAGCGCACCATGGGCAACAAGCATATCGTGCCCTATGCCCTCTATGCCGCCAAAGGCTACGTGTCCCCCGCGTTTGCAGAGCGCACGGGCTTTACGGAGACGGACCTCGCTCTCCTGTTTGAGGCGCTGCTGCAGATGTTTGAACACGATCGCTCGGCAGCGCGTGGCGAGATGATTGTGCGCGGCCTGTACGACTTTGAGCATGTTGGCACGCAGCATGAGCACAATGCGGAGCAAAACCGGCGCGAAGCACGCCTCGGCTGCGCGCATGCCCATAAGCTGTTTGAGGGGATTAACGTGCAGTTAAAAGGCGGTGTGGAGTTCCCCACCGCCTTTGCGGAGTACGACGTGCGCTGCGCCTGGGACCAGCAACCCTTACCCCAGGGCGTGCGTCTGCATAAACGCCATGAGTAGGTGCACATATGCCGCTGTTGCCCGACCTGTTTGTCACGCCACACGCGGTGGAGCAATTTCAGCAACGTATTGCCCCTCTGGATGCGGCGAAAGCGCGGCACGTCATTCTCGCTGGTATTCGCCAGGCGACCGACGTACGTGTGTTGCCGGACGGCGCCACACTGCGGGTGCGCACGCGCCGTCCATTCCCTTTTGAGTTTCGCGCCTACTGCACCTTCGATGGGCAGCGGGGGCATCTGGTGGTAGTGACCGTAGTCCGCGGCGACAGCAATGTCACACGCAAGCACAAACGCAAGCGCCCGGCTGAATAAGCCAGGAGTGGATTGAAACATGCCATCCGAACCCGTGACGATTGCTGCGCTGAATCAGTATGTCTTCTGCCCACGTCGATGTGGCCTGATGTATGTCGAGGGCATCTGGCATGACAACGAGCACACCACGCTTGGCACGCTGCTCCATGAGCACACCGACGCCCCGGGTTATGAGACGGAGAGGGGTGTAACGCTGCTCCGCGCTTTGCCCCTGTACTCATCGCGGTACGACCTGGTGGGCCGCGCCGATATCGTCGAAATGCGTGCCGGGATACCGACCCCGGTGGAATATAAAAAAGGGCCACGGCGGCAGTTCGACAACGATGACATCCAGCTCTGCGCGCAGGCCCTGTGCCTGGAAGAGATGTTCAACGTCGCTGTCATGGAAGGCTGGATCTACCACGCGACAAGCAAACGACGGCGCCAGGTGGTGTTGAGCCCCACACTACGCCACGCCACCCTGCAGGCCATCGACGCCGTGCGCCGCCTGCTGGAGGACGCCCAGGTACCGCCCGCAGTGCTGATGCCACGGTGCGATGGGTGTAGCCTCCGTGCCGTGTGTCTGCCGGAACTCACAGGTGCCGAGGCTTCGCTGCCACGACAGCAGCACTATCAACGCCTGCTCTCCAGCCAGGAGTAACGTATGGAGATCAAACAGAACACGCTGTATCTCACGACCCCGAACAGCTATGTGGCCCGCGATCATCTCAACCTGAAAATCGAGGTTGAACGCGAGTTAAAGCTGGCCGTGCCCATTCACCACCTGGAATCCGTCTGTGCCTTTGGCCAGGTGGCCTTCAGTCCCCCGGCGCTCCAACTGTGCTGGGAACATGGAGTAGCGGTGAACTATTTTAGCGAACATGGCTACCTGCTCGGACGGTGGGAAGGTGTCCCGAATACCAGTGTCGGGCTGCGGCGCGCCCAGTATCGCGCTGCGGACGATCCTGTCAAAACCGCGGCCATTGCACGACAATGTGTCCTCGGCAAGTTACAAAATTCCCGCCAGAGCCTGCTACGCTCGGCGCGTGAGACCCGTACCACAGAGGAAGGCACATACTTACAGCAGTGCGCCACTGATCTGGCACGCTTGATCGGCCACATGCAGCGCCAGAGTACGGCAGAGACGCCGTCCGGTGCGCCGCAGATGGATGGGGCGGCGGTGGATCAAATCCGTGGCTATGAAGGACAAGGCGCCAGCCGCTATTTCGAAACCTTCACGCTGCACCTCCGGCAGCAGCGCGAGACATTTGCCTTCACGACCCGGTCGCGTCGTCCCCCGCGCGATGCGGTCAGCTGTCTCCTTTCCTATCTCTACGCGCTGGTACGGCATGACTGTATTGCCGCGCTCACCGCCACGGGCCTTGATCCATTCGTGGGCTATCTGCATGCCGAACGCCCGAATCGTCCCTCATTAGCCCTGGACCTGATGGAGGAATTTCGTCCGCTCCTGGCCGACCGCCTGGCCATCACGCTCATTAATCGTCGGCAGATTGGCAAAGACGCGTTCCTCGTGCGTGAGGGGGGAGCAATCGAATTCACCCCGGCGGGACGCAAGGCGGTTATCGCCGCCTATCAGACGCGGAAGCAGGACATCGTGCGTCATCCATTGCTCGATCAGGAATGCCCCATTGGGCATCTGATGCTCATTCAGGCGCGGATTCTCGCCCGCCATCTGCGCGGCGATATGCTCCAGTATTTACCATGTGTCTTGAAATAACCGACCTTGGAAGGGCAGTCATGCTTGTACTCGTGACCTATGACGTTGCTACCGGAGATCAAGCGGGTGTCCGCCGTTTGCGCCGGGTGGCACAGGCGTGTAAAGACTATGGCCAGCGTGTGCAAAACTCGGTCTTTGAATGTCGATTGGAGCGGAGGCACTGGACGCTCTTGCGTCATCGGCTCTTGCAGGAAAGCGATGCTCGGGAAGATTCCCTGCGGTTTTATTTTCTTGATGCTGATGTGGAGGTTGAGCATCACGGCACGAAAAAACCCATTGACTTGGAGGCTCCGCTTATTCTATGAATGCAATCATGTCCCAAGCAGGTACCGGGGACAACCAGGATGACAGGGCTGGCGTTTACCCCGCTGAAGAGGCCGGGTGTGGATTGAAACTTGAAACAAAACCCAAGGAGTGCGGTAGCGATGGCAAGCGCGAACCCTAAGTGGCGGCCTGGAGCCACGGGTTTCGCGCTGTCCGTAACTGCTGATAAACTGGCCCTTTATGGAAAAGCAGGTGGCGCCATGCAGTTTTTGTGTGCCTTAAAACCGTTTGTTCGCGCAACGGCCTCTCTAACTCCAGGCAAAATCATAGCTTGGCGCGACGGCCGTTCGCCCCGCTGACGAGGCGGGGCGTGGATTGAAACTTGGTGGGGGCCTTTGAGGAACGCGTTGTCACTGCGTTCGCCCCGCTGAAGAGGCGGGGCGTGGATTGAAACTGGTATGCTGTTTACACCATGGCAGTACGGGCATGGGTTCGCCCCGCTGAAGAGGCGGGGCGTGGATTGAAACGAATTATCCCAGGCTCAAGCTGTGCGTAAAGGGTTCGCCCCGCTGAAGAGGCGGGGCGTGGATTGAAACTCAAAGAGGCTAAACATATACACACGGCTGGGAAGTTCGCCCCGCTGAAGAGGCGGGGCGTGGATTGAAACGCCGAAGCAGGGTTCGCTGCGTTAAGGGACTATAGTTCGCCCCGCTGAAGAGGCGGGGCGTGGATTGAAACTGACTTTAGGGGCCATTGCTTCCGCAATCGGGGCCGTTCGCCCCGCTGAAGAGGCGGGGCGTGGTTTGAAACGAGAGGGCAAACGGCAAGGCATCGTCGGCCCTGCTGTTCGCCCCGCTGAAGAGGCGGGGCGTGGATTGAAACTTGGTGGCAGCCCTGGGCGATGGTTTGGCGGCCCCTGTTCGCCCCGCTGAAGAGGCGGGGCGTGGATTGAAACCATATCGTGCGCTTCTTGGTGCATTTTCTAGGGCTTGTTCGCCCCGCTGAAGAGGCGGGGCGTGGATTGAAACCTTGTGAAGCTATAAGAGCAGACGGGGGAGCTTTTGTTCGCCCCGCTGAAGAGGCGGGGCGTGGATTGAAACCTGGGGTCACGATACGGGTCGAAGGAGCCCGAAAGTTCGCCCCGCTGAAGAGGCGGGGCGTGGATTGAAACTCCGAATAAAACCGCTTCCCAAAGTTCCACGCGCTAGTTCGCCCCGCTGAAGAGGCGGGGCGTGGATTGAAACGGGAAAATTAGATCAGGGGCTCGATATTATTTTGGTTCGCCCCGCTGAAGAGGCGGGGCGTGGATTGAAACTTTTGGTAACGCGGCGTCACCCTGCGGGGTGCTCAAGTTCGCCCCGCTGAAGAGGCGGGGCGTGGATTGAAACCATAGATGCTCATCCACTCGTGCAACTCACGCCGCGAGTTCGCCCCGCTGAAGAGGCGGGGCGTGGATTGAAACATAGCATCCAGAATGCCAAGGCCCTGGCTGTTGTAGGTTCGCCCCGCTGAAGAGGCGGGGCGTGGATTGAAACTCTATGCTTACCTTGTCCGACGTGTAAAGGTAAGTGTTCGCCCCGCTGAAGAGGCGGGGCGTGGATTGAAACTGACGTTGGTGGTGGTGACTGCGACCAGATTCGGTTCGCCCCGCTGAAGAGGCGGGGCGTGGATTGAAACTTATCCACAACTTGCCGATAGGGGAATATCAGCAGTTCGCCCCGCTGAAGAGGCGGGGCGTGGATTGAAACCCTTCAAAGCATATGCCAGGCCTTGCGCATATAAGTTCGCCCCGCTGAAGAGGCGGGGCGTGGATTGAAACGGGGCAATTCCCGTCCAGGGGAATGTAAATTGAGTTCGCCCCGCTGAAGAGGCGGGGCGTGGATTGAAACAACTCCTAGGACTGTGTGCGTGATTACCGCGTAAAGTTCGCCCCGCTGAAGAGGCGGGGCGTGGATTGAAA
>SXGT01936974.1_pt1 | contig 68585 bp, 44 predicted proteins | sample 3176221 | NCBI WGS metagenome assembly SXGT01 (sample SAMN11356862, study PRJNA531348) | freshwater metagenome | isolation source: freshwater sample F1-120 | place: China: Fuxian Lake, Yuxi | collected 2017-12-25
AGAAGATGACGTTCAAGCCGCGCCGCGAGATCCTCGACTTCGAGGAGATCGAGCGCATCGTGCGCGTTTTCGTGTCGCTCGGCATCGACAAGGTGCGGGTCACCGGAGGCGAGCCGCTCACGCGACGGGGCATTGTGTCCCTGGTGGGGCGAATCGCCCGAATCGACGGGGTCAACGACCTCAGCATGACCACCAATGGCGTCCTGTTGGCCGAGCACGCTCAGGCGCTCGCAGACGTCGGCCTGCGACGGGTCAACGTCTCGTTGGACACCGTCAATCCGGTGCATTTTCGCGAGCTGACGCGCTGGGGCGATGTGCGGCCCGTCCTTGCGGGCATCGAGGCCGCCGTGGCGGCTGGCCTCGCCCCGGTCAAGATCAACGCCGTCGTCCTCAAGGACCAGTCTGACCAGGATCTCGGCGAGTTCGTGCGATTTTGCCGCGACCGCGGGCTCATCCTGCGCTTCATCGAGTACATGCCCATCGGAATCGACAACCACTGGACTCCAGAGCGTTTTCTGGGAATCGACGCGGTCCGGGACGTGCTCACCCGGCAAGGGTTCTCCATCGCTCCGGCGGAGGACGCGCGACCCATCGGCGGTGGACCGGCACGGTACTGGCACGTGACGGCGCCGGAGGGTGGCGCAGCGGCCGTGGTCGGGTTCATTGCCGCGCTGAGTCACAACTTCTGCGCGATGTGCAATCGCGTACGGCTCACTGCGGACGGCCGCGTGCGCGAATGCTTGACCCACGGTGGGCGGCTGAACCTGAAGGCCATGCTGCGGGCGGGGGCGACCGACGACGAGGTCCGCGTCGCCGTCCACGGCGCGCTCTATGGCAAGATTGACGGCCACGGCTTTCACCCGACCGACGGCGGGCTCAGGACGGCCGTGACCATGTCCGCCCTCGGCGGCTGAGGAGACGCTCATGACTGAAAACACCAACGAACCAACGCGCCCACGTGCACCGGTACCCGTGCGCCGCAAGCGCGGCTTCGGGATGCCGCTCGTGGTCATCGTGCTCGTCGCCGCCGGGCTCATCATGGTCGTCAAGTCGTCCACAGCGGGTGGCGTCTACGACATGACGATCGGCGAGCTCAATGAGAAGCGGGACCAGTACCTGGGCAAAGAGGTCCGGGTCAACGGCGTGGTCCTCGCCGGAAGCGTCAAGGATCCGGCGGGCGAGAAGATCGACATCACCTTCACGATCGGCGACGCCGAGGGCAACCGCATCCGCGTCTCCTACCACCAGCTGCTGCCCGACGCGTTCAAAGAGGGTCGTCAGGTCATCGTGCAGGGCGTCCTCGACGCCGTCGACCACGTGACCTGCCAGCGCCTCACCGTGAAGTGCCCGTCGAAGTACAAAGACGAGAACAAGACCGATGACGACTCGTGGAAGACGTACGACCCGACGCGGCACGAGGCGGCGCCGGCGCCCGCCGTGCGCTAGGCCGGAGCGCGAGCCCGCCACATGCAACCTCTTGGTCATCTCCTCATCGACGTCTCGTTTCTGACGACACTCGCGACCGCGCTCGTGGCGATCTACGGCGCCGTCCTGAAGCACCCGGGCATCGTGCGCGCGGCGCGCCACGGCATCACCGGCAACGCGTTTCTGTATTTGGCGGCCTCGGTCCTCCTGTGGCACGGCCTGTTCAGTCACGACTTTGCCAACAAGTACCTCGCGACCTACTCCGACCGCGAGATGCCGCCAATTTATCTTTTTACGTCGTTCTGGGGCGGTGAGAAGGGCGCGCTGCTCCTGTGGGCCACGGTGCTCACGGTCTTTTCAGCCATTGCCGTCCATCAGGCGCGCCACAAGGATCCGGCCTACCTCGGCTGGGCCGCGGGCATCCTCATGCTCGCGGTGTTCTTCTACGACATCCTGATGGTCTTCGAGTCCAACCCCTTCGAGCGCTTCCTGCTCACCGCCGCGCCCAAGGACGGGCAGGGGCTCAACCCGCTGCTCCAGAACCCCACGATGGCCATCCATCCGCCGTCGCTGCTCACAGGCTACATCGCCTTTACGCTGCCGTTCGCCTTCGGCGCGGCCTCGCTCATCACTGGCCGCCTCGACGACGAGTGGGCGCGCGACACGCGCAAGTGGACGCTCGTGAGCTGGCTGTTCCTCACGACCGGCCTCATCCTCGGCGGAGCCTGGGCCTACCAGGAGCTCGGCTGGGGCGGCGTCTGGATGTGGGATCCCGTCGAGAACGCGGGCCTCATCCCGTGGTTCACGGCCAGCGCTTTTCTCCACTCGATCGTGGTGCAGGAGCGCCGCGGCATTCTCCGCCGCTGGAACTTCACGCTCGTCTGCCTCACGTGGTTCCTGACCATCTTTGGCACGTTCCTCACCCGCAGCCAGCTCATCGTCAGCATCCACGCGTTCGCCGACAGCAAGCTCAGCGACTACTTCCTCTGGTACATGGCCCTCATCGCCGTGGTGTCCATCGGCCTATTGGCATGGCGCTGGAAGGCGTTGGCCTCCACCGAGCGCATCGACAGTCTGCTGTCCCGCGAGGCCTTCTTCGTCCTGAACAACGTGCTGCTGCTGTTCTGCGGCGGCGTCGTGCTCTGGGGCACGCTCTATCCCAAGCTGTCCGACCACGCCGGCTTCCAGTCGCTGTTCAACGGCCTCGCCGCGACGCTCTCGAGCCTCGGTATCCCCGTCGATCCCATCACCCAGGCGCAGGACCTCGGCGAGAAGTGGTTCAACAAGGTCATGGTGCCCTCCGCGCTTGTGCTCCTGCTGCTCACCGCGGTCGGTCCGCTCATCCCGTGGCGCCGCACCACGGGCCGGGCGCTCCGCATCCAGCTCGTGCCACCGCTCCTTTGGTCGGTCGTGCTCCACGCGCTCGGCACCGCGCTCATCGTCTTCCTCCGCGTCCGCGAGCGGACCGCGCTTGGCGACTCGACGGGCGAGGCGCTCAACGGCTGGTGGCACGGCCTGAACCTCATGCACGTCTACGCGTGGCTGGGCATCTGGCTGGCCAACTTCACGATCACGGGCGTGGCCCTCGAGTTCTGGCGCGGCGGCCGCGTGCGCCAGCGCGCTCAGGGGGGCGGTCTCTGGGCCAACGTCGCGCACGTGACCCTCCGCGCCCGAAGACGCTACGGCGGCTATATCGTGCACGTGGGCTTCTCGCTCGCGTTCATTGGCCTCGCGGGCCTTGCGTACAAGTCGGAGACCCCGGAGACCCCGCTGCATCCGGGAGACTCGGTCGTCACCGGCGGCTACCGCATCACGTTTGCGCGCATGGACGACCTCTACCGCGAGGGCGAGGGCCACATCGCCAGCCGCGCCACGCTGGTCGTCACCCGCGGCAAAGAGACCGTGCCCGTCGCCGACGTCGACCGCGTCGCCAAGGCGCTCACCGAGCGCGGTCTGGTGCCCTTCAAGATCGAGACGCTGCCGGAGAGCCCCAAGATCCTTCTGCGCTTCGTCAACCCGGTACACCGCGACCGTCTCCGCGAGGAGATCGCGCTGCGCGGCACGGTGCGGGAGCACTTCACGATTACGAGCGAGCGGCCCGACACGCGCGAGATCGTCTTGGGCTTTCGGGATCAGCAGCTCCTGCAAACGCGTCCGACCATCGTGATGAAGTACCTCGACGAGCTACGTCGCACGTTGGGCAGCCTCGACTCCGGCGCGCCGATTGTCGACGCGATACCCGGCCGCGCCGTCGTGTCCCTCCGCTGGCCGACTACCGCCGACTACGATCGTGCCCGAGGCCTGCTCCGGGAGGACGGCCCCGCCATCGCTGGTCTGCTGCTCTGTCGCTACGATCCGTCGCAGGATCTGGTCGAACTCATGACCGAGGGCACCGGCCGCCACCTCCACCCGGAGATGCGCGCCTACATCAAGCACGCCTCACCCACGACCGAGGTCGCGATCTGGAGTCGCCCGCACGAGGACCTCTACCTCGCGATGCGTCCCGAGATCGGCAAGCCGTTCATCCAGCTGCTGTCGGTCGTCAACCCGCTCATCCTGCTCCTCTGGCTCGGCACGGCCGTCATGTTCGCGGGCGGCATCTTCCTGCTGTTCCCGAACGAGCTTTTCGCCGCGCGGGCCCGCAAGCTCGCGCGCGAGGACGGCGAGAGCGACGGGACCCTCCCGCCCCGGACCTTGGGCGCGACCACGCTCTTGCCAATGCTGGCCTTCAGCGTGCTGGTATTCGGCTCCTCGCACGCCGCAGCGGACCCGTATAGCGACAAGCTGCTCGATACGCTCTCGTGCGTCTGTGAGACCGGCGGCGAGCGCATCTACGACACGACCCGCACGCTCCGGCAGTGCGACTGCCCCGTGGGCTCGGGGCTTCAGCAGCGCATTCGGCTCCATGTCGAGGGTTCCGGGCTGGCGTTCGCCGATCGGGCGCAGGCCATCCTGACGACGCTAGTCGAAGAGGATCCCGCGAACGAGCGCCTGCTCCGCTTCGACACGGCTCTGCACAAGACGCTCATGGAGAACACGCTCTGCACCTGCGGCTGTGGGCAAATGGCGCTGTCCGAGTGTCCTTTGGACTGCCCGTGGTCGCCGTATTGGAAGCGCAAGTTCAAGATCCTCCTCGCCATCGGTCACTCCCTCGATGAGATCCGGGTGGCCTACGTCGCCGAAGCCAATCAAGCGCACCGCGAGGGCAAGACCCAGCTCAAAGCTGCCGACATCGTCTTGAACATCGAGCCTGCGTCGAGCTGGATTTTGCCCGTGAGCATCGCGAGCGCGGGGACGGCTCTGCTCGTCGGCTTCCTCGTCTGGCGCGTGCGCCGCCGCGCGGCTGTCTCCCACGACGTGGACACCTCACCGGATGGCCTCTCGGACGCCGATCGCGGACGGGTCCGCGACGAGCTCGACGACCTGTGACCGCGCTCGACCTGACCTTCGCCATCGCCGCGCTCATCCTCCTTGGAACGGCGCTGCGGCACCTCGGTACGTTAGGCCGGGCGTTTCACGTCGGCCGTCGCGAGGATGACAGCGCGCGCCTCAATCGTGCGCTCGAGGAAAGGGACGCCGTCCTCGAGCACCTGCGCGAGGTCGAGCTCGATCGGCGGACGGGCAAGCTGAGCGAAGGCGACGCCGAGCGCGAGCGCCGACGTCTCGAGCCGGTCGCGGCGCGTGCGCTCCGTGAGGTGGACGAGGCGCAAGATGCTTGAGACGGCCGTGGCCACGTGGTTCGTCACCGTCGCCGTCGCGGCGCCTCCGCACGCCGCAATTCAGCAGGGCGATGCGGCGGGGCCCGTCACTCTTCCGCGACGACCGACACCGGTGCAGACCGTGCTAATCGAGACGCGGCTCGATGGCTCGCTGGCGCCACTGGCGCACGCCGAGGCGTGGCTCATCGCCAAGAAGGACAAGCCCGGCGCGCACGGAGCGTCGACCGAGACGGCCAAGCGATGGCGCTCGATGTCGACGGGCTCGGGCGGGCTGTCGTTCTCCGAGGTCGAGATGGTCCCGGGAGCGCGCTTCGAGATCGCCGTGCCGCATCAGGGCGTGCTCTATCGGTCCACGGAGTTCGGCCTCATGGACCCCGCCCCGCCGGAGGTGCGCGTCCACGGCGTGGTGCCGGCTCCCTCTGGCGAGCTCGCCCCGCCGCTGCCGGGGCGCCTCACGCTCCAGGTCGCGCTCCGCATCGACCTCCTCGAGACGGAGCTCCGCTTCACCGAGACGGTCCGCGTGCTGAACGAGGGGCACGTGACCATCGACTACACCCACGCGCCGCGCGGCCTGCACGTCCCCATCCTCGCCGTTCCGCTCGGTCGCGCGCTGGAGGGCCGCATTCCCGTGTCGGGGATCGTGCCCAAGGGGCGACTTCACGGCGTCAAGCCGCCAAGCCTCGGGCAAGGCACGCTGGTCAGCGAGGCCGGGGGCGTCGCCTATCGCGGGCCGGTACCGCCCGGAGGCGGACTGTACTTCGAGCTGAGCGAGACCGTGCCGTTCTCGACCGAAGCCTTGCGGCTCGGGTTCGTCTCTGATTTAGACCTTACGTTATTTGCGGTGACGTTTGCCTCGCCCGATCGCGCCGCTCCGGACCTGCGGCTGGAGGTCCCCTCGCGCTCGGGCCACGACGTTCGGCAGGGCTTCAACGTCACTGAGATCGTAGCGACCGCGACCCTCCCGGCCGGAACGCCCGTCGTGCTGTCCTTCGACCGGTTGCCAATCCAGAGCAGCATCCCACGCACGTTGGCCATTGGCGGCGGCAGCGTCCTGGCGCTCGTCTTCGGTGTCCTGTTCTTTTCCGTGTGGCTCAGGCGAGCCTCGGCATGACCGGCCGAGAGGCCGCAGGCAACGTCCAAGTGCACGGGCTCGCACGCACCTTCGGCCGCCGCCCCGTGCTCCGCGACGCGACGTTCACCCTGCCACGCGGCGCCGTCACCGCGATCATCGGCCAGAACGGCGCAGGCAAGTCCACGACGTTCAATGTGCTCTCAGGCCGCATCCCGCCGACTGCCGGTCGCGTCCACTACGCCGGCACCGAGACGACCGAGCGCGACCGCGGCCGCTCCTTCGGCTACGTGGCGCACGCTTCGTTTTTGTACGGCGCGCTGACGGCCCGGGAGAACCTCACGCTCGTCGCCGCACTGCATGGGCGGCCCACCGACGGGCTCCCGGAGATCCTCGAGCGCATCGGCCTCACGCGTGCCGCCGATCGGGCCGTGCGCACGTACTCGCGCGGCATGACGCAGCGGCTGGCGATTGGGCGCCTCTTGGTCTTCGATCCCCCCGTCTGGCTGCTGGACGAGCCCGCCAGCGGCCTGGACGCCAAAGGGCGGACGTGGCTCGAAGCGGAGATTCGGGGCCTGGTCAGCGCAGGCAAGGTCGTCGCGCTCTCCTCGCACAGCCGCGATCTCGTCGCCGAGCTCGCGCGCCACGTCGTCGTCCTCGCGGGCGGTCGGATCGCGCACACGGGCCCACTGCCCGAGGACCGCGCGGCCGCGGCGGCCGAGGTCGAGCGCCTCTTCTCGGAGCACATCGGATGACGGCGTCAGAACCGGGCCGGCTCGACGACGGCAGCCTCGGCGCACTGCTACGAGGCGCGCGCCTCATCTTCGACAAGGACTGGACCATCGAGCGGCGCTCGCGCGAGGTCGCCTTCTCGATGCTCACGTTCAGCCTGCTGGCCACGCTCGTGTTCGCGCTCGGCTTCTACGTCGACGACGACAAGGTCCGCGCCTATGTCCCCGGCATCCTGTGGGTCGTCGTGCTGTTCGCCGGCACGCTCGGCCTCGGTCGTCTGTTCGACAGCGAGCGCGAGAGCGACTGCCTCGGCGGCCTGCTCCTCTCGCCGCTCGAGCCGCGCGCGCTCTACCTCGGGAAGCTCCTCGTCCAGCTCGTCTTCGTCGGCGCCATGGAGCTGTGCACGCTGCCAGTGCTCTTCCTCTTCTTTGACGTCTTTCAGCTCCTGGACGCGCGCTCGGCGACCTGGCTCACGCTCGTCATCGTTCTCGGCACGATCGGCTTCTCGATCGTCGGGACGCTCTTCGCCGCGCTGCTGCTCGACGTCCGCATGCGCGAGGTGCTCCTCCCCATCGTCGTCTACCCGCTCGTGACCCCCGTGTTCATCGAGGGCGTCAGCGCGACGCGCGCGCTGCTGTCGGATCCGCGCGCCGACGTGCTCGACTGGGTCATGCTCATGGCCGCCTTCGACTGCATTTACCTCGGCCTGGCCGTCGCGCTGTTCCCCAAGCTCGTCCGCGGCTGACCCACCACACACACGGGCCCGCGATCGCGTTTTCGAGTGACGCCGCGGCATTTCCGGCTATAGTTCATCAGCGCGGTCGCTCTCGCGCAGGAGGTCTGTCGATGGCCGTGCTCCCGCTCCAGTTCTGGCCTGCCGAGGTGCTGCGCACCCCCGCGCGGCCCGTCGCGCCCGAAGAGTTCGACCGGGCGCTCGTCCGTTTCGTCGAAGACATGGCGGAGACGATGTACCTCGAACGCGGTATCGGGCTGGCCGCGCCGCAGGTCGGCGTGTCCAAGCGCGTCCTGGTCATGGATGTACCGCGGGAGGGCCCCGATGGCGAGCCGGATGGCGAGTCTCATCTCACGTTCATCATCAACCCCGAGCTGGTTGCTCGCGAAGGCACCCAGGTCTACGAGGAGGGCTGTCTTTCGTTTCCGGGGCTGCTCGCCGAGGTGACTCGCAGCAAGCGCGTCACGCTGCGCTACCAGGACGTGACCGGCGCGCGGCAGGAGCGGGTCCTCGAAGGGCTCGAGGCCGTCTGCATTCAGCACGAGATCGACCACCTCGACGGCATCACGTTCGTCGAGTACCTCTCTCCCCTCAAGCGCAAGCTGCTGCTACGCGATCTCAAGAAGACCCTCGCCGAGCGTGGGGAGCAGCTCGCGCTGTAGCCCGCTCACCTCATGCTGCGCCCGTCCCGTGTCGTCTTCATGGGCACGCCCGAGTTCGCGGTGCCGTGCGTCGAGGCGCTTGCAGCGCACCCCTCGTGCACGCTGGTCGCCGTGGTCTGTCAGCCGGACAAGCCCGCCGGTCGCAGCCGCGAGCCGGTGCCGCCACCGACCAAGCTCGCCGCGCAGCGCCTGGGCGTGCCCGTCCTGCAGCCGCTCAAGCTGCGCTCCGGTGACTTCCCCGACGCGCTCGCTGCCCTGCGGCCGGACCTCATCGTCGTCACGGCCTATGGGCGCATCCTCCCGACGTCGGTGCTCACGCTGCCGCGCCTGGGCTGCGTGAACCTCCACGCGAGCCTACTGCCACGCTGGCGCGGCGCGGCGCCCATCCAATGGGCGGTGCGCTCGGGCGATCGCGAGACCGGTGCGTGCCTGATGCAGATGGACGCCGGGCTCGACACCGGGCCCGTCCTTGCGCGCACGATCCTCCCGATTGGCCCGCTCGAGACCGCGGCCGACCTCCACGACCGCCTGTCGCTCGCGAGCGCCGCCCTGCTCTCCGAGCAGCTCGACGCTGTCATCGCGGGCGCCCTCGCTCCCGTGCCTCAGCCCGAGAGCGGGGTCACCCTCGCGCGCATCCTGACCCGTGAGGACGGGCGCGTGGACTTCACGGCAGCGGCGGAAAGCGTCGTCAACCATATCCGAGGCTTCCACCCTTGGCCTGGCGCGTCGACTCAGCTGAGTGGCCTTCAGCTCAAGCTGTTCCCGCCCGCAGTGCGCGTGTCGGAGCCGGTCTCAGGCGCTCTGGGCGCGACCCCAGGCACCATCCTGGCTGCGGAGGCACAGGGCCTCGTGATCGCGTGCGGCGACGGCGCAGTGCGCGTGACGGAGCTTCAGCTCGAGGGCCGGCGGCGGATGCCGATAGCGGACCTCCTGCGCGGCTTCAGTCTCCCCGTCGGAGCGCGGCTCGGCGCGTAGGCTGCACGGGCTACGTGGACGGCACTGGCCGCACGCGCCGCTCCGGCGGTTTCGCCGCGCAGAGAGACGCGCTACGCTGACCCATGACCAATCGAGCACCTGACCCGGTCTACGACATGACGCGCGTCCGAGCGCCACGGACAGCAGGCTTCACGTTGCGCCTTGCCACGGCGCTCGTCGAGAGCGCGCTGACCGGGCCGCTGCTCACGCGGAAGCTCTTTGCCGACACCGGCATCTCGGCCCTCCGACGCGTCGCGTGCGACGACGCCTTGAGCTACGACCACCCTGCGGTCGTCCCGGCCCCGCCCACCGCGGATGCGGGCCACGAATTGACCACGGAGGCGCCGCTGCCCGAGACGCACGGCAGGGGCTTTCGCTATCCGAGCACGGGTGATTTCCTCGCCGCCTACCGCACGGGGAGCACGACTCCGCGCGACGTTGCCGAGCGGGTCCTGGCCGCTTCCGACGCCGTCGACCGCGCCGACCCACCTCTGCGTGCGCTGCTCTCGGTCGATCGGGACGATGTGGTGCGGCAGGCGGAGGCGTCGACGCTCCGGTGGCGCGAGGGCCGCCCGCTAGGCCCGTTTGACGGCGTCCCGGTCTCGGTCAAAGACGAGCTCGACCAACGCGGCTACCGTACGACGGTCGGTACGCGGTTCCTCGGCACCGCTCCAGCCACGGCGGACGCGGAGGTCGTCCGTCGCCTGCGCGATGCGGGTGCGTTGCTCTTCGGCAAGAACAACATGCACGAGATCGGCATTGGCGTGACCGGGATCAACCCGCACCACGGCGCCGCGCGTAACCCTTACGCACCCGATCATGTCACCGGCGGCTCCTCCAGCGGCTCGGCGGCGGCGGTCGCAGCGGGGCTCGGCCCCGTCTCCGTCGGAGCGGACGGCGGAGGCAGCATTCGCATCCCGGCGGGGCTCTGCGGCGTCGTGGGCCTCAAGGGCACCTTCGGTCGCTTCTCGGAGCATGGCGCCTCACCGCTGTGCTGGACGGTCGCGCACGTCGGCCCGATTGGCGCCACGGTCCACGACGTCGCGGCGGCCTACCTCGTCATGGCCGGTCGCGACCCACACGATCCGGGCACGCGACACCAGCCCACGCCGGTGCGGCCCGACCTCGCGCGCGCCTCGCTCGCAGGCCTTCGCGTCGGCGTGTTTCCGGCCTGGTTCGAGGACGCGGATCCGGAGGTCGTCGCCGCTGCGCGCGCCGGGGTCGCGCACCTCGTGGCTGCGGGTGCGACGCTCGTCGAGGTGTCCATCCCCGAGCTCGGCCGCGCACGCGCGGTCCAGCTCGTGACGATCGTCTCGGAGATGGCCACCGCGCACCTGGCCCATTACATAGAACACCGCACGGACTACGGGCTCGACACCCGCGTCAACCTGGCGCTCGCCCGACGCCTGCTCGCGACCGACTACGTGCACGCGCAGCGCGTTCGCCGTCGCATCGGCACACACTTCGTGCGGGCGTTCTCGGCGTGTGACGTGCTCGCGACTCCGACGACCGCGGGTACCGCGATGCCGATTCTCCCGGATGCGCTCGCGACCGGCGAGTCCAACCTCGAGAACGTCGAGCGCATGATGCGCTTCGTGCTCCACGGCAATGTGACAGGTCTGCCGGCCTTGAGCGTGCCATGCGGCTACGACAGGGCAGGGCTCCCAATCGGCCTTCAGCTCATGGGGCCCGCGTGGTCGGAGTCGACGTTGCTCGAGCTCGGCGCGCTCGTGGAGCGGTCCACCGAGCGCCGGCAACCGCCGGTCTTCCACCGCGTCCTAGGCTAGCTCCAGTTCAATCAAGACCGTACGTTCGCGTCCGGCGTACAGGAACACGGGGCGCGACTGAGGCCGGAAGCCCTCCGCCTCGACCAGCACGAGGTAAAGCCCCGCGGGCACGTTCCCAAGGACCCAGGGCGTCTTTCCGACCTCAGGAGGCAGAGGCGTATTCTCGTGTCCCTCCAACGTGGTCGAATACAGCGTCACCTCGGCCTCGGGGACGTTGCTCTCCACGGTCAGAACCGCGGTGCCCGTGACGTACCGGTCGTAGGCGCCGTCGTTGTGTCGGCGGAGGAAGTTGAAGAAGAGGTGGCAGCCGAGCTCGTCGCCCTGCGCCTCGGCGTCGGCGAGTCGCACCCAGGACAGCTCAGCGACCTTGGCTCGCGCCGTCTTGTCGGACGGATCGTACGCCAGCGCCCGGCCGTAGGCGTCGTAGGCCTCGGCCCACGTCGTGACGATGTCCAGATCCAGCAGGCGCACCTCGCGATCGAGCGCCCGGCGCTCCGCCGTCTGGCTCACCTTGGACAGACTCTCCCCCTTGAGGGTCAGCCGCACGCGCGCCTCGCGCTTGCGCCAGTAGGCGTTCGCGAACCGATGGCCACGCACGAGCTCTTGCGCGGCTTGAGCTCCGAGCCGCTCTCGCTCGAGGTGCCCGGAGACGTAGTCCTCGACGGCCTTCCACAGCACGCGCGTGTCCTGTACTCGGTTCAGCGGATCCCGCTCGAGGGCCCCGAGGCACACCTCCTCGAGGATCTGCGGGATGTACCGGCCCGGCGACCTCTCGCGGGGGGGCACGACGGGCTCCACCTCCACCATCTCGAGCAGCACCTGGGTGTCGACGTGCTCGTGCGGCGCGTGGAGCGTCAAGATCTCGTAGAGGATGCAGCCGAGACCGTAGATGTCGCTCGCGGGGCCGATCTCGTCGTTCTTGCCCATGGCCTGCTCGGGGCTCATGTAGTTCGGGCTTCCCACGACGATGCACGGGTTGTTGTCGCCGCGATCGGCGGCCTCACGCAGTGCGCGGCGCAGCGGCAGGTCCGGCAGACCGTCGACTCGCGCGAGGCCCCAGTCCGCCACCTGGACCTCACCGTAGCGACCAATGCGGATGTTGTCGGGCTTGAGATCCCGATGGAGCACGCCGCGGCTATGGGCATAGTCGACTGCGAGGCAGGCGCTCTGAAAGATGCGCAAGAGCGACACGAGCGGGTACTGGCGCTCGGCCTCGGGGTTCTGTGAGCGGAGGAGGTCCAGCACGTCCTTGAGGCTCATGCGGTCGACGAGCCGCATGGTGTAGTAGGCCTCGCCCGTGGGCCGAATGCCGGCGTCGTAGACGGGGATGATGTTCGGGTGCTCGAGCATCCCTGCAGCGCGCGCCTCGGCGAGCAGCGCGCCGACGAGCTCGTCTTGCATGGCGTTCTCGGAGTGCAGCTGCTTCATAGCCACCGAGCGACCGAGCGCCTTGTCCTTCATCTGCCGAACGACGCCCATGCCGCCCGCGCCAAGCCGCTTCTCGAACGTGTAGCGGAGCTCGGGCGTAGGCAGGAACGCCGCACCCGGCGAGTGCACCGCCTCGTCCGCGCGGTCGCTTCCCGCCAACAGCTGCGATACGCGCTCGCATTGCTCGACGTCGAGTACGCCGCGCACGACCAGGACCTGCCACAGCGCCTCGGGCGAGTCTTGCCCGCACCACAGCTCGTGCAGCGCCTCAGCGACTTGCGTCACCGAGAGCAGGCCTAGCTCGACGGCCTTGGCGCCGAATGCGACATCGTTGGGGTTCATGACCGGAACCAGCACGCCTTTCTTCGCGCGATTGTTGGGGCTTTGAGCCACGCGGTCAAGCCGCTCGCCGCTTCAGGTTGACAGCACCGTGATCCCGACGCATCCTCCGCCCGCCTTTTTGCCCGGGAGCGCAGGCCCCGCGCGGAGAACACCATGAAGCTGAACATCCTGATTGCCGTCCCCGCCGCCACTGCCCTCCTCGGGCTGGGCTGCAAGAACAACTGCGAGAAGCTCTACGACCACACGGTCCAGATGCTCGAGACGGCCAAGGCGCCGGCCGACAAGCTCGAGGAGCTCAAGGGCGAGAAGGGCAAGGAGAAGGCGCTCGACCTGTGCCGCTACGAGGACCAGAAGGCCGTCAAGTGCGCCGTCGAGAAGTCGACTCTGGAGGAGTTCAAGAAGTGCCGGCCCGAGCCGGACCAAGAGACGCTGTAGCGCGGATGGTTGGAGCGGCGCCCCGAGCGGGGCGCCCCGGTCAGTTCGGCTGCGGATCGCCCGCGGCGGCTGGCTTCTCTTCTTTGAGCGTGTCCCAGTACCACGAGAAGTCCACGTAAATGCCGTGGAGGTTGATGCTGTAGTCGCCCGCCTTGCTGCACGGGATGCAGTTGTACGGGTTGGCACTGGCCGGCAGGTTGGTCTTGAAGGCCTTCGAGCCGTCGATCGACGTGTACGGATCCAGGTCATAGGACGTGATGGTCGTCTTGCCCGTGCGGTAGGCGTAGGCCAGATTGACCTCGTAGCTCATATTGCGCAGCTTGCCCCGGTAGCCCAGGCCCGCGGTCACCGAGTGCGTCGGCGCCGGCGGCGTGCCGAAGGCGGTCGGGAAGTGTTCGTTGGAGGTCTTTCCGTCGAAGATGTAGCCCGCACGCACCTGCATGCCGAAGTCGAGCCGGTACTCCACGCCGAAGCGTGCCGTGACCGCATCCGACCAGCGAAACTCGTTCACGATGGGCGGAACTGCGATGGGACCCTTCTGCGTGGTCTCGACCGTCTGATTGACGTTCTGGCTGTTGAGCCCCAACTCCACGTCGACCGCGAAGCCCACCGGGCCGAGATCGCCGCGTGCGCCAAAGCCAATCTTGGCCGGAAGCGTAAACGTCATCTTGGGGTCGCCGACCTCCTGCCCGAGCAGGCGGCCCTCGGTGCCCTTGATGTCAGCGGTGACCTTGTGGCGATAGACGAAGCCAAGCTGGAGCTGCGGAATCGGCTGCCACTGGAGCCCGACGCGGAAGCCGTCGTAGCCCACGCCCTTGAGGTCCAGGTCGTAGAACTTGACCTCCGTCGCGCCCGAGCGGGTCTGCTGCCGCTGGAGCGAGACGATGTCGATGCGGTAGCCGAAGCCGATCTTGAGGTTGCCCGGAAGATCGAACGCGATGCCCGGGGTGATCTCGATGAAGCTCAGCCGCGTCTTGTCGAAGACGTTCTGTGAGCTGCTGTTCAGCCGATAGTTGAACTCCGCGCCCGCGGAGGCCACCGGGAACGCCGCCACGCCGAACGACAGCCATTTCGTGGCGCGGATGGTGCCGCCGACCATGAAGAACGGCGCGAACGTCGTATCCGACTCCGTGTTGACCACGGCGTCACCGTCGATTGCAGGGCTCGCCTGAATCTTGCCAATCAGCGGCGAGAAGTTCGCTGTGATCGAGGCAAATCCGACGTGCGCAATGCCGGCCGGGTTGTGGAACAGCGACGACGCGTCGTTGGCGAACGCGATACCCGTGCCGCCCATCCCAATGTGGCGTGCGTTGTAAAGGATGGGCGTGTCGTAACCGCCCGCGAGGGCCACAGGGGCCCCCGCGAGCAGCGCCACGCCGCACAGAATGAACCGAGCGGCGCGGCTCATCATCAGCTCGGATCCAGGCCGGAGCAGGTGTAGAACGCCGGCAGGCAGTTGGCTCCGAGGCAGTCGTCACACGGCTTGCCACCGCCGAGGCACTGCCCCGCGCAGTGCTTCACACCGCAGTTGAAGGTGTCCGCGAAGCAGCCGGCGCACGCCGAGCTGAGTGGGTACTTCTTGATGAGGCAGTCCGTGAAACACGTCGACGGCTGCCCGAGGCAGGGGATGCCGCAGGTGTTCTGGGCATAGTCGTTGAGTTCCTTGCGCTTGGTCGGGTCGCCGACGAGCTTGTCGTCGTCGGCGTTCTTGCACGCGCCCGTGCCGCCGGTCGTGCCGGCGTCGTCGCCCGTGCCGCCCGTGTCGTCGGTGCCCGAGGTCGTGCCCGTGTCGTCGGTGCCCGAGGTCGTGCCCGTGTCATCGGTGCCCGAGGTCGTGCCCGTGTCATCGGTTCCCGTCGTCGTGCCGGAGTCCGCCGTGCCCGTCGTGGTGCCGGAGTCCGCCGTGCCCGTCGTGCCGGAGTCCGCCGTACCCGTCGTACCGGAGTCCGTCTTGCCGGTCGTTCCGCCGTTGTCGGTGGCCGTTGCGCCGCCGGTGCCCGCGTCCGTTCCGGCCGGCGTCGTGGTCGTCGCCTTTGACGCACAGGCCGTGACAGCCAGCGACATCGCCGCCATCGCGCCCACAATCATCGCTTTCCAAATTGTCATACGTGCTCCCTAAATCGTCTTCCGAGGAGGTGGTCTTGGCACTCGCGCCTAACAGGCATCGAAGTATCGCAACCTTAGCCGCATGGACGGCTCCTTGTCCAGTTCTCTTCACATGGGCGGCTTCGGGCAAATCACCTTGTCGCTTCACTTTTTGGGCGGCAGGCCCGATGCTGTGGTCGTGGCTCGACCTCACCGGCGCGCGCGGCTCCTCCTCCTCGTCGCGTGCACCTCGCTGCTCGGGTGCGCCACCGCGAAGGGGCAGGCTCAAGCTCCCGCCCGCCTGCGCGACACGCCGATTCACTCCTGGGCCATGCAGCTCGACGGGATCGACCTGCAGCGCCTGGCGCGTACCGCGCTGGATCTCATCGTCGTCGATCGGACGCGCGGTGCCCGCGGGGCTCAACCGTTCACCCGACCCGAACTGAGCGCGCTGCGCAGCTCCCGCGCCGGGGCTCCCCGCGTGTTGTTGGCCTACGTCTCGGTCGGCCAGGTCGAGACCTACCGCGAGCACTGGAACCCGCGATGGCATCGCGAGCGGCCGGACTGGCTCGGACCCGAGGATCCCGATTGGCCCAAGCATCACGAGGTCCGCTACTGGCTGCCAGGCTGGGAGTCGCTCGTGCTCGAGGAGGTCCGTCGCGCCGCGACACAGGGGTTCGACGGCGTCTATCTGGACCGCGTCGACGCCTTCGAGGTCTGGTCACAACACCGTCGTGAATTGGCGCCGCGGACCGCGCGCCGAGCAATGGCTCAGCTCGTGTCCAAGGTCGCGGCCGCCGGACGGGCCGTGGACCCTCGGTTTGTCGTCGTCATCCAAAACGGAACGGAGCTGACACGCGAGCCGGGATTCTGGTCGAGCTGTGACGGCGTCTCGGCGGAGAATCTGCTGTTGGACGACACCGGCGCGCCGCTCTCGGACGACGTGACGGGCCCCATCCTGGAGGATCTCGCCCGAACCCGCGCGGCGGGACGCGTCGCGCTCGCCGTTGATTATCCCCGCACGGGGACCGCCCGAAAAGAGGTGCTCGAGCTGCGCCAGCGCGGGATCGTGCCCTTTGTGGCCTCGTTCGGGCTGGCCACCCTGGACCTCCACGACCTCCACGACCTCCACGACCTCGAGCAACGGTAGCGTCCTGGCTCCCGACCCGAGGCGTGCTATGCTCCGGAGACGAGCGACGATGACCGCGCGAGACCAGTGAACGTGGGGCCGCTCGAGATCGTTGCCGAAGGAGCGTCGATGCGTACCTCAACTCCCACCTGGACCGACCGAGCGCTCCTGCGGGCGTGCCGTCGCCTCGGCGTCCTCCTGCCCATGGCGGCGCTGGCGTTGGCGTGCGAGGACGATCCGCCCAACGCGCCCCCACCGCCCAGCAAGCCCGACCCCGCGAAGGTCAGCGCCGCCGATGTGGTCGCGGGGGCCGACGCAGGCACGGCCTCCGACGGCGCCGCGGCCGCGGGCCCGAACACGGGCGTCGACGCCGGTGCCGACGCGGGAGCGGATGCCGGTGCCGACGCGGGAGAGAAGGCGTTGTCGACGTCTGAGCGCCTGGGCCTTCGCCGTCGAGAGCTCGGCAGCGGCCTCCCTGCGTTCCTGCAGCGCGCTCCGAACGCGGGCACGGCGAGCAGCTTGTTCTCCGGCAAGACCGCCGAGCCGTCCTCGAATTACGCGGACATGGAGATTCACCCCATCGACATCAGCCCGATCGAGCGGCACTGGGGGGCCGAGGAAGACCTCACCGCCGGCGCCAAAGGGCGCACGCCGCCTGCGTCCGGCGGGATCTTCGGCAAGAAGCCGCCTGGAGGTCAGACGGGCGAGCCCACGGGACCGTCCGCCGAGCTGCCCTTCAAGCTCGAGCTGCACCGCATCAACCCGCAGACGGCGCAGCTCGAGACGCTGCAGCGATCGTTCGCCTCCAAAGAGGCCCGCGACGCGGCCCTCCAGGTGAACCTGAAGCTGGGCTATCGCGCAGAGCGCCCAAGCAAGGAGGATCTGGAGAAGGCGCAGGCTGCGCTCAAGGCCAAGACCAAGGCGGAGGGCCCCAAGGAAGGCGCGGACAAGGACTGTCGCTACAAGGCCGTGTGGTCGAGCGGGGTCGGGGCCGCCAAGGTCAGCCACACGAAGTGCTTCTCGTCGCAGTCGGACATGGACCGCTTCCAACGCGAGCTCAACTCCGCCAAGCCGCCGGCACCGCCGGGTGCTGCGGCACCTGCGACCGGACCGACCACGCCCCCCGCGCCCACGCCCGCGGCGCCCGCCGATCGCGGCGATACGCTCAAGCCGGTGCCTTTGGGCAACTGAGCGCGCCGCGAGCTGGACACGCGCTACGGCGGGTGAGTCTTAGAGCTTTACGTTCTTGAGCAGGTCGGCAAACGTGCCGAGGCCCGGACCGGCGCGACCCGCAGAGCGCTGCTGATAGTCGTTGACGTTGGCCGCCTCGGCGTCTGCGCCAATGGCGCGCACCGACAGTGCCATGCGCCGCTCGACCGGATCGACCGAGATGACCTTGGCCCGAACCGGCGAGCCCTTGTGATAGGCGCGCGCCAGGTCGGCGTTCTTGGGCTGCCCGGTCTCGCTCGCCGGAAGCAGCGCCGTGATGCCGGGCGCGACCGTGACGAACACGCCGAAGGTCTCGACGTGGTCGACCGTGCCTTCGACCATCGTACCCACGGTGAACCGGCTGGCCGCCTCGATCCACGGATCGCCCTCGACGGCGCGCATGGACAGCGCGATACGCCGCGTAATCGGGTCGATGTCGAGAACCGCGGCTTGCACCTGATCCCCCGGCTTGACGAGGTCCGACGGATGCCGCACGCGCCGCAGGAAGGTCATCTCGGAGACGTGGATGAGGCCCTCGACGCCGGGCGCGAGCTCGACGAAGGCGCCAAAGCGCTCGAGCCGCGACACGGGACCGGTGACCAGATCCCCGACCTTGGTCTCGCTGACCACGCGGTGCCACGGATCGCTCTCGAGCCGCTTCATCGAGAGCGCGATGCGCTTCTTCTCGCGGTCGACCTCGACGACCGTGACCGTGACCTCCTGGCCCGGCGACACGAGGTCCTTGGCCTGCGCGCCCTTGCTCCACTGCATCTCGGAGACGTGCACCAGGCCGTCCGCACCGCCCAGGTCCACGAAGCAGCCGAAGTCCGCGACGCTGCGCACGGTCCCCTTGCGCACCTGCCCGGGCTGGAGCTCCGACCACAGGACGTCGCCCTTCTTACGCCGCTCGTCCTTCTGCAGGGCAGCGCGCGAGACGACCAGACGGCGTGCGTCGGGGTCGTACTCGATGATGCGAAATGCATGGACCTGCCCTAGCCAGGCGTCCAGGTCCGTCTGGTGGTCCATGTCGAGCTGCCCGAGCGGCAGGAACGCGCGCAGGCCGGCCATCTCGACGTCGAAGCCGCCCTTGTTGCGGGCCGCGATCTTGCCCTCCACCGGCAGGTGCAGCTCGAAGGCCTCCTTGAGCAGCCCCTGATCCCGCACGCCACGGGCCAGCCGCTGCGACAAGCGAATCCCGCCGCCCGTCTCGACGACCATCGCGGTGATCGCGTCCCCGGGTTGCGGCAGGTCGCCGTCGATCTCGGAGCGCTCGATGATGCCCTCGGCCTTGCCGCCGATGCTGACGAAGATGGCGTCGGAGCTGACGCGCACGACGATGCCGGTGACGTGCTCACCGCGATCGAAGTGCGGGGCAGCCTCGAGGCCGCCGGCCTCGGCGATGAGCTTCTCGAACTCCTCTTCTTCAGAGGAGAGGACGGCACGGGGCGTGATGTAGGACTTGGCCATGGCGGGGCGGGTTAGCAGAGCGACCGGCACGCGTCAACCGCGATCCCGCTGGGCATGGTTGACCCGCACGCACGCTCGCCTCTAAGGTGCGCGGTCGCCATGTCCAGCCTCGCCCCTCGCTTTCGTGTCATGAAGTTCGGCGGCTCGTCCGTCGGCACGGCCCATCGACTCGCGCGCGTCCTCGAGATCATCGAGCGCGAGCGCCAGACCGGCCCCATCGCCGTCGTCGTCTCCGCCATGGGGGACACGACCGACTGGCTCATCGACGCCGCCAAGCACGCTGCCGCGGGGGACTACCCGGCCGCGGAGCGGGAGCTCACGCGCGTCGGTGAGGTCGCGGTAGCCACCATTCGGCACGTGCTTGCGCTTCGCCCGAGCCCGGATGCCTCCGAGCCCGACGTGGAGTCGCTCGTGTCGGGCTTCATTGGGGAGCTCCGTCAGCTGCTCTTCGGCATCAGCCTGCTCCGAGAGCGCACCGCGCAGAGCCAGGACCTCGTCTTGTCCTTTGGTGAGCGCCTCTCGGCCACGCTCGTGAGCGCCGTGCTCAGCTATCGCGGTCTGCCCTCGGTCTACGTCGATGCCCGCCGGTGGGTGGTCACCGACGCGAAGTTCGGCACGGCAACCGTGGACTGGGAAGAGACGCGGCGTAAAGTTCGCGAGCTGCGTCGCGAGTGGGACGGCGTCGTCCCCATCCACACCGGCTTCATCGGACTGACCCCGGATGGGCGCACCACCACGCTCGGGCGCAACGGCTCGGACTACACCGCGACGCTGCTCGGCCGCGGGCTCGACGCCACCGAGGTCACGGTGTGGACGGACGTCTCCGGCGTCATGACCGCGGACCCGGGCATCGTGGCCGAGGCCTACCCGCTCAACCGGCTGTCGTACATGGAGGCCGTCGAGCTCGCGAACTACGGCGCGCGGCTCTTTCACCCGCGCACCATGATCCCGCTCATCGAGTCCGGCATCCCGATGCGCATCCGCTCGACGACCGACGAGGCGTCCTCGGGCACGGTCATCGACGCCGTCGGTGCGCTGGACCGGGCGCGGCCCACGTCGGTAGCCTCGCTCGAGCGCCTGGCCATCGTCGACATCGAGTGGCGCCGGCTCGCGGTGCCCGCTCAGATTGGCCGTCGCGTGCTGCATGCGCTCGAGACGGCCGGCGTGACCGTCTGGATGGCCTCGCAGGCGGCTCACGGCCAGGCCGTCGCGGTGGTCGTTCCGCTCGCGGAGCTCGACACCGCCAAGGCGGCCATTCAGTCGGAGCTCTCCGAAGAGCTCGAGAAGCACGAGGTCGAGCCGGTCGGGGTGCGCTCCCCGGTCACGCTGCTGACGCTCGTCTGTGAGACGATGGGCAAGAGCCCCAACGTCTCTGGCCGCTTCTTTGGCGCGTTGGGCAGCATCGGCGTGGACGTCCACGCGATTGCGCAGGGCGCCAGCGAGCGCTCCATCTCGTGTGTCATTTCGGCAGCCGATACGCCCATCGCCGTGAGAACGGTGCATGCGGCCTTCAACTTCGCCCACGAGGTCGTGTCCCTGGTCGTGCTCGGCAAGGGCACCGTGGGCAGCCAACTCCTCCAGCAGATCGAGGCTCAGCGCGAGGTGCTCCGGCGCGACCATGGCGTGCTCGTACGGGTCGTCGGGATCTGCGGCGCGACGCAGGCCGTCTTCGACGACCGCGGCGACGGCATCGTGGACTGGCAGACGGCGTGGAAGGGCGCGCGGCCGCATGCGGAGCTCGGCGGGGTGGCCGGGCTGCTCGACCGCCTGCGTCGTCTCTCGGTGCCCATCCTGGTGGACTGCACCTCGGCCGATGCCATGGAGCGGCTCTACCTCGAGGCGTTTCAGCGCGGAATTCACGTCGTTGGGGCCAACAAGAAGCCGCTCGCCGGAACGACCATGACCGCGCTCCAGGACCTGATGGCCGGCGCCCGCCGCCACCACCGGGCTTATCGCTACGAGACGACCGTGGGCGCGAGCCTGCCGGTCATCGAGACGCTCAAGAACCTCATTCGCACCGGCGATCGCGTCCAGCTCATCGAGGGCAGCTTCTCTGGGACGCTCGGCTACCTGACCAACGAGGTCATGGCCGGCGTGCCGCTGTCACAGGCCGTGCAGGTCGCCCGCGACCTGGGCTACACGGAGCCGCAGCCCCAGGACGACCTGTCCGGGCTGGATGTCGCGCGCAAGGCCCTCATCCTCGCGCGCGAGCTGGGCCTGAGGCTCGAGATCGACGACGTCCTGGTTGAGCCTCTCGTCCCCGCGGAGCTGCTCGCCGAGACCGACGTGCCGCGCTTCCTCGCGCGACTGGAGGCCATCGACACGGACTTCAGCGCCCGCATCGCAAGCTACCGGCAGCGAGGCGAGACCTTGCGCTACCTCGCGCGCATCGATCCCGAGGCCGCGGCCTCGGGGCGTCCCGTGATGACGGTCGGGCCCGTGGCCATCCCGGCTGATCACCCGGCCGTGCGGCTGCGCGGCTCCGAGGCGTTCGTGGCCTTCACCACGGAGCGGTATCGCGCCTACCCCCTCATCGTCCAAGGCGCTGGCGCGGGCGGCGCGGTCACGGCCGCGGGCGTCCTGGCCGACGTGCTGGCCATCGCCCAGTCGCTGCGCGGACAGTGACGCGCGTCCTCCGCACCGCGATCGCGCCAAATTTCGAGGAAACGGCCGCGTCTGCTAGGCTGCGCCTCGTGCGTTCAGTCGAACTCAAGCGACCTCTGCCGGTGCTGTGCTCTTCGTGGCTTGCGCTCGTGTCTGTGGCCTGTGCCACAGCGCCGGTCACGACCCGCCCGGGCGAGGGCTCATTGCAGTCGCAGCTCGAAGTCGAGAACCGCTCGCTGCACGTGCAGCGCGTCTCGGTAGACGGCTGGGAGCTAGGGGAAGTCGCCGCGGGCACACGCGCGCGTCTGGGTCCCGTCGAACCCGGACGTCGCCGTGTGACCGCGTTTGTCACCGGGCGCGTGGCGACGCTCGACCGCGAAGAGGCCTTCCTCGGTGGCCAGGTCACGCGCGTCTCTATCGTCCCCGCCGAGGCGCCGCTTGCCTCGCCCGCGCCATTTGGGACGTTGGAGCTCGAGAACGCGTCCCGCCAGGATCTCCTCGTCGAGCTGGATGACCGCGCGCCCATGCGCTTGCTGCCGGGGGATCGGCGGCGATTGACGGACGTGCAGGTCGGCGAACGTGCGCTCCGCCTTCGGGTGCCCGAGACTCGTTACCGCAGGCACCTCACGGTGCCCGTCCTCGAGGGCGACGCGGTCGTCCGCGCAGTGCTGCGGGTCGAGACGGGCAGCCTGCGTATCGTCAACCCCACGACCGAGGTCGTGCTCGTCCGCATCGATGACGCACAGCCCACGCCCGTCGCGCCCGGCGCCGAGGTCACCCTCTCTGAGGTGTTGGCCACCGTGCACACGTTGACCGCACACGGTGAGCGTACGGGCATCGAGCATCGTCGCACCGTGCAGCTCACGGCCGACACGACGCTGAGCTGGGATCTCTCGGCCTCCGGCGGTCGGCTCTCCATCGTCAACAAGACGGGAGAGGGCCTGGCCGTGAGCTGGCCGGGCGGAGGCGCCGAGCTCGCGGCGGGGAAGTCGTTGAGCGTCGAGCGGCTCGGCCCGGGCCCGGTCGCGGTCGAGGCGCGTGGCGTGAAGACGGGCCACATTTTTGCCTCGGTGGTCTCGTTGGGGCCGGGTCGCGAGACCGTGTGGACGCCCAGGGCGGGCGAAGGCACCCTCGTCGTGCGCAACGGCCTCCCGGAGGACGTCGAGCTCCGACACGGGGAGCGCGTGCTGGGCCGCGTCGCGCCGGATCAGGTCGCGACCTTCGACGGGCTGCCGGAAGGACCGGTCACGCTGTCGACGCGCGGCCTCTCCTCGTACACCGAGCGCAGGCATCGCGTGGTGATCTCCTGTGCGCGCTCGGCGCACCTGCGCGTCCGGGCGCCCGTCGCCCGCCTGCTCGTCGAGAACTCGCTGAACGAGACCCTCCGCGTCTACCTCGACGCCAAGCCCATCGGCACCGTCGAGCCCCAAGGGCGCACCGTCTTCACGCATGTGCCGCGCGGCGCGCACCTGCTGGAGGCCGCCCCGGCACGCGGCGCGCCCATTCGCACGACGCTGACCCTGACGACGTCGTCTCGCTGGTCGGTCGCGGTCAGCACGGGCGCGCTCGTCATCGAGAATCGCTCGGGCGAGCCGCTCCTGCTTCCGCCCGCGTGGCGCACGACCGACGACGCCCTCGCCGACGGGGCCTCAATCACCGTGCGGCTCCCGCCTGGGCCCCGAATCGCGCACACGACCGGTAAGGCATCCGGCCTCCGCTACACGCGGCGGGTCCTGCTGCGGCCGGAGCCAGCGGACGGTGTCACCTGGGTCGTTCACCCGCAGCGAGGCGCCGTGCACGTCTTCAATCGAACGGGCGAGCGCCAGCACGTGCACATCGACGGCGATCTCATCGCCACGCTGCGACCCCGCTCCTCCCGGGTCCTGGCCGTGACTCCGGGTGCCCGCCGGCTCATGGCGGTCGGCAAGCGAACGAATGACGTCACCGAATCGACGGTCCTTGCCCGCGCTGCCGTGGCGGCCACGTGGGAGATTCGCGCCCGTCTCGGCGTCGTCCGCGTCGAGAACCGAACGAACGAGACGCTGGACCTCACGCTCTCCTCAGAGCATCCCACGGCAGAGGCCCGTGGCGAGGCCCTCGGCGTCGCTGCTCCCGGTCAGATCAAGAGCTTTGGCCCCTGGCCCACGGGGCGACGCTGGCTGACCGCGCAAGGGCGTTGGAGCCGCGTGCTCTATCGCACGGCGGTGGAGGTCTCTCCGGGGGTCGTCGCGCGCTGGTCCATCGAGCCCGCCCGCGGCGTCGTCGTCGTCGAGAACCGTCGGGACGAGGCCGTGCGGGTGCTCGTCGATCACGTCGAGGTCGGCGAGGTCGGCGCGCGGCCTGAAGACGGACCGGCGCCGCGAGCGCAGTTCGTCGTTCCCATCGGCGGTCGGTGGGTGGAGCTCGTCGGACGCCGCACCTTCGAGTCGATGCGCCGCCAGGTTCGCGTGCGGCACGACCGCGCTGTGGACTGCGTCGCCGACGCTGGCCCCGCCGCCATCTTGGTTGACAATCGCACGCCGTCCCCGGTGACGATTCGCGTCGGCGACCGTGTCGCCGGCATCGCGCTGCCTCACCAACGGGAGCGGATCGCGCTCCTGGAGCGCGGAGAGATCGTCGTCCGGGCGATCTCTGGCGACGACTCTCGCATGGCGTGGCAGCGCCGCTTCGTCGTAGACGGGGACCGCCTCTTGAACTGGACCATCACCGCGCCATGACTGAGACGCCATGACCCTACCGCCGCAAGCACTTCTCTCGTCGGGCTCCATGACGAGGCGCGCCTCACGTGTCGCTGCCCTCGTCGCCATGTCCGTCCTCGGGCTCACGGCCAGCTGTCGTGGCGCAGGTAGTGGCTCCGGCAACCCAGCGCTGGTTCAGCCGCTTCCGCCCATTCCCTTGCCCCCGCCGGCCGATCCCGCGGTGACCGAGGCGCGCGAGGAGCGCCGAGTCGCACGAGACGCGGCCATCACCGAGCGTTCGCAACGCCGGGCGGAGCATCTGAGCGATCAGATCGAGCGGATCGAGCGCGTCACTATCCGCAGCCGTGGGCGCGTTCAAGTCGTCGCCGCGTTGCGCTCGGCCCTCGAGGACGCCCCTGAAGGACTGTCCCTCACCCGCGTCGAGGCCATCGGGGCGTCGTGGTCGGGGCACGGCCTCGCACGCGCTCGGGTCGACGTCGCGACTTTTCTTGGCGTCGTCGGACGTGGCGTCGGCCTCGACCCGATCTCGCCAGCGACGGTCACGTTGCTCGAGCGCACCGATCTGGCCAAGGCACCGACGACTCCGCCCGCCCGCGGCGCGGTCGTCGAGCCCATTCGCTTCGAGTTCGGCTTCATCCATCCCAGCGCGCCCGGCGCTTCGCGGGTGCTCGCGATTCGCATCGTCGACGAGCTCGAGCTGCCCGTGCGCCCGGAATCCCCCGAGCTTCGACGGAAGGACGCCGACCCCGCCGCCGTCGCTTCGAGCGCCATTGGCGCGCTGGACCACGTCTCGGCGCTCGAGACGCAGTGGTCCGCGCTCGCCTCGCGCTTCCTCAGGCGCGCTCGCAGCGGCGCGACGTTCGACGACCGCGGCATCCGGGGCAACCTCGTGCACGCCGGCCTGGTCGACGTCGCCGCCGAGCCCGCCGCGCCTGTGCCCATCGATCGCTTTCCGGCCCGCCGCGTGACGGCGCAGGCCTCCGGCTCCCTCGACGTGGTCCATGTCGCGCTGGAGCGGCTCGTGAGCCAGTCTCTCGTCATCGGAGATCTCGTCCTCGGCGCCGACGCGGCCCGCGAGGAGACCTTTGCCTGTCGCTTCGCGGTCTACGAGCTCGCCGAGTAGCGGCTCCGTGTCGTGGGTGACGGCCTGCACTGGACACCCCGTCGCGATCTGGCCTATCGCTTGACGATTGAATTGTGCCTGCTCAAGACATGGGCTAGGATTGCCCTCAATGCCCAGCATGGCCATCCGCCACCTGATTCATCTCCTCAATGCGCCAAGTGCGGTTGCGGCGGTACACCAGCTTTCCGCGGAGGAGACGCGGATCGGCCGCGATCTGCCGTTGCCGGGCCTTACCGTCTCCGATGCGCGCATGAGCCGCACGCATGCGCGGCTCCGCTGGAACGACCGCTCGATCTTCGTCGTCGTCGAGGACCTTGGCTCGAAGAACGGCGTCTTCGTCAACGGGCAACGGACCATCTCGCGCGCACTTGCCGACGGTGACGTCATTCGCCTCGGAGACACGGTCATCGCCTATGAGCAGGCGCCTGCCACAGCGTGCGCTCCTGCACCCGAGTTCGCCTCACCTGGCATCTTTAGCGGCCCTTCGGTCGCCGCGGCACGGCTTCGGCGCGACCTGGAGGCCGTCCGTGAGTCGACCGCGCCGCTGCTCTTCTATGGCGAGTCCGGGTCGGGCCGCGAGTCGGCCGCGCGACTGCTGCACGCGCGCCGCTCGAGCACCGGCGCGTTTACCCTGGTACGCAGCTCGCCTGCGGCGCCCCTCGACGTCAAGGCGCTCGACGCGACGCTCTCGCTCTCGGGCGCTCACTCGGCCGATACTCTCTATGTCGATGGGCTCGCGGACGTCGAGCCGGACGCGCAGCTCGCGCTCGTCCGGCTTCTTGCAGAGGCTTCAGAGCGTCGACCCCACGTGGTTGTGGCCAGCACGTTCGATCTCCGAGTGGGAACCCTGGCGAGCCGCGTGTTGCCCGATCTCGCCTCGCGGCTCCTGCCGCACATGATCTCGGTCCCGTCGCTTCGACGGCGTCGGCCGGACATCGTCGCGGTGCTGCGCCACCTCACTGGAGACGTGCGCTTGACCGGCGATGCCTGCGAGGGCCTCGCCATCGCAGGCTGGCCGGGCAACCTGCGGGAGCTCGTCTCGGTCATCCGCCGCGCCTCTACTGCACCGTCGATTGATGGTCGCCTGGACCTCGATGCGCTGCCGGAGGTCTTCTCGCGTCCGATTCGACGGCGGCTCACCGCACCTCAGACCACGACCGTGGCCTTCAGCCGTCCTTCCGCCGCGGATCTGGCCGCGGCCCTCGACCGCTTCGAAGGGCGCGTCGCCGACGTCGCGATTCACTACCAGAAGTCCCGCCTCCAGATCATGCGCTGGATGGAGCGCTACGGAATTCCCGTCCCCGGAGGCGTGACGGGCGTGGCGGATGTCACTGAGACGGCGTCCAGCGAACTCTTCGAGCTCGACTGAGCCTTTCGCCATTGGCCTGGGTCGGCTATGGTCCCCGCGTGGTACCGACTGTTCGACGCCGTTCGCCGGTTCCGAAGGGCGTCACACTTCTGGGAGCGTGGCTGTTCAGTCTGGCGTTGGCCTGGGTGCCCGCCCGCGCTCAGGGCGCCGAAACGGACCCTGAGGCGATTAGCAGCGACGTGGGCCCTCTCGCCCCGGCGCCAGTCGACAGTGATGCCACTCTAGTGACCGCGCCTGAGGCTGAGGACGTTGCGCCCGCGTTGGCCGCCCCTACCGACGCCTCGGCAGTGCCTCCCGCGAGCCCTGTCGCGTCGCCATCACACGACGACGCAAACCGCCCCGCCAAGCCAACGCCCCCAGTGCCCCCGTCCAATCGGGGCATCGCCATCAAGACGATTCTCGGCCTGCTCCTCCTCCTCGGGCTCTCCTACCTCGGGGGCCACCCGCGCATTCAGCACTTCGAGGAGCGGCTAGGCATCTCGCCGGTGGTCACGGCAGGCTTCCCCTATGTGGCGCTCGGCGCTATCGCGAGCCTGCCGGCGGTGGACATCCTGTCGACCACGATGCTCTACGAGCTCATGCCCATTTTCGAGCTCGGCCTGGGCTGGATCGGCTTCACGGTCGGTTTTCGCTTCGATGCGCGCCTGCTCGACTCGCTCCCGGCCTCCGCTGGCAGCCTGCTCGCCCTCAACACGCTCGTCCCGTTCGCCACGATCGTCGGCGGCTCGAGCCTCCTGCTGCTCGCCGCCGGCCAGTCGTTCTTCGACGGCCAGTTCCTGCGCGACGCCCTGATCCTCGGCACCGCCGGCGCCATGACCGGGCGCGTACTGCCACGCGACGGCGTCACTATCGTCGACCGCACGACCCGGCTCCTCCAGCTCGAGGAGCTCATCGCCATGGTCGGCCTCGTCGTGCTGGGGAGCTTCTTTCGCCCGCATGACAGTCAGGTCGCCTGGCAGCTCCCCGGCGTCGGCTGGCTCTTCCTCACGCTCGGCATGGGCGCCACGATGGGCGTTCTTGTGTACACCGTTCTTGGCCATTTCCGCTCGGAGAGCGAGTTCCTCGTCGTCACGCTCGGCTCGCTCTCCTTCCTGGCCGGGATGGCGAGCTACCTGCGCGTGTCGGCGGTCGCGGTCTGCTTCATCGCCGGGGTCATCCTGGTCAACTTCCCAGGCCGGTTCCACGCGGATCTCCGCGCGACGCTGCACCGCATGGAGCGTCCGACCTACCTCCTCTTTCTGGTCGTCGCCGGCGCGCTCTGGAGCTTTCAGGACTGGCAAGGCTGGGTCCTTCTGCTCATCTTCGTCGGCATGCGCTTCGCCGGAAAGCTCCTGGCCGGAGTCATCGCGCGCCGGCAGCACATCGGCGACCTGCGCCCCAGCGAGCAGCGCAAGCTCCTCGTTGGCCCGATTGGCACGCTCTCCATCGCCATCGTCGTCACGGCCCAGGACCTCTTTCAGGGTGCCACGGTGTCGTGGATCGTGACCGCCGTGATCGGCGGCGCGGCGGTGACCGAGGTCTTCGTGCAGATCGCCAACCGGGTCCGGGCCGTGGGGGACCTGCCCGCGACGCTGCCGCCCGGAGTCGAGCCCGATGGGTCGATTCCGTGAGGTTGCTCATCGTCCTCATCCTGCTCGGCCTCATGCATGCGACGCGCTCGTTTACGAGTGGCGACGCCGGGACGCCCGCCGCGACCTCGCTCGGCCTCGGCTTCGTGCTGCTCTCCGCGTTCTTTGCCGGCGGCGTCTTCAAGCGCTTCGGCCTCCCGCGCCTCACGGGGTACATCGCCATCGGCATCACCGCCGGCCCGTACGTCCTGGGCCTCCTCACGCCGTCCATGGTGACGAGCCTCAAGCTGTTCAATGGCGTCGCCATCGCCCTCATCGCGCTGACCGCCGGCCTCGAAATCGAACTCCAGCGCATGCGGCCGTTGCTTCGGAGCATCGGCTACATCACGCTCACCGCCGTCGTCGGCACCGTGATCCTGCTCGCGATCACCGTCTACCTGGCACGCGACCTGCTGCCGTTCATGGTGGACATGACGACACTCCAGACTGTCGCGGTCGCGGGCGTCCTTGGCGCGGTGATGGCCGCCCAGTCGCCGGCGGTCGTCGTCGCGCTCCGAGACGAGGCCGAGTCCGATGGGCCGCTCACCCAGACGGTCCTGGGCGTCGTCGTGCTCGCGGACCTCGTCGTCATCTTGCTGTTCGCGGTGCTCTCCACGCTGGCCAAGTCCACCTTTGGCGGTGGGGCTGGCACGGACGACGGGACCTCGGACGTCTGGCTCACGATTGGCAACCTCGCCTGGGAGATTCTCGGCTCGATGGTCGTCGGCGTGCTCGTCGGTGTGCTCTTTCAGCTCTATGTCTCGTTCATCGCCGAAGGCGGCGCGCTGTTCATCCTGACCGTGAGCTTCGCGGTCGCCGAGGTCGGCCAGCGCCTCGCGCTCGACCCGCTGCTCGTCGCCCTCGCAGCCGGCATGTACGTCCGAAACGTCACGACGGGCGGCGACCGCGTCCAGAAGCTCATCGAAGCGACGGCACTGCCCGTCTACGTCGTGTTCTTCGCCGTCACGGGCGCGGGCATTCACCTCGACGTGCTCCCGCTCGTGGGGCTCCCCGCCGGGATCTTCGTCGCGACCCGCGCGTTCGGTCTGCTGGTCGGCACGCGCATCGGCGCACGTCTGGCCAAGGCCCCAGACGTTGTCGAGCGTTACGCGGGCTTTGGCCTGCTCCCGCAAGCCGGACTGGCGCTCGCGCTCGCGCTGCTGTTCTCGCGCACGTTTCCCGAGTTCGGCTCCGCGGCGAGCGCGCTCGTGCTCGGCATCGTCGCCATCAACGAGATCGTCGCGCCGGTGCTCTATCGCGTGGCCTTGGTGAAGAGCGGTGAGGCAGGGAAGGGCAAGCGGAGCGCCAGCCGCATTCCGGACACGGTGGAGAGCACGCCGGCCGTCCAAACGGTGGTCGTCGCCCCGAGCGAGGCCTGATCAGGTCAGGCGCTTCTGCTGCCGCAGATCGCCCAGCACGCGCTGGTACTCGATCTCGAAGTCCGTCGTGCCCTCTTGAAGGTTCTTGATGCGGGCCTTGACCTGGCGGTCGAGCTCGTCGTCGAGGTTCGTGTGCTTGCGGAGCACGTCGCGGATGCGGCGCCGGAGCTCCGAGTCCTCGGCATAGATCTCCTCGACGTTCTTCGAGTACATGAGGACCTCGATCATCTGGCGGATGATCCACTCGTAGGCCTCGTCATTGATGCCGAAGTGCCGCTCGCGAGCGAGCCCCTCGCGCACGCGGGTGAGCTGGCCGTAGTCCATGCGCCGCGTCGAGACGATGTCTTTGGCCTTCTCCAGGATCTCGTAGTCGACCCGCGCGTACTCGTCGAGGACGGACTTCACGTCGAGTGAGACCTCCGCCACGTTCGCGGGATCGACCTCGATGCAGCCGTCGTTGATGAGGAGCTGAGTGACCTCGTCGCTGATGACGGGAATCTTTCCTCGGTAAAGTCTCATGGGGACCCCCTAGCCGCAGGCGGCGGCGCTATAGCACGCGGGCGGGCCGCTCGCAACGGAAAGATGGCATGGTAGGCTGATTCCAATGCGCTCCGGCTTCGTCACCCTGACCACGGACTTTGGCCTCTCGGGCGGCTACGTCGGCGCCATGAAAGGGGCGCTGCTGCGCTCGGCACCCGACGCGCGCCTCGTGGACCTCACCCACGCCATCCCCCCGCACGACGTCCGCGAGGCGGCGCGTGTGCTGGCATCGAGCTGCCCGTGGTTTCCCGAGGGCACCGTGCACGTCGCCGTCGTCGATCCGGGGGTCGGCACCGCGCGCGCGGGCGTCGTCGTGCGCGCCCACCGGGGCGGTCACGTCTTCGTCGGTCCCGACAATGGCATCTTCCAGCTCGTGTTGGAGCGTCTCGGCGGCGGCGACGCGCACCGGATCGCGCGGCCCGATCTCCTCCCGACCAGCGCCAGCCCCACGTTTCATGGCCGCGACGTCTTCGCCCCGCTCGCAGGCCAGCTTACGCTGGGCTTCGAGCCGCGCGCTGTGGGGCCGGCCTGGTCGCTGGCTCCGCTGGAGGGCTGGCCCGTGCCGCGGGTCACGGCGGACACCGTCGTGGGCGACGTCGTCGCGGTCGACGCCTTCGGCAACCTGGTCACTAACCTGTCGCGCCACCACGTGCCTCGGCCGGGGATCGTCCGTGTGGGCGGCCGCACGGTGGACGCGTGGGTGCGCACGTACGGCGAGGCGCCCGCAGGGGCACGGCTCGTCGCGCTGTTCGGCTCCGACGACTGGCTCGAGGTGGCGAGCCCGAGCGCCTCGGCCGCGTCGTTGTTGGGGCTCGGGCGCGGCGCATCGGTCACGGTGTCCCTCTCCCAGTACGACTAGGCGCTGGCCCCCCTTTGCCCCGCTGCCGACCTTACGTAAGCTGGGGCAATGCACCTCCCGAACGCTGACTCCAATTCACGTCGCCTCATCGTCTCTGGTGTGCTCGTCGTCGTCGCCGCGTTCTCCGCTATGGCCTGCGGCACCGGTCCGACGAGCGCGGCGGCCACGTCGAGCGACCTTGGCGGGTCCGTCGCGCTAGAGGTCACGGGTGTAGACTCGGGCCATCCAGTCGATGTTGCTACCGTGAGCCTCGATGGGCTCGGGCCCAGCGGCATCGACGCCCAGCTTCAGGACGGTGACACCGAACCCGCTCCGCACGACGCGCCCAAGAGCGAGGATCCCGGGCCTGGGGCGTCCTTCACTCCGTGCAAGCAGAACGGCGACTGCGCCTCGGGCCTCTGCTACGAGCCCAAGGTCGGCGCGAGCTACTGCACGACGCCGTGCATCGATGTCTGCCCCAAGGGCTACGTCTGCAAGGGCGTGACGAGCCTCGGGAGCGACGTCAGCTCCGCGTGCGTGCCGGACGTGTCCACGCCCTGCAAGGCCTGCACGACGGCAGCGGACTGCGGTGGTTCACAGGATGCCTGTGTCGAGATCGGCGCCTCTGGCACTTTCTGCGTCTCCGCGTGCGAGACGGCGCTCGACTGTCAAGGTCAGGGCGGTGGTGGATGCGTCTCGGGGCATTGCCTTCCGGCGTCCGGCTCCTGCGTCTGCACATCCGAGCTCGTTGGGAAGACGCGCCCCTGTACCACCAAGAACGCGCTTGGAACTTGCTTTGGCCTGGAGACCTGCACGGGTCCCAACGGCTGGGAGGGCTGCACGGCACCGCAGGCCACGTCGGAGACCTGCAACGGCAAGGACGACGACTGCAACGGCCTCCAGGATGACGGCCTGGCGCTGGGGAAGTGCACGTTGGACAACGCGCACGGGAGCTGTCCGGGCTTTCAGAAGTGCGACGGGCTCTTGGGCCTCACTTGCACGGGCAAGGCCCCCGCGGCCGACGTGTGCAACGGACTCGACGATGACTGCGACGGCACGACGGATCAAGGCGCGCCCGATCCCGACAAGGACGGCCTCGCGAACTGCGTGGACCCCGACGACGATGGCGACGGCGCGCCCGACGGGCTCGACTGCGCTCCCGACGACGCCGCGACGGGGCCGGGAAAGGTGGAGCTGTGCGACGGCGTCGACAACGACTGCGACTCTCAGACGGACGAGGCGTTCCCCAACACCGACGGGGACGCCCAGGCGGACTGCGTGGACTCCGATGACGACGGCGATGGCGTGGCCGACGGTGCGGACTGCCAGCCGCAGGACAAGGACGTCTACTCCGGCGCCAAGGAGCTGTGCAACGGCAAGGACGACAACTGCAACGACATCACCGACGAGAGCTTCGGAGACCTCGACGCCGACGGCGCGGCCGACTGTGTGGATCCGGACGTGGACGGCGACGGGGACCCGAACGGGACGGACTGCGCGCCGGAGAACAAGGCGATCGCCCACGGCCAAAAGGAGCTGTGCGACGGGCTGGACAACGACTGTCAGGGCGGCGTCGACACGGGCTTCCCGGACCTCGACAAGGACGGCGCGGCAGACTGCGTGGACCTGGATGACGACGGCGATCTCGTCATCGATACAAAGGACAACTGCCCCGACATGAAGAACGCGGACCAGGCCGACAGCGACCTGGACGGGCTCGGAGATGCCTGTGATCCCGTGCAGCCCGGTCCCCTGCATCACATCGTGATTCGCTCGGCGGCGGGCGGGCTCGGTCAGGAGGTCGGCGCGAGTCAGCTCAGCGTGGCCGAGACGCTCACGCTGCACGCGGCGGGCTATGACCAGAAGGGGCTCTACCTCTCGGAGGTGAGCTGCACGTGGACTGTGACCGGAAGTCTCGACGCGGTCAGTGCCGGGCCCGCGACCCAGGTCACGTTTGCGCCCAAGACGCCCGGGACCGCTGGGACGCTCGTCGCCGTGCCCGTGGGGCCCAACGTGACTCAGGACGCCACCGGCATCGTCTCGGTCACCTACCCCCCGCTCGGCAGCACCAGCCTGACCAAGAGCGTCATCTATGCGGACAAGACGGAGCTGGTGGCCGACGGCAAGAGCACGACGACGGTCACCGTCGCGCTCGTCGACGACTTCGGCCAGGCCATCATCGACGCGCAGACGGTGGTGGTCCTCACGACCTCAGGCACGCTCAAGGGGAGCGTGAGCTATCTCGGCAGCGGGCTCTACATCCAGACGCTCCAGGCGCCGCCCGTGCCGGGCCTCGCGACGCTCACGGCGACGGTGAACGGTCAGGCGCTCGCGGCCTCGGCGACCGTGGCCTTCATCGAAGAGATTGATCTCATTGCGGCGGGCCAGACGACCGTAGACTGCGGAAACTATGCGTTCTACAAGAACAAGAACCTCGTCGTGAAGGGCGGGAAGGTGGTCATCAATACTGACGGCTGCGGCCCGATGGCCTTCAACAAGCTGGAGGTCCTGAACGGTGGCGTCGTCACCCATGATGGCTGCTCGGCGTCGCCCAATCGGCTCGAGCTCCTCCTGGGAGGGCTGCTCGTCGACGCGACCTCGGCGATCGACGTCGATGGCAAGGGCTATGAGCCCGGCGCCGCGCCGCCCGGAACGACCGCGGCGGAGGCGGCCACGGGTGGCAGCCATGGAGGCCTTGCGACCGGCGCGGGCACGACCAACCCGACCTACGACTCCATCCCCGATCCGCGTCATGCGGGGGCCGCGGGTGGGAGTGGACCGTTGGCCATCGGCGGCTGTGGCGGCGGCGTCGTCCGGCTTCAGCTCGCACCGGGCGGCGTGGCGACCATTCACGGACACATCAGCGCCGACGGCCTCCCGGGCGTGCAAGGTCCGAGCGGCCAGCAGGTCACCTACGGCTCGGGCGCTGGCGGCTCGGTGCTCGTCCATGCGACCAAGGTCATCGGGAATGGCCTGCTCTCGGCCAATGGCGGGCTCGCCACGATCACTGGCTGCAAGGGCTGGACGACGTGCTACAAGCCGTCGCGTCATGGCGGCGGAGGCGGGCGCATCGCGATCGTCGGGTACACGACGCTGGCCAATCACTTCGCCCTGCCGGGCGCGCTCACCTACGTGACCGCCTACGGTGGCAGTGGACCCGAAGGAGGACCGTGCGCCGCGGGGACCGTCTGGTTCAAGGGCAAGACGGAGGCCTACGGCTCGCTGGCCGTCATCAACAACGCCAAGTCGCTCGTAGAGACGGTCCTCCCCACGGTCCCTGAAGGGACGGTCCTCGACGTCTCCGCCACGAAGCTCACCGAGTACGGCAAGTTCCCGCCCGATCGGTACGCCGGCACCTGGATCCGTCCCGACGTCGCCGCAGGCGCCGGGACGCTCACGGACAACCCGGTGCTTCAGGTCCTCGGCAATGACGCGGACAACCTGTTCTTCTCGCCGCTCGACGCTCTCGCGACCCTGACCGCCGTCGGCAGCACCTATCGCGGTGTCTGGAAGCTGTCGCGGCTCGAGCTCGGTGGCTCCGCCCTCGTCTCGACGGTGGGCGACATCATGGTGCTCGACGGGGATCTGCACTCGGCGCCGATCCCCGAGGCGATCGCCGTCGATGTTCCGGCGGGCGCGAAGCTCACGGTCAACGTCTTCGAGGTTCCGGGGGCCAAGCCTACGACCATGACCGGCGTCATCGTCGCCAAGAAGAAGGTCTGCGGCGGATGCCCGTAGTCTAGAGGACTTCGGCGTCGCGGAGGGCGCGGCGCGCGCTGGTGGCGTCGAGGTAGCGCAGCCGCGCGACCTCGTCGGGTGCCAGCTCCTCAGCCAGTCGCAGGAGCCGAACGCGCGCGTCTTGCCACGTGGCGCTCGCCTCCGCGGCGCGGCCCAGGCTCATCAGGCTGCGCGCGGTCGCGACCGAGAGCTCGAGATCGACGTCGAGCGATCCGCCCATGGCCGCAGCCAAGGCGCGCGCCTGTGCCGACTCCCGAATCGCGTCGGCGAAGCGTCCCGCGGCGGCGAGCACGGTTGCGAGCACGGCCCGGGCCTCGGCCTCCTCAGTCGTGCCTTGGGCGGTCTCGACGGATTCGGTCGCGGCGGCCAGGGCCGCGACCGAGTCTCCCGCTTCGCTCGCGATCAACGCGTCGTACATCCTGACCCCGATGTTCAGTCGCTCGAAGTGGTGGCGGCGGGCGATGAGCGCCGCGTGGGCCGAGGCCTGCCGCGCCCCGTCGAGGTCCCCCGTGTGCATGAGCGCGAGGCTCAGGTTGTGCCACGCGTAGCCCTCGGCGTTGACATTGCCGATACGCTGGCTGCGCGCGATGGCGTCGCGCAAGCGCTCCACGGCGCCACGGTAGTCCCCCATGCGGCGCATCACGAAGGCCTGCGTCACGCGGACCTCCAGCGCGCGGCGCAGATCGAAGATGGCCTCTGCGGCCTCCGCGGCCCGCTCGGCCGTGACCGCCGCCTCGGCCAGCGAGCGCTCGTGGATGTGGACAGCGAGGAGCGCATGCAGCGCACGGGCGCGCGCCGCGGGATCGCTCCCGGCGACGGCGACGGCGCGCTCGGCGATCGGCGTCCCGTGGCCCAAGCGGCCGTAGCAGGTCGTGACCGCCAGCGACGCCAGGGCCCGCGAGAGCCAGTCGCTCCGACCCTGAACTTCGTAGAACGCGGTCGCCCGCAGCAGGGGTTCGCGGGCCGCGGCGTAGGAGCCACGCCATCGCGCCATCGCGCCCTGCCAGAAGAGCCGATCGGCCTCGCGATGCTCGTCGAGCGGCGTCGCCTCGTCGGCCAAGGCCGCCACCTCGGCGTCCCCGATTTCACAGAGCCCGGCGGTCGCCGCGACGCCCAAGCGGCGCAGGCGGAGATCGATGCGGGTGACGTCGTCCTTGGTCCCGTCGATGGCGTGCGCGAGCGCCTCGGCCGCCGCAGCGAGATCGCCGTCGCGCTCGGCGACCGCGGCCAGCCGGTCGAACCAGGGCGCGGCCTCGCGGACCTCGCCGGCCAGGCGCAGGTGATTTGCGGCATCGACCACTGACGAGGACATGGCCAGCCCGTCTCGGGCCGCAAGCTCGGCGAAGTGACGGCCCGCGCGCGCGTGCAGCGACCGCCGCTGCTCCGAGGTGAGCATGCCGTAGGCCACGTCGCGAAACACCGCCTGACGAAAGACGATGTGCCCCTCCGCGCGGCGCCAGACGTCGGCGCGTACGAGGCGATCCACGGGAGCCGCGATGGGCGCCGTCGCCAGCGCGGCGAGGGCGTCCGTCGGCAGGCGCACCCCGAGGACCGAGCCGCGCTTGATGAGGTCCTTGTCGTCCTGACCGAGGTGGTCGAGGCGCGTCTGGACGGCGGCCTCGATCGAGAGGGGCAGGGCGGCCGCGTCCGGTCCACCCTCCTGCAGTGCGCGAGCCAGCTCCCGCACGAAGAGCGGATTTCCGCCCGCATGCTCCGCCACGCGCTCCGCCGTCGCGGGGTTGAGCCCGAGCACGGTCGCGAGCCGCGTCGCCGAGCGGCGAGGCAGGTCCTCGAGCGCGACCTCGGTGCATGCGGCGTCATCCAAGAGCTCGGGGCGTTCGGCGATGGCGTGCCTCTGGCCCGCGAGCACGAGGAGCAGCGGTGCCTCGGCGTGGCGATGGACGAGCACCGTGAGAACGTCGAGGGTGAGCGTATCGATCCACTGTACATCGTCCACCGCGATGAGCACCGGGGACTCGAGGTCGAATCGGAGCACGTCGCCCAAAACCGAGACCATCTGGTCCTTCATTACTTGACCGTCGAAGCGGGCGGCGTCGAGCACGCGGGACTCGCCGATGGGCACCGGCAGGCCGAGCGGCGCGGCGAGCAGGAAGAGGCGCTCGCGGTCGAGACCCGTCTCCAGCGCCAGCGACCCCAGTCGCCGGCGGCCCTCGTCCAGGGTGATAACGCCCTCGGGCGGGAGGCCGAGGCGCTGCCGAAGGATGGCCGACAGGTGCCAGCCGGGAGCAAAGCGCCGCGTGCTCTGGCCCCGCGCAGTGAGTACACGCAGCTCGGGGAGCTTGCGTTGCTGCGCCGCGACGGCCTCGGTCAGCAGCCGGCTCTTGCCGACCCCGGGCGCGCCGGTGATGAGGATGATGCCCGCCTCGCGATCGTCGAAGGTGCGCTCAGCGCGCTTGTCGAGGGTCAGCAGCTCCGCATCGCGTCCGAGCAGCGGCAGCTCGACGTCGCGCACGGACTCGACCACGGTGAGCCCGTCGGCGCTTCCCTTCGCGGGTCCGGCGTGTCCGATCCTCCGCCGCGTCTCGGCGTCGAGCGCCACGCCGGCCGCGAGCCCGACGGTCACGTCCGCGGCGGCCTGAACGGCCTCCCCCGCGACGCCGCCACGGCCGGCGGTGGCCTTGCCGGTCCCGACGCCAACCGCACGACAGTACGGCTGAATCCGCGCGGCCGCGCGCGCCGCACGCTCCGGCTCGTCGCCCTCGCCGACGGCGCCACCAAACACCGCGACCACCTGCCGGAGCCCCGGAAGCGAGGTCGCGACGCCACCGAAGCTGGTGATGGCGTCCGCGATCGTGTCGTGCGCGTCCGGGGCGACGTCGGTCGCGATCAGGACCGTGACGATGCGCTGCTCCTCGGTAAGGCCGGGGGGAGCGACCTGAGTGAGGGAGCGAGGAGCGATCTGCGTCTCTGGACCGAGCGTGACCGCATCGATGGCCGCGACGACCTCGGCCATCGACGCCGGACGGCGCTCCGGCTCGCGATCGATCATGCGATGAATGAGGGCGGCGACGGCCTCGGGCACGTCGGGCCGGCGATCGCGAATGGGCGGCGCCTCCTCGGTCAGCACGCGGACGAGCACCTCGAGCGGCCGGCCGCTGCCGTGGGGCGGGCTCCCCGTAAGCAGCTGATGTAGGACGGCGCCGAGGCCGTAGACGTCGGTCCGCGCGTCCTCGGACCGATCGCCGCGGGCCTGCTCGGGGGCCATGAATGCGGGCGTCCCGACGATCTCGCCAGTACGTGTCACGCGGTCGAGCTCCACGGCCGCGCGAGCGGATACCGCGAGGCCGAAATCGAGCACCTTGAGCGTCGCGCCCGCGTGGATGAACAGGTTGGACGGCTTGATGTCGCGGTGCACCAGCCCGGCGTCATGCGCGGCGCCGAGGCCGAGCGCCGCCTGACGAGTCCACCGGAGCGCCTCGGCGACAGCCATGGGGCCGCGCACCGCGATGCGCGCCGACAGGTCCTCGCCCTCCAGCAGCTCCATCGCCAGATACAGGCGACCGTCGTCGACGACGCCATAGGCGTACGCCTCACAGAGATTCTCGTGGCGCACCGCCATCATGGCGCGCGCCTCGCGCTCGAAGCGCTGTCGCGCGGCGTCGCCGGAGGCCTCGGGCAACAGGACCTTGAGCGCGATGCTGCGGTTCGTCGCCTCGATGCGACCCGCGTAGACCGCGCCCATGCCGCCGGCGCCGATGTAGCGTTCGACGGTGACACCCGGGACGTTGACGAGCGTCGTTCGTGGGTTGGCGGCGGGCTCGGGCGTGGTCATTCGGGGTCCGAGCTTGCCAGCACCCGACGGTGCAGCGCAAAGGCGCCGAGAAAGACCTGGCGCGCCGCGTCAGAGGCCGCGACGTGCTCGGCGAGCGACAGGAGGGTCCGGCGGGCTTCGCTCCGCGCCGCGGCGGCTTCGGCCACAGCGCCCGTCGCTTCGAGCAGCGTCGCGCGCGTGTCCAGGAGCTCGACGTCGGCTGGCGCGATCGGACCCGCAGGGCGGGCCGACTCGGCGAGCGCGAGAAGCTCCAGGCCCTGCGCCGACCTCCCGAGCTGCGCGAGCGCACCGGCGGCCGTGACGTGAGCCCAGAAGCGCGCGGTCGGGTCCGCCGCGCCCTCGGCCGCCGAGGTCAAGACCGTGAGCGCCGACGAGAGCTCACCACAGTCACGGAGGACCAGACCGCGATAGACCGCGGCGTAGAGCCCCAGGAGGACGTTCTGGTGCCGCTCGGCGGCCTCGCGGGCCTCGTCGAGCAAGGTCAACGCATCGGCTGACTGCCCGAGGCGATGCCGCACGAGGCCCAGGTTGAGGAGCGCGTAGCCGACGACGTCGGCCTTCTCGGCCTCTCGACCCGCGGCCAGGTTGCGCTCGAGGCGCGCCGCCGCGTCCTCGAATTGGCCCAGCGTCGCGCCGAGGTAGGCCAGGTTGCCCTCGTGGCCGAGCGCGGTGCGCTCGTCGCCAACGGCGCTCGCGGCGGCGACGGCCTCGCGACCGATCGCCAGCGCCTCGTCCTTGGCGCGCTCCCGGAGAGCGACGGTGAACTGCGCCGAGAGTGCGACGGCGCGAGCCTCGGCGTCCTCGCCCGCGCGCGCGACCGCCTCGTGCGCGAGCTCCCAGCCGCCGGTCCCCGGCGCTCTCAGCGACGTGGCCACCGCGAGGGCGCCAAGCGCACGCACCGACTCGACCGTGGCGCCCGCCTGAGCGAAGCTCTCAGCGGCCTCGGTCAATAGCCCAATGCTGGCATCGAGCGCCTCTGGCCCGCCGCCACGCGTCGTGCGCAGCAGCCGACCGCGAGCGTAGAGTCGCTGGGCACGCCGGAAGACCGGCTCGGCCTCGGAGGCTTCGGCCGGCTGCGCGTCGATCGCCGCAAGATCGTCGGCCACGAGCTCCCAGTGAGACAGCGTCACAGCGAGGGCCGCCCGCCGCGTGCGCCGCGCCCGCTCCTCGGCCGGGGAGCCCCCGCACGCGATCGCGTGGCCCAGGGCGAGCAGCGCCTGCCGTCCGGAGCCCGACCGCTCGGCCTGCTCGGCGGCCTCGAGCCACAGACGGCCCGCGCCGCTCAAGTCACCTCCGCGCTGGCAGTGGTCGGCGACCTCGGCGCGGGGCACGACGACTTGAGGGAGCAGCCACTCGGCCGCCAGCCGGTGAAGCACGGGGCGCTGAGCGTCGGTCAGCAGATCGTAGGCGACCTCGCGCATGACGGGATGGACGAAGAGGTACTCCTCGAGCGCGGGATCGCTGGCGGCGTCGAACGGCGGCGGACTCACGATACGGTGGGCGACGAGGCGGCGCAGCAGCTCTGCGGCGTCGCGGACGCCGAGGTGCTCGACAGCCTCCTTGGAGAAGCGCGCACCGAGCACGCTCGCGCGCTTGAGCAGGTCGCGCTCCAGCGGATCGAAGTGGTCGAGCCGTGACCGCAACAGCGCCTGTACGCCGTGGGGCAAAGTCGGCGCGTCGGGATCGATTCCGTCGCGGCCAAACCGACGAAAGCGCACAGCGACGTGGGCCACGCACTCGCGGACATGGAGCGGGTTGCCACCGGCCGTGTCGACGATGGCCGCGACGACGTGCTCGCCGAGCGCCGCATGGAGGTCGTCCAGCGCCGCGATGACAAGCTCCTGCGCGGCCGCGGGCTCGAGGTCGGTGAGCTCGCGGTCGACTCCGCGAAACAGCCGGGCTGCGGCCTCGCTCGGATCGGAGCCGGCCTCGTTGCGCTCGGTGCCGAGCACCAGAAGCGGGGCCCCGCCCGCACGCCGGAGCAGGAGATCGAGCGCCTCGACGCTCTCCGGGTCGAGCCACTGGACGTCGTCCAGCAGCAGCAGCACGGGCCCGCGCTGGAGCACCGACTGGAGCAGCTGCACGACCGCCGTGAGCACCCCCTGCCGCACGGTCTCGACGTCACGCGGCGGCGATCCCGCAGCGAACGCGTCCGCGGGGAGCACGAGGCCGAGCGCGAGGCCCAAAAAGGGAGCGGCGGCGGCGAGACCGACGCTCGTGGCCGCAAGGCGCAGCTCCTCGTAGCCGGGCTGCCGCGGGAGACGCAGCGCCTCGCGAATCCAGTCCGAGGCGCCAGACCAGGCCTCCCCCTGCCGGTTGGGCGACGAGGCAGAGGCAAGGCGCGTGGCGTTCGGGTAGTGGGCGAGGACGACCTCCGAGGCCTGTCGCAGCAGCCGCGACTTGCCGACGCCGATCGGGCCGCGATAGCACAGCCGACTTGCGGGTCCGCGCGGGAAGGCGCGGCGTGCGGCGCGCAGGACTTCCATCTCCTCGAGGTCGCGTCCGACGAACGGGAGCTCGACTGGCGGGGGATCGGCGTCATCGGGCGACACGACCACGCCACCCTCGATGCGGTAGTAAGGCAAGACCCGCTCGGCGGTCATGCGATCCACGACGACCCCGGCCTCCGCGGCGAGCGTCTGCCCCTCAGCGGCGCCGTCCTCGACCGTTCGGACGCGCGAGACGCGGTCCTCGCCCACAGTGGCGACTCCGGCCTGCAACACGACGCACCGCGCGACCTTGAGCAGCCGCAGCGCTGCCCGAACGGCGCGCACGGGCTCGTCGCCGTCGCCGCGCGTGAGCCCGAAGTGAGCGACGAGCTGATCGGCCCGCGCGACGACGACGCGGGCTCCGGCGTCCTCCACCACACGGCACGCATCCGAGAGCAGCTCGGGAGCCTGAAGTCCGTGAGCGGTGAGCACCGTGATGCGGCGCTGCTCCTCGGTCAGCGTGCCCTCGACCCGACGGCGGAGGATGTGCGAGGTGACCCGAGGCGCCGCGCGTGTGAGCGCCCCGCCCGCGGCCTCGACGGTCTCGGCCAGCTGCGCGAGGAAGGCCGCCATGCTCTCCGGGCGATCCCCGGGCTCATGCGACAGGCTCCGCATGAGCAGACCAGCCAGGCCATCCGGGACGTCCTCGCGGATCTGTTGGATCGGCGTGGGCGGCCGCGCCCGTCGCAGGAAGGCCACCGCCTCGGCCATGGACTCCGCGCCCGGCGGCGGCACGCCCGTGAGCGACCGGTAGATGGTCGCGGCGAGGCTGTAGACGTCCGCGCGCGGACCGGCGCTGTGGGCGTCGTCGAAGCGCTCGCGGGCCATGTAGGCGCACGTCCCGAGGATAGCGCCGGCGGCGGTCAACGGCGCCGAGATGCTGCGACCCTCGGCGCCGTCCTTCAGCGTCGCGAGCGCGAGCCCGAAGTCCAGGACCTTCACGGTCTCTGTCACCCCGGTGGCCGGGGACGCCGCGCGGGCAAGGAAGAGGTTGGAGGGCTTGATGTCGCGGTGCTCGATGCCCGCCGCATGCGCTGCGACGAGCCCTGCCGCGGCCTCGAGGCCCACGCGCACGGCGTCCTCGACGGAGAGCCAGTCCACCTCCGAGAGGCGACTGGCCAGATCCTCTCCCTCGAGCCGCTCCATGATGACGTAGAGCCGGCCATCGGTGAGGCGGCCCGAGCCGAAGCCGCGCACCACGTTCGGATGGCGGATCGCCACCATCGCCCTGGCCTCGCGCTCGAGCCGGCGCTGCTGGCTCGCTGTGGGATCCGCGCTGACGAGCACCTTGATGGCCACGGGCAGCGGGTGCCCGGTCCGGACGTCGTCGGCGGCGTACACGACGCCCATGCCGCCGCGCCCCAGGACCCCGTGAAGGGTGTAGCCCTCGATGGCTGGAAGCTCGGAGGCGGCGCGCATCAGCGGACGCTAGTGCGTCGCGATCTCCACCACGTCGCGATCCGCCGTGAGCGCGCTCGGGAGCGGCCCGGCGGCAAAACGCTGCAGAACGCTATCGTAGTGGTCGATAATGTGCCGTACGTAGTTACGCTTCTCGAGATAGCCGGCCGGAAAGAACGACCGCTTGAAGCCGTAGATGATGTAGTGACGCAGGTCTCGCTGCGTGAGGTGGAAGGCCTTGACGGCGAGAAGGATCTCCCGCGTCACCGTCGTCTGAGACACAGTACGGTTGTCCGTGCAGAACGTACAGGACAGCCTGCCGGCGAGCATGTCGCGAAACGCGTGATGCTCGATGATCTTGAGGTTCGGGTTGGTCTGGAGGTTGGAGGTGATGCACACCTCGATGGTGATGCGGCGGTCTGCGATGTACTCGGCCAATTCCTGGATGTAGCGCCGCTTGTCGGTCGTGGGGTCCTCGATGAGCCACGGGCTGAAGAGGTGATAGCCGTGGCCGATGCGATCGGCGTGCAGGTCGGTGATGGCCTGGAAGATGGACTCGGGTCCGTAGGCCTCGCCGGCGTGGACGGTCTTCTTCAAGAAGCTCTTGTGAATGAACTCATAGGCTTGCACGTGATTCGAGGCCGGGTAGCCGTCCTCGCGACCCGCCAGATCGAAGCCGACGATGGGCACACCATACTCGCGCACCGCCTGCACCGTCGCGCGGGCGAGCTCGAGCGAGGCCATCGCGTAGACGTCCTCGGCCGGCGCGTGCGTGTGGACGTCGATGAGCTGCCGGAAGTACTCGGAGAAGCCGCGCGTGAACATCCGCATGGCGCACACGATGATGCCGTACTCGAACCGAGGTCGCAGGCCCTGCGCGACCTCGGTGCGGGCGTTCCACTCGTCGCGCGCGCGACGCAGCCCGCTATTGACGGCCTGCACGACCGCGATGAACGTGCGCCCCTGGCCCATGTGCAGCTGCGGGGCAAAGCGCGGCTCGATATAATAGACGCCCTCTTCGATGTTGTCCCACGCGAGCTCGTAGGCGGCACGCTCCAGCGCCTCCGGCGTCTGCAGCACGGCGCAGGTGTACTTGAAGCCCTCGAGGTACTCGACGAGCGAGGCGTATTTGTCCCGAAAGACGGTCTCGCGGAGGCCGGACTCCGTCGTCGACGGCAGGACGATGCCCTGCTCGCGCGCCAGCTCGATGAGCGTCGCGATGCGGATCGACCCGTCGAGGTGGACGTGGAGGTCGGTCTTCGGCAGGGCGCGGATGAGGTCTTCGGTGATGGCAGGGAGGTTGTCGCTATCCGAGGCGGTCATGGCGGACCATTAGCACAGCGAGGCCGTCGTTGCCAGGAACGCGGCGGTGCCCCAATCCCGCAGCAAGGATTGCTCGTTGCGGGCGCCGCACGGTCACGGAAGATTGACGTCGAATATGGATTGGTGAGCCTGTAGGTCATCGGCAGATGCGAGGGGCAGATCCGGAGGTCTTCCCGCGAGCGACGGTCTCGTGCATCGCTTGCGGTCCTCGCGCGGCGCGGTGCGCGCCGTGCTGCGGGGTTCGCTTCGCGTTGCCCGAGCCCGCCGCTCGCGGTGGGCCTGGCGCCCCAGGCTTCGCGGACCGGTGGGACTCGGCGAGAAGTCGCCGTGGTCTGCTTCGAGGTCGGTGTCGTTGGGCCCCTCCCAGCAGCACCGAGGCGGAGCATCCTCGGGCGCGATGACCGCGCGGCCGTCTGGCGGTAGCCGCGCTTTGGCCGCGGCGACCGGCCCAGCGTCGTGAGACCGGCACGGAGTTGCTCGTTGGCCGACTCGCTCACCCAGGCCGCCCGCATGGTCTCGAGAACCACGGGCAGTCCACCCGACGACGTCCCGCCGTCCGTGTCTCAGTTCGCCCGCCACTCAAGCGCAAAGGGCTTACCAGCAGCCATGCCATCTGTCGATCGCCGCATCACTGAACCAGCAGCACACCAACTGCGGCACCGACTCAATACAAGTCACCGGCGTTTCGGAATTCGGGCAGGTGGCGTCAGCTCTTCGGAGACGCTATCGCGAAGATGGGGGCTGGTGGACGATGGTGGCTTTTGGTATGTCTCGCTTCCTTGCGTTTCGTTGCTCGCCCCCGTGAGGTGATCCTGTGGAAGTGCCCATGGCCGAACCTACCGAGACCCAGACCATCCGCGAAGAGGCCGCGCTGCCATGGATGGGGACCAAGATGCTCGGCGCGACGGATCAGTCAGGCGAGCTACCGGCGTTCAAGGTCGGCGGCCGATGGCGGTCCCGGCGTGGCGAGCTTGGCGTTCGGATTGCGGTGTTGATCGGGTACACGAATGGTCGATCCGAAGCCGAACGAGGTGGCAGATGAGCGCGGCGCCGGTCCTCCTCACCTGGGTCGCCGTGAACAACGACCCGTACGAACGCGACGGCCAGTCAGGCACGGCGCGGCTCGTCGACGGCGCACCGATCCCAGGTCCGACGTTGACGCTCCTGTGCGACGACGAGTCGCCGTACGCCGGACGGGTCAAGGACGTCGTGCTCCTGCACCGTGCGCCAGCAGGCGGCGTGAACGAGCGCGAAGAGCAAGCGGTGGAGGAACTCAGCGAGGCGCTCCGAGAGCGCTCGATCAGGGTCAACCGTGTCCCATGGGACGGCGACGACCCGACGGACCACCGTGCGGTGTTCGAGTTCCTGCGCGACAAGCTCCCCGACTTCCGTCGGCGTTTCCCGGGTCGTGAGCTGGTGCTTCACATCAGTCCGGGGACTCCGTCGATGCACACGGTCTGGGTGCTGATGGCCGAGACGGGGTTCATCGAGCAGCCATTCACCGTAGTCAAGTCGTACAGGCGCGCTGAACGGCGCGGTCGCCCTGCGGTCGTTCCCGTCGAGCTCGGAATCGAGACGTTCTACAAGGTCTACAAGGCCTCCAGCCCGCGCCAGGTCGCTTCTGAGGAACAGCGCGTCGTATGGGATCCAGCGCGCTTCCAGACGGACGCCATGCGAAGGGTCTATGCGGAGGCGCGCCGCTACGCTCAGCTCAATGTTCCGGTGCTCATCCGCGGCGAGCGGGGCACAGGGAAGACGACGCTTGCGGGCTGGATTCGGTCGAACAGCCCGTTCAAGCGCGAAGAGCAGGACGCCAAGTGGCCGAGCGTCGCCTGTGGCCAGTACAGCCCAGAGACCATGCGGGCCGAGCTGTTCGGGTACAAGCAGGGCGCTTTCACGGGCGCGACGGCTGACCGAAAAGGCCTGCTGGCTGCGGCCCACCGGGACACCCTATTCCTCGACGAAGTCGGTGATGTCAGCCGGGACCTGCAGCGGCTGCTCATCAAGGCGATCGAGGAGAAGAGGTACTTCGCCCTCGGTGACGACAAGCCCAGCGAGAGCGACTTCCGACTGCTCACAGCGACCAACATCGACGAGCCCGAACTGCAACTTCGGCTCGACCCGGACTTTCGCGACCGGATCAGCCTTCTGACGCTTGAGCTCCCTCCCCTTCGTGATGTCGGCGGCGAGCTTCCGTGGCTGTGGGAGGTGGTGTACGGAGAGGCCACGCTCCGAGCAGGTGTGACGAGGCGACGTGCCATGCTCGGAGCTGCGCACCACGGCCGGGTCGTGACGCAGCTCCAGCGTCACCCGCTACCCGGGAATCTCCGCGACCTATTCCGCGTGGCCTACCGCGTCCTCGCCGCGAGAAACGACGTCGACGCTCCGCTGGCCCCTGCAGAAGCCGTCGAGTACGGACTGGAGGCGCTGCGAGATCCACGTTCCGGTGAGACCCGTGCAGCGTCGATGTCGCGGGCGCTAGCGCGCGCGTTCTCAAGCGGGCACCCCATCGACGACCTGCTTCAATCGGACGGGCGGATCGCGACGGCCGAGGTCGTTGCCGACTTACGCGCCTTCATCGCAGCAGAGCTGCGCCGCATCGCCGCCGCCCGCGGCGTACCGGTAGACGAACTGTGCGACGTGTCAGAGCGGTCGATCCGCGAGTGGACAAAAAGCCGGCAGAATCCATCCTTCGCCCGGAAGTCCTCTTCCGAATTAGAGGGGAAATAGCGGATGCGGCATCCCTGTCTCACTGAACCGCAATGGCGATATCGTCTCTTGTTTCAGTCTCTTGCAGTCGAAAGCGGTTGCCTCGCTCGGGTGTTGGCACACTCCTCGCTCATAGGGCTACCGAGTGCAGACGGGTTGGCCGTCAGCACGAGCCACGAGGAGCAAGGACATGGAAACGGTTCACAAGACTATCGACCTCGAGAGCGAGTACAGCCTCACGCGACACGCGTGGGAGCGGATGAGCGGGCGCGGGCTCTCCCCTGCCGCCGTCCGCTTGGTGTTGATCTACGGACGCGTTGCCCACACTCGGGGCGCGACCATCTACGTCGTTGGGCGGAAGGAGGTCGAGTGCTATCGGCGGGTCGGCATCGATCTGTCGTCGGTCGAAGGCGTTCAGGTCGTATGCACCGACAGCGACGCGATCCTGACCGTTTACCGCAACCGGGATTTTCGGGGTCTCCGCCCGCGCTCGCGCCGGCCTCGCCGTCATCATGCTCGCTGACCAAGCACCTGGGAGGAACGCGATGGGCTGGGCCAAATACCAAGAGGACATCGTCAGCCGCTGGGTCAACGACAACCACGCGCGCCGTGCTCGGAGAGCAGACACGACACCCACACAGCGCAAAGGGACCGCGGTCCCAAAGCAGGAGAAGCACATGAGCAAACTCAAGGAATTCACCATGTCGTCGGCCCGGCCGCTGCCGGTCATCGTGCTCGCCGACGTCAGCGGCAGCATGAGCGCGAACGGCAAGATCGACGCGTTGAACGACGCGGTCTCCGAGATGATCGCGACCTTCGCGGAGGAGGACGACACCCGCGCAGAGATCCACGTGAGCGTGATCGCCTTCGGTGGCGGCGGCGCCTCGATCCACAAGCCGCTGCGACCGGCCCGTGAGACTCGCTGGGAGCCCATGTCGGCTGCCGGTCGGACCCCCATGGGCGAGGCGTTCGAGTTGGCCCGAACCATGGTCGAAGACCGCGACACGGTGCCGAGCCGCGCGTACCGCCCGACGCTAGTGCTCGTCTCCGATGGAGTGCCCACCGACGACTGGCGTGCCCCACTCGCCACGCTCCTCACGTCGGAGCGGGCGTCCAAGGCAACCCGGTTCGCAATGGGCATCGGCGCGGATTCCGACCGCGAGACGCTAACCGCATTTCTCGCCAACGACGAGGGCCGGGTGTTCGAGGCGCACGAGGCGAGGGAGATCAAGAACTTCTTCCGCTGGGTGACCATGAGCGTGACGACCCGCTCTCGGAGCGCGAACCCGAACAGCGTCGTCATGGTCGAGCCGACCGACCTCGACGAGTTCGACTTCTGACGAGAGGGGCAAGTGGTTCAGCACACCTACATCTTCGGCGCCTCGGTCCGAGGTCCGCTCCACCGCAGCGAGGGGCGGCCAAACGAGGACGCGTGGCTGCACGCTCGCGGTCCCTTCGGAACGCTGGCCGTGGTGTGCGATGGGCTGGGCTCCCGGCCGAACGCGCGCGCTGGCGCTCGGGCCGGATGCGCCGCGGTCAAGGAGGCGGTGTCCCGCTGGTCGAAGGCGGATGACGCTCCGCTGTCGTACCTCTCCCATCTCGTCGAGGTGCTCTGGCGCCTGCGGCTACACCCGACTCCGCCCGACAGCGCCGCGACCACCTGCCTCCTCGCGCTCGCCACCATCAACGGCAGGTGCATCGTAGGTGGAGTGGGTGACGGGCTCGCCCTCGTGCGCACCGGCGCGGACCTGCGAGTGATCGTCGGTGACCGCGGCGAGGACTTCGCCAACGAGACGAAGGGGCTGGGGGCGTCGACGGGGCCGCGCGCGTGGACGCTAGCGGAGTTCCCGCCTACCGACGCTGAGCGGGTGGCCGTGTTGGCGACCGACGGTGTGGCTGACGACCTCCTCCCGGAGCGTCTCGACGGGTTTTGCGACTGGCTCATCGAGTCGTTCGAGCCCCTGCCGCCGCGAGAACGTCATTGCAGGTTGGCCGCCGAACTGCGGGCCTGGCCGACTCCTGGTCATCTCGACGACAAGACGCTGGCCGTGGTTCACAGCCCGCCGCCGGTTCACGAGGAGTCAACATGAGCAAGGCCAGGTCCGTCGTGGACGCCAACGGGGTTCGATACGAGCTGATAGAGCTCCTCGGGCGAGGTGGCCAAGGCGCCGTCTACGCCGTGAGGGGCGGCCGGCTGGCGGTGAAGCTCGTCGCCGGGCGCAGCCAACGCGACCGTGAGCGTATGCGCAACCAGCTCACGCACGTCAGGCGTCTGCCCGTCGGGGAGCTCTCGCTCGCCAAGCCGCTCGAGATGCTCCGCCCCCCGCACACCGGCTACGTGATGGAGCTACTCACCGGCATGGTTCCCATCAGGACGCTGCTTGCGCCGCCGAAGGGCGAGACCACGGGCGTGGAGTGGTACCTGCGGACTGGGGGCCTGCATCGCCGCCTCCTCGTGTTGGCTCGGGCAGCGCACACGCTCGCGCAGCTGCATGGAAAGGGCCTCGCCTACTCCGATCCTTCTCCCGCCAACATCTTCATCTCCGAAGACCCCGCCTTCGCCGAGGTGTGGTTCATCGACACCGACAACTTGCGCTACGAGTCATCGCCTGGCACCTTCGCCGGCGTCTACACGCCCGGCTACGGCGCGCCGGAGCTCGTCCAGGGCAAGTCCGGCGTCACGACGCTCACCGACGTACACGCGTTCGCGGTGATCGCGTTCCAAGTGCTCGCGCTCGCCCATCCGTTCATCGGGGACTTCGTCAACGAGGGCGAGCCCGAGCTCGAAGAGCAAGCGTTCGCGGGCATGATCCCGTGGGTCGACGACGCGAGCGACGATCGCAACCGCGCGACCTTCGGGGTTCCGCGTGGGTGGGTCCTCTCCACGCGTCTCTCAGATGCGTTCGAGCGGACCTTCGGCGCAGGTCGCGTGACACCATCCGAGCGGCCGGGGGCTGCCGAGTGGGCCGAGCGCCTGTTCGCCGCAGCGGATGCGACGATTCCCTGCCCAGGATGCCGAGGCGCCTTCTACTTCAACCAGCCCCGCTGCACATGGTGCGACGCCGAACGACCAACGTTCGCGACGGCCGTGTTTCACCTCTGGGATCCGAACCAAGGCCCGGCCGGTGGCGTACTCACGAAGCCTCAACGCGGTGAGGCCCGTCCCGTCATCGTCGGACATGGCGCGGTGACCTCCACAACCAGCTTCATCGTCACACGGCGCCTGGCCTTCGACGTTCAGGGACCCGGCGCCGACGAGCCGGTCGTCGAGGCGTCGCTGTCGCGCGACCGGGTCTCGCTTCGGAGCCTGGACGGCCGGACGTACCCGCTCTTCTCCGCGTCTGGCGATCGGCAGACCGAGGTCTCTGACCGCCAGCAGACGGTTCGCCTCGTGCTCGGGCAGGCGTCCTGGCGCCTCCACCTCGGCGAGATGGGGCGTCTTCATCGATTGCTCAGCTTCGAGCTTCGACCTGGGAGGGAATCGTGAGGATCAGCGACGTTCAGCGTGGCAAGCCGACCGTGCTGCAGGTGGTCCCTGGAGCCAAGGACAACTTCGGCCCTCTGGCTGCGATGACCGAGGTCGAGGTCTTCTCCAGCGGGCTCGAGTCCGAAGCGCTGCTGCGCGTCGGGAAGTCGACCTGGACGATCGAAGGCGCCAACGCCCACCACAAAGACCTGCTGTCGGGGGTTCTGGTTCGCGCCCTCCCGCGCGTCGCGTGGGTGGCGGCCCGCGAGCCGAGAGACGAGAGGGTCGCGGCGACGTCGCTCGTCCTGGAGATTCGGGAGTTTCCATCCGAGAACGTGTGGCCGCAGCCCGTCGACCTCGGCGTCGATGAGAAGGTCGTCGAGGCCGTCCGGAGCAAGCGCAAGAGCCTGAGCTCGATCGGCGACGTCATCGCCTGGCTGGAGGAGCGGGTTTTCGTGACAGACCTGGGCGGCTCGACGCGAGTCCTGCTGTCGAGCAGCCCGAACCCGCAGGCCGATCAGCGCAGCGCCTTCCGGCTCTATGGGCGGGGGTGGATGGTGGACGTGGCGCGTAACGCGGACGATCAGCTGCTGGTCACGCGGGTCATCGAGGCCAAGCGCACTCAGAGCGACGACGAAAGGCGTCCGATCCTCCTCGTCCGGGGCCAGTTCCGGTTCGTCGACCACACGGTGGCCGGGCGCTTTCGAGGGACCGCCCGCAGCGAGCTGGACCAGATCGTCGGAGAGGCCGGCAGCTACCTGGCCATCTGGCGCGAGTACAACAAGCTCGAGCGCCGCAGCATCCAGCGCCGCGCTCGAGACTTCGGCTGGCTGAGCTACCACTCGCGTCAACCTCTCGCAGACGGTCGCTGGCGCTTCCGCCTGAAGGATGACGAGCGTCTGGAGGACTGCATGCGGGCGCTCGAGGAGAGCGAGTCGGTCGACCTCGAGGCGGCGGCGACTCCCCCCGCAGAGCTCACGGAACCCATCGACGTCGACGCCGATGAAGATGACACGACCGGCCGGGGGCGCATCTTCGCGGGAGAGTGCGTCGGGTACGACCGTCGACGACTCACGCTCGACCTGCGCCTGCCCGTCGGGAATGACGAGGACAGGAACCCTCCGCCCGACACCGGCGTGCTGTTCATGAGCTTGGGCGGAGATCGAACCCGCCTCAAGCGCAGGCGAAAGGCGCAGGCGCTGATCGCGTCCGCCGAGTGCCCAATGCCGCAGCTGGGTCTGCTCATCGAAGGCAAGGTCGTCCCAGAGCGGCGCCGACGAGGCGAGAAGCCGATGTCGACGGCCGCGCGGGAGGCGTTCGGTGGCGAGCCCACCGGTCGGCAGATCGAGGCGCTCAATGTCGCCCTCAACACCCCTGACATCGCGTTGATCCAAGGACCGCCGGGTACTGGCAAGACGAGGACGATCGCGGCGCTGCAGGCCAGGCTTTCGGAGATCGCCCAGGACACCGACGGCGTCTCGGGGCGCTACCTGCTGACCAGCTACCAGCACGACGCCGTCGAGAACGTCGCCAGCGCAACGCAGGTGTTCGGCCTCCCTGCGATCAAGGTCGGTCGCAAGCGCGGCCAGACCGAGGAATCCGACGGGTTTGAGCGCTGGCGCCAGGAGAGGGTCGACGCGGTCCGCGCGAAGCTCGCTGCAGCCGATGAACTCCCGGCCTCCGAGGCCCTCCGGCGCTGCCGTGATCTGGCGGTGGGCTACCTGCACGCGCCCTCGCGGGCTGAGGATGTCGCTGGCCTCCTGACCTCCATTCGCGAGATCGCAGCGCCACATGTCCCACCCGGGGTCACCGATCGTCTCCTCGAGCTCGCCCAGCGGCTCCGAAGCTCGGCCGCGCCTCACGGTGATGCGGATCCGGATATCGAGCAGGCTACCAAGGCCGTTCGCGGCCTGCGGTGCTCGCAGGCCGCGTTCTCCGACGACGGCGACAGCCAAGCGCGCAAGGCGCTGCGACGGCTTCAGCGCCTGTCGGTGATCACCCAAGAAGAGGAATCGCTTCTCGAGAGGGCCGCGTCCTGGGACATCGACGTCCCACCGGACTTCCTCCCCGCGCTGGCCGAGCTGCAGGGCGCTCTGATCGACCGGTTGACACCGGACGAGCGGCCGCACAGCGCGCCGATGGTCAGCGAAGACGTCGAGCACGCGCTGGGCTCGACGATCGACGCGCTCCGGGAGGCTGTCCGCTCGTCGCGAGGCGGCGTCGAGGCCGTGCTGCACGAGTTCCTGGACGACCTCGACAACGACCGTTCAGGAACCCGCGACGCGGTCGAGCGCTACACGGTGGTGCTCGCCGCGACCTGCCAGCAGGCGGTCGGATACCAGATGAGCCTGTTGAAGGGGGAGAACAACGTCTTCGAGACGGTCGTCGTCGACGAGGCAGCACGGGCGAACCCGCTCGACCTCTTCATCCCGATGGCGCTCGCGGAGCGACGGATCATCCTCGTCGGTGACCATCGCCAGCTGCCGCACATCCTCGATCAGGAGATCGAGAGCGACCTGGACTCCGACGTTTCGGCCAAGACGCAGGAGATGCTCAGGACGAGCCTCTTCGAGCGGCTCTTCGCGCAGCTTCGTGACCGTGAGCGGGCCGACGGCATCAAGCGCACGGTCACCCTCGATGTCCAGTACCGCATGCACCCCGTCCTCGGGGACTTCGTCAGCGACACGTTCTATGCCCCTCACGGCGAGGGGTTCTCATCTGGAAGGCTGCCCGGGGACTTCGCCCACAACCTGACGCGCTACGACGGCGCGGTCGCCGCGTGGGTGGACATGCCGATCGGGCACGGCGCCGAGAGGTGGGGCCAGAGCAAGAGCCGCGGCGCCGAAGCGAAGTGGATCGCCAACGAGGCCCACAGGATCATGACGGAGCGACCGGAGCTGAGCGTCGGCGTCATCTCGTACTACTCCGCGCAGGTTAACGAGATCCTGCGGCAGATGGAGCCGCTGGGCATGACCGAGCAGCTCGAGGACGGCACGCTCCGCATCCACGACTCATGGAGGACGACGCGCAGCGACTCGGGCAAGCTCACAGAGCGGCTCCGCGTGGGCACCGTCGACGCGTTCCAGGGCAAGGAGTTCGACGTCGTCCTCCTCTCGATGACCCGGTCGAACGACATCGCGGCGGACCAGCCGAAGCTGCTGCGACGGAAGTACGGGCACCTCATGCTCGAGAACCGCCTGTGCGTGGCGATGAGCCGACAGAAGCGGCTGCTAATCGTGGTCGGAGACACCGGGATGCTGACCGGCGAGCAGGCCGCTCAGGCGGTACCGGGGCTCGTTCGTTTCCTGAAGCTCTGCGGGGGGGACCATGGCGTTCAACTTCGCGCCTGAGAGGCCGGCGCTGAACTTCGGGCCTCGGCACCATGCGCGCTGGAGTTCCCGTCAGTTCCTCCTGTGGCCGGCGTGGGCATATCGAGTGGTCGCCCCTCGGGTTCGGCAGCGGAAGCTGAACGTCCTTCAGCGCGCCATCATGGGGCTCTGCCGAGCCGGCGTGCCTCGGGTCGACTCCATCGCGGAGCACCTCTCGGTACACACTGACCTGGTCGCCTTCATCCTGTCCGAGCTTGGCGGTCTCGGCTACCTCGATCAGCACGGGCTCCCGACCGAACACGGCGCGAGGGTCCTGGAGGACGACTCGTTCGAGACCCAGGAGATGGTCGCAGGGTACGTCTTCCAGGATCCGTGGAGCGGCGATCTCTGGCCGCGCTTCGTCGAGTCGCTCGACTACTGCGAGCTCGAGTTCAACGAGAGCGGGTTCCCGTCCGTCCTGCTGGGAACCACCGGGAAGCCGCGACGCTACCGCACCTTCCCTGTGCTGCCCCGCGCCCGGCTCTCGCCCTCGACGCCAAGCGCTGCCGCCGTCGTGCAAGCGGTCGCGCAGCACAGGAAGGGGCTCCGCTTCAAGGATGCCGACGACCGTGATGACGAGACGCTCGGGAACTTCGTCGCCTCCGGCGTGCAGATCAGCCGCGTCAGCTTCGTCGAGGAGGAGCCGCAAGCTGTCTTCCTGCTGACCTACCTCTACGTGCCGGAGTCGGACGCGGGCGCGACGGACTGGTATGCGTGCGACCCGTTCGGGCTCGGCCAGAGCGTGCGGCTGCGTCGCCGAGTCGAGGCGGTCATGCACGACGTCCCCGGGCTCTTCGGTGTCGTCAACCAGCTGGTTGGAGAGACGCTCCACGCCGGCTACGAGAACCAGCAGCGATGGCTGGCGACCATCCAGCTGCAGGCCGGCCTCGAGATCGATCGACGGCTCACCGTAGGCTTCAGGACGCACCGCGCGTTTGATCAGATGCTTGAGCTGGAGGCCGCCCGGCAGGAGATGCGGTCGCTCGGTCGTGACTGTCCCGAGCGCAAGATCAACGAGGTGCTGCGTGCCGGCGTGAAGGTCCTGGAGGCGGTGTTCTCCTCAATCGCGGTCACGCATCCGCTCGGCGACATCTGGAAGCGCGTCTACGTCTCGCGAGTCGACCGGCGTACAGGAAGGCAGCACCTCGCTCAGCAGCAGGACCGAAGCGTCTATGCGGCCACCTATGAGGGGGCCTTCCGCTCCCTCGGCTTCGCGGCACCCATCCCGGAAGCGTTCTTGAACGTGAAGCCAGGGCAGGTGCGGTCGGTGTCCGAGTACCGTGACAGCTGGCGCCTGCGTCCGCTCGTCACCGCCACCGCCCTCCTCGCGCAGCGCGACCCGACGCACCCGCTCTCCCGGGCTGCGGCGAGGTCCCCAGACCTCATCGGCGCCATCGACGAGATCGCCGACGCGGGTGGAGGGGCCGGTCACGCCAACGCCGACTCGGTCGCGCCACAGCTGGCCGAACAGCACGCGGACAAGGTCTACGACGTCGTCTCGGTACTCCTCGATCTCGACGAGGCACGTTCGGATTCACCACGAGAGAGCACCGGAGGCTCGCATGAGTATGAGTAGGCGGAACAAAAGGAACAATAAACCGAACACGCCTCCGGCTGCGAAGCCGACGCCCGCCCCGACTCCCACGACAGGAAGCCCGGAGCAGGTGCTCGCGAACGTGGAGGAGGCCGCAGTGGCACACGCGACGGAGTCCGATCTCCAGGCGATGGAGGCCGCCCCCCCACCACCGCCAGACACGTCGAGTGAGGAGCTCGTCCAGCGTGCTGCGGAGTTAGTCGCGCTGCTCGAGGCGCAGCGACAACGCCTCGGGAGTGCCGAGTCCGACGTGGCCCGCCGCGCGGCCGCGGTCGACGAGCAAGAGAGTGCGCTCAAGCAGGAGCGGTCCGAGCTAGAGGCACTGCAGGGAGAGCTCGCGGCGCGAGACGGAGGGGTCTCGGAGCGGGAGAAGAAGCTCGAGGCGGATGAGGCAGCCCTGCTCCGGCGACATGAGGAGATCGTCCAGCGTGAGCTGGATGCCGACGTAGGCTTCAGCCGACGCAACCGGAAGGCCCTGGCGCAGCTCGAGGCCGAAGGTGAAGCGCTCCGTGCCCAGTTCTCTCGCCACCGAGAAAAGATGGACGAGGAGCGCGCGGCCTTCGAAAAGGAGCTGCAGGAGAAGGGCGACCGGCTCACCGCGGACGCAGAGGCTCAGCGCGCCGAGGACGCCGAAGCCGCCGCAACAACGCGGGCGGCTGCCGAGGCGGAGCTCAGCTCGCAACGGGGAGAGCTGGACAAGGCACGCGAGGCGCTCGCTGCGGAGGCCAAGCGGCTCCGAAAGCTGTCCCGCGACCTCGATCTTGACCGCGAGCTGCTCGACGAGTACCGGGAGGCCTTCGACGACAAGGTCGCCCAGCGGGCGGCGCGAGAGGTCGAGCTCAAAGATGGAGAGCTCCGCGCGTTCGCCGAGCGACTGGAGGCGGCGCGAGCAGAGCGAGACCGCTTCGCGCAGCTGCTCGCCGAGCGCGAGGAGGCCGACCGACGATTCGGCGGTGAGACGCCGGACGAGGTGCTCAAGCGGATGCGGGAGCTGGAGCTGGAGCGCGAGCAACTCCGCAAGGCGCTCGGGGGGCGGCCGAGTGCCGAGGCGGCGCAGCGCCTCGAGGAGCTGGAGCGGCAGAAGGAGCTGTGGGAGTCGGACCGGCTGAGGCTGCTGGGCGAGCTCGGCGAGGCTCGGCAGGAGGCGGCCCGGAAGCGGATCGCGGTGACCGAGCTCGAGTCGCTTCGAGACGAGAAGCGCGCGCTCGAGTCAGCGAACGCGCTGCTCCACGAGGCGAACCGGCAGCTCCGCGCCGAGGTTGACGCGCTCGTCAAGGGAGTCGAGGGGAAGAGCCCGTTCCCGTCGTGCAGCCAGATGGACACCGACAACGGGCTGCAGTCGACCCGCCCCACCACCGACGCGATCCGCAGCCTCACGGACTTCGCGGAGTACGTGCGGCACCGCATGGCGTGGGACCCGAAGACGAAGAAGGAGCTGTACTACTCGGCGGAGGACGTGCGGAGCTTCCTCGGCGGCTTGGCGATGAGCCGGCTGCACCTGCTCCAGGGCATCAGCGGCACCGGCAAGACGAGCCTCCCGCTGGCCTTCGCTCGCGCCATTGGTGCCGGAGCGGCTGTGATCGAGGTGCAGGCGGGCTGGCGTGACCGCCAGGACCTCATCGGCCACTTCAACACCTTCGAGCGTCGCTTCTACGAGTCGGAGTTCCTACAGGCCATTTACCGGGCCTCCACGCCGCATCATCAGGACACGCCCTTCATCGTTGTCCTCGACGAGATGAACCTCTCCCACCCCGAGCAGTACTTCGCGGACCTGCTCTCGGCGCTGGCGCAAGATCAGCACCGACAGCGCCTGGTGCTGATGACCGCCGCGGTCGACCCCGCTCCGCGCCTGCTGGCGGACGGCGGCACGAAGCTGCCGATTCCTCCCAATGTCTGGTTCATCGGGACGGCCAACCACGACGAGACCACCAAGGACTTCGCGGACAAGACCTACGACCGTGCCCACGTCATGGAGCTCCCTCGGAACCGCGAGACCTTCAAGCGAAAGGACTTCCAGCCGCAGAACCCCGTCAGCCTCGAGGCGCTCCAGACCGCCTTCGACGCAGCGGTGCAGACGCACGAGGGCGACGCCGCGAAGGCCTACGAGTTCCTCCAGGACGAGCTGGGAGAGACGCTGGGGCGCCGCTTCCGGGTCGGCTGGGGCAACCGGCTCGAGCGACAGCTGGGCTTCTACGTCCCGGTCGTGGTTGCGGCGGGGGGGACCGTGGGCGAGGCGACGGACCACATCCTCGCGACGAAGCTGCTCCGGAAGATCCGCGACCGACACGACAACCGCCCCGAGGACATCATCGCACTGCGCGAGCGCATCCAGACCGGCTGGAGCCTCCTCGATAAGAAGCATGAGCCGCAACGCTCGCTCGCCCTGCTGCAGCAGGAGCTGCACCGACTCGGTCACGATGACGTCTGAGGCTCGATCCATGTACCGTGATCGGCTCACAGGGCGCCGAGTCTCGACTCCTCCGCTCACCGGCACGCTGGTCGGTCGCTGGGTTCTAGACGCCAATACCGGCGAGGTGTTCATGAACTCCGCCGCTGCGGCGGCGGGCGAGTTCCTCGTCCCTGAGAGATCCGGGCACTGGCACGTTCTCACCGGCGAGGGCGAGCGACAGAGCGGGACGGTCGCCCGCGCGCACGCTCCCGAGGACCTGGAGGCCGAGAGCGTGCGCACGATCGGCGGCAGGCTCGACGAGCTGACCGAGGCCGGCGCCACATGGCTCGAGTGGATCGACGTCGTGCCGTTGGTGCCAGGGATCTCGGAGCAGGTGGATCTGCTGTCTCTCGAGCGCCTCATTCAAGACCAACGCAACTTCGGGGCACTCAAGACGATCTGCTGGAAACCTCGCGCCCATCTCCACGTCGAGATCGAGCGCGCGCCCGTCTCCAAGGCGCGCCGCGTGCCAGCCGCCGCTGCTTCCTACCTCGCGGCCCACACCGAGGACTGGGACCGCCCGCTGCTGCGCGGCATCCTGCCAAAGCGGATTCTCGCGGAGGTACGGCACGATCAGGTCGACATCTACGAGAACCGCGTAGCCGCGCGACTCCTCGACAACCTCGGCGCATGCCTGAACCGACGGATTCAACTGCTGCGGCGCCTGTTGAAGGTGTTCCAGGAGAAGGAGGACTACTCCTCGTCCATCGGTGGCACCTATCAGCGGGAGCGCCGGATGAGCCAGCTGTGGGGGGAGTCGATTGACGCGAACGAGGGCCGCAGGAAGGCAGAGGTCGCGCTCAAGGAACTCGAGGCGCTGAAGTATAGGCTGATGGGCCTGCTCGGTTCTCCGCTCTACGAGGAGGTGCCGCGGCGGGCCCACATCGCGACCACGCTGAAGACCACCAACGTCCTGGCCAACGACCAGCACTACCGGCGCGTGGCCGAGCTCTGGCGTGAGTGGGCGCGCACTGGAGCGGGGCGCACGCAGAGTCCAGCCGAGGTCCACGCCGAGGCTCAGCGCTTGTCCCGGGGTCTTGACGCCTTCGCAATGCTCCTGGCGGTGCGCGCGCTCGACACCCTGGGCTATGAGCCGTCCGATGGTGCGCTCGCTGAGTCGATCGCGCGGGGCACGGCGCTACGTGTCCAGGGGCACGGTCTCGAACTCACCCTGAGCTGGCACTCCGACGGCACGATCGGCGTGGGCGTCGGCGAGCGTGAGCTCGCGATCGTAGCGCTCACTGCGAACCTCTCGGCGGGCGGCGACGACCGAGTACGAGAGAGCCTGCGCCGGATTCGAACGGCGCTTGACGAGCGAGACAACCGCGACCTGCTGGTGCTCTTCCTCGCTTCGGACGAGGGGCAAGCGTCGACGGAGGTGGAGCTCCTCGCTTCTCTGCACACGGTGGGGAACGATCCGCGGCACGCGCTCGCGGGTGTCGGCTGCCTCCCTGTCTCGCCCTGGGAGCTCGGGAGCGCCGAGCGCGTCGCCAGGGCACTTCGGTGGTTCCTGTCGAGCGCCCGCTTCCTCGACTATCCCCTCAGGGTCGTCGTCCCCGAAGGGGCGCGCGACCTCATCGACCTGCGAGAACACGCGAGGTGGATCGCCAGCGTGGACGGCGGGGCCACCCTCGAGCTTCGAACCCCTCCCCATGACTACGAGTGGGGGGCGCTGGACGTCGAGTCGATCGCAAGGACCGCCGAGGCCAACCTGCAGGTTGCCATCGCGGATCATCAGCGGCTCACCGACGAACTACGCGACGCCGTGCGGCGGGGGAAGACTGGCTCGCTCGTCCGCCAGAAGCACGACGCGCACGAGGAGGTACTGCGATGCGAGCGGATCGCGAAGGCATCGAACGACCTCGTAGAGCAACTCCGCGGCGCCCATGCGAGGGCTATCGCGCTGCTCGAATGTCCGACCTGCGGACGGACCGCCGATCCTACCCGCGACTTCCAACCGCGGGACCGCGGCAGCTTCCGCTGCGAGTGCAGCGGCTGCGGCACGACCTGGGGGACGCGGCTCTGCGGCGACGGCCATCGCTATGCAACCATGCTGCCGAGCGGAGACTTCGTCAACGCGGCCCAGCAGGGCCCCGGCTGGGAGGATCGGGTCTACGGATGCGACATCCTCGCCCTGCCCGCGCGAAGGTCCGATGGGCAGTGGGGTTTCGTATGCCCTGAATGCGGCCGAGTCGGCTGACCGCTCACCGCCTCTGCGCCAGGCCCCACCTCGACCATCGCCCTCATGGGCCCCGCCGCCAATTCGCGGCCCGTGAAGCTGTCGTCCCTCAGGTCGACGCTCTCTTGCCGGGCGACCTGCGCGGCGAGCGAACACCCCGCCTGGAGTGCCAACGCGCTCGCTTGCTCGCGGTCGCTTCGGGACCCACGCGGCGCTCAGTACTGCTCGAACAGCTGCCCCCAAGGCGTCGTGCGCCACCCTTTGATACGGCGCTTGCCCTCGGTCGGATACCAGACGTAGTCGTGGTACACAAAACTCCCAGCCACGAAGCCATACACCAGTGGCGTATGGAACATGAGCTTCTGCAGGCGCCGCAGGGGGCCGAACCACAGCAGGTCGCCGACGCGGGAGGCCATGTTGTCTCCGACCTTGAAGCCGAAGTTCATGTCCTTGATGTCCTCGCCGACGATGTCGATCTCCTCGATGCGGCCCACACCGAGGCCACGCTCGTGCGCCATGCGGATGTAGCCGATGGACATCGGGTCGAAGCCCATGATCTTGGCTGCGACGGCGTCGAGCGCGACACAGTCGCCCGAGGCCAGGATGAGGTTCTTGACGACGGGGAACATGGTCCGCGGGCCGGCGCCGTTGCCGCAGGTCGTGCCGTCGGCGACGGCGAAGAGACCGGAGTGGATCTCCTTCTGGATCGTGAGCAGATCTACCAGCGTCTCGTGAATGACCGAGTGCGTGTAGTGCCGCTTCGTGTTGAGCAGCCCGCCGAACGCGTTCTTCATCGAGCACGTGGTCGTGGTGTAGATGTGCGTCTTCACCGTGGGCAGGTGGATGATGTTCTTGCCGAAGAAGTAGTCCGGGATGCGGATGCCCTCTGGGTAGATGTTCTTGAGCGTGAGCATCTCGCCGCGCGGCTCATAGACGACCCAGCTCATGTCCTCGGGCTTGAAATTGTACTTCACCGGGATGTTGTACTTATTGTAGACCCGGTCGAACTTGTTGTTCTTGTCGCCCTTGGTGGGATCGGTAACGACGGTCGTGTTCTCCACGGCCACGAGATCGCCGTAGCCCTCGGTCCCGCGCAGCTTGGTGATGACGCCGTCGAGCTGCCACGGCGTCGTGTTGGCGCCGGGAAACAGCAGGTGCCAGGAGATGTTGTCTTTGAGGATCGTGGTCTTGTTCGGCGCCAAGAAGCGCTGGAACTCCGCCAGATCGAGCAGGCGACCGTAGTCCGGGACGACGGTCTCCGGGGCGGTACGCAGGATGGCGACCTTGGGCTTGGTCATGGGGCCTCCGACAGTGTGACAGTGAGCGGTGACTACTTCTTGAAGAGGTTCTCGAGGTCGCGCATGGCTTGCTTCCGGTCGCCGTCTCCGCCTCCACCGACGGTCGACGACGGCCCGCTCGGGCGCGCCGCGATGCTGTTGAGCGGATTGGGCCGTGACCGCGGCGGACCGCTGGAGCTCCCCATGCCGCTGCGTGGCGGGGCGTTCTCCGAGCGCATCGACAGCGCGATCCGGCCGCGCTCGAGGTCGATGGAGACGACGCGCGCGGTGACCTGCTGACCGGGTTGGCACAGCTCCGCGGGATCGTTGACGAAGGTGTCCGACATCTCGGAGATGTGGATGAGGCCCTCTTGCCGCAGCCCCAGGTTGACGAACGCGCCGAACTTCGTGACGTTGGTCACCACGCCGTTGAGCTGGAGCCCGGGCCGCAGATCGCGAATGCCGCGAATCGCGGGGTTGAGGGCGCCGGACGGACGGCTCTTGGCCGCCGAGATGGCTGCCGCCGCCATGCCGGGCGTCTGTGCGATGGCGCGCTCGCGGATCATGCCGAGCACCTCGCGGACACGCGCCGGGTTGCACTCGGAGGGCACGAGGCCGAGCACCGCCGGATCGAGGCGGCACCACTCCTCACCGGGCTGCGTCGCGCGACGGGCCAAGACGATGGCCGAGGCCTCCTCGGGGCCGACGCGCCGGAGCACGGGATCGTCGCTGGAGCGCGCCTGCACGAGGCCTGCGGGGCTCACGCGCAGGATGCGGCAGCGATTGACCTCCAGGGCGTCCACGAGGGCCGTGAGCCACGCCTCGCTCGGCGAGGTCGTCGCGACCACGACCATGCGCGCCCGATTCTCCTTGACCCAGCGGCAGATGCGGTCGGTCCAGTCCCCTGTGGGACGCACCGGCGCGGTCTGGACGACGACGCCGCGCTTGTCGATGAGCGCGAGGCCCACCCGCTGCTTGTCGGTGCCGACGTAGACCGCCGCGGTGGGATGAAACGTGGTCGGCGGAGCGGTGATGAGCTCGAAGTAGCGTCCCGTCTCGCCCGTGATGACGGCCTCCTCGGACTCGAGGGCCAGCCGCGCCGACAGCGCCGAGTCCAGATGGCGCACCACGAAGTCGTCTGCCAGCGCTGCACCGGAGCGCGCCTGGGTCAGTGCGCCAAGGGCCGGACGCGCCGCGACGAGCCCGGCGAGGCCCGCCACCGAGTGCGTCCACCGCAGCTTGACCTTGCCGTCACGCTCCAGTCGCCGTGCGGCGAGCCAGCGCTCTGGAGCGATCGCAGCGACCGACCCGCTCAGGCCGTCCAGGTCCACGCCTTCGACCACGGCCTCGGCCGTGATGGTGGACTCCGCGCGGGCCAGACCGACGGCCTCCCGCCAGAGCGCGAGCAAGGGCTCCGCCAGCGTGGAGTCCAGGTCCACGGCGCGGGCCAGAGCGTCGAGCTCGTCGGGCCAAGTGCACGTCGCCGAGAGCGCACTCGGAAGCGCCGGACGGCCAGACGCCTCGCGGTCGGTCTCGAGTCCCTCGAGATGCTCGTGAATCAGGATCCAACGATGCCGCGCGTAGAAGAGCGCCAGGAGCTGCTCCTCGGTCGCTGCCTTTAGCGTAAGGCGGTGCGGTCCGAGGGTCTCGACCGCGTCGATGGGCTCGGGGCCCTCGAGCAGCTCAAAGACAGGTCGCGGCAAGGGCTGATCCACTTGCGTGGCCCGTAAGAAGTCCAACAACGTCACGACACGCCTCCTGCTACGATGGATTCTCGATGAATGACTCTGGCGAGTTCCTGTACTCGCGGCTGTTTCGACCCGCTCCGGCGCGCGCAACGGGTGCCCGAGGGGCCGGGTGATCGGCCGGGGAAGTATAGCGCGGTTGAAAACGAAGGAAAGGGGGTAAACGACGGGGTGAGTCCGAGGTCGCGCGCCGGCTTCAGCTCGCGCTTCCTACCGCGCGCGATTCCGTCTATGCTGCGCGATGTGAAGACCACCGCCCCCGGCTTTCTCGTCGCCATGCCCAACCTCCGCGACCCCAACTTCGCGGAGACCGTGGTCCTCATGCTCGAGCACAACAAAGACGGCGCAGTCGGCCTCGTCATCAATCGCCGTTTTCCGGGCAGCCCGGACGTGGTGTGCACGGGGCTCGGCATCCGCTGGTCGGAGCGCACGCTCGGCGACATTCGCCTTGGCGGGCCGGTACGAACGCAAGCCGGCTGCATCCTGCATCCCCCACGATGGCGCTTCCCAGACACGCAGATCGTGGCGCCGGGCATCGCCGTGAGCACGAGCCGTGACGCGCTGGACGCGCTGGTGGGAGACCCGGCGTGTCCTTTCCGGCTGCTACTCGGCTACGCGGGCTGGGCGTCCGGCCAGCTCGAGCGCGAGATGACGGAGGGCACGTGGCTCGTCGCGCCCGTCACGGACGAGGTCATCTTCCGCACGGCACCCGAGCAGATGTACGACAAGGCGCTTGGGCTCCTCGGCATCGCGCGCCGCGATCTGGTCGCAGTCCGCACCTCTGTGAACTAGCGCTACATCCCCTCAAACGCGGCAGCGGGAAACGCTGCACCGGGTCTGGCGAACAGGTAGCCCTGGAACAGGTCGCAGCCGAGCCGCGACAGCGCGTCGCGCTCGCTGGCGTACTCGACGCCTTCGCAGATGACGCTCGTCTGAGGTCCCGCGACGTCGAGCATGGAGCGCACGACCCGCTGGCGCCGCACGTCCTTGTCCACGCCGCGCACGATCTTCATGTCGAGCTTGATGACCTCGGGGTGCACGTCCAGCACGCGGTTCATGTTGGAGTGGCCGGAGCCGAAGTCATCGACCGCGATCTGGTACCCCAGGCCGCGCAGCTGTTTGATGCGATCTTCGAAGTCCTTCAGGTGCTCCACCTGGGCCGACTCGGTGATCTCGAGCACGACGCGCTCGGCCGAGCTCGCGAGCGGCGCCGATGGCGACAGCAGGTCCCCCGCCTCGATCTCGGTCGGGTCGACGTTGATGAGCACGCGCGTCCCCTTCGGCGCGTTGGCGATCTCCTGCGCCACGTGCGCCCGAATGGCGCTGCCGAGCTCGGTCATCCGCTTGAGGGTCTTGGCGGCGCGGATGAAGTCCATCGGCTGCGCCAAGGTGCTCTCGTTGGTCCGCAAGAGCGCCTCGTAGCCGTAGATGCGGCGCTCCCGCCACGAGACGATGGGCTGAAAGGCGACCCACATCGTGCGCATTGCCTGCTCGAAGCGATGGGCCAACAGCGGCCCATCGGCGACCCAGCCGCCCTCGGCGGCGTAGAGCTCGTAGATCTGGTGCTGGAGCCGCTTGGAGCGACCTTCGCGGATAGCCGAGCCGAGCTCCTCGATGAGCTTCGTCGCGCCGACGGGCTTTACAATGTACCTAAACACGCCAACCTCGATCGCCGCCACGGCGGTCTCGATGGCCGTGTCGCCCGTGATGAGGATGAGCGGCAGGTGCGGGTCGCGCTTTCGGACCGCGCGCAGCAGCTCGATCCCGTTCATGACGGGCATCGTCACGTCGCTCACGACCGCGTCCACCGTCTCGGTCTCCAGGATGGCCACGGCGACGAGTCCGTTGGGCGCCTCGAGCACGTCGTACCCCGCCGACGAGAGCGCCAGCCGATACGTGAGCCGAATCGCGGCTTCGTCGTCAACGATGAGGACGCGGTCCACGTGGCCCCCTACCGGCTCGACCGCTTGACGCGCGCATCGGCCTTGACCTCGGGCTTGACGAGCTTCTTGTCGTTCGGGATGAAGCGAATCTCCGTCCGCACCTCGAGCGACAGGGCCGTGAGCACCTTGACGACCTCGTCGGTCAGGTTCATCCGCTCGAGGTAGCGCAAGAACTCGCGCCCGACCGCGGCGACGACCTCCTCGCGCACGGCCTGAACGGCGTGACCTACGGCGCCGACCTTCTCACCGACCGTCTCCGTCACGCCCTGCGCGTTCCAGATGTCGCTGGCGAGGTTGCGGATGTTCTCCTCGCTCTTCACGAAGCGCCGGACGCCGCGCGTGATGGCGTCCTTGAGGACGTCCGAGATGCCGCTTCCGACCGACCGCGGCGCGCCGTCGTCGTCACCGTCGTTGAGCGGCGTCGGGTCCTCGGGGTCGGAGCCTGTGGTTCCTGTCATTGAGACAGCTTGCCACGCCCACGTCCGCGGCGCCAACTTCGTGCGGCCCGGCCGAATCTGCTAAGTTCGGCGCCGATGAACCGCGGAGGGCAACAACGGTTACGCTTCGTTCGGGCGTACTGGGTCACCATCGTCGTCATCGCGTCCTATGTCTGGCTGCGCGTCTTGGGCTCGTTTCGCGGCGAGGCGTGGATGCAGAAGGCCATCGGGCCCATCCACGTGCGCAACGCGCGACGGATTCAGCGCACGATCGTGCGACTACAGGGCCTCTTCATCAAAGTCGGCCAGCTCATCTCGATCCTCACGAACTTCCTCCCCCCGGAGTTCCGCCGCGAGCTCGAGGGCCTGCAGGATAGCGTTCCGCCACGCCCGTTCGCCGACATCGAGGCGCGCTTCCTCGACGAGTTCAAGCAGCGCCCGCGTGAGGTCTTCGCCGAGTTCGACGAGGTCGCCGTGGCGGCCGCGAGCATCAGCCAGGTGCACGTCGCGCGCCTGCGCACCGGAGAGCGCGTCGCGGTCAAGGTCCAGTATCCCGACATCGACGCGATGGTGCGGTCCGATCTGGAGACCTTTCGCGGCATCCTCTGGCTCTGCGGCCTCGTGGCTCCGACGCACGGCTTCGACACCGTCTATCGGGAGGTGGCGCAGATGCTCGTCGCCGAGCTCGACTTCGAGGCCGAGGCCAAGAACATCGAGCTCATCGGCAAGAACCTCGCTCGCGCAGGCGTGCGCGGAGTCGCACTGCCGCAGGTGTTTCAGGCGCACAGCACGCGCCGGGTGCTCACGACCGGCTTCGTCGACGGCAAGAAGGCCACGGATCTGGCCGCGCTCGAGGCCTTGGGCGTCGACCGCCGCGACGTGGCCCGCCGGCTCGTGGAGGTCTACTGCCAGCAGATCTTCATCGACGGGTACTACCACGCCGATCCGCACCCCGGGAACGTGCTGGTGGACGCGAGCGGGACCATCACGCTGCTCGACTTCGGCGCCGTCGCCACGATCCGGCCGGAGTTCCGCAAGGGCATGGCCGACTTCCTCCAGGCTGTGCTCAACCAGAGCACCGAGCGCATCGCGCAGGCGCTGCGGGACATGGGCTTCGTCCAGCGCGGACCGCAGCACGAGGAGGTGCTCGAGCGCGTCGTCGCCTACTTCCACGAGCGCTTTCAGGAGAGCATCACGCTCGAGTCCTTCAACCTCAAAGACATCAAGGTCGACCCCGAGCGCGGTCTCGAGCACCTGTTCGCGCTGCGGCAGATGGACATCGGTATCGGCGATCTCGGCGACTCGTTTCAGATCCCGCGCGACTGGATCCTGCTCGAGCGCACCGTGCTCATGTTGACCGGGCTTTGCACCCACCTCGACCCCGACATTCGCCCGATGGACCTCATCCGCCCGTACCTCAAGCAGTTCGTGCTCGGCGAGGGCGTCGATTGGCAGGACTTCGTCGTCTCCACGGGGAAGGAGCTCGGCATGCAGCTCCTCGGGCTCCCGACCGAGCTGCGCAAGATGCTCGCCCGCGCCTCGTCGGGGCGGCTCGAGGTGCGCGTCCGGGGGCACAAGGACCTGGGCCGTACACTGTACGTTCTTGGCCACCAGGTCATCTACACGCTCGTCGTCATCACGTCCGTCTCTCTCGGCACGGTGCTGCACCTGCGCGGCGAGCCCGAGCTCCGCGATCTGGCGCTGCGCTTCGCGTGGGGCGGAGGCGCGCTGCTGCTCTTCTCGATGTGGCGCCACGGTCACAGGCCACGCTCCTAGCGGTGATCTCCGCGGGGTGGGGTGGCGCCGCGGGCCGGGGCGCCTATCGTTCCGCGCCTTGGAGGGCCCGCCGATGAATACGCGCAAGAATTCCACCCCAGGAGCCGGCCGGCTGCTCCAGCTGGCCCGACCCGAGGTGGGCATCCTCTCTGCGGCGACCGTCGCGCTCCTCCTCGCCGGAGGGCTGCAGCTCCTGGCACCGCAGGGCATTCGTCGGCTCATGGACGCCGTGGCCGATCCGGTCTCTGGTCGGGCGGCGCTCGACCAGACGGTCTTGTGGCTGGTCGCGATCTTTGCCATCACGGCCGTCTTTGTCTACCTCCGCGCGTTCCTGTTCACGGTGGCGGGCGAGCGCGTGGTCGCGCGCCTGCGCAAGGACCTGTTCGGCGCCATCATTCGGCAGGAGGTCGGCTTCTTCGACGCGGAGCGCACGGGCGAGCTGACAAACCGGTTGTCGGCGGACACGGGCGTGCTCCAGAACTCAGTCACCGTCAACGTGTCGATGGCCTTTCGGGCGCTCGTCCAGGGCATCGGCAGCCTGGTCGTGCTGTTCATCACCTCGGCGCGGCTCACGGGCATCATGCTCTCGATTGTCCCCGTCGTGGCGATCTCGGCCGTCGTGTTCGCGCGCACGATCCGGAAGCTGGCCAAGCGCACTCAAGACGCGCTTGCCCAGGCGACCGCGGTCGCCGAGGAGACCATCGGCAGCGTACGGACCGTCAAGAGCTTCGCGCGAGAGGTCGAAGAGCGAGCGCGCTACGGTGGCGCCATCGATGAGGCCTATGGCCTCGGCCGACGCGTCGCGACGGCCTACGGCGCCTTTCAGGGGTTCACGAGCTTCTTCGGCTATGTCGCGGTGGCCATCGTGCTCTGGTACGGCGGGCGTCTCGTGCTCGATGGCGAGATGACCGTCGGCGATCTCACCGCCTACGTGCTCTACACGTTGTCGCTCGGGGTCGCGCTGGGCACGCTGTCGGGCCTCTACGGCGACTACAACCGCGCGATTGGCGCCTCGCACCGCGTCTTCGAGCTGCTCGATCGCCTGCCGGGCGTGTTGACCACGACCGGCCGCACGCCCGCGGGGGGCGCAGGGCGCATGGCGCTCGAGGGCGTCACGTTCGCCTACCCCACGCGGCCGGACGCACCCGTCCTGAGCGGCGTCGACGTCGCGCTCGAGCCCGGCAAGGTGCTCGCGCTCGTCGGGCCGTCCGGGAGCGGCAAGAGCACCGTCGCGCAGCTCCTCATGCGCTTCTACGACCCGTCGGAGGGGCGGGTCACCCTCGATGGCGTCGACGTCCGCGAGTTGGACACGCACTGGCTGCGCGAGCAGATCGGCACCGTGGCGCAGGAGCCGGTGCTCTTTGCCACGTCCATCGCCGAAAACATCCGGTACGGTCGCCCGACGGCGTCTCAGGCCGAGGTCGAGGCGGCGGCGCGCGCCGCGAACGCCCATGGCTTCATCGCGCAGTTCCCCGACGGCTACGCGACGCTCGTCGGCGAGCGCGGCGTGCGGCTCTCGGGTGGGCAGAAGCAGCGCATCGCCAT
>SXGT01121829.1_pt1 | contig 68581 bp, 45 predicted proteins | sample 3176221 | NCBI WGS metagenome assembly SXGT01 (sample SAMN11356862, study PRJNA531348) | freshwater metagenome | isolation source: freshwater sample F1-120 | place: China: Fuxian Lake, Yuxi | collected 2017-12-25
CGAACTCTACAATCGGGAATGGCGCCTCGAGAAACTCGGCTACAAGAGCCCGCTCGAAGCCCGCCGCGATTTCCAACCCTCCACTCTTTTAGCCGCCTGATTAAACTTTATCTTGTGTCCAGACAACCGGTGGCGACACAGAACAAGGACGTCCGGAAACTGCAATGGGAGTCAGGCTTGCTCGCGGGCAAGCCGTACCCAGCAGGTCGCTACACGTTCACGACGGCACAAGGCGACTATAAGGCTGATTCGCCGCTGCAGGAATCGGGGCTCCTGGGGCCCGTGCAGCTCATTTCTCCCCGATGAAACCAACCACCCCTACTTTCCTTGCCCGCCTCTCCGGATGTCTGCTGGCCGTCGTCACCGCGCTGCCCGGGCAGTCGTTGCCGCCGGCTCCCGCCCCGGTGCCGAGGGAGGCGGAGCCCACCGTGGAGCTGTCGCCCTTCCTGGTCGAGGAGTCGCCGGATGCGGGCTATGCCGCGCGCGACAGCCTGGCGGGCATGCGGCTAAAGACACCGCTGGCCGACATCGCCTCACAGGTATCTGTCTTCACTCCGGAACTCATGGCCGACCTGGCGCTGACCGGCCCGGACCAGGTGTTCATGTATTCCACCAACGTGGACACTACGCGCGAGGGCTACACCCCGGAGGGCGGCGACAACGGCGCCACGGTTGGCGCGACCTTCCTGAACACCGGCAACCGTTCCCGTGGCATCGCGACGCTCGGGATGATGCGGGACTTCTTTCCCACGTCGTTTTCCACCGACACCTACAACTCCACCCGCATCACAATCGCCAGCGGCCCCAACGCCATGCTCTTCGGCCTCGGCAGTCCGGCGGGGATGACGGACACATCGACCAAGCGCGCGGAGTTCCGCAGCACCTACTCCTTCGGCGGCACCTACACGCGTTTTGAAGGATATCGTCTGGAGACGGACCTGAACCGGGTGCTCGTGCCGCGGAAGCTTGCCCTCCGGGTGGCCGCGCTGCGGGGCAACGACCGCACCTTCCGGCCCGGCACAAGCGACTTCAATGAACGCCTGTTCGGCACCGCCACGTACAGGCCGTTTGGCACCACGACCGTCCGAGTCTCGATCGAGGGCATCGACCGGACGGCTTCGCTCGCCTCGATGGTGCTGACGCGGGACTATTTAACGCCGTGGTGGGACTCGGGCAGGCGGGGATTCGACAGCCGGGGCCTCACGCCCACGACTCCGGCGGCGCAGGTTAACAACGCTCTGGCCAGCCAGGGGCTGCAGGGCGTGCTGATTCCGTTCACCGGCCGCCTGACCTACGTTTACGGCGGAACGGGCGCTTTTCAGGACGGCTTCTTCAACCTCGTCAACACGGCCCGCACCAATGGTGCCAGTCTTCAAGCGGGAGTTCCGACCCAAGACAGCACGCCGGCGTGGAGCCTGCGTCGTCCGGACATCGTCGATCCCAATTTCAACGCCTTTGGCACCGCGACGGCCGTCGAGCACAAAGGCACCATCCGCAACGCATTCCTCGAGCAGCAGCTCAGGCCGGACCTGATCCTGGAGCTCGCCTTCTCCCTCGAGAATTTCCGGGAGCGGCGCGGCAGCTTCTTTCGGCCCGACGTGATGAACATCGAGGCCGATGCCAACCTCTATCTGCCCGACGGCACGGCCAATCCCGACTTCCGCCGCCTCCTCGTGCAGACCGACACCTACGGAGGCATCACCTACAACCGGAACGGCAACGCCCGGGCCATGATGGTGTATTCGCCGGACTTCAGCAAGGCCTCTGGCTGGCGGCGTCACCTCGGGCGCTACAACTTCGGGGCGATGTGCGAACGGTGGGACAGCCAAAGCAGGAGCCAGAACCTCCGCCTGAGCACGCTCGACCACGCCTCCACGTACACGACGGCGGCCCGCAACAACGCGATCGATCCCAATCGCATCTTGTCCACCCGCTACTACCTGTCGCCGGGAGACACCTACCGGCCCGTAGCGCCACGCTTCGGGGATGCGTTGAATTTTGCGGAACCCGTCGCGCTGAAACTGCCCAACGGGGAGCAGATGACCTATCGCCTGTGGACCCAGGACGGCGGCTTTGGGCCCCCCACGGGATCGAGGCAGCGGACGGTTTCGCAGCTGGCGACCGGTCAGGGATATTTCCTCCAGGAGCGGGTGCTGGTGTACGGCGGCTACCGGAACGATGCGGTCAAGCGCGCGCAGTCGCTCACCCCGGAGAGCAGCGCGCGAAAGCCGTGGCCCCAAGTCAACGGCACGGTCGCCGCCACCGGCCTGTATCCCAGGGTGGAGGACACGCGCTATGTGGACTGGGATTTCCGCGAGACTGGCGAGTCGTTCAACTGGGGGGCGATTGTCCGGCCGCTTTCCTGGTTCCAGGTGCACTTCTCGGATTCGGAGAATTTCGGCGTGCAGACCAACGCCAACATCTGGATGAGCCCGTATGGCAAGGCGATTCCCGGATCGAGAGGGCAGGGCCGCGACTATGGGTTCAGCATTCGATTGCCGGACAACAAGCTGATGCTGCGAGTCAACCGGTGGAGCAACAACCAGACCAACGGGGCCGTGACCAACGCGGTGCTCGGGCTGCGCGACGCGCCCCTCCGCATCGAGAATCGCTTGCTCGAGATCGCGCCCGGCGCGCCCAAGCAGGGCATCGATCTCGAGCGTTACTCCAGCACCTCCTATTTCGTCACGTCCATGCTCGAGGCGCGAGGCCTGGATGTGGAACTTGTCGCCAACCCGACGGATTCCTGGCGGGCGATGCTCAACCTCGGCAAACAGGAAGCCCGTACCCAGATCGATGATACCTGGTGGCGGTGGGTGGAAGCGAGACTGCCCGTATGGCAAAGGGCGGGATCGGGTTGGGAAACCCAGTCGATCGGCGTGGGCGATCCGACACCGATCCGGCAAATCTACCAGCAGTGGCTCGCCGCTTATCGCGATCCGTTGATAGCGGTGGACGGCCGCGTCACGGACAACCAGCGCAAGTGGCGCGCCAATGCCGTCGTGTCGCACGACTTCAAGACCGGGCCGTTGAAGGATTGGACGCTTGGGGGTGGGGGGCGCTATCGCAGCGCGCCCTCCATTGGCTACCCGCTGAAAACGCTGCCTTCCGGCCAGAGCGTGGCGGACCTCAACCGTCCCTACCAAGGCGATGACGAACTCTATTTCGATGTCTTTGCCCGCCATGTCATCCGCCGCGTCCCGCTCCTGGGCCAGCGCGCCCGGGCGCGAATCCAGCTCAACATCCGCAATCTGTTCGATGCGGGGGGCATCACGCTGCTGGAAACGAAGAGCGACGGCACGCCGAAGATCTACCGCTACCAACTCCCCCGCGAGATGATCCTCTCCTGCACGGTTACCCTATGATCGGCGGCCTGGCTTCATCGCTGCAACCCTGGCGGCTCGTGCCCGCCTGAATCTCTCATTGCCATGAAATGTTTCCCTTGCCTTCTCTCTGCGCTGGTGGCCGGCCCGATGCTGGCGGCATCGGTGGCGGCTGCCGCGACGAACCCGCCCAACATCATCTTCATCCTGGCCGACGATCTGGGGTGGCGGGACACCGGATGCTACGGCAGCACGTTTTATGAGACGCCGCACATCGACAAATTAGCGGCCCGCGGGGTGCGGTTCACGCAGGCCTACGCGGCGAATCCGCTCTGTTCGCCCACCCGGGCCAGCATCCTCACTGGGCAGCACCCGGCTCGCATCGGCATCACCTTCCCGGACTGTCATGAGCCTTTGGCGCAGCTTGAGAAGAAACTGGACGCCGGCACGTCCCAGATGCGGGTGCTGAGTGCCGACAGCGTCAACCGGCTGAAGCCGGAGTATTTTACGCTGGCGGAAGCGCTGAAGGATGCGGGCTATGCGACGGCGCACTTCGGCAAGTGGCATCTGGGATACAACGGTCCCTACGAGCCGAAGGACCAGGGATTCCAGACCGAGTTTCCCCACGCTCCCGCCGCACCGGGTCCGGCGGGTGGCTACATCCATCCATGGAAATTCATCCCGGCGCCGGGCATAAACGGGAATCCAGGCGAGCACCTCGAGGACCGCATGGCGCGGGAGGCCGTCGCATACATCCGAGCGAATCGCGATCGGCCATTCTTCCTGAACTACTGGGCCTACTCCGTGCACGCCCCGTTCAATGCCCGCCGGGACTACATCGAGCACTTCCGGTCCAAAGTGAATCCGGGCGACCCACAGCACAATCCGCTCTATGCCGCCATGGTCAGGAGCCTCGACGATGCCGTGGGCCAACTGCTGCGGGCGGTGGACGAGGCGGGCATTGCTGACCGGACCATCATTGTCTTCACCTCAGACAATGGCGGCTACGTGAACAGCCCGAAGACCACCGACCCCGAAGGCTACGAGAACGCGCCGGTCACCAGCAACGCACCCCTGCGCCGGGGCAAGGGTTCGCTCTACGAGGGCGGCACGCGGGTGCCCTGCATTGTCGTGTGGCCGGCCAAGACGGCCGCCGCGGCGACCAGCGACGCCCTGTTCCACAGCGTGGACTACTATCCGACGCTGCTGGCGATGTGCGGACTGAAACCGCGGCCGGGCCTGCGGCTGGACGGAGTCGACCAGTCCGGAGTGCTGCTCGGCCGGCACGCGCTGCGGGACAGGTTGTTTTGCCATATGCCGCATGGCGCGGCGACCGGGGTGAAGGACGGCAGCCGCATCGGCTTCCAGCCCGGCACATACGTGCGCCAGGGCGACTGGAAGCTCATCCGTTTCTTCGGCGACAACGACGACGGCAGCGATTCGCTCGAACTCTACCACCTCCGGGACGACCCGGGTGAGACCACAAACCGGGCGGCGGTGGAGCCCGACCGGGTGCAGGCGATGAATGGACTCATCTCCGACTTTCTCAAAGAGACCGACGCGGTCGTGCCGCGCCGCAATCCCGATTTCAGAGGGCCTGGCACCCCGGCCGGGAAGGCGAGTGCGAAGACCACCTCCGCGGCGCCGTTGCAGGGGTGGGTGCCGCGTGAATGCAGCGCCACGGTGAAAGCGCATGGCCTGTTCCTGTCGGAATTGAAACCGACATCGTTTCTCGGTTTTGCGGTGGGCAGCCTGGATCGGCCGGCCAGGCTGCGTTTCCGCGTGCGCGGCGCGGCGGGCGAGGGCCGTCTGGTGTGGATGCCCGGAGTTAATGCCGCCGCTTCCGAGATCCGGGAGGCCCCGTTCACGGTCGTCGGCGATGACTGGCAGGTGGTCGCCGTCGACCTCCGCGCGTCCTCGGGCAGAACGGGATTGATGCGACTCTTCCTCCCGACCCGTCCCGATGGCATCGAGGTGGAGTGGATTGAACTGATCACCGGCGGGCCAGTGCGGCGCTGGGACTTTGGGGCACCGGCGCGGAAAGGCGAAGCGTCATCCCAGCCGAGGGGACGCGATGCGGAAGCGCCGCCGGCCGCGACGGGCGGTGCTCCGGGATGGCAGCGGGAACAGACGCCTCTGCTGTCTGGCTTCGTTAATATGTACAATCCCTGCGTGGTGGAAACCGGCGGTGAATGGCGTTACCGCATGTGGTTTTTCGGATGGTCGGCCCGGCACGCCAATGAGAGCATGGGATGGGGCTGCGATGCCATCTTTCACGCCCGCTCGCGCGACCTGAAATCATGGCAGGTCTGGTGCGGCGACGGGCAGTGGGATGCCACGATGGAGCCCGCGCGTTGGCGGCCCGTCCTGCACGCGAGCGAGCGCTGGTATGACACCTGGCACAACGGGGATCCATCGGTGATACATGAGAACGGCAGGTTCTACATGGCCTACAGCGCCACCTCGAAGACCTTCCTCCGGACACCCGGCTACCCTGCCAACATGGTGCAATGCATCATGGGCGCGACCTCCACTGACGGCATCCAGTGGGAGAAGACTCACCAACCGCTGCTCATTCGCGCGGCGGACACGGCGTCACCCCGTCCGGAGCCGGACCGCATCGGCGACTTTCACCGTCCCTGCCTGCGGCGCCACGCGGGCAAATGGAAGCTGTGGTTCGACTACTGGGTCCCCGGCAAGGGCATCTGCCTCGGGCTGGCGGAAAACGAGGCCGACTTTGCCGGGCTGAACGGATTCGTTCCGCGCCACGATCTGGCAGAGCCACTGCTGGAAAACTGGCCCAATCCGGACATGGTCTTGGTCGGCGGTCGCTGGCATTCCTTTGCGGACCCGTCCGGCTATCCGCTTCCGCAAGACACCCCGCCCGATGCGGCACGGTGGATGCGCCGTCAGCTCCGGGAAGCGGTTTCCGACGACGGCCTCCACTGGCAGCACTTACCGTTCATCGCCCCCGATGCCGACGCCCCCGCCTGCCATGTCCCCCAAGCGCTGGTCACCCGGCAGGATGGCCGCGCTTGGCTGTATCTTTTCTACGCCACCCAAGGGGGCAATCGCGGGGATGCCGGGCGCTATCGCTACGAGTACGATCGCATCCGCGCCATGCGCAGGGAGATTTACCCACCATGAGGATCCCCTCTGCGCTTCCAGCCGGCATGAGATGCGGCACCGCACCGATTGTCGCTCCAATATGGTAGCGTCGCGACGGCGCGTGGCTCACGTGGGTGGTTGCGCCTGCGCCAGCCAGATTCCTTCACGTAGCGGCGGCCGTTTTTGCGACGAACCTGCCCGAGGCGAACAAGTATGTCCGCGCCGGATTCCGCCAGGGGTGGAGTTTGTAGGGCCGAGTCCGATTGGCAGTGTCAGTTTTTGGTGTCCCGGCGGTTCGGATTTGCTTCGGAATTCGGACTAACGGATCGTGTAATGGAATCGCCGTAGAATGTAGCGGCGGATATCGTGATGCCAGGTACGCCAGATGGTCGGGTTTTGCATGATCAGTTCGACGGCCGCTTCCGCTTCGTCGAGGAACACCCGACCGTAGTCGTGCCGTTTCTGTCCAAGGTATCTCGCCGCTTCGATTAAATCAGTCTCGAACGCGGGGTGATACCACCGCTTCATGAAATCGCTGCGCGGGCGTTGCCAAAAACGTCCGTGTGCAGCTTGGGCTGCACCACGCCGCGAGCGAGTTCGTCGCGGCGGGTGAGGGCCACCGAATCGGCAGTTTCCTCGTCGAGTTCAGCCAGACGGGCGCGGACTTCATCGCGCTCCACTGCCGTGAGCTTCACCAGCTCGTTGAGGATTTCGGTCTTGCTCATGCATTAACCCCTACTCACCGCCGGACGATTTCCAAGGCTAGAAGTGAATGGCCGCCAGGCGTCCGCGACGCGGACCACGGGTTTCGGGGCGCGTCAGTCTTGCCCGTTCGATAGGCGTCGAGCAACGAGTCGACGGGGTCGGCCGGAATGAACACTCGCCCTTCGCATGGCTTTCCGGGGCTTTCACTTTGGGTCGGACGAGGTGGCAACGGTCCTGCGGGAAGGAGGGCCCGTTGTTCGCCCTTCATTCGCTTTGGGTCCGATACTCCGAAGCTTGCTTCGGCTTGGTTGTAGCCGGCCTCGCTGAGGCCGGGCCGGGGTCAGCCTACTTCGCCAAGCCTTCCACCTTCGCCAAGCCTTCGGCGGACAGGTCGAAGGCCAGGCCGACCCCGGCTACAGGTCCGGCTTTCCGAAATGCCTCGGGGCTTGCCCCGGGGTTGTTTACTCTGCCGGCATCAGCACCGGCTCACAGGTGAGCAATGGTGGGTGCAGTCGTTTTCACTGCTCGCAAACCCAGACGTGATGGTCCAACCCGGCGGCGAGAAAGGCCACCAGGGGCCCCGTGTCGAGCAGCACCGCGCCCTTCATCGGCCGAAGCCCTCCATGTACTTTGGGTTGGTCGCCAGATCGCGCGGGAGACCGTTCAGCGATCCGGCCAGGTCACTGGCGAGATCGTAGCAGGTGGCCTTGCCGCCGACAGGCCGGGCGTCCAGCAACGGATCAATTGTACCCGGCGATTGAATACGGATTCTTGCCACAGGTGTTTTCTACCGTGCAGGCAAAAGTTTTGATGCCGGGATTAGGAGTCGTGGGAGCAGGTGCGATTAAATCGGCAAAAAGGCCGTTTTGCTTTTTTCAGGCCTCGGCTCCACCAACTGAGCGACCGAGCCACTGCAGGAAGGGCGAGCAAAGGCGCGGGCGGCGGGATGCGCCAACGGGAAATTAATCCGTCGCGAAGATCGCCGCACGCCCCGCCTTTGGTCAGCGAAGCGTCCGTTTGAGGAACTTGAGGCCCTTCACGGCGATGTCGTTTCGCCTCGGCTCAATCTTGCGCCAGATGGCGGCGGCGCGGGCGATGACCTTCACGTCGGTCGTGAACGACTCGATCACGACGTCGCCCTTGTAGCCGATCGACTTCAGCGCCCGGGCGATGGCCGGCCAGGCGATGTGGTCACCACCCGGAGTGCCGCGATCGCTGCCGCACGCGTGAAAATGGCCGAGGTGTTTGCCCGCCTTGCGAATCGACGCGGCCTGATCCTTTTCCTCGATGTTCATATGGAATGTGTCGAGGTGCAACTTCACCGCCGGCGACCCGATGGCGCGCACGAGTTTCAGTCCCTGGTCGCAGGTGTTGAGAAAGTCGGTTTCGAAACGATTGAGCGGTTCGATGCAGATGTTCACGCCCTTGGCCTCGGCGTAAGCGGCGAGCACCTTCAGATTCTTCACGACGAGGGCCCACTCGATCTTCTGCTGGGCGGGCTCGACGGCGTCGGCTTTGCCCACGACGGAATAGACCGGACCGATCAGCGAAGGGACGCCCATGACGGCGGCCTGATCGATGAGAGCTTGGCAGTAGACCATCGCCGTCTGTTGGTCGGCATCGCTGCCGCGGAAATCGCGGCCGGGCCCCATGCACGCGCAGACGCTGCCGATGGCGAGGCCGGCCTTGTCGGCGTCGGCCTTCACCTTGGCGGGATCAATGTGGGAGGGATCTTCGATCGGAAGCTCCACGGTGTCGAAGCCCCAACGCTTGAAGGTCTTGAACAGCCGAGTGTGCTTCGTCGTGAACGGTGAGGTGAAGAGGAACGAATTGATGCCAAGTCTCATGGAGGAGCGATTTCTGGGTTGAGGTTGAAGGAGACACGCCGGTGGAGGACCGGGCGCCGACGCTCACGATGGGCCCGGCCGCGACGGGCGCAAGATCGCGTATTCCGGATCGGTCGCGAATTCCAGGACTCCCCGCGCGCCCTCCGGTCGCTCTTCGCCACCCCAAGCCGCTCGTCACGTATTACGTGACAAAGACTCGGAGTGAAAAACCTTTTGTCACTTAATACGTGACAAGAGAATTGGGGCGGATTCCGGGTGAGCGGGTGGGGCGGGAGAGGGCGGTCGGGTCGAGGGGAGCGATCGGTTGACGTTTGGGCGGGACGCACTCAGTTACTGATCCGCCTGTGTTCCCCGCCGGCTCACCCCAACCCGCGTTCCATGCCAAGATCCACACCATGAAAATCGTCCACGCTTCCACCGTACCGCCAGCACCGTTCCTGCGCGGCCCCCGAATCCTGATTGTTTTTCTCGCCGCCCTGCTGGGGGAGGGCGCGTTTGGCCAGTCCACCGGTGCCATCACGGGCGTCGTGACGGACATGGCCTCCCGCGGCTATCTCGTGGGCGCCGAAGTGCGGGTGCTGGGCACGGACCTGGCCACGGCCACCGCGCGGGACGGCACCTTCACCCTCGCCAATGTACCCGCCGGCAGCCAGACGCTCGAAGTGGGTTACGTCGGCCGGAAAACAAAAACTGTCCCGGTCGCCGTCCGCGCCGGGGCGGCGACGATGGCCCGGGTTGATCTCGCCGACAGTGACGTGATCATGCTCGAGGCGGTCACGGTGGAGTCGGTGCGCGAAGGTCAATCGCGGGCGATCAACCAGCAGCGCACGAGCAACACGGTGATGAACGTCATCTCCTCCGATGCGATCGGCAACCTGCCTGACAACACCGTGGGCGAGGCGCTGGCACGGCTCGCGGGCGTGAGCGTGGTGTTCGACGGCCGCTCGGCGTTTGCGTCGATTCGCGGCGCGGAGGCCAAGCTCAACTCGGTGACGCTCGACGGTTCGCACCTCAGCTCGCCGGCGAACGACGGCATTTTCAGCACCAGTGGCACCGAGACGCGGGCCGTCGATCTTAACACGATTCCGTCGGACATGATCGGCAGCATCGAGGTCATCAAGGCGTTGCCGGCGGACCGCGACGCGGATTCGTTTGGCGGACTCGTGAATCTCGTCACGCGCAGCGCGTTCGATCTTCCGGGTCGGAGCATCAACGGCCGGGCGGAGTATCGCTATAACAGTCTGCGCAAGGACGACGGCTACGCCTTCAACCTTAACTACAGCGATGTGGTGAATGCCGCCCGTACGTTCGGCATCACCGCGACGGTCTCGGCCTCGAACGAGAAGTTCGGACAAAACGACTATGAAATCGCGTATTTCGACAAGGCCCTCGCTCCGGTGAACACGATTCCAGGCATCACGAATCAGGGCATCTCCGAGTACGACCAGCGCTTCCGGCGCATCGGCAAGAAGAATCTCGGGGGCAACCTCAACTTCGATTATCGCCCGGGCGACACCTCCCAGTTTTTTCTCAAGTTGTTCCACAACGGCAGCGAGACCGACGCGACCCGCTGGCGCTTGCGGCAGCGCGGGTTTGCGACGCTGACGGCAACCTCCACGGATCTGCGCGCCACCGGGGCTGAGGCCCGGATCACGCGGCGCCTCGACCAAGCGCTCAGCGAGCGCGACAACGACCGCGCGGCGGTCGGCGGCAAGACGAAACTCCCGGCCGGCACCTTTAACTACGAGTTGAACTACGGCACGGCCAGCCTCGACGCGCGGGCGCGCCGCTACCAGTTCGAAACCGGATCGGCGGCGTTGCGCCGGACGATTGACTGGGTCGTCGATCGCAGTGATCCGATGTATCCGCGCGTGACGATGACGCAGCGCGCGACGGGGGAAAACGCCCTCTTTCGCTCGCAGGACATGAACCTCAACCAAGTGCGGTTTCATTACGTGAAAGGGAACGATGAGGACCTCGTGGCCAAGCTTGACTACGAGTTCGACCAGAAGATCGGCAACACGCCGGTGCAGTGGAGGACGGGCGTCAAGTTTCGAAGCAAGGACCGCAAACTCGACGGAGCGATTGACGACTATGCGCCGACTGGAACCGCGCCGACGCAGAACTCCTTCGGGGTGGATTTCGAGCCGCGCAATGTCTTCGCGGGCCGCGTCGCGACGCTGGGACCGTATCCGTCGCTCAACGGCGTCTTCAGCGCCGTGGCGCAGAATCCGAACGCGTTCGCGTTTGTGCCGGGCGATGAAATCACGTTGCTTGCGATCTCCCGCTACAACGCGACCGAGAACATCTCCGCCGCCTTTGGCATGGGCACGGCGCAGTTCGGAAAATTGCAGGTGGTCGGCGGTCTGCGCTACGAGAAAACCAAGGTCGACTACACCTATCGGCCGGCGCCGGCGACAACGGCGAACGGAGGTTCGTCCTACGGGAACGCTTTTCCGTCGGTGCTCCTGAACTATCGCTTCAACCGCAATCTCGTGCTCCGCGGGGCGTGGACCAACACGATGTCGCGTCCGGATTACGGGGACTTGATTCCGTACGAGTCGTCGCTTGATCCCGAGGGGCTCCTCAATCTCGACAGCGGGGCGCTGGTGCGGGTTTACCGGGGCAACCCGAAATTGAAGGCGCAGAAATCGATGAATTTTGATACGTCGCTCGAGTGGTATTTCCAGCCGACCGGCATGCTGTCGGTCGCGGTGTTCCAAAAAGACATCAAGGACTTCATCTACAAGGGGGTTTCCCGCGAGGCGCGTCCGCCAATCGTGGTGGCGCTCTACCAGAACCTGAACGGCGGGAAGCAGGACATCACCGGCACCGAGCTGACGTGGGTGCAATCGCTCTCGATGCTGCCGGGTTTGCTTAACGGCTTTGGTTTCAGCGTCAACGCGACCTTCGTGCGCGGCGACTCGGAGTTCCCGACCCTCAATGTCACGACCGGTGCGACCGGCACGCGGACGGAGAACTTCGTGCCGTCGCAGCCGAAGCGGGTCTACAATGCGCAGGTTTATTGGGAGAAGTACGGTTTCACCGCGCGGGTCGCGCTGAACTACATCGACGAATTCGTGCGCGAGGTTGGCGGGCTCGCGGGCGCGGTGACCAACAACGACGCGACGCGTTGGGATGCGCAAGTGTCGTATCGCGTGACGAAAAACTTCACGGTCTTCGTGGACGGCAAGAATCTCTCCCAGGAAAAGAAACGCTGGTATGACAACACTCCGAGCCGCCCCGAGGAACTCGAGTATTCCGGCTGGAACGGTTCCGCCGGCGTGCGGTTTCGGTTTTAGTATTACGATGAAAGAAGGCCCACTTTCGGAGGGCGCCGCTTGCTGTTACCCCTGATACGGATCTCATCATGAACCCGGGTAGCGGGAGGCCTCCCGCGGCTGCGACGAAGCCCATGTCGCGTTGGAGCATATTCCGCTGGCGCCCGCTGATCGCCTTCCTCGCGGCCGTGCTGGGAAGTACTCGCGTGCTGCCCGCGGCCGAATCCGCCCAGGCGCTCATCACCGCCGCCGGCGACGCGGCTGAGGAAAGCGAGCGGCTGGCGCACCTGCGCCGGCTCACGGAGCGCGGGGCCGCCCTGCTCGATGCGCCGACGCGGGCCGAGTTGGCGGCGCTGCTGCCGGTCGTGGCGGCGTGGGTCGAGGGGCGGGCGGACGCGGCGGGTGAAATCGCGCGCGCGGAAGGGGAGGCGCACCGCTACCTGCATCGCTTCTTCAACAACGCCACGCGTCCCTTTGAGCCGGCTTTTCCCGTGCCGCCGCGCACCGAGTCGGCGCTGTATCCGCTCTGGGCGTTTTATCGGGCGCGGTTTCTCACCTGGTTCATGTTTGAGCACTCGGAAGTGCTGGCCGTGCCGGAGAAGAAGCGGGCGTTCACCGCCGAGGCCGAGCGTTGCTTTGATCGCGCGCGAGCGGCGTTCCCGAAAAACCCGGTTTTGCGCAGCTATGGCGGTGAAAACGTGCCGGCGCCGGATTTGTCGGCGTGGGACGAGCGCGCGCCGCCGTGGGCCAATCACCAGCGCCGTGCGTTGGAACAATTGCACGCCATCATCCGCTGGTGGATCGCGGAGCGTCAGCTCGGGAACGGGGAGTTCGGTGGCAACTGGGGCGACGATGTGGAGATGTGGCGCTGGTGGGCGGCCGTCCTGATTGGCTTCGACGATCCGATCGTGACCGGGGCGCAGGAACGGCTGGCCCGCGGCAACCTGGCGCGACGCGGGATGGCTGGCGGCTATACGAGCCAGCTCACCGATGTCGAGCACACCGCCGAGGAGACCGCCGACACGCTGACGCCGATGCTGCATGCCGCGGGCGATGATCCGTCGTGGACTCCGCGGGTCCGCCGGCTGATTGAACTCGCCGACCGAGTGTGGTGGGGGGCAAACGCGCGGGGCGAACTGCAATTCAAACACATCGATTTCAACCACGAGCAACTCGGCCCGGATGCCGGGCGCGCCTACGACACGGGCTATCACGTGCGGGTCATGCAGCCGGCGCTCCTGCTCTGGCAACGCACGGGAGACGCCGCGCTTGGCGCGTCCCTCACGCGCTGGCTGCGCACGTGGGCGGTGGCTGCCCTCGGCACCGACCGGGGCAAGCCGAAGGGAATCGTGCCCGCGGCACTGGAGTGGCCGTCGGGTCGAGTTGGCAGCGTCGGGCGCGGCTGGATCGGCCCGCACCTCCGGGAGGACCCAATGCAGGTTTTGTATTCCTGGCCCGGCCAGCCGGTGTCCGCGATGACCGCGGCATTGTTGCAGGCGCACGTGCGGACGAACGAGGCCGTGTTTCTCGAGCCGCTGCTGCGCATGGCCGGTTTGCGACGCGCCCATCTCGCCGCTGGGAACCAAGACGGGCCGCTGGGCAGCGAGGCGTGGGCCGCCCACCGTCTGCCGGAGATCATCCACGACGCGCTGGGCAAGTGGCGGCAATGGTCGGGCGACACAAAGTTTGACGATCTCCTGGGAAAAGACGCCGGCGGTTATCTGCGCTACTTGATTACCCGCGACACTGTGGCGCTCACGCAGGAAATCGGCGCCACCGCGCGGTCATTGAGTGTGAACTGGCCGTTGTTCACTTCGGAAGTGCGCTACACGGATCGCGTGCTGTCGTTTCCGCAGGCGTGGCCGCGGGCCAAGGCGAGCGGATTGGGGCGGGTCGATGCCCGTCTCCTCTACTCCACGGTCACCGGCGATCCGGGTTCGGTGGAAAATTTTCCGCTGAACGGCGCGAGATGGCATACGATGCCGCGCGAAATCGCGGTGCTGGTGGCGGAGAATCGACGCGAGCGTTTTGCCGCCGAGCTGTTCCATTTCGGCGCGCAGGAGCGGATGCTGGCGGTGACGCTGCACACGCTCGAACCGGGGCGATATGGGTGGACGCTCACGTCGGACGACGGACGGGAACTGGCCGGCGGGGACCTGACGATGGCGGTGGACGCGCGTCGCATGGAGCTGACGCTGCCGGCGCGCGAGCTCTGCCGGTTGGCCGTGGTGCGGCGGTAAAATGCAGCAGTACGACGTCATTTTCCTCGGCACCGGCCACAACGCGCTCGTCGCGCAGGCGTACCTGGCGCGTTCCGGCCTGCGAACGCTGGCACTTGATCGGGCGGCGGAGCCCGGCGGCGGCCTGTGCACGATGGAAAATCCGCGGTGGCCGGGTTTCACCCACCATCCGCATTCGTTCTTCCACCGCGCGATTTCCCGGATGCCGTGGTTTCGCGACCTCGAGCTGGAGCGCCACGGCGTGCGTTATCTCCAGCCGGAACTGAACGTCGCGATGCTCCGGCGAGACGGTCGCGCCCTCGAGTGGTGGACGGAGCTCGAGCGGACCGTGGCGTCCTTTGCGGAGTTCTCGCGCCGAGACGCCGAGGCGCTGCGGCGCTGGACGGAAGAGTTCCGGCCCATCGTCGAACACATCCTGGTGCCCGAGGCGCAATCGCCGCCGTTGGAACCCAACCGTCGCCGCGAACTGCTGGCCCGGAGCAAACTTGGCCGCCGTTTGCTGGAAGTATCGGCGTGGTCGCCGTTGGAGTTTGTCACGCGCGAGTTCGAGCACGATGCGGTGCGGGCCGGACTGCTTTTTTTCAACGGCCTGCGCGAAGTCGATCTGCGGCAGCCGGGATTCGGGCACGCCATCCCGGCGTTGCTCGCGTCGCCGGCGAAGGCGCAGATGTGCGTGGGCGGGGCGGGCAACCTCGCGCGCGGCTTGGTGCGCGACATCACGGAACACGGCGGGGCGATGCGGTGTGGCGTGGAGCTGCGCCGCCTGGTGATGCGGCGGGGCCGGGTGGCGGGCGTGGAGTTGACGACGGGCGAGGTGCTGGCGGCCAGCGTGCTGGTTTCCGGCTTGAATCCGCAACAAACCTTTCTGGAGTTGCTGCCGCCCGACGTACTGCCGGCGGAAATACGGGCGCGCGCGGAGGAGTTTTCCTACAATCTGCTCGCGCCGCTGTTCGCGTTGAACGTCGCCCTCGACGAGCCGCCGCGCTGGCGCGCAGCGGAGCGCCAGCCGGAGCTGGCGCGGGCCTTCATGTTCATCGTGGGGTTGGAGCGCTTCGGCCAGTTTCACGAAATCGTCGCGGCGCACGAGCGCGGGGAAATTCCGCCCCCGGTGGCGTGGGGAGCCTGTCCGACGCTCTTTGACCCGACGCAGGCGCCGCCGGGGCGGCACACGGCGTTTCTGTGGGAGAAATTGCCGTATGCCCTGCGCGGCGCGGCGGCCAGGTGGGACGCGGAGCGCGAGGCGCACGGCGGGCGGCTGCTGGCGCATTGGACGGAGTTCGCGCCGAATCTCCGGGGCGCGGTGCTCGACACCTTCGTGCGTTCGCCGCTGGATACCGAGCGCACGCTGCCCAATATGCGCGGCGGGGATCTGCTGGTTGGATCGTTTGCCAACGGGCAGGTGGGCTGGAACCGGCCGTTTGCGGGGGCGGGCACGTATCGAACGCCAGTGCCCGGGCTATACCTCTGCGGCGGGTCGACGCATCCGGGAGGGAACGTCACCGGCCTCTGCGGCTACAACGCCGCGCGGGTGGTTGCGGTGGACGCCGGGAAGAGGATCTGGTGGAGCCCGCCCGACATCGAGGGGTTGCTGGCGCGGTTGTAGCGCGACGGACTACTTCATCGCCGCAAAGTGGCGCTTGACGGCGGCGCGCATGGCGGCGCTGGCGGCCGGGGTGTTGGTGTGTCCGGCGGCGATGTCGTGGAAGATCTCTTTCCGGGAGCGCAGTGCGTTGTAGGCGGCGAAGACGCTCGAGGGCGGGCAGGTGGTGTCGATGAAGCCGACGGTGAAAAATCCCGGCGCCTTCGTCTGGGCCGCGAAGTTCACGGCGTCGTAGTACCGGATCGCGTTTACCACCTGCGGCGATGGCGATTTCTCCGCGGTGGCGATGAACTTTGGCCAGCCCGAAACCCGGCCGGCGAGAAATCCCGTGTGATCGCACATGGCGGGAACGCCGGCCGCGAGGAAGGAGACGCGCGGGTCGAGACCCGCGGCGGCGATGGCCTGGGCGCCGCCCTGGCTGGAGCCGAAAACCACGAGAGTGCGGCCGTCCCATTCAGGTTGTCCGGCCAAAAAATCGATCGCGCGGACCAGACGGAGAAACATGCCGAGGAAGTAAACCGTGTCGCGCGAATCGCGGCCGGCGCTGCGGTAGTTCTTGAGGTCGCCGTTGGCCAGGGCGTCGTAATAGGACTGATCTTTTCCGTTCGGCAGACCGTGGGCATTGAGATCAAGCGCCAGGGCGCCGTCACGCGCCCAGCCGGCCGCGCCGCTCAGGCTGGCACTCCGCACGCCGGCACCGTGCACCGTGAGGATGGCCGGCAGACTGCGCACCTTGGCCGCGGCCGGCCGGGCGAAGTAGCCGGAGACCGGTGCACCCACGCAGTCGGCCTGCAAATCAAAGGCCTCCACTTTCGGAACCGGCGACTTTACGGGAGTGAGCCGGGCGTGGACCGGCACGGTGGCGAGCTGTTTTTTCTTGCCGTCCCAGAATGCGCGAAAATCAGCCGGCGGCGGCTGGCTGGGCTTGATTTCGAGCGGGGAAACCGCGGCGCCGGCGAGCGCGGTGACTTTCTTGCCGTCCACCAGATAGGTGGCCCGGCACTGCAAGAATCCGGGTTCATCGAGGCTGCCCGTGACGACAACCTTGCCCTGGTCGACCTGGGATCGACCGCTGCGCAGGGGAGGCAGACCATCCTTGGTCAGAGCCCAGTCGATTTCGCCGGAGGTCACCGGCTGGCCGTTCTGCTCGAGGCGGATGGTGAACGCAATCGTCTCGCCGCGTTGGTAAACGGCGCTGGGTCGGTCAACCGACGCCGTGAGGGGATCGGGCGGCTGCGGAACTTTGGTTTTCTTTTCGGCGGCCCACGCGGGGCCGGATACTGGAAGTGCGAGGGCGCCGATGAGGGCCGCGAGGAGGAGGACGGACAGTTTCATGGCAGTACCTCAGAATGGCGGAACGTGGTCGCGGCACGCGAGAAAACTGTGGGGAAGAGGTCGAACGGGCCGACTCCGTCGGCTGATGGTGGCGCGGTGCGATGGAGTGCGGGTGCCCTCACGCGCCGTTCGAAGGATGGCGGGGTTCCACCTTCGCCAAGCCTTCGGCGGATACGGGGGTACCCCGCCTCGATCAATTCGGTGACAAAGGGAAAAACCGAAAAGGCGAACCCGCGCGTGTGTCTCAGGCCAGAATTCCGCGCACCACGCTGGCGGGTTCGACGCCGGTGAGGCGTTGATCGAGGCCCTGCGACTTGAACGAAAACTTCAGGTGATCGATGCCCAGACAGTGCAGCAGGGTGGCGTTGAGATCGTGCAGGCTCACCGGATCGCGCACGATGTTGTAGGAGAAATCATCGGTCTCGCCGTAAACCACGCCGCCTTTCACCCCGCCGCCGGCCAGCCAGACGCTGAAACAGCGCGGATGATGATCCCGGCCGTAGTTGGTCTTGGTGAGTGTACCCTGGCTGTAGACGGTGCGGCCGAACTCCCCCGCCCAGACCACCAGCGTGTCGTCGAGCATGCCGCGCCGCTTGAGATCGCTGATTAGTGCGTAACAGCCCTGATCGGTGTCGAGGCACTGGATCTTGAGGTGTTCCGGCAGCGTGCCGTGCTGATCCCAACCGCGATGCAAAATCTGCACGACGCGCACATTGCGCTCGGCCAGCCGGCGCGCGAGGAGGCAGCTCGCGGCGAAGGAGCCGGGTTCCTTCACCCGTGGACCGTAGAGCTCGAGCGTCTCCGGCGACTCGTCGCGGAAATCCGTGAGCTCCGGCACGCTCGTCTGCATCCGGAAGGCCATTTCGTATTGCGCGATGCGCGTCATCGTCTCCGGATCGCCATGACGGGCGTGCGCCAGGTGATTGAACTGGGCGAGCGAGTCGAGCATCGCCCGTCGCGTGCCGGCGTCGACCCCGTTGGGGTTTTCCAGAAACAACACCGGATCGCCCTGGGCGCGCAACGTCACGCCGGTGTGCGACGTCGGGAGAAAACCGCTGCTCCACATCCGCGTGAAGAGCGCCTGCGCCGCGACTTTCGATGAGAATTTGGGCGTGAGCACGACGAAGGCCGGCAGATCGTTGTTTTCGCTACCCAGGCCGTAGGAGAGCCACGAGCCGAGGCTGGCCTTGCCCGGAATCTCGCTGCCCGACATCAGAAACGTGCAGGCCGGATCATGGTTGATCGCGTTGGTGTGCACGCTGCGCACGATGGCGAGATCGTCGATGACCTTGGCGGTATGCGGCAGGAGGTCGCTCACCCAGGCGCCGCTCTGGCCGTGTTGCGCGAAATTGAAAATGGACGGTGCGACGGGGAAGCGGGTCTGCCCGCTCGTCATCGTGGTGATGCGTTGTCCCTGGCGAATCGATTCGGGCAGCTCGACATCGAACTTGTCCGACAGCGCCGGTTTGTAGTCGAACGTGTCGAGCTGCGAGGGCCCGCCGTTCATGTGCAGATAGATGATGCGCTTGGCTTTGGGCGCGAAATGCGGGAAACCGCCGAGCGGCGGATGGACGCGGGCGTCGAGGGGATTCGGCGGCCGGGCCGCACCGTGCAGGCGCGGTGCGAGCCAGTTGAGCGCGACACCACCCATGGCGAGCCCGGCGCCGGAGAAGAACTGGCGGCGGGTAAGCTGGTTCAGAAAATCGTGGCAGGGGTTCAATTGCGGGTGATGGTTTCGTCGAGGTTGAGGAGGAGGTTGGCGACCATCGTCCACGCGGCGAACTCGCCGACCGGCAGCTTGGCGGAGGGTTTGGATTCACCGTTGGCAATGACCTGGCTCGCGGCTTCCGTGTTTTTTCCGAAGTGTGCGCGGTGCGTCGCGAGGGCGGCGGCGAGGAGCTGGCGCTCCTCGGCGGTGGGTGCCCGGGCCGTGGCGCAGCGGAAAGCCTCCCCCAGCCGCTGGTCGTCGCTGGCGGTGGGCTGGAGCAGTCGCTCGGCGAAGGCGCGCGCGGATTCGAATTGTTGCACGTCGTTCAGGAGCGCCAGCGCCTGGATCGGCGTGTTGGACCGGCTGCGGCCGACGCAGTAGTTTTCGCGCGACGGGGCGTCAAAGGTCACCATGGCCGGCGCCGGAGCAGTGCGTTTCCAGAAAGTGTACAGGCTTCGCCGATACAAAGCGGCGCCGTGTTCCTGCACATAGTCCTTGGTGTTGCTGCCGCCGAAGGCGACCGGCTCCCAGATGTTCACGGGCTGGTAGGGCATCACCGGCGGGCCGCCGAGCGTCGAGCCGAGGAGGCCGCCCAGCGCGAGGGCCTGGTCGCGGAGCACCTCGGCGTCGAGGCGCAGCCGGGGGCCGCGGGCAAGCAGGGCGTTCGGGGGATCGAGTTCGAGCAGCGCGGGGGTCACCCGGGAGTCCTGCCGGTAGGTGTGCGAGGTGACCAGGAGGCGCACGAGTTGTTTCACATCCCAGCCCGTGCGCTGAAACTCATCCGCGAGCCAGTCGAGCAGCTCGGGGTGGGTGGGCGGCGTGCCCTGCGCGCCAAAATCCGCCGGGGTGCGCACGAGCCCGGCGCCGAAAAGTTGCTGCCAGAAACGGTTGACGGTGACGCGGGGGGTGAGCGGATTTTTCGCGTCGACCAGCCAGCGGGCGAGATCAAGCCGCGTCGGGCGGGCGCCGGCGGGGACGAGCGGAGGCAGAAACGCCGGGGTGGCGGGCGTGACCCGTTCGCCGGGTTTGTCGTATTGGCCGCGGATCATGACATGCGCGGGCAGCGGCTCGGCGCGCTCGCGCGAGATGGGTGTCACGGGAAAATTCTGCTCGTAGTGCACCTGTTCGGAAATGAGGCGGCGGGCGGCATTGACCTCCGGTTCGAGGAGGGCGCGCCACGGGGCGTAGAGGTAGTCGCGATGGTATCGCGCCGTCAGTTGCTTTTCCTCCTCGTTCTGCTGCGTGGAGGAAAGACCCACGAGGAAATTGATGTCGTGGCGCAAAGGGACGGCGGCGAAGGCGCGGGCGCCGGTCCGCAGCGTGCGCACCCACGCATCCCGGGACAGCAAGGGATCGTCGACTCCACTCGGGCTCGTGCAGACAACGCCCGCGCGATCCCACCACGCGGCGCCGCCACGCTGCGTGATGCGCAGGCCGGTGTACGCCTTGCCTTCGATGATGCCAGATTCGCAGGCGGTGAGGTCCAGGCGGGCGTAGCTCCCGGGGGCGGGCAACGGCCTGACCAGGATGGCGGCGCGGGCGGCATCGGGTCCGAAGGCCGAGGCGTCGCCCCAGATCATGCGCCGAGTTTTTTCTTCGCTGATGAACTCGAGGCTGATGGCGCGCGGTGGATTGGAGGAGTCCGCGTGAAAGTGAACGAAGGCCTTTGCTTCCGTGCGGACGAGCAGCACCACGTCGCCGGCGGTGAAGGCGAGGGCCCGCTCGACATCGCCTTCGAGGTGCAGGGCGCGCTGACCGCCGGCCACCGGCACGTCGGGGCCGCCGCGCCATTCACCGGCGGGCGGCGGTGCGAGCACGTTGTCCGGTGTCGGCAGATCGGAGTCCTCGGCCCAGATCACCTCGTACGTGATCGGCTGTTTGGTGAGCGTCAGGGGCTCGAGTCCGCCGGTCACCAGTTGTTGGGCGCGGGCGGTGACCGCCGCCTCGAGGGGTGCGACCGCAGTCGTGATTTCGTCGATGCGTCGCTGTTTCTCCGGGTTTGGCCCGAGGATCGCAATCGGACCGGCGATGCGGATGTTGCCGTCCCAACAGCGATCGGCGAGACCCTTGAAGAACGCGCCGAGCGAGGAGTATTCTTTCTGGGTGAGGGGATCGAATTTATGGTCGTGGCAGGAGGCGCAATTGGCGGACAGACCGAGCCAGACGGCCGCGGTGGTATCGACGCGGTCGGCGGTGTTGCGCATCTCGGCTTCGGCCTCGATGGCACCGCCCTCAGACGTGGAGAGGTGATTGCGATTGTAACCGGTTGCGACGAGTTGGTCGAGTCGGGGATTCGGCACGAGATCGCCGGCGAGTTGGTCGATCGTGAATTGGTTGAAGGGCAGATTGCGATTGAACGCCTGCACGACCCAGTCGCGGTAGGGCCAGATGGTGCGCACGTTGTCGAGGTGCAGACCGTGGGTGTCGGCGTAGCGGACGGCGTCGAGCCAGTGGCGGCCGAATTGCTCGCCATAGCGCGGCGAGGCGAGGAGGCGATCGACGACGCGGGAATAAGCTCCGGGGGAAGAGTCGGCGAGGAACGCGTCGACCTCGGCGGGAGTCGGGGGGAGTCCGATGAGATCGAGGGTGAGGCGGCGAATGAGGGTTTCGGGGGATGCTGCGGGGGAGAGGGCGAGTTGGTGGTTGGCGAGTTTGGCCGAGACGAAACGGTCGATCGGGTGGGTGCTTGCGGTGGCTGGGGCCTGGGGTGGGGCTGGGCGAGTGACGGGCTCGAAGGCCCAGTGATTCTGGAAGACGGCACCCTGCTCGATCCAGCGTTTGATGAGCTCGCGCTGCGCCGGTTTGAGCGGGGCCTTGTGGGACTCGGGCGGTGGCATCATCTCGTCCTCATGGGGGCTGATGATGCGTTGCCAGAGCTCGGAGCTGGCAAGGTCGCCGGGCACGATGGCGCGGACGCCCTTGCGTTCGGCGGTGGCGCTGGCGGCGGAATCGAGGCGGAGTTCGGCTTTGCGGTGGGCGGCGTCGGTGCCGTGGCAGGCGAAGCAGTTTTGCGCGAGGATGGGGCGGATGTGCTCGTTGAAGGTGATCGGGGTGACCGCGCCGAAAGTGGTGGGGGCGGGCGCGAGCGAGAGCAGGACGACAAGACGGCGATACAACATGGGTGGGTTGACCCTCGTGGGTGCCTTGGAAGTGCAGGAAAGGAGGCCCGGGGTCAATAGGTGGTTGCGCGGGTTCCGGGGAACATGGCGCATCTGCGGGTTGACAGCTGATCGTGACGCTTCGGGGGCGCCGCTTTGTCGGCGCCGATGCGTCATCACGCAAATGCGGCTGGGACAAAGCGCAGCCCTCCGAAATCGGAAGATACGGATATCGGTCTGCACTACCGTGAAGTCGGAGATGCACCCCGAGGGACACGCGCCTTTGACCTGCCCCTTTGGAATCTACTTCGGAATCTCCCGTCTAAGGCGCGCCCGCCACCAGCGGCAATCGCTCCAGATGTTTTTTCATTTCGGCAACGACCTTGGCGTGCGCCGGATCCTTGACGAGATTTTGGTGTTCGCCGGGATCCTTGATGCTGTCGATCAACATCGCGCCCTCCCGTCCTCCGTCCCAGTCGGCGTAGTGCCAGCGCTCGGTGCGGACGGAACGGCCGAGGATCTTTTGCTGATACGAAACCGAGATCGCCGGCCGGTCCCACACCGCGGTGGGATTGCGCAGGAGCGCCGTGATGCTGACGCCCTGCTGTCCGGGAATCGCGGGCAGTCCGCAGAGGTCGACCAGCGTGGGGTACATGCTCATGCATTCGACGATGCGCGGGCTCGTCTGGCCGTTGGCGGAGACGCCCGGGGCGGAGATCAGATACGGCACCCGCAAGCCGACTTCCCAGAGCGAGCCGTGCTTCGACCATTTGCCCTTCTCCCCGAGGTGGTAGCCATGGTCTCCCCAAAAGACGACGATGGTGTTTTCGCGCAACCCGAGTTCGTCGAGGGCGGCCACGACGCGACCCACCTGGGCGTCGACAAACGAAACGCTGGCCCAGTAGGCGCGCTTCACTTCGCGGGCCTCCTTTTCCGAAGCGTCGCGACCGATGAAAAGATCGCCATTGCGCGCCGGCACGCTGCGCTCGGGAAAACCGAGCGGCGGCGTCGGTTTCGCGGCGAAGTCAGCGGGCATCGGGACCGCGTCCAGCGGGTAGAGATCAAAGAATTTTCGCGGCGCCGTGGGAGGGCTGTGGGGCTTGCTGAAACCGCATGCGACGAAAAACGGTTGGTCGTTGCCGCGTGATTTTGCGAGGTACTCGATCGCGCGCGTGGCGGATTTGTAATCGAGGTGAGTTTCGCCTTCGCCCTCGAGGACGACGATGCGGTCGGAATTACCGGGCACCTGGGTCGAGCCCTGGCGATCGGCGTTGCCGTTGGGGCGGGGTTCGCCACCCTCGTGCCAGGCGTCGGTGTCGTCATATCCGCCATGGAAAATCTTGCCGGTGCGCAGGGTCGTGTAGCCGTGTTTCTTGAAGTACATCGGGAGCGTATCCCAGTCGGGGTGACGCGAGCCGAGAAACTCGGTGTTACCGAGCACGCCGGTGGCGGTCGGGTAGCGGCCGGTGAGCAAGGAGGAGCGCGACGGGTTGCAGAGCGGAAACTGGACGTAGGCGCGATCGAAACGCACGCTGCGACGCGCCAGCGCATCGATGTTCGGTGTCTTGATCCCGGCGACACCGTAGCAGCCGAGTTCGGTGCGCAGGTCGTCGGAGAAAATCAGCAGCACGTTTGGCCGCTTCGCGGGTGCGCCGGAGGCAACCAAGTGGATTGAAGCGACCAGGAAAAGCAGGGCGGCGCACCGGACGGCACGCGGGCGGAGTCGGGAGGAGTTGGATGGGTTCATGGTGGAAGCGGCGAAGGTTGCGACTGAGGGCAGGATTCTCCGATTGCGAACGGTGGTCCAGGCTATCGCCCGAGGACCCTCTCGACCCACGCGAGTTTGTCCTGGTACTGCAGAGCATCCGGAAGCCGTTTTTCCATGACCGGGTGGGGCAGGGCGAAGAACGCGCCCTCGGCCCGCACGGCGCAGCCTCCGCCCATTTCCAAATAGCAATAACCGCAGCCGTCAAAGATCGCTTCAGGCGCGCGCCCCAGAATTTTCGCCGCAATGCGCCGGGCGACAACGGCACCCTGCTCCGCCGCGAGCACGCCCGCCTTGGGCAGCACGAGCGGCACGTCCGGCCGATAGCGGCCGGGCAGGGGGAGCGCCATCACATCGCCCACCGCGAAGACGTCGCCGGTGCCGGCGGCGGATTTCACTTCCAGAGTGAGCGGGTCGACCTGAATCCAGCCCGCGGGCCCGGTGAGTTGGGCGGCCCTCACGACCGCCGGAGCCTCGTGCGGCGGCACGGCGATCAGGAGGTCGTAGGCGGCGGAAGTTCCATCCTCAAAGTGGACCTGCCGCCCGGCGCCGTCGACCCGCACCGTCTTGTGCGAGGGGTGGTAGGTGATCCCGCGCTGCGCCAGTTCGCCCCGGATGAACTGGCCCATCTCCGGGCCGGCCGTCGCCATCGGCGCGCCTTCAACGGTGTGGAGCGAAAGCCGCACGCGTTCGCGGAGCCCGCGGCGCTGGAAGAAATCGTGCAGCAGAATGGCGGCTTCGTAGGGAGCGGGCGGACATTTAAAAGGAGCCCGCGGGATCAGGAGCACGATCTCCCCCGCGGAGAATCGCTCCAGCACCGCGTGCAAAGCCGTCGCACCCTCCGGGGTGTAAAATGTGTGCGCCGCCCCGGCCAGACCGGGGATGGCGTTCAGGTTGAGATCTGCGCCGAGGGCGAGCACGAGCTGATCCCAGGGCAGCGTTTCCTCCCCGACCGACACGGTGTGTCCCGGGAGGTCGATCCGGCGCACGTCGCCACGGATCAAACGCACGCCCGGTGCGAGCAGCTCCGGGCGGGGCCGGGAGATCCGGGCGAACGACCGTTCCCCGAGCATCATCCAGGTCTTGCCGGCGCCGACGAAGAAGTCCGGGGTCCGGTCGACGACGACGATGGCGTGTTCCGGCGGGACGAGGCTGCGCAGCGTATTGGCGGTCGCGATACCGCCGAAACCGCCGCCGAGGATGAGGGTGGTGGGCATGATCAGGGGAGGAGGCAATCCCTCGACCGGGGAGGAAACCGGGTCGAGGCACGCTTATTCTTCGTCGGCTTTTTGGTGGGTTTTGTAGAAGGCGGCGCGGACGGGCGCGGGCATCGGGGAATCGGCGCCGCGCACGCTGCGCCAGACGATTTCGTTGAGTGCGATGTCGTCGGCTTTGTCGGGCTCCGAGAAATCCATCTTTTGCGACTCGCGGCCGCCCCAGGCGAGGGCGGAATTGACGGCGTGCAGATCGACGTTGGCCGGGCGGGCGGTATAGGTCGCCGGGTCGGGTTGATCGGCAAACGCATTCCACATCGGCATTGCGGCGGCGTCGAATTGCGACATCGGCTGCAGGCCGAGAATGAGCTCGATCGTGCGCAGCATGCTGGTGGTGGAATAGAGCGTCGAGTCAACGGCGCGGCGTTTGCTCCAAGCGCTCAACACGAAGCCCGGCATCCGATGGGCGTCGACGTGATCGGGGCCGTTTTGCGCGTCGTCCTCGAGCACGAAGATGGCGGTGTCGGCCCAAAACTTGGACTTGCTCACCGCCTCGACGATGCGGCCAAGGGCGAGATCGTTGTCGGCGACCTGCGCGGTGGGCGTGGGTTTGCCGGCCTTGGTCCCTTGGGTGTGGTCGTTGCCGAGGCGCAGCACTTGCAGGCGCGGCATGCCGCCCTCCCGTTCGAATCGCCGCAGCTCGCTGATGAAACGGTCGGCGCGTTTCACGTCGGGGTAGTCGAGGTCCCACCCGCGGTAGAGCGGATCGATGTGGCCGACGAGGATGGGGAGCGACGGGGCGGATTGTTCGGGGCCCTGCTTTGGGGTGGAGCAGAACTCGCCGTAGCTGCGGTAGCTCACGCCGGCCTCGGCGGCGCGGTTCCAGAGGTAGCCGTTGACCGGGTAGGCGATGGGAAAACGGCCCTCGGCCGGGTAGTCGTATTTCTTTTTAGTGTTGTGTCCGTAGCTCAGCGGCCAGTGGCGCTCGACGAAATCGGTCGCGTACGCGCCCATCGTCCACTCGTGGCCATCGGCGCTCACTTCGCCGTCGGCGTAGAGATTGTCGAGCAGCACAAACTCGCGGGCGAGAGCGTGCGCGTTGGGCGTAATGTGCTCCGGGAACAGGCAGAGGCGCGGGTCGCCGTTGCCCTCGGGCAGATCACCCAGCACCTGGTCGTAGGTGCGATTCTCGCGGATGATGTAGATCGCGTGTTTGATCGGCGATGGGTCACCGAGCCTGGCGGGAATCGGGCTGCCAGTCGGGCGGGGGCCGCGGGGTGTGAGCGCGGCGGTGAGCGGGGAACATTCGTAGGCGACCTTCGACCACGCGCCGAATTGCGCGGCGCGTTTCGCTTTTGTGGGCAGATCAATTTGGGCGACCGTGCCCTGAAAGAGACTCCCGATGTATTCCTGCAGATTGCGCGGAACGTTCGAGCCGGGGAAGGGGCCGCGGGGATTGGCGGAGGGCACGTTGCCCTTGCCGTTGGCCACGAGGAGTGAGCGGCCGTCGCTGGTCACACGCACGCTGGTGGGAAACCAGCCGACGGGGATGAAACCGAGGGACTTCGCGCGCCCGGGCGAGGTAACGTCGAAGATGGCCACGTTGTTGTTGGTGGCGTTGGCGACGAAGAGCGTTTCCCCATCGGGCGTGAGCGCGAGGCTGTTGGGCATCGAGCCGGGCGGGGAGTTGGGGAAGAGTGAGGCCGTGAGTTTCTCGGTCGGCTTTCCGCTGGTGGTGTCGATGACGCTCACGGTGTTGTGGTTCGCCTCGGCCACGAACAGCCGGCCGTCGCGGGCCAGCAGCATTTCGCACGGATGCGGGCCGACGGGCCAACGGGTCAGCTCCGCTCCGGTCCGGGCGTCGAGCACCAGAACGGTGGCGGTGGCCCACAGGCTGACATAGATGCGGCCCTGTTTTTCATCGGGCACGCAGGTGAATGGAAACGGCGCGACCGGTTCCGCGCTCGCGGCGACCCGCGCCTCGTCGTGCTGCATTTCGGAGCCACCCTGCGGGGGCGCGAGGACGCGGGTCCAGAGGGCGCTGCCGTCGGCTGACGAAATTTTCGTGACGCGCTGACCCCACAGTTCGGCGACGTAGAGCGCGGCGCCGTCAGCGGAGACTGCGAGACCGGCGGGGATGCCGCGCTCCTTGACGGAGCGCACCTGCAGCAGGCGGTGTTCGGAAAGATAGCCGGCCTTGAAATCGAACGCATGCACCAGTTCCTCGCCCGCGCCGCTCGCGTAGAGTTTCGTCCCATCGGGGGACCAGGTGAGGCCGTAGAGCGATTCTTCAATCGCCGCCTGGGAAACGAGCCGATGCGCCTTTACGTCGAGGATGCGCAGCTCGTGCTGGCCCCAGCCGCCATGCAGCACCGCGGCGAATGCGCCGCCGGGATGCAGGGCGATATTCACCGGAAAGTCTCCGACGACCAGGTGCCGGCCGACGGGACGCAGCGACCACTGGTTCGGCAGCAGCACGGAGCCGTCGAGTTGGAGGCCAGGGAGCGTGGCGGGGGATTTCGCGGGGGCGGCGGCGCACGTGGCGAGTGCGAGGGCGGCGAGCAGCGGGAACTTCATGGGGGCGCAGCGTAGCCGAGCGCGTGCCGCCGCCAAGCTCTGAAGCGAAATAGGCTTTACCCCTCCAGCACCCGGACCCTAGCTCGCACGTGAGCGACCGGCGGTTTGAGCCGATCGGTGCCCGCCGGTTTCTCCATCTTCCAAGATCGAATCGCATCGTCATTTTCGTTTCCTATGAAAATCAGAACTTGGGCCGTCACCGCGTTGTTAACCCTCCTGCCGCTGCCGCTGCCGGCGGTCGACGAAGCGCGATTCATGGTGTCGCCGGATATTTCCGGAGATCGGATCCTCTTCACGTACGACGATGACCTTTGGATCACGACGGCGTCCGCGGCGGCGCCCGTCCGGCTTACGAGTCACCCGGGGCGAGAGTTTGCCGGAAAATTTTCCCCGGACGGAAAGTGGATTGCCTTCACCGGGAGTTATGACGGAGCCCAAGAGGTGTATCTGATTCCGGTTGGTGGCGGGCAGCCGAAGCGACTGACGTTTCAGCCGAATGGGGCGCAAGTCGTCGGGTGGACCCCCGACGGGCGGCACGTCGTCTTTCGTGGCGCCTATGGCCGGGTGCCGATTGCGCGGGATCCGAAGCTCTTCAAGGTCAGTGTGGACGGTAGTCTTCCCGAGGCCCTGCCGGTTGATCGGGGGATCAACGCCAGTTTCTCCGAGGACGGCCAGCGCATGCTGTACGTCCGGCGGGGCAACGAGAGCTACAACTGGAAGCGCTACAAAGGCGGACAGTACCCCGAGATCTGGATGGCCGACTTTCGCTCGAAGGAGTACACCCCGGTCACCGACTACGTCGGGCGCAACGCCTTTCCCATGTGGATCGGCAACAGCCTGTATTTCACGTCGGATCGCGGCGCGGACGGCATCACAAACCTCTGGACGCAGGACCTCCGGACCAAGGTCACGAAACAGATCACGAATTTTTCCGACTTTGACGTCATGTCGCCCTCGACGGACCGGCAGCGCATCGTGTTTGTGCAAGACGGCTATTTGCAGCTGCTGGATCTGCGATCGGGCGCGGTCCGGAAGCTGACGCTGCAAATCCCCACCGACCACTGGCGCCTGCAGCCGCGCTGGGTGAATCCGACAGAATACGTTCAGCAGATGGACATCAGCAACGACGGGAAACAGGTGATCCTGTCGGCGCGCGGTGAGGTGTTTCAGCTGCGACCGCGGGAGAAGGAAACCACGTGGAAGAATCTCTCCGCCACGTCCGGGAGCAGGGAGACGCATGCGGCGATCTCTCCGGATGGAAAACAGGTGGCGTTTTTTTCGGACCGAAGCGGCGAGTATCAACTCTACCGGCAAGACGTGGCCGCGGGTCCTGCGGTGGCCCTGACGGACAGCCTCAACCGGACTGCGTACCATCTGGAGTGGTCGCCGGACGGGAAGAAGATTCTCTTCGGCAACAAGGATTTTTCCCTCTTCGTGCTGGAGGTCGCCACGCGGCAGCTGACCAAGATCGACGAATCGCACCACTTGGACAACGACGAGTTCACCTGGGAGATGAGCGACTATGCCTGGTCGCCCGACAGCCGCTGGATTGCGTATTCGTTCTGCACGGAGAATCGCAACAACGTGATCTTTCTCTATGACACCCAGGAACAGACGAAAACCCAGCTCACGAACGATTTCTTCGACAACCTGAATCCCCGGTGGGATGCCGACGGTGGCTTGCTCTATTTCCTGTCGAACCGGAATTACGAGATCGGGATGGATGTCTTCGAGGACAACCACATCGTGGTGAATCCGACGCGGCTCATGGTGGTCCAGTTGCGCCAGGGCGAACGGCCGCTGTTCCTGAAGCAGGCGGAGGAGGAAGAGTCGAAGGCGCCCGAAAAAGATGAGTCCGCGGAAAAAGGCGAAGAGGAGAAAAAACCGAAAGCCGCCAAGAAACCGAATCCGGCGGTCAAGTTTCGGGTCGACGTGGAGGGGATTCAGGAGCGGATTTTTCAGGCACCGGTCTCGCCGGGAAACTATTTCCATCTCCTCGCCGGCCACGGCTGTGCCGGCTGGTCCTCGGTGGCCAGGTTCACGGAAGACGAATACGAGGAATTCTACAACGCCGGTGGCCGCACCAAGTGGCATTTCAATGTCTTCGCGTTCAAGGACGAGAAGACGGTGCAACTGGAGGACAAGATCGCCGAAGCCCGGGTTTCGGCCAACGGCGAGCACTTGATCTTCCGGCGGGAGGGCAAACTGTACACGACGACGTTCAAGAAGGCCCAGGAATCGAAAAAAGCGGGCAAGGAGGTTGACACCTCGGGCTTGGTTTGCCGCGTGGTGCCGGCGGAAGAGTGGCGGCAAATCTTCGACGACACCTGGCGCTGGTATCGGGATTTCTTTTACGACAAGGACATGCACGGCCGCGATTGGCGGGCGATGGGCGACAAGTATCGGGCGTACCTCCAGGATCTGCGGACGCGGGATCAGCTCAACTGGGTGCTGTCCGAACTCGTGGGTGAGCTGTGCGTGTCGCATACCTACATCAGCGGCGGCGATTTTGGGCCTCAGTTGCCGTCGGCGGTGCCGGTTTTCACCGGGATGTTGGGGGCCGATCTGTCGGCCGATGCGGACTCGGGGCTGTATCGGTTTCGGCGCATCTACGGGGCGACGCGGTATTTCACCGGCATCACGACGCCGCTGCAGCGGGCCGACATCGTGCTCAAGGAGGGGGACTATCTGCTGGCGATCAACGGCCAGAAGGTCCGGGCGCCCGAAAACTATTTCCGGCTGTTGCAGGTGGCGAAGGATGACTACGTCGAAGTGACCGTGGCGAGCGACGCCGCCGACGCCACGGGGCGGACCTACCGGGTTAAGCCGATTCGCTCGGAGCGCGAAGCCCGCTACGCCCGCTGGGTCACCGACAACATCGAAACGGTACTGCAGCGTTCCGGCGGTCGGGTGGGGTACATGCACATCAACGCCATGGGGGGCGACGGGGTGATGGAGTTCGACAAATTCTGGCGCGCCTTTCGCTACAAGGATGGGCTGATCATCGACGTGCGCGGCAATAGCGGCGGGTGGACGGAATATTTTCTGATCGATAAATTGGAGCGTCAACAGGTCGCGTACAACGTGCTCCAGGGCATGGCACCCTACCGGTATCCGAATCCGGCGTCGCGTGCACACATGGTGGTGGTGTCGAACGAGGACAACGGGTCCGACGGCGAGGCGTTCGTCGAGCACTTCAAGGCGCGCAAACTCGGGACCGTCGTGGGCGTGCCTTCGTGGGGAGGACTGGTCGGAATCGTCAACGGTCAACGCACGATCGACAACGGCCGGGTGCAGCAGCCGAACAACGCGTTCTACGGGCGCGACGGCAAGTGGCTGGTGGAAAATCACGGCGCGGATCCCGATATCATCCAAGTGAACGATCCCGCGGCCGTGCTGGCGGGCCGGGATCCCCAATTGGAGACTGCGGTGGACGCGGCGCTCCGGAAAATCAAGGAGCAGCCTTTTGAGTTTCCGCCGATGCCGGCGTATCCGAAAAAATAGCATGGGCTGGCGGTGCGAGCCCGACCTCGAAGCAACGACCAAACCAGCCCATGGCCTACACCTGCAAATGCGGACAAGACTTTGATCTGGTCGCGTTCCTCGATGCGTTGCCGCCTGGGCAGATGGGGAGCAGCGGGATGTTCGGCCACGCCTGCAGCCGCTGCGGTGAGCGGTTCGAAGGCCGTCTGCGCGGGGGCGGTTTCGACGTCGGTTACACGTATTGGGCGGGCAGCATGCACTTCGAAACCGTGCAGCAGGTGCGCGTGGCCGGACTCAAGTTGACCCGTTCCGAGCCGGACGATCTGAAGGTCGTCATCGGCAGCCGGCACTGGCATTTTGGCATCCGCCATCCCTCGGCCAAACGTTTCGTGATTTTCGACCAGGCCTTTGCCAATGGAAAACGGATCGGCGAATTGGATTTTGCACAATGGAACGTCAGCGTCACGGAGATCGAGCGGGAAGCCGCCCGGCTCCCGCCGGGTCCGGACGTCGTCTTGGCGGCGGGAGATTTCCTGTGCCTGGTCGGGCCGGAGCCTGCGCTGAACCGCGCCTGGCACTACCTGAACGACGGGAAATCGAAGAAGCCATAAATCAGATGACGCGGTGCAGACCGGTTGAGTGGTCGGCCCAAATGCCGCGGGGCTGTCTACTTTCAGGATTGTCCACAGGCGCTCCCGGGTTTCGTATTCGCCGCAACCCCCATGCCCACCGCCCATCGATTCGTTGCGCCCGCCTTTCCTGCCCTCACCACCGTCGCGGTGTTGCTTGCCCTGGTGCCTGCCGCCGCCCTCCGGGCCCTTGAGCAGTGGCCGCAGTTTCGCGGCCCGACTGGCGACGGTCATGCGGTCGTGAAGGATCTTCCGGTGACCTTCGGGGAAGGGGACCGCGTGAAATGGAAGACAGCGGTTCATGGGAAGGCGTGGTCGTCGCCGGTTGTGTGGGGAAATCAGGTCTGGCTGACGACGGCGACGGAGGCGGGCGATGCGTTGTCCGTCGTATGTCTGAACCGCGACACGGGAGCGATCATTCGCGATCAGGTCCTCTTCCGCGTGGCGACCCCGCAGTTCTGCCACAAGTTCAACTCGTATGCCTCGCCGACGCCGGCGATCGAGGAGGGGAGGGTGTATGTCACCTTTGGTTCGCCCGGCACGGCGTGTCTCGACACCAAGACCGGCGCGGTGCTCTGGCAGCGGACCGATTTTGTCTGCAACCACTTTCGCGGGGCCGGTTCCTCGCCGGTGATTCAGGGTGATTTGCTGTTGATGCATTTCGACGGGAGCGATTTCCAGTTTGTGGTGGCGCTCGACAAGCGAACCGGGCGCACGGTGTGGAAAACGGATCGGTCAGTCGACCACAAGGATCTCGATGCCGCGGGGAAAGTCGCCCTCGACGGCGATTTGCGGAAGGCGTTTTCCACGCCGCATGTGATCGTACAGGAGGGAAAACCCGTGATCCTCAGCAGTGGGGCGAAGGCGCACTACGCGTACGACGTGGCCACCGGCGCCGAGCTCTGGCGGCTGGAGGAACGCGGGCAGCACAGTGCCAGCACCCGTCCGGTCGTGGCCCATGGGCTGGTTTATTTTCTGACCGGTTTCTCCAAGGGCCAGTTGCTGGCGGTGAAACTTGGGGGCAGGGGCGTACTGGAAGAATCGCAGATCGTGTGGAAGGAAAAGCGCAGCGTGGCCAACAAGCCGTCGCTCCTCGTCGCGGACGATCTCATCTTCATGGTGGACGATGTTGGCATCGCCGCGTGCTACGAAGCGAAGACGGGGGCGGAAGTTTGGCGCGAGCGCGTCGCGGGCAGTTACTCGGCGTCACCCGTGCTGGCCGCGGGCCACATTTATGTGTGCAGCGAGGCGGGACATGTGACGGTGTTGGCGGCGGGGAGGAAATTCAAAAAGCTCGCGGAGAACAAATTTGAGAGTGGTTTCATGTCGTCGCCCGCGGTCGCGGGGCAGGCGCTCTACCTGCGGACGAAGACGCATATGTACCGGGTGGAATAGACCGCGCTTGAAACGCGGGGGGAGCCGCCACGATTCTAATTCTACTTTGTTACGTCTGCGAAATTCTCCGGTGAAAACTCCGGTCTTGGAGGCGGGGTGCTTTCACCCCGCGACCTCGATTCGGACCGTGGTCGAAGATCCAGAATCAAGCGTCGCAAATCCCCAACCGTCCACTCCCATGCCCAGGCCGATCCACTTCGAAATCCACGCGGACAATCCCGACCGCGCCGCCAAGTTCTACTCCACCGTCCTGGGCTGGTCGTTCACCAAGTGGGACGGCCCGATGCCCTACTGGCTCGTCACCACCGGCGCCGACGGCACGCCCGGCATCAACGGCGGCATGCACCCGCGAATGGGCCCGGCGCCGGTCGAGGGGCAGGCGGTGATCGCGTTCGTTTGCACGGTCGATGTGCCGAGTGTCGACGATCACGTGGCCAGGGCCGTCGCGGCCGGCGGCGTGGTCGCGGTGCCGAAGATGGCGATCCCCGGCATCGGCTGGCTCGCCTTCGCGAAAGACACCGAGGGCAACATCTTCGGAATGATGCAGAGTGATCCGGGCGCGAAGTAAGCAAGCACCAGGTTCGCGCCGCTCCGCTGCGACCAAGCGGGCGCCGGCAAGCGATGCCGCTGCAACGCTTCTGACACGACTTTGTCACGAGCGTATGGTAGCCGGTGGCACAATCCGCCGTCCCCATGAGCACAACCGCCAACCACCTCCGCATCGATTACGTCGAGTTTGCGACCCGCGACCTCGCCGCCACCAAGCAATTTCTTGCCGCCGCTTTCGGCTGGAAATTCACGGACTACGGTCCCGACTACGCGAGTTTCGAGGACGGCCGTCTGACCGGTGGCCTCTACACTTCGCCCAACGCGCCCACGGCGATGAATCCGATGATCGTCATCTTCGCGGCGGATCTCGAGAACGCCGAGGCGCGCGTGAAAAAGGCCGGCGGAAAGATCGTGAAACCTGCGTTCGAATTTCCCGGCGGCCGGCGGTTCCAGTTCACCGAACCGTCCGGTCTCGAACTCGCCGTGTGGAGTAACGTGCGCGCCGACGGCTCGAAGATCGCCTGATCTTGCGCGCCGCCCGGAAGAACAGTCGTCGTTGACACCGGCCCGCAAGGCCTGCGCTTTGCCTGCAATTCGCCCCTGATAAATGCGGTTCGAAGAGGGTAGAGTCGAAAAGATAGGTGGGCGGGCATTGCCGGATGCGAACGCTCTGCGGAGTCTGCTGGAGAGTGATTGCGTCGACGTGGATTGTCGGAACTGCGAGGAACGCGTTCGATCGCCGCCTCGACACTGACAATGAAACGCAGATCCAATCCGGGCTGCTGCTTTGCGTCGTAGAAACCAGCCTCGTTGTATTCGGCGAGGGCTTCGGGAGTGACCCCATCGGCTAGGCTCAAGGCCCTACCGACGCGGGTGTTTTCGGGCCATTTCGATCGTCCAAAGGACCGCATTAATTACAAGGTCGGGATCTTCGTGGTACACGGCATGAGGCGCCTTATCCGTGACGATGTGCATCCCCAAGGTGGATGTTTTGAACACTTCGGAATGAACACTCCGAGATACCTCAAAATATTGCCGGGCGCTTTCGCTCTTCGCCTCAGCATATCCTTTAACCGAGGTTATCATCACCAGCGGAATGTTTGCCATGGTGCCATAAACCGACGCGTCGCCAGTCCAATTCAATTCTACTAGCCCGAGCGCTTCTGAAGAAGGTACATCTTTCTTCTTTTTAAGACTGTCGACGCTTGATCGCTTTCGCTTCGCACGATCCTCATCGGAACGCCCGGCCCTTCGATCCAACTCAAATCCAACTCGCTCGTGCGACGGATCAATTAGCACTAGGCCAGCCATGTCCATCGGGTACCGCATCGCAAAAATTCGGGCGTATATTCCGCCGAGAGACGCTCCTACCAATACATACGGCGGTTTGTAGCCTGCGCTTTCCAATAAACGATGCAGATCATTCGTTATGGCTTCTGGCGTGCGAAGATCCTTGGCCAATTCTGAACCGCCGCGACCTGCGCGACTATAGCAGAGCACTGATGTGATTTGTGAAATGCGCGGCAACATTTCACGCCATCGCCCAATGCCGTCTCCGTCTGCTGCTCCGGATTCGAAGATTACGACCGGACTTCCCTGGCCTGCGCGTAGAACTTGAAGCTTATGGTCTCCTACCGCGACCATTTCCAGGTCAGATGTGATTAACTCTCCGTTATCGCTGATGCCCCGCCGCACGCGAAATTCACCAAGTTCCTGCCGGGAAATGGAACCATCACCGTTGCGGTCGATCTGTACGAATCCTTGTAGATTTGCGGTGTCCGCCTCGTCGCGAGAAATCTTTCCATCGCGATTTTTGTCCAGTCGCGCGAAACCCTCGTCGAGGGTCGGTCTTTTTGCCGTCGCTGGGCCGTCGGCGGCTCCAGCGCGCATGACCGTCAGGCAAACCAATAGCAAAGCGACACGCAATTCGGGGTGCTCATAGAGGAACTGGAAGTTCCGTGTTTAGCCTCTTATTCCAGACTGTCGAGCCATGTCGCATCTTTCCATCGCTGGCTGGCGTTACTGATAGGAACGCTGGATTTCACGGGGTCGCATCGGGGAGGGGTTTAAGGGGTTGTCGAATTTGCGTTGGCAAATACAGCGCGTGCGCTCAAATTGTCCGCATGAGTCCGAGCTTTGAAACTTTGGTTGAGGAAGTGCGAAACCGTTCCATCGAGGAAAAAGAGGAACTCAAGTTTTTGCTCGACCGCGCGCTCATCGAGGAGCGGCGCAGCGAACTCCAGGCCAACCATCGTCGCAGCCTCAACGAGGTGAAGGGTGGCAAGCTCAAGTTTTCCAGTTCCATCGGCGAATTGAAGAAATCACTGGCCGCGTGATGACACAGGTCGCCTTCAGTTCCTCGTTTAAGCGCGCGTTCAAGAAACGAATCGAGGGAAGGAAGGATTTGGAACAGAAGTTCTGGCGGCGGGCGGAGATCTTCACCGTCAACCCGCAAGATCCCCGGCTCCGAACCCACAAGTTGTCTGGCGAGTTGCGTGAGCAGTGGAGTTTCACCGTCGAGTACGACGTGCGAGTGGTGTTCTCGTTCTTGCCGAATAACCGCGCGGTGTTCGAGGACATTGGCAGTCACGACGAAGTTTATTAAACGGGCGGAAGGCTGCCGTCGCGGCGCGCGGCGACGGAGGAGCGTTACGAAGAAGTTCGCGGCGTGCGCGAAGGCACCATCGATTTTGGCCAGCGGCTATTTCTTCTTTTCGCTGCTGGCTCTCACCGGAAATCGTGCGAGGCCTGGGCCGGCAGCGCGACCTCGGCCAGGGCTTCGATTTTTTCCGCCTTCACGTGGATGACGCCGTGCTGGTTCTGCAGTTTGCCGGTGATGCGCAGGGCGGGTTCCTGCGTGATGACGAGGCGGCGGGCTTCGAAGAGCTGCGGGACCACGATGACGTTGGCGATGCCGGTTTCGTCCTCGAGGCTGATGAACATGAATCCCTTTGCCGTGCCCGGCCGCTGGCGGCAGATCACCGAGCCGGCGATCGTCAGGCGCTCGCCGTCGCGGGCGAGCGTCAGATCGGCGGCGCGCCAGGCGTCGGGGAGCCGGTCGCGGACGAGTGCCATCGGATGCGCGCCGGTGGTCAGATCGAGTCCGGTGAAATCCGCGCGGAGACGCTCGGTGAGGGTCATGGGCGCGAGGGGAGAGGGGGGATTTTCGATTTTGGAATTTTGATTTTCGATTGAGGGCGGAGAGGGCGGGAGGTTTTCTGGAGGCGAGGTGCCGCCCGCGTCCACCGAAGGCTCGGCGAAGGAGGAACCCCGGGCCGAGTGGATCTGCGGGGTGGGGGCACCCCGCCTCCATTCGGAAATCTCGCGAGTTTCCCCGTACTCGCGGAACAAGGCCTCGTCCTCCGACCAGGCGGCTTCGACCTGCCAGAGCGCGGCACGGCGGTGCGGGGCGAAGGCGTTGAGCGCGCCCACGGCGGCCAGCGCGCGGCGCTCGGTCGGATTGAACTGCGTGCGGCGCAGAAAATCGTCGAGCGAGATGAACGCCTCCCGGGCGCGCGTCGCCAGCATCGCCCGCGCGGTCGCCTCATGCAGGCCTTTCACGTAACACAGCCCGATTCGGATCGTGTCGTCGCTCTCGACGGTGCAGTTCCAGTCGGAGGCGGCGACGCACACGGGTTTCGCCTTGAGCCCGTGACGGCGGGCGTCCTGCAGGAGGGTCGCGGGCGAGTAGAAACCCATCGGCTGGTGGTTGAGCAGGCTCACGGTGAACTCGGCCGGCCGGTGGACCTTCAGCCACGTGCTCGCATAGGCGAGGAGGGCGAAGCTGAGCGCGTGTGATTCCGGAAAACCATAGGCGGCGAACGAGAGCGCGGATTCGCTGACTTTCTTCACAACGCTCTCGTTGCGGCCATGGGCGCGCAGCGCGGTGCAGAGCCGGGCGAGGGCGCGCTGCAGCCGCTCGGTGCCCTTGGTGAAACCCATCGCGCGGCGCAGTTCTTCGGCTTCGCCACCGGTGAAATTGGCGAGCTTCATCGCCAGCTCCAGCATCTGCTCTTGAAACAGGATTACGCCCAGCGTGCGGCGGAGAATCGGGCGCACGATGTCGTCGACGCTCGGATCGATGTATTCCGGTTGCTCCAGTCCGTTGCGGCGGCGGATGAGCGGGTGGGCGAGGTTGCCGACGATTGGGCCCGGGCGGACGATCGCGACCTGCATGGCCACGTCGTAGAAGCACGCGGGGCGCATCCGCGGCAGCGACGCCATTTGCGCGCGACTCTCGATCTGAAACACTCCGACTGTGTCGGCCCGCTGCATCGCGGCAAAGGTCGCGGGGTCATCCTGCGGGATGGTGTAGAGTTCGACCGGGTGGCCGCGGGCGGCGCAGAGCGCGAACGTGTCCTGCAAAGCGGCCATCATGCCGAGGCCGAGGAAGTCGACCTTCACGATGCCCAGATCCTCGCAGTCGTCCTTGTCCCATTGCACGACGACGCGGCCGGGCATGGTGGCGTTTTCGAGCGGGACCACGCGGTCGAGCTGGCCCTGGCAGATCACCATGCCGCCGCTGTGCTGGCCGAGGTGGCGCGGGAGTCCGTGAATCTGCAGATAGAGCGAATGCAGCGCGGCGGCCCGCGGGTGTTGGGGGGCGATGCCCGACATCGCGAGCTGTTGCTGCAACTCGAGGGTTTCCGGAAAATCGCCGTTGGCATAGAGACCGGAAAAACGTTCAAGCGCGTCGTCGCCGAAACCGAGAACCTTGCCGACCTCGCGCACCGCGCTGCGTCCGCGATAGGTGATGACATTGGCGGTCATGGCGGCGCCGCGCGGCGCGTAGGTGGCGTAGACTTTTTGGATGATGCGTTCGCGCAATTCGCCACTCGGCAGATCGAGATCGATGTCGGGCCACGAGGGATGTCCATCGCGACCGACGCGGCCCTCGCTCAGAAAACGCTCGAACAGGAGTTCGTGTTTGATGGGATCAACAGCGGTGATGCCGAGCGCGTAGCAGACCGCGCTGTTGGCGGCGCTGCCGCGACCCTGGACGAGAATGTCGTTTTCGCGGGCGAATTTGCAGACATCCCAGACGATCAGGAAATAGCCGCAGAAGCCGAGTTTGGCGAGGAGCGCGAGTTCCTTGTCGAGCTGCGTGGTGATGCGCGCGGTGAGCGTGCCGTAGCGGCCGCGCGCCCCGGCGTAGGTGAGCTCGCGCAGCAGCGACTCCATCGAGTGTCCGGGTGGCGTGGGGAAGTCGGGGAAACGGTAGCCGAGGTGCTGCAGGGTGAACTCAAGCCGCTGTTCCAACCGGACGGATTCGGCGACAGCCTCCGGCAGGTCGCAGAAGAGTTCCAGCATCTCGCGGGCGGATTTGACGTGACGCTGGGAGTTGAGGGCGAGGGCGCGGCCGGCGGCATCGAGGGTGGTGTGGAGGCGCAGGCAGGTGAAGACATCGGCGACGGCGCGTTGGGCGGGGCGGGCGTAATTCACGCCGCCGGTGGCGAGGAGTGGCAGTCCGTGCGCGTCGGCGAGATCGCGGAGGAAGGCGATTTCGCGCTCCTCGCCGCGGAGACGATGGCGCTGAACTTCAACGTAGAGCCGGTCGCGGCCGAAGATCGCGGTGAGATTTTGCAGGGCGGCGCCGGCGGCGGCAGGTCCGGCGGTGAGCCAGGCGCGGCGGACGGGGCCTTCCTCGTCGCCGGTGAGGGCGATGAGACCTGCGGAGTAGCGGGCGAGCTCCGGCCAGGTGGCGAAGCACGGGCGCTTGCGATCGCGGGGATCGGGGGCGGTGGGCTTGGCGCTCCGCGCCGAGCCTGACCGCGCGCGGAGCGCACGGTCCACCCCGGCGGAATCGCGTTCGGTGAGCTTCGCCTCGGTGATCAGTTGGCAGAGATTCTGGTAGCCGGTGCGCGTGGCGGCGAGGAGCGGGACGACGCTGCCGTCCTCCATCGTGATTTCGGCCCCGACGCGCGCGCGCAGTCCCGCCTCGCGTGCGGCGCCGAAAAAGCGCGGCGCACCGCAGAGGACGTCGCGGTCGAGGAGCGCCATCGCGGGCAGCCCGTGTGCGAGCGCGGCCGCCACGAGCGCCTCGGGATCAGCGGCGCCGCGCAGGAAACTGAAGGCGCTGCGCGCGTGGAGTTCGACGTAGCTCATGAGACGACGGGACTACGGACCACGGACGACGGACAACGGGACTACAGGACGACGGACCACGGACGACAGACGGCGGACGACAGGACAACGGGACACGACGGGACGACGGACCACGGACGACGGGTTCATGGTCTCGTAGTCCTGCAGTCCAGTGGTCCAGTAGCCCAGTGGTCCCTTTAGTCATACTCCCCCTCGATGAACCAGGCTTCGCCGAGGCGGAGCAGGCGGTAGAGGCCGCCGCCGTCGGCGAGGGCGATGTCCCACTCGGTGCGTGCCCACGCGCGATCGGTCTGCCACCAGTCGCCGCTGCCGCACCATGGGCCGCGCACCTGGGTGATCGCGCCGTGAAAGTGTTCGGTCCACACATAGGTGGGCTGCCGCTCCGTCGGGGTGAACTCGAGGTTTGCGGGAAGCGGCGGCCGGAAACGCCGCAGCGGCAGACCACACGGCGGATGCACCGGCGGCGCAGCGGCGGGTGGGACGACGGCGGGTGGCGGGGCGAGTTTTATGGCGTCGGGGCGGTGGGTGTCCTGGGGTTGCGGGGTGCCGACGCGATCGGCGCCGACGAGGGCGGAGACGCGGGCGAGCGTTTCCGCGAAACCGTGCGGGTCGCGGAGGCCGGTGTCGAAGAGACCCTGCTGGCGCACGAGCGGGCGGACGGGAGTGGCGTGCAGTTGCAGGCCGATGATCGGCGAGTCGGTGTGCAGCGACTCGAGGTGGGTGTGGAGGGTGCGGAAGAGGATTCCGGCGTCGGCGGTGGGTTCGGGCAGGCGGAAAGTGCGCGCGCAGGGTGGGCCGCGGTCGAGGTCGAGGGTGAGGGCCAGTTCGGCGGCGACGACCTGGGCGGTGCGCAGCTCGAGGGCGAGGCGGTCGAGAAAACGGCGCAAAATGAAGAGGAGCGGCTCGAGCGTTTCGACGGCTTCCTCAAATTTCATCGCCGCGGAAAATTCCCGGGTGGGGGTGACGAGGTAGAGCGGCCGGGGCTCGCCGCCGGTGGCGCGCCGCCAGAGCGCGAGCCCGGCGGTGCCGAAACGGCGCACGATTTCGTCGCGCGGCAGGGCGGTGAAGTCGCCGAGCGTGCGCAGGCCCCAGCTGGCGAAGACGGCCGCGAGTTCGGGCGAGGGATCGGCGGTGGCCAGCGGGAGCGGGGCGAGGAAGGATTTTTCCTCTTCGCGGGTGAGGAGGAGGATGTCCAATCGTTCTCGCTCCTCGTTCTCGTTATTCGTTCTCGTCTCCGGGAGAGGTGCGAAATCGGCCCATTCCTGTTCCTCGTGCTCGTGCCTCGTGCTCGCGGTTGAGAGAGAACGAGAACGATTACGAGAAAGAGAAGGAGGAGGATCCGGCGGGGCGGGTTCGCAGAGGAGGGGCTCGGCGGTGGCGGGGTTTTCTTCGGAAAGAGAACGAGAAAGATTACGTGAACGGTTGAATTGCGCGTGGCGCGCGGCATACAGCGCGAGCAGGGGGGTGCGCGCGATCCCGGCGGTGGCGGGAAGGGCGAGGGTCGTGAGCTGAGCGATCGCGGCCTGCGCCGCGGGCAGGTGGCGGGCCGGTTCGGTGCCCTTGAGATCGATGGTACAGACGCCGGGCGCGGTATCTTCGATTGCGGGTGCGAGGGTGAAGCTCACGGCGAGGAGCGCGGCGCGGGCGTCGGCTTCGGCGGCGGGTTGCGGCGTGCGGATGAGGAGGGTGGGGCAGCGGGCGACGGCGTGGGGCGCGGTCATGCCGGGTTCGACGCCGGCGGCGTGCGCCGCGCCGTTGACGGCGAGCACGAGCGATTTCTTCCCGGTGCTGGCGAACAGCGCGGCGGGATGCGCGGCCGAGCCGGGCTCGGTGCGGAGCACGGCCTGCAGGGCGAAATCGGCGAGATGAAGGACGGCGAACATGGAGCAGGACGTTTCGGAGATCTTGAAATCGGGCATCGGGCATCGGGAAATTTGCAATGCCCGGTAACGTCGGCCGAATGGGTTTACCGTTCCGGGATGCGTCGGTTTGAAAATTCCGAGATTTTAGATGCCCGATTTCACGATTTCCGAAAACCTTCGGTTGCGGTTGCCGCGGTGCGAAAAATGCAGGCTAACTGGCGGCGGCGGCGGGTTGCTGCCGCTGGCGTTGGAGCAGGGGCGTGAGTGCGGCGGTGAGGGCCGGGCGCTCGCGGTCGAGCGCGGCGACGATGTGGAGCGTGGCGAGTGCGAAGCGGACCTGGGCGCTGGGCACGGTGGCGCGCGGAGTTATGACGACGAATGCGAGTTCGGCGGATTCGACGGCGCGTTGCAGGCGGTACCATTGCGTCGAGGGGATGCGGCGCAGATCGGCGGCGGGGGCGCGGCGGAGATCGAGGATGACGAGTCCGAGATTGGCGTCGCGCGCGAGGAGATCGGCGGCGTGGAGCGCGCCCGCCGTCGCGGAAGCTTTGGCGGACAGAATGATCGTGGTGGCACCGCGGACCCAGACCAGATGAGCGAGCAGATCGTCGGCGAACGAGGAGGGATCAAACGAGTCGGTGCTGTCGATCAACGCGACCCGCGTGCGGGTGACGCGGGTGACGGCGAGCAGCTGGCCAATGAGGAGTTGCCCGCCGCAGCTCGGTGCGGCGCAGACGATCTCGGTGATGGCGCCGAGGGGGAGGCCGCCGATGGCGTCATCGAGCGAAGGGATGCCTGTGGGCAGCACGCTCGACGCCGTGCGGGGCACGGAGGGGAAGCGTGCGGCGAGCAGGTGTCGGAGCGCCGTGAGCTTTTCGGGCGCGGAGGGCATGGGAAAGGGAAGTCGGAGGACGGATGTCAGAGGCCGGAGGCCGGATGTCAGAGGTCGGAAGCCAGAGGACGGAAGCTGGAGGACGGAGGTCGGATGACAGAGGACGGCGGGGAAAAGGCAGTTGAACCACTAATGAACACTAATGGACACTGATGTCAGGGGACGGGGTGCTAGAGTCCTTGAACGCCCAAACTTGGTGTGAACATGTCAAGTTTCCGGGAAGTCCCGTGGTCTCTTGGTCTTAGCCGGAGCCTCGTTGGTTTGGAGCTGGCCTCTGACCTCTGGCTTCCGTCCTCCGGCTTCCTGCTTCAGGTAAACGCGCGCAGGAGGCCGACCATCACGCCCTGGATGATGAGTTCGGTGGCGGGCACGAGATCGGGGTAACGCGGATTCTCGGCGCGGAGAAACGGTTGGCCGCGCTGCACGAGGAAGCGTTTCAGGGTGGACTCGCCGTCGATGAGGGCGGCCACGATATCGTGAGGGCGCGGTTCGCGTTGGGCGAGGAAGACAATGTCGCGGTCGAGGATGCTGGCGTTGATCATCGAGTCGCCGCGGACGCGCAGGGCGAAGAGTTTCGCGTTGGGGCGGACGCCGAGCGAGGTGGTGTCGACCGAGATGTAGCTGTCGGGTTCCTGCACGGCCTCGACGGGCAGGCCGGCGGGGATGGTGCCGTAGAGGGGGATCTCGGCGAGGGCGCCGCGGCGCGGGTGGGATTGCGGGAGGAGGCCGCGGGCCTTGCCCTCGAGGCGGCGGAGCGCGCCTTTTTCGATGAGGGCGTCGACATGGCGTTTGATGCCGAAGGGGCTCGCGAGCCCGAAGTGCGCCTGGATCTCGCGCAGGGAGGGTGACACTCCCTGCTGCCGGTGGTGCGCGTGGATGTACTCGAGGACCTGTTGCTGGCGATCGGTGAGAGGTTCGCTCATAGTGTTCAGGTGAACACATCCGCCGGGAAAAGCAACTCCGCGTTTATCAGCGGGGGAAACGCCGGTCGAAATCGTCGTGCGTGCCGATCCAGAACCAAAGCCAGTCGTCGCCGTAGCGTCGGGCTGCAGCGCGATAATTGCGCGTGACCCGCACTGACCCGAAACGCACATCGCTTTTCAATCGCTCAAGCTGCAGACCCGGGTGGGCGGGATTTGCGGCAAACCTCCGATGGGCCTCGCGGGCGGCGGCACGGATTTCAGGAGGCAAGTCGTGATAGAGCTGCCAAAACTCCGGCGTGCCACGCGAGGTTACTTTTGCTCACGAAGCGAGTCTTCGTTTACCACCGCAAAACTATCCGGTGCCTGTGCGTATTTGGCATCGAGCCGGTCGGGCAGCGACGAAAGCGCTTCGGCTCAGGAGTCAATCATGGCCCCGTGTGCGCGTCATCGCTCTGGCCGAGAGCGGCTCGACCTCGGCTTCGAGCCGGCGGCCGAGTGCAGTGCGGGTTTGTTCCAGATCATAGGCTTGCTGGAGATTCAGCCAGAAGCGTTCGCCGGTGCCGAAGAAACGCCCGAGGCGGAGCGCCGTGTCGGCGGTGATCGCACGGCGTCCTTTCGTGATCTCGGTGAGCCGCGAGGCAGGGATGCCGGTGCGCTGGCTCACTTGATAGCAGGTCAGGTCGTGAGGCTTGATCCACTCCTCGAGCAGAATCTCCCCGGGCGTGATGTTGGAGACGACGGGCAGCTTGGCTTTCATGGCAGATGGGCTTTGAGAGAGACGAGAGCAGCTTAATGGTAATCCACGATTTCGACTTCGTGGGCGTCTTCGCCTTCCCAGCGAAAACAGAGGCGCCATTGGTCGTTGATGCGTATGCTGTGCTGGCCGCGACGGCTGCCTCTGAGGGCTTCCAAACGGTTGCCGGGTGGAAGGCGCATGATGTCGAGGCGGTCGGCGGCATCGAGTTGGAGAAGCTTTCGGCGGGCAGTGCGTTGGATGTCGGGTGGCAGATGGCGCGAAGCCGTGCCGGCAAAGAGCTTTTCGGTCTCGGTGTCGGCGAAGCTTCTGATCACGGAATGTAGCGTAGGCCGGGCGATGGCGGTCGCAAGCCGAATAGTTACGCGTAACGTAATGGTTGAGAACGGGCGAAATGCCGCGCGCGGAGCGCACGCCCACCTCGGAAATGAAACCACCTACCCCGGCTTCTTCCGCCGGCTCTTCGGCTCGATGTTCAGGTAGGTTTTGTTGAGCATCTGGCTCTCGTAGAGTTCAAGCAACCGCACGCCCTCGCGCGGCTTGACCTGATCCTTGCGGGTGGCGGCGTCGATCTGCGCCTTCATTTTCCGGCAGAGATCCTCCTGCTGGTATTGCACGCCCTCGATCACGTCGGCGATGCGGCTGCCGCTGAGCGCCTCCTCGATGTAAAAACCGTTGGGCTCGTCGTTCTCGAGGAAGACGTGCACCTCGTTCACCCGGCCGAAGAGGTTGTGCAGGTCACCCATGATGTCCTGGTACGCGCCGGTGAGGAAGATGCCCAGATAGTACGGCTTGTTGTTCAGCGGATGGACGGTGAGGTAGGACTTCGTGTCCTGCAGATCGATGAAGCGGTCGATCTTGCCGTCGGAGTCGCAGGTGATGTCGACGAGGATGGCGTTGACGGTGGGCTTCTCGTTCAGGCGGTGGAGCGGGGCGACGGGGAAGAGCTGGTCGAGCGCCCAGTGATCCAGGAGCGATTGGAAAACGGAGAAATTGCAGACGTACTGGTCGGCCAGCAGGGTGTCCAAGTCGTGCAATTCCTCGGGTTGGTACCCGGTCTTGCGGCCCTCCTTGGCGATCTGTTCGCAGATTTGCCAGAAGAGCGATTCGGCGGCGGCGCGGTTTTCGAGGTCGAGGTAGCCGAGGTTAAAGAGGGAGAAGGCCTCGTCCTTCTTCTGCAGGGCGTCGTGGAACCGTTCGAGACGGCCGAGCTTGGTCTTGTTCCGGAGCATCACCTCGAGATCCTCGACGACCTTGTGTTTTTCCTCCGGCCGGTGTTCGTGGCCGAGGGATTCGCGCTTGTTGATGCGTTCGAAGACCTCGACGACGAGGAGGGAGTGCGGGGCGACGATGGCGCGGCCGGACTCGCTCACGATATCGGGCGCGGCGACGCCGGAGGCGTGGCAGATTTCGCGGATGTTGAAGACGACGTCGCGGGCGTACTCCTCCATCGAGTAGTTCATGGACGACTCGAAATTGGTACGGGAGCCGTCGTAGTCGATGCCGAGCCCGCCGCCGACGTCGAGGTAGCCCATGGGGAAACCCATTTTGGCGAGCTGGCAGTAGAAGCGCGTGGCCTCGACGACGGCGTTTTTGATCGTGAGGATATTCGGCACCTGGGAGCCGATGTGGAAGTGCACGAGCCGCAGGGCCGAGGTGAGCTTGGCGGCGCGGAGTTTTTCGCAGGCGAAGAGGATTTCCGCGGTGTTGAGGCCGAATTTGGCGTTGTCGCCGGTGGACATCGCCCATTTGCCCTCGCCGCGGGTCTGGAGCTTGGCGCGGAAGCCGATCATGGGCTTCACGCCGGTTTCAGCGGATAGGCGGATGATATCGTCCAGTTCGGCCAGTTGTTCGACCACGATGATGATCTTCTTGCCCAGCTTGCGGCCGAGGAGGGCGAGGCGGATGTAGTCGTGGTCCTTGTAGCCGTTGCAGATGATGAGGCGTTGCGCTCCCTCATGCATGGCGAGGGCGATCATGAGTTCGGGCTTGGAGCCCGCTTCGAGACCGAAGTTGTAGTCCTTGCCGGCGGCGACGATTTCGTCGACCACCTCGCGCAGTTGGTTCACCTTGATGGGGAAGACTCCGCGGTAGGCGCCCTTGTAGCCCTCCTCCTTGATGGCCTTGGCGAAGAGCTCGTTAAGCTGGACGACGCGGTGGCGCAGCAAGTCTTGGAACCGGATGACCATCGGGGCCTTGAGCCCCATGCCGAGCGCCTCCTGGACAACGTCGAGCACCCGGATGCCGCGGCCGTCGACGAGCGGCTGCACATTCACAAACCCGTCATTGTCGACGGAGATATGGCCGGAGCCCCAGCGTTTGAAACCGTAGTGTTCTTCGGACTTTGCAGCCGACCAGGCGGAGGAGAAATTGCTTTTCAACGCGTTGCGGGATGCGGGGGGAGTTATAGCTTGCTTTTGCCGGAGGCGAATCAGTTAGATGCATGTTTTCTTTTTTCAAATCACTCAACACGCAATGTCGAAAATGTCCCCGTTGTTTTCCGCCCTTGAAATTCTCGCCCAAAGCCCGGCGCCCGGCCAGCCCCAGGGGCCGGCGGCGTGGGTGCAGATACTCCCGATGGTGCTGCTCTTTGGCGCGATGTATTTCTTCATGATCGCCCCGCAGCGGAAGAAGCAGAAGGAACATGAGAAGATGCTCACGGCGCTGCAGTCGGGCGACGAGGTGGTGACGAGCGGCGGCATCTACGGCGTCATCACCAACGTCAAGGAAGACCGTTTCGTCGTCCGCGTGGCCGACAATACCAAAATCGAAATCGGCAAGAGCTTCGTCCAGACCGTCCTGAAGAAGGCGGCAACCGAGAAGAAGTAACTGCTTCCGCCGACGGCGGAACGCGTTTTTAGGTCTTTGCGCGGCAAAGACCTGTCCCTTTCAACCCAAACGATCCATGCTCAAACGCAACCTCTGGAAGCTCGTGCTTTGCCTCACCATCGTGGTGTGGGCCGGCGCGCAGCTCTTCCCCCTCAAAGACGATCCGTTCGTCGGATTTATCCGTGCCCACGCCTCGGCCAAGCAGGCTGATTTCGCGAAATTGGTGGATGAAGCCGCGGCGCGCAAAAAGAACCTGTCGGCCCCGAGTGAATTCGTCGCGCTGAAACAGATTGGCAAGGAGCGACGCCTCGATCTGTCGCAGTACTTTCCCCACATCCGGCTCGAGGAATCGTTGCGCAACATCGAAAAACGCAACGACATCCTTCTGACCGAGCTCCTGCGCCTTTCCAAGGGCCGGCTGCAGCTCGGCCTCGATCTCAAGGGCGGCGTCGCCTTCACGCTTGAGGCGGCGGAGACACCCGGCGAGGCGATTGACGACTACCAGCGCAAGGAGAAGCTCCAAAAGGCCATCGAGATCATCGGCGCCCGGGTCAACGGGCTCGGGGTGGCCGAGCCCATCATCCGCCCGATTGGCGAGAATCGCATCGAGATTCAGCTCCCCGGCGTCAGCACCAAGGACAACCCGGAGGTCGTCAACCAGGTGAAGGCGCCCGCGCGCCTCGACTTCCGCCTCGTCCATGCCTCGGCCTCTCCGGGCCCCAACGTGGAAACCCCCGCTGGCTACGAAATCAAGACGCTCGATTGGGAAGGCCGGAAGGGCGAGACGGGCACGGAGGAGCTCTTCGTGAAGCGCATCCCGGAAATGACCGGCGAGATGGTTTCCAATTCTTTCGCGCGACCGGACATGTACGGGAAGCCCGAGGTCATTTTGGAGTTCACGAGCGATGGCAAGAAGCGCTTCGCGGAGGTGACGCGCGTCATCGCCGAGATCAGCCAGCGCGGCGGCCCGCTGGGCCGGCTCGCGATCGTACTCGACGGCAAGCTTTACTCGGCGCCGACGGTAAGAGAGGAGATCAACAGCACCTCCGCTCAAATCACGGGAAGCTTTTCCGATCGCGAGGCGATCAATCTCGCCAACGTCCTCAACAATCCGCTCGACGTCGAATTGCGCGTGATGGAGCAATACGAAGTCGGGCCGACTCTCGCGGCCGACGCGATTATCAGCGCCCGGAACGCGTTTATCGTCAGCACGGCGCTGACGATTGGTTTCATGCTCGTGTTCTACACCCTCGGCGGCGTGGTGGCCGCGATTGGCATGGGCGTCAACGTGCTGATCACGCTGGGTGTGATGGCCAGCATCGGAGCGACGCTCACGATGCCCGGCATCGCGGGTATCGTACTCACCCTCGCGATGTCGGTGGACTCAAACATCCTGATTTTCGAGCGCATGCGCGAGGAGTTGAAGCTGGGCAAGACGCTCGGCACGGCGCTCGAAGCGGGCTTCGACAAGGCGTGGTCGGCCATTCTCGATTCCAATGTGACCACCTTGCTGGTGGCCGTGGTCATGATCGTGCTGGGCACCGGCCCGGTGAAGGGTTTCGGCGTGACGCTCACGATCGGCATCTTTACGACGATGTTTGCGGCGGTCGTCATCAGCAAACTGATCCTCGAGTGGCTGATTCACGGCGAGGTGACGAAGAAGTTGCCGATGTTCTCCGTCCTGCAAAACACGAGCTACGATTTCCTGAGTTTTACGAAGGCGGCCGTAATCGGTACCGTCGTCGTGCTGGTGGTCGGCATTGGCGCCCTCGTCTACAAGGGACACGAGATTTACGGCATCGATTTCGCCGGCGGCGACATGGCGACGCTGAATTTTTCGAAAAAGGCCGATCTCGCGAGTCTCCGCAGTGCCGCGGCCAAGGCGGGTTTCAAGGAGGTCAACTTTTCCTACCAACAACCCTTGGGTACGGAACGGGAGGTGCTGCGGGTGACCACGCCCTTTGACCAGGGCCAGAAGGTGGTGCAGGCGCTTCAACAGGCGCAGCCGGATGCAAAATTTGAGGTCGCGGGCACGACGCGGATCGGAGCCTCGGTGGGCAAGGAGATCCAGTGGAACGCGCTCAAGTCGGTGCTCGCCGCGCTCGTGCTCATCCTGGTCTACGTGGCGTTTCGTTTCGAGATGGGATATGGCATCGGTGCGGTCGTGGCGACCGTGCATGACCTGGTGCTCACGGTGGGCGTCTTTGTGCTGTTCGACCGGCAATTCAACGCCTCGATGGTGGCGGCCATTTTGCTCATCGCCGGCTACTCGATCAACGACACCATCGTCGTGTTCGACCGCATCCGCGAGGAGTTGAAACTGAACCCGATCGGCACCCTCCGCGAAGTCATCAATCGGGCGCTCAATCTGACCCTCTCGCGCACGATCATCACGGGCGGCACGACATTTCTGACCGCGATCACGCTGATCCTCACCACCACTGGCGACGTGAACGACATCGCGTTTACGCTGCTCATCGGTGTGCTCACGGGTACGTTCTCCTCGCTGTTCATCGCGACGCCGGTTTTCTACTGGTGGCACAAGGGCGATCGGAAGCACGTCGAGGCGCACCACGATATCGCGCCGAAGTACGAGTGGCAGGGCTCCAGCAAGGCCTCGGAATAAGCAGGTAAGGCGCGTTATCCCTGACGTGCCGCTACTGTGGGAGGGGCTTCGCGCCCGGGCGTTTCGCGGGGTGAACCCGCTCCTACAGTTCAAAGCGGCGGCATGAGGATCAGCCGCCCGGCCTTTCCAAGCCATGCGCTGGAACCATACGCTCCTCCCGGTCGCGGAGGTGGAGGCACTGAGCAAGCGAGCCGGCGTGAGCCGGGTGCTGGCGGAGTTGCTGTTGCGCGCGGGCCTGGGTGACGGCGACGCGGCGGCGGCGTTTCTGCAACCGGCGCTCGCCGGGCTGAACGACCCGTTTTTGCTGCACAATCTCGAGGCGGCGGCGACGCGCCTGCGCCAGGCGATCGCCAATCGCGAGCAGGTGGCCGTGCTCGGCGATTACGATGTCGACGGGGTGAGCAGCACCGCGCTGCTGGTGATGGTGCTCCGGCGCTTCGGGTTGAACCCGCGCTTTGTCGTGCCGCGGCGCTCCGAGGATGGCTATGGGCTGTCGCGCAGCGCGATCGACCGGGCGCTGGAGGCCGGCCGCCCGGACCTGTTCATCGCGCTCGACTGCGGTACCAATTCACATGCCGAGGCCGCATACCTGCGCGGCCAGGGCATCGATGTGATGGTGATTGATCATCATCGTTCGACCGAAAAGGCGCTTGATCAATGTCTGTTGATCAACCCGCACGTCCACGCGAACACGACCGGAAGCGACGGCGCGTGGCGCAACCTTTGCACGGTCGGCCTGGTGTTCAAGCTCTGCCATGGGCTGTTGAAACAACTCCGGGTCGAGAATCACCCGGTCGCGTTTCGGATCAAATTGCGCGACCATCTGGATTTGGTGGCGATGGGCACGATTGCCGATCTGGTGCCGTTGCGGGGGGAGAATCGCATCCTCGCGCGGCACGGTCTGCGCATTTTGCAGGAAACGCAGCGGCCCGGCCTGCGCGCCCTGATGGACGTGGCGGGGGTCAAGCCGGCGCAGGGGATTACCCCGACGGATATTTCGTTTCGCATCGGGCCGCGGATCAATGCGAGCGGCCGCCTGGCCGACGCGGCGCTCTCGGTCGAGTTGTTGCTTAGCGATGACGAGAAATTCTGCCGGGAGACGGCGCAGCAGCTGGACACCTTTAATCGCGAACGGCAGGAAATCGAGCGGGTGATCACCGAGCAGGCGGAGCGCAGCATCGAGCAGCAGTTCAGCGCCCTCGCGGGCGTGGTGTTGTTTGCCGAGAACTGGCATCCCGGGGTGGTGGGCGTGGTGGCGGGGCGGGTCACCCGCAAGTATAACCGGCCCTGTGTCGTGCTCGGCAACGAAGGCGACATGGCGAAGGGCTCCGGCCGCAGTGTCGATGGTATCAACCTGGTCGAGGTGTTGGGGACGTGCTGCGAGCACCTGACGAGTTGGGGCGGGCACCCGATGGCGGTCGGGGTGGCGCTGCCGAAAGTGCACCTGGCGACGTTTCGCGCCGGTTTCGCCGAGGCGGTGCGGGTGCACGCGGGCGGGGAGATCGCCGAGGCGCGGCTCGAAATCGCCGTCTGGCTCACGCCCGAGCAGGTCACGGAGCGGCTGATGGAGGAATTGGAGACGCTGCATCCGTTTGGTCAGGGCAATCCGGAACCAATTTTCGGAGTGTGCGGAGTGGTTCTCCGTTCGCCGACGGAGGTTTTCAAGGAGCAGCATTTTCGCTTTCAAATTGAGGACGGGCGGGGGCGCCGGCTGCACGGCGTCGCGTGGAAACTCGCGCATCGCCGCCCGCCGCCGGGAGTGCCGCTGGACCTCGCGGTCGAGCTGAAGTGGAATCACTTCAACCACCGGAAACTGCTGCAACTTGGCCTGATCGACTGGCGGAAGTCGGTTCCGGGCCAGCAACCCTGGGCACCGGCGGCGGGGAATTGAACCGCCGGCGGGTCCATTCCCCGTGGTTTGCCTCGGGTTGGCCCAGCGAAGGGCGAGTGTTCACTTCCGGGAAGTTCCCGCTTGCGCTCGCGGGAGAATCCTTGCTTCTTCTCGCGCTCATTCTCGCACCTGTAGCTCAACTGGATAGAGCGCCAGACTACGAATCTGGAGGTTAGGGGTTCGACTCCCTTCAGGTGCGCCATCTCCGGAGGAGAAGGTGAAAAAGGGGGCGAAAAGGGGACAAAGTTGGCCGAAAATGGCACGAAAAAGACCGCAGTGATCGGGCTGGCCTTGGTACTGGCGTCGCGATTCTTTTTCGCCGTGGTCAGGGGCTCTCAGCGATAGTAACCGGACGTTTCGCGAACAGCCATTTTTTTTCGTTCAGTTGAACGTTGTCCTTTTCCTCGAATTCAGCCGATGGCGCTCGCCATTCGTAAGATGCCCATTTGTCGCCAACGAGGCGATTTGCCTGCGCGAACAAGAAAAACGGCGTGCTCTTGGGAACCTGAATACGGAACTTGCCGTCCGCGTCGGTCGTCGTTTTTGAAATGGGAAACGGCAAGTCGACAACGAGCGCGTTGGTCTCTTGCCATTTGTTCAAAACGCTCAACGGAAAGGCGTAAACGGCCACGCTGGAAAATTTGTAGGAGCTGGCGCCGCGAGTAGTCACGAAAACTTGGCCGGCGTATGTGTCGGAAGCTGTTGTGACACGACTGCTGACGGTGCGTGGTCCCCCGGGTCGCTTCTTCTCGGCTTCAAATCGTACTTCGTCTGGCAGAAATTCGTAGCGCAACACCACAGTTCCGGCTGTGTGGCGTATTACGACGTCGGATACGTTAAACTTAGTGATTGTGACGTTCTTGAAGACGCGGCCATCCGAGATGGCAAGAGCGGGAATTGGCTTGGTTAGGTCGATAGTGTCAGCACCAAACAGCGAGGCAGCGGCGAGCAAGATTGATGTAAGGAAAAAAAATTTCATTTGGACTCCTGTGAATTGGAACTGCCTTTGCGTCCGCGAGCCTCGCGCTGCTGGATGACAAGGCAAGCCCGCGTCTACCTCCTGATGGCGTCCGTCCGATGGCCTGAAACGGGCAGGAAACGCCACGAAAAAGCCCGCCGTGTCGGGCGAAGTCTTGGTGCTGGCGGAATTACGCTACCGCTTTCCTCTCTCAAACGAGAATCTCCAACCAGGTGTTGATTCTTGCTGAAGGTGTGAACACGGAATACAGATTTGCTCGTGAAATTCAATTACCGCGCTCTCGGGGTGGTGGTGCTCATGGCAGCGGTGCTCATAGGTATAGTCGTGATCTGGTTGGCGATACCGCGAGAAAGTAGTGCCGAAGATAAAGCTAAAGGGCAGTTGCGGCAGCAGCAGACCGAGGTCCGTATTGCACAGAGAATTGCAACCGAAGCAGCGGTGAAGCAAAAAAAGGAGGCCGAATCCGAGTCGGCAAACTCGCCTCCACGAGTGAGAGTGAGCAATAGCACTATGGCGGTTCGAATTGAGAATACAGGCACGCAGAACTGGAACCAAATGGTTGTTTACGTTAACGACACTCCACCGTTCACGTTCAAAGTAACTGTTGCGGCCCCGGCGGTTGGTGCGGCCGTGAATATCCCGTTGGCGAGTTTTGCGAAAAAGGACGGCACCCGCTTTAACCCCACTGCGACCAAGGTTACACAAATCTGGGTCGGCGGCGGCGGGCGCGATTTTCAGTCTTTCAACGCTAGCCCGCTAAGTCGCTGACTCAAGCCGGTCGCGCAGGACTGGGCTTACGGGGCCGACGTATCGGCGAGTCCCCGCAGCGCGACTTGCCTTCGATGACTTCGATCAAGACGCGGCGGTGGTATTCGTCGGGCAGAACGCTGACCAGATGATGACGCAACGCCGTAACTAGCCGACCATCGGGCGTTCGGTCGCCGCCGCCATCGCGTCACTAAGCCGTATCTCGCAGTCCGAGGTGGAGCCCGTTGTCCCCAACGGGCTGACTTGAGAGCGTACGACTCAAAACCCGATGAGGACATCGGGTTCCACCTTTCAGTGGTTTCGTCTTCAGAGGTAAAACGCCCATCGACTGAATGAACACCGCTAAGCCGTATCCATTCAGCCCCAGCCGCAAAAGCGACTCTTGCCCGTGACGGGAAGAAACAGGCTGTAGGAGCGGGTTTATCCCGCGATCCTTCGTTCGGACTGACTTCTGTTCGGCATAAAGCCGCTCCTCCAAACGGTCCACGGACGCTGTTTCCTTGGAGTCGAGTTGCTGCCGCGAATGATATCGCCTAAACCATTTGGTGACTGGGAGGGCGCGTCCCCGGTGAGCCGTGCCGACGGCAGGCATGCCAACGCTCGTAACGGCTCGGAGGGGACGCCTCGCCCCACCCCCAGAACTGAATCGTCACGGAGCGAGGGTGCTCGAGACCAGTTTTCTCAAACGGCGTCTCGAGACGCGCAAATGCAAGGTGCGATGAAAGAAGTGCCGATTGGCCGGGTCGTGAATGAAGTCCTCTTCCTCCCCGGCATATTCCTCAATTCGGGCGATCCGACCAACCCCGCGAATGAACTGCCGGTCGGCCGCAAAATAATCCGGATTGAGATTGAGCAGGGGACGAAGAAAGCCCGCCACCGGACGCAACGTAAGCTTGAGCACTGTCGCCTCGAAATCGGCCGGATGGACTTCGTGCTGCGCGCAAAATTTCTCTGCAAAGGTCATGATACCAACGGAGTGATCGATGGCGAAACTCGCTTTCCCCTGCTTTCGACTCAAGGAGATTCAACGTAACATTTCATCTGGCGCCCATCGGCGGTTCGCAGGAATCGCGCGGGATCTGGTGCCACGCCCTCCTCTTTAGGTATCGGGACGCCGCGCTTTGACCGACTGGCCGATCGCGCGCCTCCAAACCTGGCGCAACAGCGGTTTCACGCTCGACGCGGGCGAGGCCCCCGCCGCCGCACGTCGCGCCGGCCGGCTCCGGGCAGGGCGAACTGTTCGGCGACCACTCTCCGCAGGCTTCCATTTGTCCCAATTCGTTGGCAAAGATACCGCGTGTCTGGTCTGTCGGTTTCTTCCGCGGGCCATCCCCTACATGCCTGATTCCTCCAAAGCCATTTTTCTGAGCTACGCCCGCGATGACGCGGCGGCGGCACGGCGCATTGCCGAGGCGCTGCGCGCTTCGGGCGTGGAAGTGTGGTTCGATGAAAACGAACTGCGCGGTGGCGATTCTTGGGATGCAAAGATCCGCCGCCAGATCGACTCCTGCGCGTTGTTCATGCCGATGGTTTCGTCGCACACGCAAGAGCGCAGCAAGGGTTACTTCCGCCTCGAATGGAAACTCGCCGTCGACCAGACGCACCTTCTCGCCGCCGGCGTGCCCTTCATCACCCCGGTGGTCATCGATGCGACGACCGAAGCCACCGCGATTGTCCCGCCCGAATTCATGCGCGTGCAGTGGACGCGGCTGGCCGACGCGTTGCCGACGACCGATTTCGTCGCCCAAGTGAAACGCCTGCTCGATGCACCGGTGGCCCCGGCTTCGGGCGCAGTTGCTCGCCGTCCCGAGGGGCAAGTGGTTGCCGCTGGCAACAAGTGGCACGAGCTGAGCCTTGTTTCGGCAAGCGGTTTTCTCTGGGCTCTCTGTGTCTCTGTGGTGCAAATCTGGCTGCGCGCGTAGCGCGCCATTTTTTCCGAGCGCAGCCTCGGAAAAAGCCGCGCTGCTTTCCGTCCGCATCGTGCATTTCTGCAACGATTGTGATCGTTCCCCGAGGAGCGGCGGTTTCCCAACCGCCGAAGAACCGTTGGCCGACCGTATTTGGGCGGTTGGGAAACCGCCCCTCCTTCGGATGCGGTAGTTTTACTTTGTTACGTCAGCGAAATTTCCCTGGGCTAGATCCGATCCCCCGGGAAATCGATTTTCCTTGAGATTGATCGCCCGGGCCGAGGCGGACACCCCGACTGCCTGGCAGCACCATTCCGCTTTATGATTTTTTCTTGTTCTTGGCCTGACCGGTCTGGGCGCGGGTGGCGGCATCCGCGGCGGCGGGAGAAATTTTTTCGGGAAAACGACCCTGGTCGTCCGTGCGCACGATCCATGATTCCAGCTCGGCGCGGAGGCGCAGCAGCGCGGCGGCGTGCCCGGGCTGGGTGGAGCCGGTGAGATTCAGGATCTCGTGCGGATCGGCGACCAGGTCGTACAATTGCTCCTCGGGCTGGCGGGGCTGGCTGAGGAAGGCTTGCGTCGGGGTGAGCTTGCCCTCCGCGAAAAGTTTCGGCACGAGCGTCCACGCGGGGTATTGACGGGCCTTGTACGCGTTGGGCGAGAAGAACGGCACCTCGGGCGTGAAGGTGCGGATGTAGCGGTAGCGGTCGTCGCGCACCGTGCGCAGACGCATGGCGGTCTCGTCGCAGCGGTCGCGCGCGCCGAAGACGTATTGTTTCGCCGCGGCCACCTGCGCGCCGAGGAAGGGCACGCCTTGCATTTTGGCGGGCAGCGGCACGCCCGCGAGGCTGAGCAACGTCGCCGGCAGGTCGATCGCTTCGAGCAGCCGGCGGTCCACGGTGCCGGCGCGATAGTGGGCCGGGGCCGGGAGGCCTTTCGGCCAGCGCACAATCAGCGGCACCCGCAGGCCTTCCTCGTAGCAGAATTGCTTGCCGCGGATGTGGGCCTCGCCGTTGTCGCCCATGACGATCACCACGGTGTTGTCGGCCAGGCCCTCCCGCTCGAGCTGGCCGAGGAGCTTTTGGATCTTGCCGTCGACGCGACGGGCGGAGTCGAGGTAGTCGGCGTAGTCCTTCCGGATGACAGGATGATCGGGATAGTACGGCGGCAGCACGACCTTTGCCGGATCGGTGAGGCCCTCCGCGTTGAATTCGCGGTGGGTCTCCTGAAAGTTCACCTGGGCGTAGAATGGCTGGTGGGAGGCGAGATCGGCCCAGCGGTCGCTCTGGTACAGCGGCGTTTCGGCCGGGATGAAGTTCCAGTCGGTCTTGCCGGAGGCGCGGAGGCCCAGTTCGGCGGGGAATTCCCGGAGGTTGGCCGTGTAATAGCCGGCGGAACGGAGCCATTCGGGAAGGGTGCGCACTCCGTCGGGGAGTGGTTGCTTGTTGGGAGTGCGGTGCTGGTGAGCGCCGAGGGTGGTCTGATACATCCCGGTGTTGAAGGCAGAGCGGGAGGCCGAGCACACCGGGGCGGTGGTGTAGAAGCGCTGGTAGCGCACACCGCTGGCGGCGAGGCGGTCGAGATTCGGCGTGGAGGCGGCCGGCTGTTCGCCGTAGCAACTGTAGGCGGAGGGTCCCGTGTCCTCGATGATGAGCCAGAGGAAGTTGGGGCGCGCCGGAGCGGCGGCAAAGACCGCGACGGCGGTGACCAGAAATGCGAGGAGCAGGGTGAAGCGGGATTTCATGAGGACGGGCGGTTGGAGAAAGATCGGGGAACGAGGAAGGCGAAGGAGGCTGAGGGCAACTCTTTGGTCGCGACGATTTCAGTGTCGTTCTCGTTCCTCGTCCTCCTTATCGTTCTCTCAATTCCGCGAGAACGAGGAACGATTACGAGAACGAGGAACGATGAAAAGCGGATGGCACCTTTGTCTGCAGTTGCCGCGTTTGGTAACTTCCAAGCTAGTGTGCCGACCGCAAAGTAGCGTGACAAGTAGCGGCGAGCGCCAGCGAGTGGAGCGCACCGGTGGTCCACTCGCTGGCGCTCGCAGCTACACGTCACGAAAGTTATTGGTCGCGCCACTAGCGCGCCGCCTTCTGCTTGACCTTCTTTTTGGTCGCGGCGGGTTCGTCGCCCGCATCGGCGGTGCCCGCGCCATTGTGCGGTGCATTGTGGGTGGGAAGCCACTTGGCGAGCTCGACCTTGGTGCGGGCGAACTCCGGTTGCGCGGCGAGGCCCAAGCATGATAGGGAACGGGAAAAGGCGGGAAACGGGGACATCACGGGGAAAAAGACGAACGAGGCGGGGCGTTGGATACAGACGGACGGCTGAGGCGGGACCAATTCTGGATGGAGACTGACTCTATCCGTGCCGATCCGTGGCATCCGTGGTGAGGATTGACGGCCCTCCTTGGGATGCGACTCCTGGGAAATACCATGGCCAGGGGGACAAATGCGGCTCAGCCTTCCCGGACATGAACGACCACCCTTCCGTTTCGAATCCCTCGCGGCGCGCCTTGTTGCAGACGACCGGCCTCGGCCTGCTCGGCGCGGTCCTGTCCGGCACGTCCGCCTCATCCGCCGCCGAAACGCCGAGGGCCCCGGCGGCGAAATCCGGCGCCACCGCTCGTCCCGCGAATGCGCTCGTGCCCCTCAATCGTTTCGGCCGGATGGTGCAGGAGTATTATGTCGGACGTCTGCGCGAGGCGGAGCGAACCGCGGACGCCCGTCGCGCGAAAATTCGCACGAAGGCCGACGCGGAAAATTATGTGCGCGAGGTGCGCGGCAAGATTCAGTCCATCTTCGGACCATGGCCGGAAAAAACCCCGTTGCACGCGCGCAGCACCGGCGTGGTCGAGCGCGATACCTACCGGATCGAAAAGGTCATCTTCGAGAGCCGTCCCGGGTTTCCGGTTACGGCCAATCTTTACCTGCCGAAAGGCCGCCCCACGCCGGCGCCCGGTGTCGTCGGCAGTTGTGGCCACTCCGCCAACGGCAAGGCCGCCGACGCCTACCAGTCTTTCGCGCAAGGCCTGGCGCGCCAGGGTTACGTCGTGCTGATCTTCGATCCGATCGGACAGGGCGAGCGGATGCAATACGTGACGCCCGACCTCAAGCCCCGGATGGGGACGGGCGTCCGGGAACACCTGCACGCCGGCAATCAGCAGTTTCTCGTGGGCGAATTTTTCGGGGCCTGGCGCGCCTGGGACGGCATCCGCGCGCTCGATTATCTCCTCACGCGGCCGGAAGTCGACCCGCGGCAGGTGGGCATCACCGGCAACTCGGGCGGCGGCACGATGACGACCTGGCTTTGCGGCGTGGAGTCGCGCTGGACGATGGCCGCGCCGAGCTGTTTCGTGACGACGTTTCGCCGGAATCTGGAGAACGAACTGCCGGCCGACACCGAGCAGTGCCCGCCGCGGGCGCTCGCGCTTGGGCTCGATCACGCGGATTTTATCGCCGCACTGGCGCCGAAACCCGTGATCCTGATCGATCAGGAGAATGACTATTTCGACGTCCGCGGGCTCGAGGAGAGCCTGGAGCGGTTGCGGCCGATTTACCGGTTGCTCGGCGCGGAACAGAACGTCGAGATTTTCATCGGGCCGGACTACCACGGGTACTCCAAGCCGGCCCGCGAGGCGATGTATCGAAAGTTCAATGGCGTCACGAAGATTTCCAGCGCGGCGGCGGAGCCCGCCATTGTGATTGAGCGGGACGAGACGCTCTGGTGTACGCCGCAGGGGCAGGTTGCGTCGGAAAAGTCGCGCACCGTTTTCGGGTTCACGCGCGAATCTTCCCTGGCGTGGCGGCAACGGCGCGGCGAGGTGGGCGGCGCGGCGCTGACCAAGGCCCTGGCGGAAACGCTCAAGCTGCCCCGCCGCGAAGGTTCTCCGGAATATCGGATCCTGCGTCCCGGCAACTCCCGCGGCTATCCGAAGCGTTATGCCGGCACCTACGCAGTCGAGACCGAGCCGAACAGCTTCGCGCTCGTTTACCGGCTCGACGACCAGCCGCTGATGTCGCGCCTGCCCCGCGGACCGCGACGCGCGCTGCTGTACGTGGCGCATCTCTCTGCGGACGCCGAGTTGCGCGAGGAGCCGCTGCTGGCGGAGTTGATGCACGCCGAACCGGACTCGGCCGTGTTCGCGTGTGATGTGCGCGGCGTGGGTGAATCAATGCCGAGCACCACCGCCACCGCGGCGTGGGAGCCGTATGGCCCGGATTATTTTTACGCGATCCACGGCCTCATGCTCGATTACCCGTATGTGGGGCAGAAGACGCACGACGTGCTGCGGGTGATCGACTGGCTGAAATCCGGCGGGCACAGCGAGGTCCACCTGGTGGGGAGAGGCTGGGGCGCGTTCCCCGCGACGTTCGCCGCCGTGCTCGCGGCGGAGGTGAAGCAGGTCACGTTGAAGCACGCGCTCACGAGCTATAGCGAGGTGGCCGAGAGCGAGGACTACCACTGGCCGCTGTCGACCCTGGTGCCGGGCGTGCTGCGCGCGTTTGATCTGCCGGACTGCTATCGGGCGCTAGCCGCCAAGCGGCTCCGGCAGATCGAGCCATGGAACGCCACCGCGGGGGCGGGCTGATATTCAAGTCCTTTCGATCCCGTTTGCGACGATTTCGGAAATTCGTCGGCTGCGGTCGCCGCGTTGAGCTAAGATTGACCCACTTCGATCCTGTTGAGACGATTTTTTATCACAGAGATCACGGAGGGAAAAGAGAGGCCACAGAGCAGAAAAGCGGGCGTTCATTTCCGGTGTATTCTCTGTGACCTCCTGCCGGGCCTCGGTGACCTCTGTGACCAGCGGTTCGATTCCTTCGGCTGCGGTATCCACGTTGGGAATTATTCAAGCGACGCGCGATTCAGCAGCGGCCGACCTGACTCGACCACATACGTCGCGCGCGTCTGCAAGGGGGCGCCGCGGCGCGTGACGAAAGGCACGGTCCGAAAATCCGTGCGCCACTGCTGCGACCTGACCTCGCACCGGACGTAGCCGCGCTCGTTGTTGTGATATTTCACGAAAGGATTTTCGGCGAGCAGCGCGCCGAGGTAGGCGGGCTGGTCCTCGCCATCGTTATTCGACGAGATCGACGTGCCGACAAACTCCGTCGCGACGCTGGGCGCATCGGGCCGGTCGGGATCGGCCGCCAGTTCGTTCGCCCAATTGTGATGAACGTCGCCGGTGAGGACAACCGGGTTGGCGATCCGGCGATCGCGCAGGTGGCGCAGCAGGCGGCGGCGCTCGAATTCGTAACCGGCCCACTTGTCCATGCTCAGTCCCACTACAGGGCCGGGTGTGCGATCGACCGGTGCGACCATCACCTGTTGCGCGAGCACGTTCCACGCGGCCGACGAGCGCTGCAGGCCATCGAACAACCACGCCCGCTGCGTGTCGCCCATGATGGTGCCGCGCGGGTCGAGCAGCACGGGGTGCGGCGGCTTGGTTCCGTCGCCCTGCGGCTGGTCGGTGCGGTATTGGCGGGTGTCGAGCACGTGAAACGAGGCGAGCCGGCCGAATTCGAGGCGGCGGTAGAGCAGCATGTCGGGCCCGGAGGGGAGCGCGCTCCGGCGCAGGGGCATGTGCTCGAAATACGCCTGATAGCCCGCGGCCCGGCGGACCAGGAATTTCTCCGGTGGATTTTCCTCGGGATGATCGTGGATCGCCCCCGCGTAGTTGTTGCTCACCTCATGATCGTCCCACGTGACAATCCACGGGGCCATCGCGTGGGCGGCCTGCAGCGCCGGATCGGATTTGTAGAGCGCGTAGCGGTTCCGATAGTCGTCGAGCGAAAAAATCTCCGGCATGCCGTGGGGCCGGACCGCGCCATTGGCGTCCCCCTTTTCGTAGATGTAGTCGCCAAGATGCACAACCAGATCGAGGTCCTCGCGGGCCATGTGCTCATAGGCGGTATAGTAGCCCATCTCGTATTTCTGGCAGGAGGCGAAAGCGAAGCGCAGCCGCTCCGGGGTCGCACCCGCCGGAGGCATCGTGCGGGTGCGGCCCTTGGCGCTGACCTCGCCGCCCGCCTTGAATTGATACCAGTACCAGCGATCGGGGCGCAGGCCCTCGACTTCCACATGCACGGCATGCGCCCACGCGGGCCGGGCGGTCGCGGTGCCGCGTTGCACGACACGCGTCATGGCTTCGTCCTCCGCCACCTGCCACGCCACCTCGACCGGTTCGGGCGGCATGCCACCGCCGTTTTCCAACGGTCGCGGCGCGAGGCGCGTCCACAAGACGACGCCATCGGGCGCCGGATCGCCGGACGCAACGCCAAGGGAAAATGGATACGCGGAAAATTTCGGCGCCGCGGCGACCGCCCCGCGGGCGTGGGTCGAGAGCAACGCGGCGGCGGCGAACGAGGCGGAGCCGGCGAGAAAGGTGCGGCGGTTCAGCTGCGGCCCACCGGGCAGGGGAAAGAGGGGAGGTGTCATGGCGAAGGTTGGTTTTCGTTGTTTCGCGGAGAAATGAAATAGCCCGCTATCGCGAACGGTGATCCGGAAAATCGCGCTGGTAACGCCGCACCAGCGCGGGCGCATCGTTGGGCACGAGGCAGATTTTCCCGCGGATGTGCTTCGTTTCGCCCGGTTGCAGGCCGCCGAGGCGGAAGTCGGAGTGCAGGCAGCGCGCCACGCCCTGGAAAAGCTCCTGGTACGGCTCCCATGCCGTGGCCCACATGAGTTTGCCATCCCCGCTCGTGCAGCCGATCAGGCCGTTGTCCGGCACGAGCGGTGAGAGCGGACGCGGGTTCACGTCCGTGCGCGGGACGTGAGCGGGACACCACACCTGGCCGGGGATGTAGCGGGCCGTGGTGGCCCAGTTGCGCGTGGGCATCCGGGTGAGTCTGCCGTCGAGGAAGATGAAACACTGCGGCAGGTAATCGGTCGCGTTGGCGGCGGTCTTCTCGTCGTGCCCGGTGAAACGACTCAGGCGCACGCAAGGTTGCGTCCAGTGCGCTTCCGAGCGATGCGCGCCAGGATTGCGCGCGACGAGTTGGAAGTTCACTTCGTCGGCGTGGGCGGTGATGGTGTGTTCGACGATCACGCCGCCGGCCAGCGTGTCGCACAGGCGCAGGACACGGCGGTCGGCGCTGAGGGCAAGAAGCTCGCTGTGGTGGGCGATGACAGTGTGCCTCCAGTCGGCGTCCGTGGAACCCGCCCGGCAGTAGGCTTCGAGGTAGTTGATCCGGAAGGAGCCGCCGGGAAGCTGCGGGCCGTGGACGACCAGCCAGTGTCCCTCGCGTTCGAGCGTGAGGTTGGCGGACGATGCCGAGTGGAGCGTGGCGCCGCCGCCCGCCAGAACCAGGGTAAGACCGAGGAGAAGCGGACGGTGCATGGGTGATTGGTGGCGGGAAGACGCGCGCCGCACAATTCGCCTAGCGCGTGGGGCGCGCGTCGGCCGGGAGCTTGTCCAGATATTTTCCGTCCTGGAAATCGATGATCGTGCCGCCCGGCTGGTAGGCGATCGGCTTCGGGTCGAGCCATTCGACCAGCGCGTTTTTCAGCGCAAAGGCGAAGAATTGGTTTCCGGCCGGAGAATAATGCCCGTTGTAGAGGCGCTTGATATAGGCGGCGGCCGGGATGCGGAATTGCGCGAAGTCCGCGACGTGCGCGTCCAGCGCATCGAGCGTCGGCGTGCCGCGGTCTTTCAACCATTGGAGCAGGGCGACATTGGCTGCGAGCTTCGGCCCACCTTCGCACGCGCGCAGCACCTCGCGCGTGCTATAGCTCAGGACGACCATCAGGCGGCGGCCTTGTTGCGTGGCGAACGCGTGCAGTTTTTCCATCACGTGCAGCGTGCTGGCCCGCGCGACAATGTCGCGCAGTTCGGCTGCGGAATTGCGGCGGCTCGTCGCGTCGGTGAAGTCGAATTTCACCTTCGCCCAATCGGCGAGCCGGCGGATGCGGTCCTGAGGCACATCGGGCACGCCTTCCAGCATCGCGGTCATCTGGATGTTTTCGTGATTGGCCAAGAGTGCGCGCGTGCGCTCGAACGAGAGCAGGTCGCGCAACGCCGTGGGCGTGGGGCACGGACTGGCGGCTTCCTCCCACTGGCCGGAATCGAGGTTGACCCGCAGGTGCGTCCACGGGTTGCCGTGATACATTTCGCTGGAGCGCTCGGAATTGATGATGAAGCTGCGCCACGGCATCACCGTCCGCCGGTGATCGTCATCCCAGATGTTGAAGATCAGATAAGGTGCCCGGACCGCCGTCTGCTCCATCCGCCGCAGGCGCGCGAAAGCCTGAAACACGCCGTAGCCGCCGACGCCGAAATTCCGGATCGGTTCGCCCAGGTGGGCCGCGAGATTTTCCTGCCACGTCTCGCCGTCGCTGACCTGGTGGCAATGCGTGAAGCTGTTGCCATACGTGTTCACGCGGCACGGACGATCGGCATAGTTGATGAGCTTGCGTTCGCCAGCGGCCCCGTAGCGGTAGACCGAGTGGGAACCGTCGACGCCGTCGCGCTGGATGCTGTCGCTCGGCACATAGCCGAGTTCCGGATCGAATTTCGCCCATTGATTGTGCGGTGGCGGCCGCAGGAAGGCATCGAGATGCGCCGCAGAATGCACGCGTTGATGGCGCTCGGCGAGCCACGCGTCGTACCGGAGCGCCGGCCCGGCGAACGACTTGGTCTGTGCGGGAGCGTCGGCGGCTGACAACCGGTGGGAAAGCAGCGCGGTGGCTCCAAGGGTGGCGGATTCGAGGAATTTTCGGCGTTTCATATGAAAATCTGCTCCGGACGAACCGTTAGCGTCCATGAGGGTTGGGTTTTTGGGTGGCCGGTTTTTTCATTAGCCACACTTCGCTGATGTCACAGCCCTTGCCGTTGCCACCCAGGCCGGGCTCCCGGTTCCAAGTCAAGGTCAGCACTCCGTCCCGGATGGCGGCTTGGGGCACGTCAAAGGTGACAGGTTCGACCGGGAACGGTCGATCGATGTAGGGGTGGATTTCGAGATTGTCGCCGGCCCGCAGGCGGATTTTTCCCAAGGTGGGCGAGACCAAAAGCGACGGTGGGGGAAACCGGGGATAGACGACCCGCACCTGATAAGCTGCCTGGGGATCGAGATTCGGGTAACGGAGGGTAATGCTGAGGTCGTTCAGGCCCCAGATGTAGTCGACCCAGGAAGTGCGGAGCGGCAGCGGGGGGCCATCGGCGGGAAAGTGACCGTTGAGCGGCGTGTGGATGAAGGCTGGATCCCGCTCGTGACCCAAGCCGGCAACGAGGTGGGGCTGGGCGGCGGGATTGCCCAGGTCGTCATAGAAGCCACCCGGACCGGGATCCGTCCAGTTGACGATCCGGTCGAGGGCGGCCAGGCGATCCGCTTCGTTGTCACGCTTCCTGATTTGATCGAACTGGGCCTGCAACCAGACGCGGTTGTTCAGGGGATAATCCAAGGTGTCGAGATTGGCCCCGCGGCGCTGACTCACGGCGCGATAGAGCGGAACGCTGGGCTTGTAATTGATGCTCTGAAAAAGAGCCTCGGCCATTTGGAAGACGCGCACGCGGAGCGCGGCGGCCGTGGGATCGGCAAAGGGGCGCTCCAAGACAACGGTCGCGCGCCGCATCGCCTCTTCGCTGCCAATTTGTTTGGCTGCGCTCAGAACATCCATCGCTTGCCGCTCCAGTTCGCGCTCGTAAAGAAGCCGGGCACGGACGTGGGCATCGAAATACGCGCGATAGAGCGCCAATTGCAGGCGCCAGTTGCGCAAGTCAGCCGGGGTGGCGCGGCGCTCCAGCTCCCGGAACCGCTCCAGCGTGGCGTCGACCCCGGAGTTTTTCGCGAGGGGACCGCGCCAGTTGTCCTCCAGGGCGCTCAGCCCATCGGCGAACCGGTCCGTGAGGCGTTCGCTGAGAAATACACGGGCGTAATCGCGGAGGATCTCGGGCACCGAGGCGTCGGGATTCCAGCTCAGCGCCGACCAGACGGCCTTGTTCACATCGTCGTTGATCCCTTCCGAATAGGTGATCGCGCCGATGGTGTGCGGTTGCAGCAGTCGGACGAGCCGGGCCATGTCGTGCGGACGCGGACAGATGGGTTCGCGCCCCTGCGTCAGGGCAAAAGCGGGATCCCAGTCTGCCACCGGATACTGGCATTCCTTGGTGTGCGTGATGTCCGGGTAATAACGGATCGGGTATTGTGCATCAACGCGCCGGCGAAACTCGGCCGGGTCCAGGTGAATCCACGGAGCGAAGGCGACGCCCTTGAGCCAGGCTGGTCTCATCTCACGGAGGTAACGAAAGAAATACTCCATGTTCTCATGGTTGAAACCCTGGGGCGACAGCCACATGGTCGCCTGGGGGTGAAAGCTTCGGAGATTCGCGGTTTGTTTTTCCAAGAGCGGAAACATGAGCGCGGGCGGCGTATGGCCGGGATCGCCGCCGGGCACCAGCAGCGCGTCAATCCGCGGCAGGGCGCGGAACACTCCGGCCCATTCCTCCAGCGCGAACGCGACCGTGGCCGGATCGCCGTAGTCGGCGTCCAAAGCAGGAAACCAAATCCAGACGTCCAGCCCGTAGTCCGCCGCGATCCGGGACATGCCGGCCATCATCTCGAGCTGCGGCCGGGGGAAATGCGGGCTGTCCGCAGAATCGTCGGTGCGCGGCGGCAGCAACTCGATCGTATTGCAGCCGAAAATAATCAGGTCGCGAATATAGCGCTCCCATTGCGGGAGGTCCCAGCCCGAGTAGGAATTAACCTTGGGCCGATAGCCCAGCTGATGCCCGCGGAGGGCGTAGCGAGGGGTGGTGGTGATGTTCAGTGGTCCGGCGAGGCCCGCGCGGGCCGGGCCCAGCCGCAAGGTGCGCAGCACGTGGCCAACGCCAAAGAGCACCCCGCGAGCGTCGCGCCCGGCGATGACCAGCAACGGGCGACCCGGGCCCTCCACCGTGGCGATCTGAAAACCCTCGGCCCCCACCTGGGTCTCGTCGAGCGAAACCTCCCCGGCGCGCGACCCAAGCAGCGTGCGAACCTCGGCGAAACGACCGAGCACAATCACAGGGCCGGTGGGCGGGGGAGCGGACGCGACCGACCACGTCACGTGCGTGCGCGCCGCGACCTCCTCGACCAAGAGAGCCAGGGCTTTTTTTTCCGGTCCCGTCGTGATGGTGGGCGCGACGACGGTGGCGTGCGTGAAGTCGATCCCGAGGGCGGGCAGGCCTTCATTTCGCGCGGCCGCAAAGGCCGCGAGCGAGGGCGAGTCGGCCGCTCGGGCGGAAAATGAAAGAGCCAGACCCACGCCTGCCAGGACGACCACCGCGTGGGAAAACGGGACGGATATTAGCTGCATGGTCGAGGACGAAGAGGCGAGACGATGGAGTGAATGGGGTCGAATGCGCGGGCGAAATTCAGACAGTGGCGGCGCCGTTTTCGTCCGCGCGCCGGTCATCGCCCAGACGTGCGCGCAGGGCGTTGATTTCCGTGGCGATCATGTTGCGGGTCGCGGTCAGATCGGAGCTGTGGATCATGAAATTCGCCCCCGCTGCGCACCACGCCACCTCGCGGTCGACTGACATCCATGAATGGATGCCGGCTCCGACGCCGGCGGCACGGGCCCGGCGAAAGATGCCGAGCATGGCCGCCTCGACCGCGGGGTGATCATAGTCCTCCGGGAAACCCAGGCTGCAGGAGAGATCGTGCGGCCCGATCAAGACCGCGTCGAGACCTGGCACGGCGAGGATTTCGTCCAGTTTTGCGAGCGCGGGCGCACTCTCGATATTGACGATGACCGAACGCCCGGCGTTGTGCTTTTGCACATAAGCCTCGAGGGCGGGGGGGAAGGGCGTGTGTCCGGCAAGTTCCGCAGCGAGTTTTTGCCCCTTGATCGGCCGGCGCTTCACCGCGCCGACCAGGTCGCGGACCTGGGCCGCCGATTCGACATAGGGCGCAATGACCGCCGCAGCCCCGAAGTCCACAGCCTGGCAAGCCGCGATCGGGTCAGGCGCGGCGATTCGCACGACGGGCGGCAGTCCGGCGGCCCCGTAGGCCTGGCACATCCACCCGAGGGTCTCCCGGTCGATCGGGATGTGCTCGGTGTCGATGAAGACGAAATCAATCGGCAGACCCGCCAGGAGCGGGACCCAGCGCGAGGATGTGGATGCCACCAGCGTGCCGTAGATGCGGCGGCCGGTGCGCAGAGCGACAGAGAATTCGGTGAATGTCATTGGGAACGGAAGGAGCATCCTTACTGCTGCTCCACGACGATGATGTCGTGGATCTCGACTTTCGGGACTGACAGTTTCAGCTGGCCGTCCCGGTAGTCAAACGCCAGCGGCCGGGCCCCGGGTTCGAGCGTCACCTTCGCGGGCTGGCGGTCGAGGCGGATAGCGACGCCAAGCGGACCGACGGGCGGGATGGCATCGAGGAGGGATTGCGTCTGGTGCGGGCCGGCGGTGTTGACGAGATTGACGAGAAGCTTGCCGTGATTGCGCGCGACCACGACATCCACGTCGCGGGATCCTTTCACTTCCACCATCGGTCGCGGGAACAGTTCGCGCGCCAGATCGCTCAGGAAACGCCGCAACGGCTCCGGGCGTCCGTCCAGATAGGCCTGGCCGAAGCTGAAGCTGGTGGCGGCGATCCTGCCGCGGCCCAACGCGGCGATGAACGCGGCTGGTTGCGAGATCCCATCTGCGGAAATCTGTCCGAATTCTCTGGTGCCTTTTTCGAGCGCAACCTTCTGCAGCGCGCCTTTGAAGTCCGCTGTGGCATCCCCGTGCGCGAGCTGCATCGGCGCATCAAGCTTCGCCTCTCCTGCGAGTCTCACCCCGAGTTCGCGTTCGAACAGCCGCGCGGCCGTCGGCCCGATGAGCAGCAGGTTGCCGCCGGCTTTGACATAGGCGACGAGGCGGTCGCGGAAATCCCCCTCGAGATACTCGCACTCCGGCACGACGATGAGCGGGTAGTCGCGCAGCCGGCCGGCGAGTGAATGTTCGCCGAGCACTTCGACCGACCACTGGCTTTCCAGCAGCGCCTGGAGCGCGCCGTTGATCTGCTTTAGATCTTTTCGAAAAAGTCCTCGGTTCATCCGGCGATACTGGTCGGTGGTCGAGAGCAGTAGACCCACTTGCGGCACGGCCTCCGCGCGATGACAGATCGCCTGCCGCGCGCGGCAGAATTTCGCCACCTCGGCCATCACGGTCATCTCGTTCAGGCGCACCGAGCCGTCGCGGTTCTGGGTGAAGTA
>SXGT01023498.1_pt1 | contig 68492 bp, 55 predicted proteins | sample 3176221 | NCBI WGS metagenome assembly SXGT01 (sample SAMN11356862, study PRJNA531348) | freshwater metagenome | isolation source: freshwater sample F1-120 | place: China: Fuxian Lake, Yuxi | collected 2017-12-25
GGTATTGGATACAGGTTCTCACAAACTTTTTTGTGTTTTTATTGGATCTGTGAATGATACATTTTCTGTGCAAATTAATTCAAATGTTATAACGGAAAAAAACATTACTCTTGTTTCAGAAGCTAAATTTTTACAAACCATTGTTGTTTCTTCAGGAAAATTTGATCAGAAATTGGAAGAGATGACGGTTTCGATGGAGGTAATCAAACCAACCCTTATCAATAGTAAAAATACAACAAGTATTGAAACAGCGTTAGAACAAGTTCCTGGTTTAACTATTATTGACAATGATCCACAGATTCGTGGAGGAAGTGGATTTACGTTTGGAGTGGGAAGCAGGGTAGCTGTTGTGGTTGATGGAATACCTTTGTTGAGTGGTGATGCTGGTCGTCCTGAATGGAATTATATTCCTGTTGAGAATATAGAACAAGTAGAAATTATTAAAGGTGCTTCGTCAGTTCTATACGGCTCTTCTGCTTTGAGCGGTGTTATTAATGTGAGAAGCGCTTATCCAAGGTCTGTTCCTAAAACAATAATTAATTATTCTGTCGGGAATTATAGTTTACCTCAATCACCAGCAGAAAATTGGTATAACGAATCTATACCAGGATTCACAAATCTTAATTTCATGCATTCACGCATCGTAAAAAAGAATCTGGATTTTGTGATAGGAGGAAACATGAATGTGGATCAGGGATATATTGGTCCACCACCACCTCAAACTCCTGTGCCTGATTTTGCGAAACCCGAAATTGATACGGTCTATACTTTTTCAAATAAGGATATGCAAAAAATTAGAGGTAGGATAAATGTGAATTTACGTTATCGCTCAAAAAAAATTCCAGGATTAAGTTTTGGAATAAACAGCAATGCAATGTTGAATAAAACAAACATGGTGTTTGCATGGTTCAACGATTCTGCAGGACTTTACAAAGGATTTCCTGGAGCAGTATTTTTAGAAGATCAAACTTTATATAACATCGATCCTTTTATCCGACTGGTAAAAGCAAATGGAATTACGCATAGTTTAGTAACCCGTATTTTTCGTTCGAATAATATTATTACTGGAAACCAATCTAATAGTGGAACAATGTGTTATGGCGAATACCAGCTTCAGCGTATTTTTAAAAACCTTGATTTTACATTTACCGGTGGAGTAGTTGGTAACCTCTCACAAACAAAAGCAGCGATTTATACTTCGGCAGGATCGCCAGAAAATAAAATTGTAAATGCAAGTGGTTATATTCAAATCGATAAAAAGTTTTGGAGCATATTGAACGTCTCCGGTGGTTTCCGTTACGAATATTTTAAGATGAATAATCTGAATAGTGTGGTTGCCCCAATATATAGAGTAGGAGCAAGTTTACAAGTTTTGAAATATACTTATGTGAGAAGTTCTTATGGACAAGGGTTTCGTTATCCAACAATTACAGAACGCTATATCAAAACAAAAGCAGGAATGTTCGGAGTATATCCAAATCCTGATTTAAAACCTGAACTCAGCACTAATTTTGAGGTCGGTTTAAAGCAAGCATATAAAATAGGTGGAGTTGCAGGTTATTTAGACATTGCAGGATTTTATCAGAAGTACCAGAATACAATTGAATTCCTTTTTGGTCAATGGGATAGTACTTCAAGTTTTGATGCAGGATTTAAATTTCTGAACACAGGTGATTCGCGGATTCGTGGATTAGATGTTTCGTTGGTTGCTGGTACACCAGATGAAGAGAATAAAAAGTATGGTGTTACTGCTTTGATTGGATATACTTATATCGAACCTGTTTGTTTAACACCCGATAGTATATACGGACGAGATTATGCATTTGGAGGAGTTGGCCGACCTTTAAGTTATAAGAATAGCAGTATGGACACAACAGACAATGTTCTTAAATATCGATTCAAACACATGTTAAAAGCTGACTTGGAATTCAAAATCAAAAAATTTAACTTAGGATTTAGTTATCGCTATTATAGTAAAATGCAGAACATTGATAAAGCACTTGAAGATATAGAAACATTAACATCCGCAGTTCCTTTTATTGATGATATTAAAGGAGTGCAATATTGGAAAACACATTACTACTCTGTTATTTTTGACGCAAGAGTTAGTTATCGTTTCAACAAAAAGATGAAACTTTCATTGGTGTGCAATAATGTTTTTAATGTTGATTATTCACTTCGCCCATTAAAAATAGAATCTCCAAGAACAACTGCTTTGCAATATGTTCTGACGTTTTAGAGAAAAATCATTTCCCTTCTCTGTCTTTTAATTTTTGATATTCTTTCATAGTGTCGGTTTCTTTATCGCTATGATAAGCATTGTAATAGCCAAAAGCCAATCCAATACCCCAACCCAATGTACACCATATTGGCCAAGGAAAATTACTGTCACCTACTTCATCAAAGTCGCTATGACCTTTTGTGAATATCCACATGCACCATAAAAAGCCATTTACAATAATGTAAGCAGCCAATTGTTTTTTAAATCCAGCACGCTTTTTAGCGATGCGCCATAATTGTTCGTCTCTGTTTTCCATTTTTTGTTTTGAGTTAATTAAGTTAATTGGGTTGATTAGGTTAATTTAGGGAAAGTCTCATTCGACCATTTACCTTAATTAACTAGTTTACTATTTTTAATTCTTTTTAATATATGCTTGTATCGCTTCCACATATTCTTCAAATGCTTTTATTCCTTTTTTTGTAATGAGACAACTTGTTTGTGGGTAGTTGTCTTTAAATGTTTTTTTTACTGTAATGTAATCTGCCTCAGCTAATTTAGTAATCTGCACACTTAAATTACCAGCAGTTGCTCCAGTTTTTTCTTTTAGAAAACTAAAATCCGCCTCCTTCACACTTATCAGTAAACTCATCACTGATAAGCGCAATTGTGAATGTAATAATGGATCTAAGTCGTTAAACATGTGAGAGAATATATTTTTATTTTAAAAATATAATTCGAACCATCCCGATGAAAAGCGGGATCTTCCAAATTTTAAATTTATTTTTACTTTTTATTGTTTATTTGTAATAAATACCCAGGAATAATGTAACCACCAAAAACAGCAGTTGCAATAATCAGTAATTGATAAATTCCTTCAATTTGAAAAGCAGCAATTGCACAAAGCCAGCAAAAAATTCCTCCTAAAATAAGCGGAGTAAATTTTAAAGCGCCTCCTGAAATAAAAAGACCGATTCCATATAATGTCATAATTATCGGAAGAATCTGTGAGCTTCCCCATTGATGAAAAAACATGATTACCACCATTGCTGCACCAAAAGCAATCCACGTGTATTTTAAAAATTCAGACACATTAGTTTTTACTTTTTCTTTTTTACCACGTTTTATAACATAGATAGCTGTAATGATTCCTCCAATTGGCATTAATATCCAAGGAATAGAATTCCATTCTACTTCCATGTTTATTAGGATAAATTGACTGATGCTGGCAATAAATACCAACCATCCCCAAAGCAAGAAGACAAATGAATCAGATGTTACGTCATTTTTTGCTGATGCAATCATTTCATGAATGATTCTCAGGCTTTCTTCTTGTGTCAATTGTTTTTCTTCTTTTTCCATTTTGATTTGGTTAATTAATTCATTCGTTTATTGGTGACGATTCTCCAAACTCTAAACTCCCGACTCCGAACTACTTCTTATCGCATTCTTTAATAAAATAATTGCATGAATTTTTTCCCCAATTTGGAGCAATTGTACTTGCCGGTTTGAATGTTTCATACATCTCTAAAGCTTTTTGAAAAACAGGTTTTGCTTTGTCTTTCCCACCACCAAACATTGCAGGTGTAAAATAATAAGCTGTTCCTTCTAAATAGTATGGACGAGGGTTTGTTTTATCCAATTCCTTAGCTTTTTCGCGCCATTCTCCTGATTCCATCCCGTATTTCTGTCCGCGTGTCATCGGATTTACACTGATACGTGCAGAAGCAATTTGTGCTCTTAAGGTGTAAATTTCAGAGTTGTTCGGACTAATCGAATCAGCAACTTTTATAAACTTATCAGCTCTGTCGCAATACGTATCTATTTCATCACCTTTAGTTGAATAAGTCATGTTTACATAACAATAAGCGGCATAGTAACTAGGAAGCCACTCTGCTTTTTCTGCACTTGCAATTCTTTCAAAAGTGTTTGCCAAATTTTGTAATTGTTTTCCATCACGTGTGGTATCCAATGCCGCCACATTTTTTTCCATTGTAGCAATGTATTTTTTTTTGTCTTGAGCAGTAGCAAAAAGTGTTACACTTAATAATACTAAAGCTGATAATAATTTTTTCATTTTCATTTTTTTAATTGTTTATTTATTTTTTAATTGTCTATTGTCTACTGATTTATTTGTCTACTGTTTCTAATTATTATTCTCAATCACTTCCTTAGAACGATTTTGTCCGAATGATAAAAACAATCCTACAAAGAAAAATCTTTTAGCCGGTGGTGTTACTGCTGCACTTCTTTGTAAATCGTAAGAATAGCGGTATCCAAAAATTTGGTCGTTTCCTATCACGTTTGTCACAGAAAATGCCAATACTGCAAAACAATTTTTTACCTGACGTAAATATGCGCCATTGATTCCCAATGAATGGTAATCGATAGTTCTGTCACTCATAAAATCAGGATTGTTTGGATTATAGTATGGTCTTCCACTCGCATACGTGTAAGTGAATCCAGAACTAAGATTTAATTTTTCAAAGAATTTTTTAAATACCAGGGACGCTGTATGAGTAGCAGCAAATGGCGGAGTCACTTCTTTCGGATAAGTTTGATATTTACGTTTTGTTTCTATATAGGTATAGGAAATCCAATAGTCGACTCCGTCAATGGTTTTTTTATCTCTCCAAAAAATATCCAATCCTTGCGCATAACCAAATCCACTATTTGTTGAATCAATTAAGTTGGTAAGGTTATCATATTTTTTATAATACACTTCTGCACGTAATGTATGCAAATCATCTACTCGTTGAATGTTTGCTATGTAATGTGTTGCTTTGTTGTAACCCGGAATTTTTGTGTAAAATAAATATTCTCTGTCAGGTTTTTGATAAAACTGCCCATACGCAAATGAAATTTGACTTTTATCTCCAAGCTTGTATGCAACCGAGGTGCGTGGTGAAATAACATATTCTTTTTCTATTGTTGTATGCTCACCTCTTGCTCCTGCACGCCAAACTAATTTCGGAGTTAAATAAATATCTGCTTCAATAAATTGAGCTGAGTAATTATCATAAATGCTGTTTTTAACATGGTAGTTATAACCATATTTTGCTCCGTCAACTTTCACTTCATCAAAAGTATATTGATATTCTCCTCCAAAACGAATGATGGATAGCTTTCCAATTCCTCTTGTGAAAACCAATCTTCCTTGTGTCATATCGCTTTGTGAACGGATTGAATCAGTCCAGGTTTTTATATTGTCTACGTTTGTACTGTAGGATGCTCCTATATTCATCATCCATTTTTCACCCAATCGTTCTTTGTAGGTAAGATTTGTATACACATCCGAATTGTTTAATTCGAATAAATTTTTAAATCCATTTGTGCTATCAATGCTTGCTGTTTTTATTCCAAGATCTGAAAGATTAAAATATCCGTAAAATTTTAACATTCCGCTAGGAGAAGTTTTTTTACGGAAGTTTACAGATCCACCTGAAAATTGAGGAGCACGAGTATATTCAGGAGTTTGTTTTACTAATTTAAAATATGGAAGCAGATTCGCATAGTTTAGATCAAATCCTGCGCTTGCATTTTTTTCTTTCCATAATTTATTATAACCGCCACCAATTCCTACAGATGAAATAGCTAAAGTGGAAGATGTTTGTCCGGGCAAATCCTGTGTTTCCAAAGCTAATACCGATGACATTCCTTGTCCGTATTGTGCTGAATAACCACCAGTACTAAAAATAGTTCCTTTAAATAAGAAAGGGGAGAAGCGACCTCGGGAAGCAATATCAGGAGCAGAACTGAAGAATGGTTTGTTCACCATCATTCCATCAATAATAGTTTTTGTTTCACTTCCATCACCACCTCTTACAAATAATCCTTCTGATTCTCCAATTTGTTGTGCACCCGGTAATGTTTTTAATGCTCCTACAATATCACCTTGTGCTCCGGCAGTTGTAACAATGTCAAGTGGTTTTAGTACTGTTGTTTTTCTTTCATCACTTGCTTCAATTGTTCCAGCAGAAATTGTTACAACTTTTAATTCATTCAGTGATTCTTTCATGCTTGTATTAAAAGTAAAATCACTGCTGGTTAATTTTACTTTCTTTTCTATTTGCTCAAATCCAATAAAGCTGCAAACTATTATAACATCTCCAGTATCGGCAGCTGTAAAAGAAAAGTTTCCATTTGCATCAGTAGAGGCGCCATCATAGGTATCTTTTATAAAAACATTGACTCCTGGAAGGGGTTGTTTCTTCTGATCAAGGATTTTCCCTGAAACCTTGGTTTGAGCCAAAATTCCTTGAGAACTCAATAAAATCAATACATAAAGGGTAAGAATTCGTTTCATAAATTGCTTAATCTTGTAATTATGGCACAAATATAAAGTAGTTTATGTTATAAACCAAAAATATTTTTAATTATTTTCATTTTTATAGAAATATCAAACGGAGAACTCTACATCGCAACTGTCATCCCGTGCCACGACACGGGATCTCCCCATTAGAAAGAGAGGCAAACTTCCGAATGAGATTTAGTATCAAAAATTTTAGTATTTTTAATAAACCAAACCCACAATATTAATTAAGAATACCAGTTTTTCATTATGAAACGATTCCTCTCTTTACCCCGAATAAGCTTAATCCGTTTAGGTTTAATAGTTGTTTTATGTACAATTATGGTTGCAGATTCAGGTTGCCAGCAGTCAAAACCTGGTTGTGGAAATAAACGTGACCATAGAAGAAGAAAGAAGAGTGTGAAGAAATTTGCTCCGAGTATGAGTTATATAATTAGTTCGAAATCAACTGGCCGATTATATTCTTAATTGCTTTTGTTTATTGAACAATATTATATCGAATTAAATTCCAAATTTTATTGCTATCTAATTTTTCTTTTCTAATAATACCAATGTTTTTTGCAATGTAGAAATTGGTTGGACTCTCGTATTCTGAGGCATTCTTATCATCATAAAATTTAGCAACATTGCTGTAATTCTGGCCTGCAATATTAATATCATCGTAAAAATCTTTGTAATATGTACCTCCAGAGCCAAGATACCAATATAGAACGTCCCCATTTACAAATCTGTTTGACATTAAAAATGTTTCACCAACATAATCAGTTGGTTTATTTCTCATTCTAACTACTCCAACTTCACCAGTAGAAAGACTGTAATTCCCCATTGAGATACTATAATGATAATGGTATGTGTCATAATAGCTAAGCGCTATGAAATTATAAAACATATAATTCCCATCAGCTTGAACTGCTCCAGATTGATAATAAGAATAAGATGTATCGGTATAAACATAAACACTGTCTTCAACTCCAGAAGTGCTATCCTGATATATCCAGTAGGTTCCAGTTTTAAAATATGAATACGAAGCCAAATTTTGTGGCGTATAACCTTGTCCAGAAGGTTGAGGGTTAATATCCGGGTCTTTTTTACAACATGTAAAAAAGATTCCCATTAACACACTTAAGAATATAATTTTTTTCATTTGAAATAATGTTTGTTCTACTAATATAATCAAACTGTAATCAAAAAGCAATTATTAATGAGTAGAACCATCAATCCTGAACAAGTGATTTCTTGATAATAGAGTTTATACAGAATATGTTTAAATGTCATGAAGTATAATCTTTAATTTAAGGTTATGTAAACTACAATAATCCTTTTATTAATTTTCCACTCTTAATTTCCTATTCGGTATATTCTCTAAGTATGGCAAAATTAAAGTATAAAAAACAACAATCAATCAAGTAATAAACGTAATTCACTAAGACTTTTATGGTATTTCTATAGTATAACTCAAATTTTTATTTTTATATAACAACATAAGCCAATACCATCATTTGATCTTGGCTTTCTTCGTTTCTAATAAATGTGTTCCTAGTATAGGACTGTAAAAGTAAAAATTTGTAATGTTTGTTCTACTAGTTATTATCAAACTATAATAAAAAAGTAATTAATATAAAGTAAAACTATTCATCCTGTCAGCAATTTTTTTGATAATGTTATAACTTAAATAATTCCCATGCAATAGCTTTATGAAAATAAATAAATAGGATTTTAGCTAAAAAATTAAATTTAATTTTTTCAAAGGTCTCGACTTTTTTTGATAAACAAATGGACAGATAGAACTCCCATGTAACATTCTGAAAAGGCTTGATTGTAAAGCAATAAAATAAATTTTATGCCCTTTTCTTACATAGTGTGTAATTGATTTTAAGAAGGTCGCATTTCTCGTTCATTAAATATCACATTCGATTCATACAGTTAATATAAAAGTACATTAATTACAAGGCAAACTTATAGAAGAGTTTCTTCTCTCACAAACCAAAATGTTGGAATTATTATGTTTTGAAAACGATAAATTTGTAAATGGAATTCAATCTATCTTTGAGTAGTGCATAAAGCAAATTTGAATAAATTTTATCCAACAAAAAACCCAAACATTTCTGTTTGGGTTTCTCATTATTTCGTTGTTCTGATATCACCTTCTTTAATAGGACGGAAGGCTGTTCTTCTGTTCTTCTGATGCTCTTCCTCAGTAGTTGCTTTTACAATCAGTAATTTAGTTTCACCATATCCTTGTGGTAACAAACGCTCAGGAGCAATTCCTTTCATAATTAAATAATCAACACAGGATTTTGCTCTCTCTTGTGATAATTTCATATTGTATGAATCACTTCCGCGTTCATCGGTATGTGAATTAATTTCAACCGTTAAGTTGTTGTTCAAATTCAAGAAGTCTGTTAAGTCATCCAAAATCTTTTTTGAAGCAGGACGTAAAGTTGCTTTATCTAAATCGTACTCAATTCCTGGAATCACAATATCTCCAGAAGGAATAGGGGATAGGAAGAAATCTTTTACCAAGTGAGTAGATTCTGTTAATCCTAATGTTGTTACGTTTCCGGCATCACCGAAAAATTTGTTTTTCTGTGCTTTCAAATACAATTCCATTCCTTCATCCAATACAGTAAAATAATTTCCATCTGCATCAGTAAACAAAAAGAATGGTTCTTTATCACCACGGATATCTTTTACTGTAATCATGGAATTTGCAATCACCTGATTGGTTTCAGCATTGTAAACTGTTCCTTTCAAGTCAAATACCAATGGATCTTTTTCAATCGCAAATATTTTATAACATGTTCCACCTTCAGGACATTCTTTACAATCTTGTCTGTCTGATGTTAAGAATCCAGCACGTTGACTGCGTTCTAAAACAAAGTAAGCATCTTCTTTACTTGAGTTAAAAGGAGAACCTAAATTTTTTGGTGATGACCATAATGAATCACTATTATAAGAAGATTTAAAAATATCTAATCCGCCAAACCCAGGATGTCCACTTGAACTGAAATATAAAGTAGAAGTATAATAATGAAAGAAAGGTGTTACTTCATCTTCAGCAGTATTGAACAACGGACCCATGTTGGTTGGAGGACCAGTTGGACGACTGTCATCATCTAAGTTAACTGACCATAAATCCATTTTTCCAAAACCACCTGGGCGGTTAGAAGAGAAATATAATACACTTCCATCTGGAGAAAGAGATGGGTGCATAGTTTTATATCCTTCAAGATTAATGTTATCGTTTAATTTTTCAGCACCCAACCATTTATCATTCATTAATTTTGAAAGATAAATTGCACATTCGTTTTTATTTGTAGTTGACCAACGTGTGAAAAAATAATTACTTCTATCTAAAGTTAAAAATCCTGCTCCTTCATGAGCTTCGGTGTTTGCTGGTCCGGATACTTTGCTTAAATCTGTCCAGCCACTGTTTGTTTTCTTTAATGTATAAATATCACAAACATATCTTGGGTCTTGCTTTTTAGGATCAAGAACAGTATTTCCTTCACGTGCAGTAGTAAACTGAACAGTGTTCGGGTCACCATAATAATTTACTGCAAAGTTGGATGTTCCTTTATTAAATAATGAATCAGGGATAGGCGCAATTGTTACTCCAGATTTATTGTTTGCTGTATCAGTCGCTAAATAACATCCTGCAATTTTTAATTTTGCTTGTTTGAACATTACAGAATCTTTTCCTTCAGCATCGGTCATTACACTTTCAAAATGCATTGCTGCTCCAGGGTAACGTTGATTTTTCATCAATGCATCACCTAACCAATAACGTTCGTAAGGATAATCTGCAGGTTTATTGTCTACTGATTTTTTAAACCAAATTTCTGCATTTACATAATCGTGGTTTAAACGATAGCTATCTGCAATTTGGTGAGTAGCATACTGTTCTAGTGGATCAGTTGTAGCTTTAACAGTTGTGTCTTTTACTGCAGTACTGTCTTTTACTTTTTTCGGAGGCGGAATGTATGCCTTTGCTACATAAGGATGAGTAATATCTACTGAGGTTCCTTTGTCTACTACTTTTAAATAATAAGTAACAGCAGATTTATAATCTCCATTTTTAAATGCAATATCTCCGTATTCCAACCATTCTCTTTTGCTTTGAGCAGAAAGAGATACAGTTACAAAAAGAAATAAAAGTGTAAAAATATTTTTCGTACTTCTCATAACTACAATCTTGGGCAATTTGCTAATGGGTTTGGTTTATCTCTGCGTGCAATGTAGGTTAATGATATTTCGAAACCTCCGCGAGAATGAGAAACCTGTTTAAGTTTAGAAGTATTGATATCGTAGCTTACACGACAAGTGTATCTTCCTTTTTTGATTCCGCCTTCAATAATAGCCGCATCTTTACTTCTGTAAGTTGGTCCGAATATTAAATAAGTGTCAGAGCTTTTTAAGAAGTAATGTAATAATAATGTTCCAGTAAATTCTTGATCGTTGATTTGTTTCATATAAATGAACTTTGGCAACAACTGAATTTTTTCATTGATGTTTACTTTCACACCACCATGAGCATAATAACGCAATGGTAATTTATTTGCTTTGTCGAAAAATGTTTCCGTTGGTTGTGTTAAGTGAAAAGCAGAGAAACCAATAAAAGGATTTAAGCGAGAATTTTCTTTAGCATAGTAATATAAAAATCCTGCGTTGATATCGTGAATAGTAAAATTATCATTGGTAAAAGTTTCACCGCTTGGAACTCCTGCGTCAAATCCGCCATCGTTGGCTGTGGTGTACTGATTTCCAAAAGATAATTTATTTTGATTTACACTTTTATTTACGATTCCTCCTTGAACACCTAAAGCAATGTGGTGATTTTTTTGTTTGTCGAGAACCACATCGTATCCTAACGAAAGTAAAACACTTAATGCATTGTAAGTACCAACGCCAGCACGATAATTAAATACCTGAATTCCTGCACCGAATTTTTTTATCGGCATATCAAAAGAAATTCCTGCTGTTGTGAATGGTTTTGTAGCCACAGCCATCCATTGTGTACGGTAGTGTCCATGCACGCGATACTTGCCATCAAACATTCCTGTCATAGCAGGATTTAAAAACATTGGTGGAGCATCGTATTGCGATAAGTGAAAATCCTGAGCAGTTGTTACTTTTACAGAAACTAAAAGTATCAAAGCGAAAATTGATTTGTTCATCGACTTAAAAAATGAAGTATGTAAAATGTGTTTCATAAATCTCAATAATTATCGGAGCAAAGTTACATCACCCGAAATTTTGTGTTCTTTATCATCTTCGGTAATCCCGACTACTGTATAAACATAAACACCCAATGCCTGGTCAATGCCTTTTCGTTTTCCATCCCAACCTGCACAAGTATGATTTCCACATTGTGTTGCATCAGTTGATTCAAAAATTAATTCACCCCAGTTATTATAAATTCTGAATTCAATTTCTTTAAATGGTCCACCATAAATATGGAACATGTCATTTTCTCCATCGCCATTCGGACTAAATCCTGTTGGAACATCAGGCGGCATAGAAATAATTTCTGTTCTGCAAATTGTATCCGTACATCCATTAATATCTGTTACAATTAAACATACATCAAAGAAACCACCTTGTCCGTAAACGTGAGTTGGATTTTGCAATGTAGATGTTGAATCTGCCGAACCATCACCAAAATCCCAATACCAAGAAACGGCACCATTGGTTGATTGATCAGTAAATCCAATTGTTTGATTTACGTTTCCTGTCCAATCGTCAGAAGTAAATCCGGCTCCTGGTCCAGGTAAAACTACCACTGGTTGAATAATTGTATCAATACAACCTTGTGATGATATCACAATTAATTGTGTGTTATAAGTTGTTGCTGATGGGAAATTGTGATTTGGATTTTGGATAGTACTGATTGGACTTCCATCTCCAAACGTCCAACTCCAAGTTGAAATAGTTGCACCTCCACCAACAGTTGACATGTCAGTATATACTGTTCCGTCATCCAAACAAATTCCGTTTGCATTAAAGTTTGCATTTGGTTTTTCAAATACATTTAATATTTGAGAAAGTGTATCCACACATCCATTGTTTGATGTAACAATTAAAGTAACAGTAAATGGTCCGCCTACACCATAAATATGTGAAGGATCTTGAAGAGTACTTGTTCCGCTATCACCAAAATTCCAATCCCAATTTGTAATTACACCAACTGTTGTAGATGCATCAGTAAAGTTAACGGTATCTTGCGGACAGGCATTTACACTTGAGAAGGCAGCTACTGGTGCAGGAATTAAAGTAACATTAATTGTATCTGCATTTGAAAGACAACCACCATTATTTGCAGATGTAAAAATTAAAGTGATATTTCCTGCCAAATCATCAGCTGCACTAGGATTGTAAACTCCTGTTAAAGAAGTATCGCTTGGAGAAAACACGCCACTTCCGCTACTCGTCCAGATACCAGCTCCGGTTGTAGAGTTAGCATTTATGTTTACAGGATTACTTGCACAGGAACTATCACCAGAAGTAATAACAGCAACCGGTGTTGCAGTAAATGTGACGATGGTTGTATCACTTTCAGGAATACAATTTCCATTTCCTGTGGTTGTAATGTAAAGCATTACTGTACCTGCAGAAGTATCTGCTGTACTAGGAATATAATTTGTGCACAATGAAGTTGGGCTTACAAAAGTACCTGAACCTGTTGTAGACCATGTTCCTCCGGTAGCAACTGTAACTACACCACACACAGGAACACTTGCAGTATCTTTACAAACAAATAAATCTGGTCCAGCATCTGCTGTTGGTCCAGGATAGAAACTGATAATTACTTGATCGGTATCAGCCGGACAAAATCCATTTGTATACGTATACAACATAAGCGTATCTGCACCTAAAGCAATGGCAGCAGCCGTTGGGGTATAAGTTGCATTTAATGTACTGTCGGTAGGATTGAATGCACCGGTTCCGGTCCAAATACCACCACCTGCATTTAACACTGTTCCACCCAAAGTAATTGTTGAATTGTTTGTACAGCTGATTGTGTCGCCACCGGCATTGGCTATAGGATTTCCCTGAATGGTTACAGGATATGTAATGGTATCCATACAACCGGCAGCGGTAGTAGTAATTAATGTTACGTTATATGTTCCTCCTGCTCCATAAATATGAGTTGGGTCTTGCAAGGTATCTGTTCCTGTGTCTCCAAAATTCCAATCCCAAGCTGTAATTGTGCTTCCTGGGTCAACTGTAGAGGTATCATTAAAATTTATTGGCAAGCCCATACAATTAGGCGCATTGCTGGTAAAATCCGAAATAACATAAGAAATATTTACCAGTTGTGTTGATGTATCAGCACAAGGAGTTCCGTCATTGATAATTAATACTGCAGTATAACTTCCTAATCCAGGGTAAACGTGTGTAGGGCTTGTTACAGTTGATGTTGGGGAACCATCACCAAAATCCCATAAATAAGTATTTGCAGCAGGAGTTGTTGTATTTGTAAATGTAATAGTTGTTCCGTTACATGCGCCACCGGAAGTAAAACTAGCTACAGCGAGTGGTGGACAGTTTACAACGTTAAATTGAAAATCTCTTAAAATTTCACCGATCTTAACACCATTACGCCACTCTTCGCATTTTACTCCAGCAACAAACTGCCCTAAAATAGGAGGAATTCCATTTAATATTCCCGAAGGGCTTATGGTAAGCGAATTTGGTGTACCGGCATCTAAAGGGTTGTTGGCGCCATAAGTACTAGACCAAGTAATAAGAGGAACTGTAAATACACATCCTGGCCATGTTGGATCCATTGCTCCAGGCCCTGTATCACCATTGTAGGGTGTATAAAGAGAATATACTAATGAATCACCATCAGCATCAGTTGCACTGTGGTCAACATTCATATTGTTCCCTTGACATACGAATACCGGAGGTGGGCTTACCCATTTTGGACTACTGTTTGCAATTACAACTCCGTTATCAGGAATGTGTGCATACCATGTTTCACCTGTTGACAGAGGAGCAACAATGTTTAGTAAAGTAGAGTTACGGCAACAATATTGGTAATTCAAATCATATCCACCTGGAGTAGGGGGTAAACCACTTACAACAGTTGTGTAAATTGCTTCCTCTAAACAAATACCAGGATTGACAGCACAAGTGTCAATGTTTGGTGGAACAAGACTTGCACCAGGAAATGGGATGCTAAGGGTTGTTACCAATGTGGATCCACAGTTTCTATGAATTTGTATCTGAACTGGATTTGGAAATGCGGCACTTCCCGGTTTACAATCTCTGTATAATTTTAAAGTAACACGATAAGTAGAACCACCCAATTGCTCATAAGTGAGTGATCCTCCAACAATGTGGGTAGCATTTGAAACAAATGGTAGAAAGAAGATAAAAATAATTAGGGGTAGTAATAATTTCTTCATTCAAATATATGTTTAGTCGTTATATATATTACGAATTGTAAATGTAATAAAAATTTTCTTCATACAAATAATTATCTCTAAAATTGTCAGATTAACGATAAAAAAGCTTAGTTTTGACTAAACTTATTTCATATAAGCATGAAAAAATTACTACTATCTACTCTTGTTTTTGGAACATCTTTTTTGGCAGTAAATGCTCAAATAAATATTCAATGGCAAACTCGTTATACCAGTGCCGGAAGTAATGTTGATAGGGCAGAAGACTTGTTCAAGGATGCTGCTGGTAACGTTTATGTTACCGGTCTAGGGCTCGGAGCTAGCGGAAATTTTGATTACATTACTATTAAATATGATGCAGTTGGAGCTCAGGTTTGGAAGTCGGAATACAATGGTCCGGGAAACAGTTTAGACGAAGCACACGCTATCACAGTGGATGGTTCAGGGAATGTGTATGTTACTGGTTGGAGTTATGGTGGAGCAGGAACAGGATATGATTATGCAACTGTAAAATACAATTCTGCAGGAGTTCAACAATGGGCTTCAAGATATACGAATGTTGCCGGTGGAACGGATGAAGCTTGGGATATTAGCGTTGATAACTCAGGAAATGTTTTTGTAACAGGAAGTAGTGACGGAGCGGGTTCCAATAGTGCTGCAACTACTGTGAGATATAATTCTGCGGGAGTTCAACAGTTTGCCAATCGATTTGAAGGTGCTGGTGGTGCTATTGATGCTGCATACGCTATTTATGTGGATGCAGTTACCGGTGATTCCTACGTAACTGGATATACTTTCCAAAATGCTGCAAACGATTTCAATTACATTACTATAAAATACAATTTAGCAGGAGCACAACAATGGGCCACGACTTATAACAGCCCCGATGCTAACTTTGATCAAGCTACTGCAATTGCGGTAGATGCTTCAGGCAACGTTTATGTTACAGGATATAGTCAAACATTGGTTTTAACCAATTACGATTACGCCACTGTAAAATACAATTCGACTGGAGTTCAACAATGGCAGGTAAGATATAACGGAACAGGAAACGATTATGATCGTGCAAATGCAATTACATTGGATGCAACAGGAAATGTTTATGTAACCGGAAAAAGTGTTGGTGCTGGGTCTGCTGCAGAAGATGCATTCACAATAAAGTATGACAATTTAGGTGTTTCGCAATGGACAGCCCGTTATAACGGACCATCAAATGGATATGATGAAGGGAAAGCAATTGCAGTAGATGCTACTGGAAATGTTTATATAACAGGATATAGTTTTACTTCCGGTGTGAACAACGATTATTTAACCATTAAATACGATGCAACCGGAGCACAAGAATGGTTAACAAAATACAATGGAACGGGAAACAATGCAGACCAAGCAGCAGCTATTGCAATTGATGCTATTGGAAATGTCTTCATTACAGGATTAAGCAGAGGTGCAGGTTCTAACGAAGATTACGAAACGATAAAATATTGCCAATTAAAATCAGATGCAGGTACAGATACTTCTATCTGTAATGGAAGTTCTGTTCAATTAAATTCTTCTGCACCCGGTGCTGTTAGTTATGCCTGGACTCCAATCACAGGATTAAGTGATCCAAGTATTGCAAATCCGATTGCAAATCCAACGGTTACTACAACATATGTTGTTGCCATTACAAATGGAAACGGATGTACTGATAATGATACAATTGTTGTTACAGTTGTTCCTCTTCCATCACCTAGTATTACTCCGAGCGGTCCGACTTCTTTTTGTACAGGCGGTTCTGTTACTTTAACGTCAGCAGCAGCAACAACTTATTTGTGGAGCACAGGAGCAACGGATACATTGCCATCTATTACTGTTTCAACTTCAGGAACATATACAGTTACTGTATCTAACGGAATTGGTTGTACAGCAACCGCAACACAAACGGTTACTGTTTTTGGTTTACCTCCAATTGATGCCGGTCCGAATGATAGTACTTGTTTGAGTACAAATGCAAACTTATTAGCTACAGGCGGAATCTCTTATGTTTGGACACCAGCTGGTTCTTTAAGTGATCCAAATATTGCCAATCCTGTTGCAGGGCCAACAGTTACTACAACGTATACTGTTGTTGGAACTGCCTCCGGTGGTTGTACCAATACAGATTCTGTTACTATTTACGTTTTAGGAAATCCAGGATTACCAAGTGTTAGTGAAGTATTGGATTCATTAATGTGCACGCCTTCTTATTATGCGTATCAATGGTATTACAATGGTTCTCCAATTGCAGGTGCAACAACTCAGAATTATAATTTTACTTTAAATGGTAATTATTATGTGGAGGTGTTTAACTCTTTAGGTTGTTCAACTGTGTCTGCTGTTATTGTTGTAAACGATGTTGGAGTTGCTGAAAACATAAATGCAATTTCATTAACTATTTATCCAAATCCAACTTCCAATAATTTTACGCTGGAATATGTTTTGGAAAAACCGGAGAATGTTAAAATTAATTTGATGAATGTAACAGGACAATTAATTTATTCAGAAAGTATAAATGCAATTGTAGGAATTAATAAAAAACAAATCAGCTTTTTGGAAAACGCAAATGGAATTTATTATTTGCAGGTTGTTACTAACGAAAGTATAGTTACGAAGAAAATAATCAAACAATAAGTCAAAAGAGTTAAGTCGAAAGTCAAAAAACGATTTCGTTCGTTTTTGACTTTTTTTTATTTATCCTTCCTTCTGACTTCTGACTTTTTCTCTTTTAACTTTTTAAACGGCTTCCGAAACAACTTCCTTCACCTCAGGTATCATCCGTTTAAGCAATCCTTCAATCCCTGCTTTTAGCGTTATTGTTGAGGATGGACAGCCACTACAGGCTCCACGTAATTGAACAGTTACAACTCCGTCAATAAAACTTTTGAATGTAATACTTCCTCCATCACCTTCTACTGCAGGACGAATATATTGTTCTAATGCTTCCACAATTTTTACTTCAATCTCATTTGTTGGTGCAGTATGTTCTGTAAATACTTCTTTTGTTTCTGTAAAAGTATTATCAATAGCAACGTTTGCTTTTGGAACTTCAGTTATGATTGGTTTGCCTTCGCTTAAATAAATGCGAATAAAATCTCTCAACTCTAAAGTAACTTCTTCCCATTGAATAGAATCTATTTTTGTAATTGTTACAAAATTCGCAGCCATAAAAACGGCTTTTACAAATGGAAATTCAAAAAGTTTTGCAGCAAGAGGAGAACCTTTCGTTTCTGCTTTTGATAAATATTGAGCAGTTGCACCATCATGCACCATCAATTGGTTTGCAACAAACTTCATAGATGAAGGATTTGGAGTGCTCTCTGCGTATATGATAATCGGCTTTTTAACGATTGTGTCCATCTTTTCTGTAATTTTGAATTGCAAAGATACGCAATCTGCGTACAAAATTATATGAAAAGAAAAATTGACTTTTTGATTATTGGTTCCGGGATAGCAGGATTGAGTTATGCACTAAAAGTAGCTCAACATGGGAAGGTGTGCATGATTACCAAAGCTAATGAAGACGAAAGTAATACCAAATATGCACAAGGCGGAATCGCTGCTGTGATGTACAGTCCGGATAGTTACGAAAAACATATACAAGATACTTTGATTGCTGGTGATGGCATGTGTGATGAAGAAATTGTTCGAATGGTAATTACAGAATCAACCGAAAGAGTTAATGAATTAATAGCCTGGGGAGCAAAGTTTGATAAAACAGAAAGTGGAGAATACGATTTAGCAAAAGAAGGTGGTCACTCCGAACATCGCATACTTCATCATAAAGACAATACAGGTTATGAAATCGAACGTGCATTGTTAGCAGCAATCCATAAACATCCAAACATCGAAATTTTAGATCATCATTTTGCAATTGATGTTTTAACACAACATCATTTAGGAAAAGAAGTAAACAGTCGCACACCCGATATTGAATGTTACGGTGCTTACGTTTTGAATTTGCGTACAAATAAAATCGAAACCATTTTAGCGAAAACCATTTTGATGGCAACTGGCGGTGCCGGACATGTATACAGTACAACTACTAATCCTACAATTGCTACAGGCGATGGTGTTGCAATGGTTTATCGTGCTAAAGGAAGAATTGAAGGAATGGAATTTTATCAGTTTCATCCAACCTCTTTATATAATCCAGGTGAGAGTCCGTCTTTTTTAATTTCAGAGGCAGTTCGTGGTTTCGGTGGAATTTTAAAAACCATTGATGGAAAAGAATTCATGCAAAAATACGATGAGCGAAAATCATTAGCTCCACGTGATATTGTGGCACGTGCAATTGATAATGAAATGAAAACACGCGGAGATGATTATGTGTATTTGGATTGCCGTCATTTAGATAAAGAAGAATTGATAAAACATTTTCCAAATATTTATCGGAAATGTTTGAATTTAGGAATCGATATTTCCAGAGATTATATTCCAGTTGTCCCGGCAGCGCATTATATGTGTGGTGGAATTAAAGTAGATAAACAAGGTCGAAGTAACATTAATAACTTGTATGCAATTGGAGAATGTTCGTCAACCGGATTGCATGGAGCAAATCGTTTAGCATCCAATTCGTTGTTAGAAGCCGTTGTTTATTCACATCATGCAGCGATGAGTGCAATTGAAAATTCAAAAAAAACAAACTTTTGTGAATCAATTCCTGATTGGGATGCAGAGGGCACAGCTCATCCTGAAGAAATGGTTTTATTGATTCAAAGTTTAAGAGAAGTACAAGCCATTATGACCAATTATGTTGGAATAGTGCGTTCGGATATTCGTTTACAAAGAGCATTTGACCGTTTGGAAATTTTGTATAAAGAAAACGAAGCATTGTATTTAAAAACAATTATATCTCCTAAATTATGCGAGTTAAGAAACATTATCAATGTTGCTTACATCATTATCAAACATGCGAGAAAAAGAAAAGAAAGTAGAGGATTGCATTATACAGTGAACTACCCGAAAACTACGAATTACGAATCTTAGCGAATTACGAACCTGCCTACCGGAGGCAGGTCTGTGTGTAATTATAATCTTTAGGGTTATCTATTCCCCTCTAGAGAGGGGTTAGGGGTGTGTTTTTGTTTTTGAAGATTCGCTCTACTATTTCCCTCTCGTTACCTGAAATCCTCCACCTAATGCGTAAGCAGTTACATCACCCTCAGCATTGTAAGTTGGTTTTACTTCCACATTTCTTCCTGTAACTTTACTAATTCCTATTGTTACAATTTGTGCTAAGTCCCAACCTGTGAATCTTTTTGATCTGCCATTTTTCTTTTGTACAGCCAATGATTCTTCATCCAATGTTTTTTCTTTTAATTTTTGAGCTACTACTTCTTTTAAAGAAAGGAATTCAGTTGGTTGTTGCCCTTCAACTCCGATCTGGGTGACATTGGTTGAAGGTTGTTGGCTTTCAATTTTAGCAAATACAGGAGTTTCTTCTTTGTTTATTTTCGGTTCTTCATTTTTAACAATTACTTCTTTTTCCGGAGCGATTTCGATTTTATTTTCTTTTTTGTTTTCAGCAATGTTGTTTTTAGGTTGCTCATTAATAATAACCGGAGTTGTTTTAGAGCTGTCTTTGCGAACAGTTTTTGCTTTGTTGTTTTTTACAGTAACGGCAACTTGATTAGGAGCAACTGTATTATTTTCAATCGACTGATTGTTTTTCACAACTTCATTTGTTGTCGTAGTGTTTTCAATTGGCAACACTTTTTTATCAGCAAAATTTTGCTCGTTGTTTTTATTTCCATTGAAGATAAAGAATAATCCAATCAGTAAAGCGATAGAAGCTGCAGCGGCAACATAATAGAATAACGGTACAACTTTTCTTTCTTTGCGTTTTAATTCTTCTTTGTTTTCGTAAACAATGGTTGTGTCGGCTACCAATTTTGTTTGTTTGTACAAACTATAACTGTTTTGCATTTCTGCATCAACCGATAATTGTTGGTTTAACAAAACGTTTTCTTGTTTAGTAAGTAAACCTTCAACAGATGCTATTAATAAATCATCTGTAGTAACAACTGTTTTCTTTAATGATTCTTTGTTCTCAAAAATCACAGAAGTATCTGCAAACACTTTTGTTTTCTGAAACAATTCTAGCTCCGTTAAATATTGGGGATGTTGTTTTATAAAATTCTCTAATAAGTTTTTTTCAGTAGCAGTTAATGTATTTTCAACATTTCTAATAAAATAATCTTCTCTGTTTTCAAGAGTGATTTCTTTTTTCAAAGAGGCTTTTCCTTCGAAAGAAACGTTGGATAAATCATCCAGTGTTACATTTTCAAAACTTTCAAACTCTTCTTTTAGTTCCGGGTGTTGCTCAACAAACAATAACAAGTCAGCCACCTGTTGAGGTGAAAGATTTCCTTCATGGTAATCAAGGAAAAAAGCTTCGTAGTTATTTTTGTTAATGTTCATTTTATATTACGTTTTCCATTGCACCGATATAGTTCTTTAAAAAACCTCTTGCTCTGAAAATATATACTTTTACTTGTGACTCACTCAAATTTGTTATTTCTCCTATTTCTGCATAATTGTATCCTTCATAATCGCGTAACAGAATTACGGAGCGTTGTATTTCAGGTAATTTATTTAATGCTTCATTCAATATTTCTTTTAAATCGCTGTACTGGCGGTTTGAACTCAAGCTATTCAAATTCTCATCGGTCATATCGCCCTGTTTCTTATCCCGTCTGATTCTGTCTATCATAGTACGATAAGCAGTCGTAAACATGTAAGATTTGGCATTTGTACTCTCCACTTCCGATACTTTTAACCACAATTTTTCGTAAGTATCCTGCACAATATCGCGCGCTTTCTCCGAATCCTTAATATTCTTAAGGATAAACCGGTAAAGGTTATCTGCATGTAAATCAACAGTTTTGTTGAATTCTTCGACTGTCATTGTAGCGTTTTAGTGCGATTTCAGGATTAGGACGATTAAGTAAGGGTAAAGTTACAGCAATTTTGAAAAAAATGCTTATATTTGATTTACCATCCCCTTGATACTCATTTATATCTTAGAAAAAATTGTTCAATGAAAAAGAGCTATTTAACGTTATTTATTATAATAACTGGATTTATCACATCTTCAAGTCAAACATTACTTCCTGTGGGTGCTGGAATCCCATCATCGTATGGAATGTATTGCGGGACTGTCGTTTTCAATAACGAAATATATGCTGCAGAGCCAAGTAAAATATTTAAGTGGGATGGAACTTCATGGGTAAATATTGGCATATCCGTAGATTATGCTATTATTTGCATGCAGGTATATAATTCAGAACTATATGTTGCAGGATGGTTTACAACATTTAATGGGAGTTCAGTGAACCGGATAGTAAAATATGATGGTTTAACTTGGCAACCAGTAGGAACTGGTGTTTTGGTAAATGGAGGTGATGTAGGCGGAGTTGAAAAGATGACAGTTTATAATGGTGAGCTAATTTTACTTGGAGGTTTTATTCAAGCAGGCAGTTTGCTGGCAAACAAAATTGCAAGATGGGATGGTTCAAATTTCAACCTATTAGGAAATGGATTTCCGGGTGCTCAAGTCGCTTCTACTCCCTCAATGCTAGTTTATAACAGCGATCTGTATGTTTTTTCTCAGTTAGATACTGCAGGAACTATTCCAGTAAGTAATGCTGCAAAGTGGGATGGTGCAAATTGGTCTGGCGTTGGTGCAGGATTGAATCAATGGCCGATTGCTTCAACAGTGCATGATAGTTCAATTTATGTAGGAGTAAATACTTCTGATACGACTTCAATGGTAAAAAAATGGACTGGCTCAAATTGGGTGAATGTCGGTACTTCTTCATTTGATTTTTCATGGAATTTAGTAGCGGATCTTAAATCTTATAATGGTTGTTTATATGCAACTGGCTATTTTGATACCATTGGTGCTGTTGCTGCAAAAAATATTGCAAGATTTGATGGTGTTAACTGGAATGCTGTAGATAATGGTGTAGATGGAATGGGACAGTTTTTTGTTGAATACGATAGCGCATTATATATGACAGGTGATTTTATTACAGCAGGCACTCTCACTATGAACAATGTTGTTGTATTGGATTCTCCTCCAACATGTATTCCATTATCAATAGATGAAGATTTAAAATTGAATAGTTTTGTGGTCTTTCCAAATCCAACCAATGGTTTATTGCAAATCAAAACCGAGCGAGAAATAATTTCATTAGAAGTGTTAGATGTTTTCGGAAGAAGAATATTTTATTCAGAAAATAATCAAACTGAAATAAATATTTCAGATTTTGAAAATGGAATTTATTTTGTTCGTTTGAGTGATTCGAAAAAAAATAGCATCACTAAAAAAATTATTAAAAATTAAAACCTCAAGCCTATGAAAAAAATCTTACTTAAATCAATTTTTGCAATCGTTTTTGTTTTCTCTTTTAGCAACTCATTTGCTCAGTGGAGTTACGATCAATATTTTGATGGTGCCGACTCTCTATTCATTTCTAATTCTTTGCGAGTAGAAATTGACCCAACACCAAGTAATATTTGGCAAGTAGGAAAACCGCAAAAAGTGATTTTTGATAGTGCGGCATCACTACCGAATGCTATCGTAACAGATACTATTAATTATTATCCTAATAACAATATTTCCACATTTAAGTCTGCTGTAAATGTTTTAGGTTATACACATGGAATACTAGGAATTCAATGGAAGCAAAAATTGGACATGGATGAATACCGTGATGGAGGAATGGTCGAGTTTTCAGTAGATCATGGGGCAACTTGGGCAAGCGCATTTAATAACCCCAATGTCTATAATTTTTTCGGATTTCCAACTCCGGATTTTGATACTTTGTTAACCGGTGAATATGCTTTTAGTGGCACTGATTCCTTATGGCGAGATGTTTGGTTGTGTTTTGATATGACTTGGTTGTCTTTTTCTACAGATACTATCCTGGTTCGTCATACTTTTATATCGGATTCAATCAATAACAATAAAGAAGGTTGGATGATCGATAATATGAATGCACACATTACAATGTTGCATCCTGTGAAAGAAAATGCATCGGCTGAATATTTCAATGTATATCCAAATCCAGCTAAAAATATTGTGAATATTGAGTTGCAGCGACTCAATGAATATCACATTATAGAAAAAATGCAGCTTATAAATTCGGAAGGGAAATTAATGCAAGAGTGGAAAAATATTCCGACTCGTTATTGGATTGATGTCAGCAAATATGCGAATGGAATGTATTTTTTGAAAATAAAATCCAATCTCAAGTCGAAAACAATTCCAATTTCAATTCAGAAATAGTTTTGATATTATGCAAAAGAGCAAAACTTTTTTTGCCATAATCGCAGTTTCTATCGTTTTTTTCTGTGGCAAAGTTTCAGTCACACCGTATTCGTTTCCGGAAATGATGTATTTCCCGAAGGTGCCTGTCTTTGCTTCAAACCCAACTACTGTTGAAGGTGCCGATGTTGGAAGGTATTTGTTTTACGACCCAATTTTAAGTTCGGACAGCACCATTTCTTGTTCCAGTTGTCACAATCAACAAACAGCATTTACTAATTCAACTGCATTTAGTGTAGGTGTGAATGGCGGAAAAACAGATAGAAATGCTTTGCCTTTGTTTAATCTCGCTTGGCATCCGTATTATTTTTATGATGGAAGAGCTAAAACATTGGAAGATCAAATTTCTCATCCAATCAAAGCAAAAAACGAAATGAACATGCAATGGGATTTGATTTTGAAAAAGTTGAATGCAAGTAAATTTTATTTAAAAAAATTCAAAACGATTTATGATGCTGAAAAAATTGACAGCACACACGTGAAAAATGTAATTGCTCAATTTTTGCGAACATTAATTTCTTATCAATCTAAGTTTGATAGAATCATTGCGAAGAAAGATAAATTTAATCAAGAAGAGTTTAACGGTTTTGGTTTAGTGAACAATCAAATTAAAGGAGATTGTTTTCATTGTCACCCAAGTGATGGAAATGGGCTCATGACAAAGTTTGCCTTTAGTAACAATGGATTAGATTCTATTTATGATGCAGATAAATACAAAGACAAAGGAAGAGGTGCAATCACTGGAAACAAAAGCGATAATGGAAAATTTAAAATTCCTTCGTTAAGAAATATTGCTCTAACAGCACCGTATATGCATGATGGTAGATTTAAAACATTAGAAGAAGTGCTGGATTTTTATAGCACAGGTGTTCACACGAGTGCGAATGTGGATTCAAAAATGGGGTATGCTTATCAAAAAGGAGTAAAGCTTACGAAAGAAGAAAAAAAAGATATTGTTGCTTTCTTGAATACACTTACGGATTCAGTTTTTATAAACAAGAAAGAATTTAGTAATCCGTTTATAAAGTGAGTAGGTTTTCTAATAAGGACTCTCGAAATCCCCCTAGCCCCCTTTTCCAAAGGGGGAATAGATTCTACTAATGACTAGTTTAACACCCAGATTCGTAATATTTGTAACGATTAGCTATCCGTACTAATCATTCAACTTCAACACCGCCATAAATGCACTTTGTGGAATTTCTACACTTCCAACTGAACGCATTCTTTTCTTTCCTTCTTTTTGTTTTTCCAACAATTTACGTTTACGGGAAATATCACCACCATAACATTTTGCAGTAACATCCTTACGCATAGCTTTGATAGTTTCGCGAGCAATAATTTTTGCACCGATTGCTGCTTGAATAGGTATTTCAAATTGTTGACGTGGAATTAATTCTTTTAATTTCTCACACATTTTTTTGCCAAACTCATAAGCGTTATCACGATGAATTAAGGATGACAATGCATCTACAGGTTCGGCATTTAACAAAATATCCATTTTTACTAAATCGGATGCACGGTAATCCAATGGAGAATAATCAAATGATGCATATCCTTTTGAAATGGTTTTTAATCTATCGTAAAAATCAAATACAATTTCTCCCAAAGGCATTTCAAAAATTAATTCTACTCTGTCGGTAGTTAAATAATTTTGATTTACAATTATACCACGTTTGTTGATACATAAACTCATAATAGAACCAACAAAATCTGCTTTGGTAATTACCTGAGCTTTGATATAAGGTTCTTCTACGCGGTCCAATTTACTTGGATCAGGCAAGTCAGATGGATTGTTTACCAATAATTTTTCGCCTTTAGCAGTGTATGCATGGTAGGATACGTTGGGAACCGTAGTAATTACGGTCATGTTAAATTCACGTTCCAAACGTTCCTGAATAATTTCCATGTGAAGCATTCCTAAGAATCCACAACGGAATCCGAAACCTAATGCTGCTGATGATTCGGGTTCCCATGTTAGTGATGCATCATTCAGTTGCAATTTTTCCATTGAATAACGTAGCTCTTCAAAATCTTCCGTATCTACCGGATAAATTCCTGCAAATACCATTGGCTTTACATCTTCAAATCCTTGAATTCCACTTTCGCAAGGATTCGCAATTGTTGTAATTGTATCGCCTACTTTTACTTCGCGAGCATCTTTAATTCCTGAAATGATATAACCTACATCACCTGTTTTTACTTCATTTCGTGGATCTTGTTTTAATTTTAAAACACCAATTTCATCAGCATTGTATTCAGCTCCTGTGTTCACAAATTTTACCCGCTCACCTTTTTTTAATGTACCGTTTACAATTTTGAAATAGGCAACAATCCCTCGGAAAGAATTATATACCGAATCGAAAATCAAAGCTTGAAGTGGTGCTTTAGCATCACCTTTTGGAGCCGGGATCCGGTCAACAATAGCAGCAAGAATCTCATGAACTCCTGTTCCTGTTTTTCCGGAAGCAGCCATAATTTCTTCACGTTTGCAACCAAGTAAATCCACAATTTGGTCTTTTACAACTTCAGGCTCAGCACTTGGTAAATCAATTTTATTCAGGATAGGAATAATTTCCAAATCATTTTCCAGCGCTAAGTATAAGTTTGAAATAGTTTGTGCCTGAATTCCCTGAGCGGCATCCACAATCAGTAAAGCGCCTTCACAAGCAGCAATGGAGCGGGAAACCTCATAAGAAAAATCAACGTGACCTGGTGTATCAATTAAATTGAAAATATATTTTTTGCCATCTTTTTCATAATCCATTTGTATGGCGTGACTCTTAATGGTAATTCCGCGTTCTTTTTCCAAATCCATGTCATCCAACACTTGTGCTTGCATGTCGCGTTTGCTGATGGTATTGGTATATTCTAAAAGACGGTCGGCAAGGGTACTTTTACCGTGGTCGATGTGAGCAATGATGCAAAAATTTCTGATGTTCTCCATTTCTATACTATTCCTTTTCTTTTAAAGGAGTGCGAATTTACTAAATATTATGCAAATTATGGGAGTTTTCTTTATTAAACCAGCTATAAGAAGGTAAAACGACAGATTACTTCAAACTACCTTCACTACTGGCAATCGGAGATAATGTATATTTTGCAATCAATCCACTTTGAACAATTTCAAGCTTAAAATAAGGCTGTTCAGTGGCTGAACAAGTGAATTCTATTTTTTCGGAAGCAACCATTCCTTTGCCTACGGCTACAATATTCTTACCAGTTGGTGCATCAAAGAATTTTATTTTCCCCATATCAATTGCTCCTACTTTTTTATCATTTATATAAACGGGAATGTCTATTAAAGCACTTTGTAGCTGTCGTTTCCGGATAATCCATATTCCCGGGCCATCCACTATTTGAGGCTTTTCGTTTTTGTTTTGAATCCATCTGATTGTCAATAAAAGCACAAGCATTGGCAAAAGAAAAGTAAGCATAGTTAGCAGCATAACTAACAATACAGGGTAGGTATCTCCAATATTTGGTGCAAAAAGTTCCATCCAAAATAATGCTGGTTGTAGTTCTGCGATTACTGCAAATACTGAATAAGCAAGAGTTGAGAGTGTATAGATAAGTGTAAGAGTCTTTTTCATGGTTTTGCTAACTAGTGTATCAAAAATATGCAAAATTGCTTGGTCTCAATATATTAATTTGGTTTTTCGTTCTCCAAGCCTTTACTTTGCACCCGAAATTTAATTTAACTTGTCGGCAGATAGATCTGCAATTGCCTTATTATGAAAGTAACTGATCACATCAAACAAGCTCAATCGACCTTGTTTTCTATCGAAATTCTTCCACCATTAAAAGGAAAAAGTATTCAGTCAATATTTGATGGAATAGACCCGTTGATGGAGTTTAAGCCATCGTTTGTGGATGTGACTTACCATCGTGAAGAATATTTATACAAAAAACGTGAAGGCGGTTATTTGGAAAAAGTGAGTATCCGTAAGCGTCCGGGAACAGTTGGAATTTGTGCTGCTATTATGAATAAATATCATGTGGATGCAGTTCCTCATATTATTTGTGGTGGTTTCAGTAAAGAAGAAACAGAGAATGCATTGATTGATTTACACTTTTTAGGGATTGATAACGTATTGGCTTTACGAGGCGATTCTATTAAAAGTGAACCAGAGTTTGTTCCGGAGCCGGGCGGACACCATTATGCAATTGATTTGGTAAAACAAATTGTGAGCATGAACAAAGGCAAATACATGGATGAAGATTTAGCAGATGTTGCACCAACAAATTTTTGTATTGGAGTTGCTGGTTACCCCGAAAAACATTTTGAAGCGCCAAATATGATTTCAGACATGAAGCATCTGAAAACAAAGATTGATGCAGGTTCGGAATACATCGTTACTCAAATGTTTTTTGATAACTCTAAATATTTTGAATATTTGAAAATGTGTAAGGAACAAAATTTAAATGTTCCCATTATTCCGGGATTAAAAATTATCACATCAAAAAAACAAGCAACAACACTTCCGAAAATTTTTAAGATTGATGTGCCACAAGCATTGTTAGAAGAAATAGAAAAGTGCAAAACAGATGCTGATGTGAAAGAAGTTGGAATAGAATGGTGCATCAATCAATCAAAAGAATTGATTAAAGCCGGAGCACCATGTTTACATTATTATACTATGGGAACTTCTGAAGTTACAAGAAGAGTGGCGAGTAAGGTGTTTTAACCTCATCCCGACCTCACCCCCAACCCTCTCCTAGAAAAGGAGAGGGGAGAAAATAAAAAAAATCCCGCTCCGTAATTTACGGAGCGGGATTTTTTTATTTAGTAAACTATTTTACTTAGTTAATACGATGCGTTTTGTATAAACTTGATCACCAATATTTACAGAAACAAGATAAATTCCTGCAGGATGATTTTCTGCATCAAACTCTACTGATTGTTTTCCTTGATTTTGTGCTACGTTATTAGCAAGTGTCTCCACTTTGTTGCCTAAAACATCAAACACAGTAATTGTAACATTTGCACTTTCTTTTAATTCATAAAAGATATTAGTGTTATTACTAAAAGGATTCGGGAAAGCATTGAGGTTGATTTTGTTTTCTGTAATATCATTTATTCCTGCAAAAGATGGCCCTAATGTATATTGAATAAAATATAACATCATCTCATCATCTGTTGTTAAACCAAAGAATACATTTGATGGTCCGTTATTATTGAAAGTAGCCTGTTGTATCAAACCATTTCTCCAATCTACAGTTAACAGTGGATCAAACAATTCAACCGGAGGATGCTCCCAATCATAATATCCTTGATTGAACGTATAATCAGAGTTATAGAATCCTTCATAGATTTGAGCTCCTGTACTTCCTCCCGGATTTCTTAAAAAGATATCGAAGTCAACACCATACTTATGAGTATGCGAAGAAAGCAACCAGATGTTCACCATGTTTGTTGCGCCAGCATCAAATTCCGCACTGCTAAATGAAACGTTTGTGCTTGTGTTTGGAATAAAAATACTTGTGTTTGTGATAATATCACTATACATAATACTTGCAGCAGTACCTTTTGGTTGAGTGTACACATTGAAATACACATCTGTTGCTAAAACCGAATCGGGATTTGAATTAAAGAAATGATGATTCAAATCCAACACAGTACTTGTTTCCCATTGATAAGCTGTTGTTGGTGGTAATAAGTCATTTCGTGATGCTTGAAATGCACTCACCATATTGTTGTATCCATCAGAAGAACCTGCTCCGGTTGAAGGATTTTGAATACGAAGTGCATCTGTGAAACTTGCAGCAGCACCAGGTAAAAATTTATAAATAATGTAGTGATGTGATTGAGATGATAAAAACAATTCAATACGATTTACTTCTAATGTATCAGGTAAATTCAAATTGTGTTTTAAGAAATATTCTACTTCTGAATTCACATCTAAAAATACTTTTCCAACGTGAATTTGAAAAGAACCCGGGTCAGTTGGCAATGGATGAGCCGGAGCTACACTGGTAATTCCATAACCATCATAGTATTGATTTACAACGGCTGTATCAACTACTAATCCTGTTTGAGGAGCACCTGCATAAATCCACTGACGGATTAATTCAATTTCTTTGTTTGTTAATGGAACAGCACTTCCGCCATCAGGCATTACGTTTCCTTCACCTGCAAATAATCCATTATCAGGATCTAAACCGTTTTGACATTTACGCAATAAATAACTTCTGTGTGGATCACCTGGTTTAATACGTTTATCACCGCGAGCCAAAGCAGCCGGGTTATTTGGGTTAGCATTTACTATGCTGGTATAAACTGTTGAAGAAGGAGCGATAAGATTTAAGCCTCCTGCCGGACTACTTGCATCGTGGCAAGTAACACAATTTGCTTGAAAAATATTGTAGATATCTGCATAAGTTGATTGTGCTTTAGCAAAAGATGCCTGAAGTACAAATGCAATAAACAATAATTTAATTGTAGTAGTTTTCTTCATGAGTGATGTTTTAAGTAATTAAATCGATAGCTAATTTAAGATAATTTGACGAATAGAAAAGCGATAAGTTTAAATTTTATTGAAAATGCTGATTTAATGTGCGTCTACACTTCGACTACGCTCAGTGTGACGGCTCCGTACGTCAGGCTGAGCGTAGTCGAAAACTTTACCCTTTCGGAAGCATCTTGGCAATATACTTCCCAACAATATCAAACTCAATATTTACAATAGATCCCGGTTGAAAGCTTTTGAAATTGGTATTTTCAAATGTGTAGGGAATAATACAAACGGAGAAGGAATTGTCTTTAGAATTAACAACAGTTAAGCTTACACCATTTACGCAAACCGAACCTTTTTCTACAGTTACATTTCCTTTTGTTGCATCATATTCAAATGTAAAAGTCCAACTGCCATTTGTTTCTTCCATTTTTGTGCAAACAGCTCTTTGGTCTACATGCCCTTGAACAATATGTCCATCCAATCTATCACCTGCTTTTAAACAGCGCTCTAAATTTATTTTATCGCCACTATTCAATAAACCAATGTTGGTTTTTTGAATGGTTTCATCAATGGCAGTTACAGTATAAGAATCGTTTTTAATATCAACCACCGTTAAGCAAACACCATTGTGTGCAATGCTTTGGTCGACCTTAAGTTCTTTGGCGAATGGAGCTTTTACAGTAATGTGTAAATTGCTTTTTTCTTTTTGGATGGCAACAACTTCTCCTAATCCTTCTATAATTCCTGAAAACATATTATTGTGACGGATTTGATCCTTCATTAATTAATTGAACAAAACCTTTTAAAGTACGAGGCTTGATTCCATCAATACGGATTTCGTTTACTGTACATACATAGAAATAAACTCCATCCGTACATTTTCCTTTTGTGTCTTTACTTGTTCCATCCCACAATACATTTGGATCATCCGTTTCAAACATCAACAATCCCCAACGATCGTAAATTTTAATGTCTACATCTTTTACAAATCTCCAGTTTGGAAGCGGTGTAAAGAAATCATTTTTATTATCTCCGTTTGGAGTAAATACGTTTGGTAATTCGTACTCGGGACAATTATCCACACAAATTTTATTTACTATCGGACTTTCATTTGGAGTAATTGCCGAGTCGACAGCCGTTACAGCATAACATCCGGCAATAGATGGAACTCCTTCATAATAATAAATAGGCAACATGTAACTGGTTTGACTCATGTCCGTTGTGCTGTATATGAGTTGCAGCGGATCATCCACTGTTGGTGCAAAATAAATGTTTATTTGAACAGCATCTTGTTCAGCACAATTTGTATTTGGATTTATCCATGTAATGGTATTCTGTATAACATCACAATCTGTCACAACATCAAACGGTGGTTGACACGGTGGAACTAAATCCACTGGTGTTTCACATTTTATTTGCGAATAGTTGCGCAATGGTTTTGGTAAAGTAGTATCCGAATATTCTCCAATTGCTAAAACGCGGTAACAGTATTCTACTTCATTTACTAAGCCTGTATCTGCGTAAGCTAAAGTAGTTGTGCTGTCAATTAAATTGAAAATAGTAGAGCCCGGACTAGTTTCTCTATAAATGTGATAGATGTAATTATTCCAAGGCACAAAATGTTGCCAGGTTAAGTTCACTTGTTTATCAGCCGGTGTAGATGATAAAAATACAGATGAAGCAGTTTGCGTAGAGCCTTTAAAAATAGTATTAGAATAAAATTCTACTTTGTATGTCCATTTTTCTGTATCCGTATTTAATCCTGTACTTACATAACCTGTATCGGTTAAATTCCAAAATGCAGGATACGTATAAGAGGCTTCCATAACATATGCTGAAGCAGGAGGATTAAATCCAGGTGCTTTCATCAAACGATATTCGTATGGAGGAGGATTTACAATTGTATCTAAATTTCCTGCATTACCAACTGGTTTCACCCAATGTGTCCAAATAGTTCCGGTAGATGAATTGGTTGTCATAACACTTACGTTTGTTATAATCGGAACATCACGAACCAATTGAGCACATACATTATCTGAAGCAATACTTTGTGATCCATCCAAATAATAAGCAACAACAATGTAAGAGTAATCAACACCATTCGTTAATCCTGCTCCACCATTATTATCAATAAAATTTGTAGTAGTATAACTAACCGTTCCAATTAAAGTATAACCGGTATAAGCAGGAACACCTGTCTCACATGGTCCGGGCGACCAAGGGTCACAAACATTTTTACGATATATGAAAAACTTTTTGAGTGGATTTGTTCCGGTGCTGTCACAGAATGGATAATTCCAATTAAGAATAATACTGGTACCACTTGGAACTGCTGTTAATCCTGTTGGAGGAGGAGCAATCACACGAATAAATACTGATTCGAAATTTACTAACGGAGAAGCATCGCCATCCGTTGCTTTAAAAGTAACTAAGTATGGATATAGTTGTATTTGACTACAACTAGGATTCCAGTCAAATGTTCCACTGGCAGTACCTATTCCTGAGACAGAAGTAAAAGTTGCAGGAGGAGTTTCTGTTGGTAAAAGCGGACCACCTGTTGCTGTTAATGTTAATGTGTTTGCTTGAGCATCGGATGCAGTAATATTAAAATTTAAGTTGCTTCCAGCCAACACACATGTATCGTTTAGGTCAGATATTGTAGGGCTAGTATTAGCACATGCAGCAACCGTTATTTGCATATCACGGAGGACAGAGCCAATGTAATAGCGAATATTTGTTCCGGGCAATAACCGGTATTCTTTTATGAGAATAGCAACGTTGTAATCGCAAATCATAGTTGGAACACACCAAACTAAATCTCCTTTAAGCGGATCAATGCTACTTGCATTCATGTTTGGAGGATATGACCACAATGGGATTGGAACGCCACTCGCATAACAAACACTTAAGCTATAATACAAACTGTCTCCATCTGCATCAACTGCTCCCGGATTGTGTTCAAAGCATTCACCAACACAGGCATCGTCTAGTGGAAGATTAACTAAAACTGGTGAACTGTTTTGCCCTAAAAAAGGAGAAATCACTAATTCCGAACGTAGGAAAAAAGATTCATTATCTGAATCGGGAATGTTACAAATGCCTGAATTTCTATTAGGGTCTTCCATTGTAATAATGTAATTGCCCGGCCCGTAATAATTGTGCGTTGTTTTGTAAACATTCCATCGTGTTGTTGCAGTAATTAAAATACCATCCAATTCAGTATCACAAAGACCACTTGTAGTTCCATTTACACGCGGAGCAATTGCTGTATCACCGTCTCCGAAATGAACATTGAGTGTGCATTTATCTGTTCCGGAAGGACCAACCCATTTTGTATATGTGGTAATGGTAATCTCGTAATTATAAGGAAGTGCCGGTGTTCCGATATATCTATACGTAATTTCTCCCGCACGATTGTGTGTGGCAAATGAATTGGAAAAACCAATCAAAAGAACCAGTATAGAAAGAAGTAATTTTTTCATCAAAACAATCCTCAAAAAAATAGAACTCTAAATTACGGATTTTATTTCATTATTCCGTCTAAAATCACAAATTTCCCTTTGTTTATGAAAAACTATTTGGCAGGATTGTACCCTTCATTAATTAATTGAACAAAGCCTTTTAAAATACGAGGCTTGATTCCATCAATACGAATTTCGTTTACTGTACACACATAGAAATAAACTCCATCCGTACATTTTCCTTTTGTGTCTTTACTTGTTCCATTCCACAGTACATTTGGGTCATCTGTTTCAAACATCAGCAATCCCCAACGATCATAAATTTTTATGTCTATATCTTTTACAAATCTCCAGTTTGGAAGTGGTGTAAAGAAATCGTTTTTATTATCTCCGTTTGGAGTAAATACGTTTGGTAATTCGTACTCCGGACAATTATCCACGCAAATTTTATTTACTATCGGACTTTCGTTTGGAGTGATTGCAGAGTCGACAGCCGTTACAGCATAACAGCCGGCAATAGACGGAACACCTTCATAGTAATAAATTGGCAACATATAACTTGTTAAACTCATATCTGTTGTGCTGTAAATAAGTTGGAGTGGATCATCCACAGTTGGTGCAAAATAAATATTTATTTGAACAGCATCCTGCTCAGCACAAGTTGTATTTGAGTTTATCCAGGTAATGGTGTTTTGGATTACATCGCAATCTGTCACAAGATCAAATGGCGGCTGACATGGTGGAACTAAATCCACAGGTGTTTCACACTTAATTTGTGAATAGTTGCGCAATGGTTTCGGTAAAGTGGTATCCGAATATTCTCCGATTGTTAAAATGCGGTAACAATATTCCACTTCATTTACTAAGCCTGTATCTGCATAAGTTAAAGCTGTTGTGCTGTCAATTAAATTGAAAATTGTTGAGCCAGGACTGGTTTCTCTGTAAATGTGATAGATGTAATTATTCCAAGGCACGAAATGTTGCCAGGTTAAATTAACTTGTTTATCAGCAGGTGTAGATGATAAAAATACAGATGAAGCAGTTTGCGTAGAACCTTTTAATATTCCATTCGAATAAAAATCTACTTTATAAGTCCATTTTTCCGTATCCGTATTTAATCCTGTGCTTACATAACCGGTATCTGTTAAATTCCAAAATGCGGGATAACTGTAGGATGTTTCCAAAACATAAGCTGAAGCGGGGGGATTAAATCCAGGAGCTTTCATCAAACGGTATTCGTATGGAGGAGGATTTACGATAGTATCTAAATTTCCTGCATTGCCAATTGGTTTAACCCAGTGCGTCCAAATTGTTCCGGTAGATGAATTGGTAGTCATTACACTAACATTTGTAATAATCGGAACATCACGGACAAGCTGAGCACAAACATTTGCAGAAGCTAAACTTTGAGAACCATCGGAATAATAAGCAACAACAATGTAAGAATAGTCAACCCCATTTGTTAATCCTGCTCCGCCATTATTATCAGTAAAAGTTGTAGTAGCATAACTAACCGTTCCAATTAAAGTATAACCGGCATAAGCAGGAACACCTGTTTCACATGGTCCGGGCGACCAAGGATCACACACATCTTTCCGATAGATGAAAAACTTTCTCAGAGGATTTGTCCCTGTACTGTCACAAAACGGATAATTCCAATTCAGAATAATACTGGTACCACTTGGAACTGCAGTTAATCCTGTTGGAGGAGGAGCAATAACACGAATAAATACGGATTCGAAATTCACTAATGGTGTAGACAAATCTCCGTCAGTTGCCTTAAATGTAATCATATAAGGTAATAATTGAACCTGGCTGCAACTAGGGTTCCAATCAAATGTTCCAATTGTAGTCCCAACTCCTGGTACTGATGTGAAAGTTGCAGGTGGGCTTGCAGTCGATAAAAGCGGACCACCTGTTGCTGTTAAAGTAAGAGGAGTTAATAGATCGGAATCAGTTGCAGTAACATTAAAATTTATATTACTACCTGCAATCAAACAAGTATCAGTCATATTGTTTATTTGCGGAGGTGTATTTGAACAAGAGCCGACAGTTATTTGCATATCGCGTAATACCGAGCCAATATAAAACCAAGTATTCGGTCCTGGCAAAAAACGATATTGCTCAATAAGAATAGCAATGTTATATATACAGATTTCAGGAGGCACACACCAAACCAAATCACCATTTAGTGGATTGATGCTACTAGAGTTCATATTTGTTGGGAATGTTCAGAAAGGGATAGGTAATCCATCTTCCCCATAACATGTTGATAAGCTATAATACAAACTATCTCCATCAATATCATAAGCTCCAGGATTGTGCTCAAAGCAAACACCTACACAGGCATTATCAATGGGCGGATTAATTAAAAAAGGAGAATTATTATTACCAAGAAATGGGTTAATGACTAATTCGGAACGAAGAAAAAATGGTTGATTCTCTGAATCTGGAATATTACAAACATCATCAATTTGGTTCATTTCTTCCATTGTAATTATATAATTCCCAGGACCATCGTAATTGTGGTAAGCAACGTAAATATTCTTTCTTGTCGTTGTTCCCGGTATCATCTCTCCTTCAGCACTTGAGGGAGCACATGGACTCGTATAGGCACCATTGATTCTTGGAGCAATTGCAGTATCACCATCTCCAAAATGTACTACTAATTCACAGTTGTCCGTGCTTCCTGTGCTTGTCCATTTTGTATATGTTGTAATTGTAATACGATATTTGTATGGTGTTGTTGAAGTTCCAACATATTCATAAGTAATTTCTCCAGCTTCAAAGTGTGTGGCAAATAAATTTTGTGCTGAAACAAAAAGAAAAAAGAAAAAGAGTAGTTTTTTCATCCTATAAAGTTAGACCATTAAACTATAGGAAGCAAAAGTATTTTAGGGAATAATATACATGTCTAGCAAAATACAACCAACAATGAAGTAGCTTCGTAATCAGGAGATCCCGTGTCGTGGCACGGGATGACGGCTACTAAAATGATACTCTACTCAATCGAACAAGTAGTAACATCCCAAGGAATACTGGCATAATGCTGATTGTAATAATCGTTGCATTTATCAGATGCTTTGCCTTTGGTGTTTTTTTCTGTAAAAGCAATTGTCTTGTTACCCGCAGAATCTGTACAAGTGCAGGTATAATCTTTTTTACAACTTGCTAAAAGCAGGATAGTAGAAAGAAATAGGATGGTATTTAGTTTGTTTTTCATTTTTCAGCGTTTTCTTTAGTCCTCATTGCTTCTCGACTCCGCTCGAAGTGACTACATAACTGTCATTTCGAGCAAAGTCGAGAAACTAATAATTAATTACTTGTTCCACCATATTTGAAGGCAGTTCGCGGTATTCGTATTGTTGTGTTCTTAATTGTGGTTCAAATCCTGCTTCTATAATTGCTTCCTGAATTCCTTTGGCTGTAAAGCGATGAGGTGCTCCTGCTGCAGAAACCACATTTTCTTCTAACATAATGCTTCCAAAGTCATTTGCTCCTGAATGTAAACACAACTTAGCCACATCTTTTCCTACAGTTAACCAACTTGCTTGTATGTTGATGACATTAGGAAGCATAATTCTGCTCATCGCAATCATACGAATGTATTCATCTCCACTCACATTGTTCTTTACTCCTTTGTGACGTTTCAATAAAGTTCCATCATCCATAAAGGGCCATGGAATAAAGGCTAAGAAACCTTTTGAGTCTTTTGGTTTTTCACTTTGCACTTGACGAATCCAAACTAAATGTTCGAATCGTTCTTCAATTGTTTCTATGTGCCCGAACATCATTGTTGCGGAAGTAGTAATATTTAATTGGTGTGCAGCACGCATCACATCTAACCATTCGCGACCGGTGCATTTTCCTTTAGAGATTAATCTGCGGACTCTGTCGTTTAAAATTTCAGCTCCGGCTCCAGGCAAACTATCCATTCCGGCAGCTTTCAAAGCTTTTAAAACTTCAGTATGTGTGGATTTTTCGAGTTTAGTAATGTGTGCTACTTCTGGTGGTCCGAGTGCATGTAATTTTATTTTCGGATACAATTTTTTGATGGAAGAAAAGGTATCTACATAAAATTTCAATCCCAATTCAGGATGATGCCCCCCCTGCAACAACAGCTGATCTCCGCCATATTTCAACGTTTCATCAATTTTTGTTTTGTAAGTTTCTATGTCGGTGATGTATGATTCTTTATGACCGGGAATACGATAAAAATTACAGAATTTACAATTGGCAGTACATACGTTTGTTGTATTTACGTTTCTGTCAATCTGCCAGGTTACTTTGCCGGGTTTTCCATTGTTTGGAAGCGAATCGGGCTTTTGAATTTTGCGCAATTCGTTGGCAACAAATACCAATTCGGCAGTAGGTGCATGTTTAAATAAATATACACCTTCTTCCTGTGAAAGAAACTCAAAATTTAATGCACGTTTTAATAATTGTTCGGTATTCATTTTAATAAATGTCTTATTTTAAAAGGCTTTTCAGCCAGTCTGGTAGTCGTTCGGAATTTCTGAATTCTTTTACTACATTTACTTTCTCAAAAGTAGAAATAATATGACGAATATCTCCAAGAAATCGACAATAAATAACAATGATAACGTTGTTTTGTTGTGTGGCAAGAATAATAGTTTTAATAACTATGGTTTGTCCAAACCGGAAATCGATTTTATCAAGAATGAAATTTCTAAAAATGACAAAAAATCAATTTGTTTGAATCAGCTTCACCGTTTGTTTATTGTTCAGGTAATTGATGTGAAAAAGGAAAAATATCAAACAACGGAGTTGCTTCGTAAAGCAGCAAGCACCGTTCATGGTTGGATTACAGACGCTAAAGTTGAAGCAGTAAATATTGTTGATGCAGATGGTAAAGCCATTGAAACATTAGCTTTTACAGAAGGATTGGCGTTGAGTAATTATCAGTTTTTGAAATACAAAAAGGAACGCGACAAAGAAAAGTTTTCTTTGAAATCAATTGCTATTGTATCAAAAAGTTTGAATGCCAAACAAATTGAAGAGTTGAATATTGTTGTTGAAGCAACTTGTTTGTCGAGAACCTTGGTAAACGAACCTGTGAATTTTTTAACTGCCACTCAGTTGTCCAAAGAGTTCCAAAAAATGGGTAAAGAAGCGGGATTCAATGTGGAGGTGTTCAACAAAGAAAAAATAAAAGCATTAAAAATGGGTGGTTTGTTATCCGTGAATTTAGGAAGTGTTGAGCCTCCTACATTCAGCATTATGGAATACAAACCAAGAAATGCAAAAAATAAACAACCAATCATTTTAGTTGGAAAAGGTGTTGTTTACGATACAGGTGGAGTGAGTTTAAAACCAACTCCAAACAGTATGGATATGATGAAATGCGACATGGCAGGTTCTGCTGCAGTTGCAGGAACTATGTATGCGATTGCAAAAGCAAAATTACCGGTTTATGTTGTGGGATTAGTTCCTGCTACTGATAATCGTCCGGGTGAAAACGCTTACGTTCCTGGAGATGTAATTACTATGTACAATGGTATGACAGTTGAAATGTTGAATGCTGATGCAGAAGGAAGAATGATTTTGGCAGATGCTTTATCGTACGCACAAAAATACAATCCGAAATTGGTAATTGATTTAGCAACCTTAACTGGTGCAGCTGTTGCAGCTATTGGAACATCAGGAATTGTAGCGATGGGAACAGCTGATGAAAGAACAAAAAATAAATTAAAACAAAGTGGGAATGCTGTTTTCGAAAGATTAGCTGAAATGCCATTTTGGGACGATTATGATGAATTAATTAAATCGGATATCGCTGACATGAAAAATTTAGGCGGGCCGTATGCAGGAAGTATTACTGCTGGAAAATTTTTAGCCCGATATATTAATTACCCTTGGATGCACTTTGATATTGCCGGTCCGGCATTTTTAACTGCAAAAGATAACTACAGAGTAAAAGGCGGCACAGGAGTTGGAGTACGGTTGCTGTTCGACTTTTTGAAAAACAATGCGTAAAATTTTTTTGAATGCGATTTTTTAAATTCTCTCTACTCGCTTTAACTCTTGTTTTTTTTGTAGCATTTCACATGCCTCAGAAAAAGGGTTTGCTTGCCGGAAAGAAGGTGTCTTTGCTTGTTGCAGAATATGACGATAATGCAGCATCAAACAATATGCAACATTTGGTGAACTATCATTTTCTCGATGGTGCAATGGTTTCAAAGGAAACTGTTATTTCTCTTCCCACAAAAAAAGCAGGTGTCACTGGAAATTATGTTCGTTTCGATTTAGGAAAAAACAGAATTTATCGCAATCGTTATGTGATTACAGGAATAGGAAATGTAATCGATATCAAAACAAAAAAATTATTGGTTTTTGAGCGCGGTGATTTTGTTGCTTTTCGTGGCGACAGTATTGTTTTTCGCACAAATGATATTTTCAAAGGCAAATATTTTTCGGTATTGGATTTAAGAACAGAAAAGTTTGGTAATGTTGAGAATCCAAATTATAATCCTATTCAGAGACCGGATATAGAAGTGGACGAAACAGCAAAGCCATTTAGTATTTCGGCATATTATGTAACAGGCAAGCAGGACATTTTAGTAAAAGATGCCGGATATGGAGAAGCACAACCACTTTTAGGAGATGATGTGAAACGGAAATTTCCCATTTTTTGGTTGGATAACGCTTCATTTTTGTATGCTAATTTTTCCAAAAACCAACAATCTGCAAGTATTTATAAAGTAAATATTAATCACACTATTGAGAAACTGGGGGAAATAACAGAAATTCCGGCAACTGCACAAAGCACTTTTTTTGAAATATCAAGTGATGACGGAATTGTTTATTCTTGCGGTAAAGGACGATTTTCAGTTGATTTGAAAAAGAAAACAGTTACTAAATTATTGTTCCAACCAATTGGAAATAGTTTTTTTATTGAGTCGGATGAAAACCCAAAATATGGGAGAACCATTATGTATGAAATTGATGTCGCAGGAAAAAAATGGTGCAGGTTAGATAATGCAAAAACAGTTTCAGGATATGCAGCTGTTCAAAGTGAAATTGTGATGGGCGAAGACCGCTATCCTCAAGGTGTTGCAATTTGGAATACAACTACAAAAAAGTGGATAACGCTTGATATTACTAATTTGAGTGATATTGTGGGGTGGGTGGAAGAATAAATCAGTTTTCAGTTTGAAAAGTTTTTAGTTTCCAGTTGTTTTACTTTTCTCATTTTTCAGTCAATTATAATATATCTTTGTCATCTGAAAATTTATATTGTTTTATTGCCAGAACTTTCAAACTCTAAACTTTTCAAACACTAAACTTTTTTAAAATGTCAGACGAAAAAATAATTGTTGGAATTTCACAGGGTGATATAAATGGAATTGGAATGGAAGTGATCATCAAAACATTTCTGGATCCACAAATGCTTGAAATATGTACTCCCGTTGTTTTTAGTTCAATGAAAACAGCAAGCTTTCATCGTAAAGCATTGAACATCGAAGATTTTAGTTTTAATCAAATCAAAGATGTTTCGGAAATAAATCACAAACGAGCCAACTTAATAAATGTTTACGAAGAAGAAGTAAATATTGAATTAGGAAAACAAACTCCTGATGGTGGAAAATATGCATTTAGATCATTGGAAGCAGCAGCGTATGCTTTGGCGCAAGGGAAAGTGAACGTGTTGGTTACTGCTCCAATCAATAAAGAAAATATTCAGTCGGATGATTTTAAGTTCCCCGGTCATACCGAATATTTGGATGATAAATTTGGTGATGGAAACAGTTTAATGTTTTTAGTAAGCAATACTTTAAGAGTAGCTGTTGTAACCGGACATATCCCTGTTACAAAAGTTGCTCAGGAATTATCGACAGAAAAAATCGTTAAAAAATTAAGAGCATTAAATCAATCATTGATTCAGGATTTTGAAATCCGCAAACCAAAAATTGCTGTTTTGGGATTAAATCCGCACGCAGGAGATAATGGTGTGATAGGAGATGAAGAAAAAAATATTATTCTACCTGCTATTAATCAATTGAAAGAAGAAGGAATGTTGGTTTATGGCGCTTATCCTGCAGATGGTTTTTTTGGAAATGAAGCGTATAAAAATTTTGATGCTGTTCTCGCAATGTATCATGATCAAGGATTAATTCCTTTCAAAACAATTTCATTTAATTCAGGAGTAAATTTTACTGCAGGATTACCGGTTGTTAGAACTTCCCCGGATCATGGAACCGCTTATGATATTGCCGGAAAAAATGTTGCTTCCGAAGAATCTTTCCGTAGAGCCATTTATACAGCTATTGATATTTACAAAGTAAGAAAACAATTCAAGGAAATTACTGCAAACCCCTTGAAAATTAGTCCAAGTAAAAGAGAACGTTAGCCATTTGCTTTTTAAGCTTCTAATGATTAGATTTGTTATGAAACAGTCTAATTTTCTCTTAATGAAAAAATATCTACTTCTGCTTTTTACGCTTCTTGTAACAAATGCATTTGCACAAACAATTCAAACCGAAAAATATTCCCGTGTAAAAATCTATACCGATGAAATTGGTATTGTTCAACTTGCTCAAGCAGGAATTGCAGTTGATCATGGCGAAATGAAAAAAGGATTTTGGTTTATTTCTGATTTTTCGGAAACAGAAATTGCCATCATAAAAGAAAAAGGTTTCAGTTTTGAAGTACAGATTGATGATGTAAAGCAATTTTACAAAGACCAAAACAAACCAGAATTTCAGAAAAACGAAACAAATCCGGTTTCTACTATGTCGATTGGATGTACTGTTCCACCAACTTATGCAACTCCAACAAATTTTACTTTAGGAAGTATGGGAGGATTTTATACTTATGCTGAAATTCTTTGGCATATGGATAATTTAGCAACATTATTTCCAACATTGGTAAAAGCAAAAACACCTATTGGTGCTATTAATACAATTGAAGGTCGTCCTTTGTATTGGATGAAAATTTCTGATAATCCTAATGTGGATGAAGCGGAGCCTGAGGTACTTTACAATTCTGCACATCATGCACGCGAACCAGGTTCGGTTTCGCAATTGATAATGTATATGTATTATTTATGTGAAAATTATGCTACTAATCCAGAAGCACAATATTTAGTAAATAACTCGGAAATGTATTTCGTTCCATTAGTAAATCCAGATGGATACGTGCGCAACGAAACAACCGATCCGAGCGGTGGAGGGATGTGGCGTAAAAACAGGAGAAACAATGGTGGTTCTTATGGAGTTGATATCAACAGAAATTACGGCTACCAATGGGCGTATGATGCAATTGGTTCTTCCCCAAGCGGATGGTCAGAAACATATCGTGGAACAGCTGCTTTTTCAGAAGCAGAATCTCAGAACCTTAGAGACTTTAGCAATGCACATACTTTTAAATTGTCGCTAAATAATCATACTTATGGAAACTTACTAATTTATTCATACGGATATGATGCTGCAGTGGTTGCTCCAGATTATTTGCAGTTTTCAGAATATGCTGAACATCTGACCACATATAATAAATATTCATATGGAACAGCTCCGCAAACAGTTTTATATGCCACCAACGGAACAATTGATGATTGGCAATATGGAGAACAAGTAACCAAACCAAAAATTTTCGGGATGACTCCTGAAGCAGGAAGAAGCGATGAAGGATTCTGGCCACCCTCTTCACGAATTGTAGATATCTGTAAAGAAAATATCTGGCAGAATTTACACATGGCACATCTTGCATTAAAATTTGCAGTAGCATCGGATGATGAACCAAATTATATTCCATCCGCAACAGGATTTTTCAATTTCAAATTATTGAGATTGGGAATGGATGCACCTGCAACCTATACAGTTTCTATTGTTCCAATCGGACCAGAGATTGCGAGTGTTGGCGGACCAAAAACATTCTCAGCACTAAACTTGTTGGATGAAGTTTCGGATTCTATTGCTTTTACATTAAATCCATTAGCAATTGGAACAACTATAAAATATGAATTAAATGTGAGTAATGGATTGTATACATTTAAAGATACCATCGTAAAAAAATTCGGTCCACCGGTAATTGTTTTCAGCAGCAACGGAAATACTATGACAGGCTGGACGAGTCCTTCCTGGGGAGTAAACACTTCTGTGTTTTTTAGTGGAACGGGTTCTATCACCGATACTCCTGTTGGAGATTATGGTGACAATGAAAATTCTATGATTAGTACAATCTCGGATTTAGATTTAACTAATGCAATAAGTGCACAAATAGTTTTTTGGGCGCGGTGGGAAGTTGAAACCAATTACGATTATGTTGAAGCAGTTGTTTCAACAGATGGAGGAACCAATTGGGAACCTTTATGTGGCCATCATACTAAATCAGGAAATGCTTATCAGGATTTTGGAATGCCGCTTTACGATGCTTACAAATTGGATTGGCGCAAAGAAGAAATTTCTTTGGATGCCTATGTTGGTTTAAATGTAAAAATTGGATTCAAATTGGTTTCCGATAATGGAGGAGGAGCTGATGGATTTTACTTTGATGATTTGAAAGTGGAAAAATTAATTCCAGCTTCTACCGGAATAAATAATGTGAACGACAATTCAATTTCAATTTCTCAAACAATGCCAAATCCGTCAAACGATTATACCTATATAAATTACTCATTAGCGCAAAATGAAAAGGCCATGATAATGGTCTATAATTCTATTGGCCAATTGGTATTTTCAGAAAGTATCGATTCAAGCGTAAAAAGTCATCGTTTGAACACATCGAAACTTGCTCAGGGCGTGTATTATTATAATATTTCTTCAGGAAGCCATTCTTCTGAATCTTTGAGGTTGGCAATTGTGAGGTAGAAAAAGGCCAAAAACTCGATAAAATTGCTAAAAATCGGATAAAAACATGTTTTTTATCCGATTTTTGCTTAAAAATGGCTAAAATTGCATCAAAATTAATTTCATCCAAAGCTTTGAAGTAAGAGAGAATTTTTTACCTTTGCCCTCTTTCTTAAAAACTTGGAAAAATGCAGACCAGAAAAGAGTATATCATTCAGTTTGTAGGGTTAGGATTAGGCTTGCATGAATATAAGTTTGAAGTAAAAGATTCGTTCTTTTCAGATTATGAATTTTCGGAGATAAAACGAGGAGATATTCTTGTAAATCTTAATCTTTTAAAACAATCACAAATGATGGTTTTAGAATTTGAGATTTCAGGAACAGTAAAAACCGAATGCGATTTATGCACAGGAGAGTTTGATTTTTCTATTGCTGGCAATTATAAATTGATTGTAAAAGTAGGTGGAAGTGATACAGGAAATGAAGATGATGATATTATTACGATTGCTGCCAATGAACACGAGTTGGATGTAGCGCAATACATTTATGAATACATCACTTTATCTTTCCCAATCAAGCGGGTACATCCTTTAGATAAAAAAGGGAAAAGTACATGTGATAAAGAAACGATAGCGAAGTTGGAAAAGTTTTTATTAGAAGAAGAAAAGAAAGAAGAACAACAAACCGACCCGCGTTGGGCAGGATTGAAGAACATAAAGCTAAATTAGTAGACAAATAGAAAAGAGTAGACAGTAGGCAAATAAAAAAGTTGGCAATTGTTCAGTTGGCAATAAGCAATTAAAAAATAGACAGTAGACAAGTTAAAAGGCTAGAAAAAAATAAATAAAAAAGAAATCAATAAGCAAAGCTTATCAATCATAAAGAAATCGAAACGCACTGAAAAAATCATTTTTTATCATGAAGATCATAAAAAATCTGCGTTCCGATAAAAATAGTTAGTAGTAGACAAATTAAAAAAGTAAACAACAGATTCTAAAAATCTAAAAATCAATAAATCTAAAAATAAACAACAATGCCACATCCAAAGCGAAAATTATCGAGAAGTAGAAGAGATAGCAGAAGAGGTCACGACAAAGCAGTTGCGTCAACGCTATCAACTTGTTCAAATTGTGGAGCACCAACATTGTATCACCGTGTATGCGGAGAGTGTGGGTACTACAAAGGAAAATTAGCAGTAGAGAAAAAAGTTTCTGCATAGTATTTAGTTGAATAGTTAAATAGTAAAATAGGGAAATGGGTGTTGTACCTAGCCTTATTTAACCATTTAACTAATAACCATTAACTATTCATATATGAGAATTGGTATAGACATTATGGGCGGTGATTTTGCACCGGATGCAACAGTATCTGGAGCAGTATTAGCTTATAATGAATTACCCAAAGATGTTCGCTTAGTTTTAATAGGCGATAAAGAACAAATCATTGCTTGTCTTGCAAAAGAAGGAGCGGATGAGAAAAATTTCGACATCGTTCATACAACAGAAATAATCGGGATGGGTGAGCACCCAACCAAAGCATTCAGTCAGAAACCCAATTCTAGCATTAGTGTTGGGTTTCATCTTTTAAAAGTAGGTAAGATAGATGGATTTGCAAGTAATGGCAACACAGGCGCCATGCTTGTAGGTTCTATGTTTAGTGTAAAAGCAATTCCCGGAGTAATTCGTCCATGTATCACTTCCATTATGCCACAAGAAAATGGTGGCATCGGTCTTATTTTAGATGTTGGAACAAATGCAGATTGCAGACCAGATGTGCTTTATCAATTTGGAGTACTTGGTTCTCTCTTTGCGGAGCATGTTTACGGAATAAAAAAACCGCGCGTTTCATTGTTGAATATTGGTGAAGAATCTGAAAAAGGAAATTTAGTTGCGCAAGCAGCTCATGGCTTGATGAAAGATTCTAAAGATTTTAATTTCATTGGAAACATTGAAGGTCGTGATCTTTTTAATAATCATACCGATGTTATTGTTTGCGATGGATTTACAGGTAATGTTGTTTTAAAACAAGCAGAAGCAATGTATACCATGCTTCGTAAACGCAAAATCAAAGATGAATTTTTCGATCGTTTCAATTACGAAATTTACGGAGGAACTCCTGTTTTAGGAATTAACTCAACTGTAATGATCGGACATGGAATATCAAATAATGTTGCAGTAAAAAATATGTTACTGCTTACTAAAGATATAGTAGAAGCAAATCTTTCAGAAAAAATTAAATTAGCTTTTCAATAATGAAAATTACTGCTGCAATAACGGCTGTTGCCGGATATGTTCCTGATTATGTACTCTCAAACTCTGAGTTGGAAAAATTAGTTCCAACAACTTCGGAGTGGATAGAAACCAGAACAGGAATTAAAGAACGTAGGATATTAAAAGGAGAAGGATTAGGAACTTCGGATATGTGTGTAAAAGCTATTGAAGATCTTTTGAAAAAAAGAGGCATCACAGCATTGGACATTGATATGATTATTGTTGGAACTGTTACTCCTGATTATGTTTTTCCTTCAACATCAAATGTGGTGTGTGATAAAATTGGAGCAACAAATGCTTGGGGATTTGATTTATCAGCAGCATGTTCAGGATTTGTTTATGGATTATCTACCGGAGCACAATTTATTGAAACAGGAAAATATAAAAAAGTAATTGTTGTAGGAGCTGATAAAATGTCGGCAATACTTGATTATACAGATCGTTCAACGTGCATTATTTTTGGGGATGGCGCAGGAGCTGTTTTGTTGGAACCCAACTCAGATGGATTAGGGTTGCAGGATTCTATTTTAAAGGCAGATGGATCTGGAAGAAAATATTTACATCAAAAAGCTGGAGGTTCGGTAAAACCACCTACTCATGAAACAGTTGATGCAAAAGAACATTTTGTTTTTCAAGATGGGCAACCTGTTTTTAAACGTGCAGTTGTTGGGATGGCTGATGTGAGTGCAGAAATTATGGAGCGTAACAATTTAAAATCAGATGATGTTGCGTGGTTGGTTCCGCATCAAGCAAATAAAAGAATTATTGACGCTACTGCTGAAAGAATGGGATTAACTTCTGAAAAAGTAATGCTGAACATTCAAAAATATGGAAATACAACAGCAGGAACAATTCCATTGTGCTTGTGGGATTATGAAAAGCAAATGAAAAAAGGAGACAATATTATCATCTCTACATTTGGTGCTGGATTTACGTGGGGAGCAATTTATTTAAAATGGGCTTATAATAGTTAGTTGGCAATTTTTCAGTTGGCAGTAGGCAATTTAATATCCGTCAGTTCGAGCGGAGTCGAGAACAAGGAAGTAAAGTAAACAAGTCAAAAGAGTTAAGTAAAAAAGTCAAAAAAGTAGACAATAGACAAATTAAAAAGTAGACAAATAAAAATTAAAATAAAAAAATAGCAAACGCAGATTCGTAATATTCGTTTTTTTGTTCGCTATCTGTACTAAAAATAAATCTCTAAAATAATTAATAATGAAACTGAACGAAATTCAAGATTTGATCAAGTTTGTTGCTAAGTCTGGCGTAAGCGAAGTAGAATTAGAAACAAAAGATGTAAAAATTGTTATCAAAACACCTGCAGGTAAAAAAGAGCAAGTGTTTGTTCAATCTGCAACTCCGGTTGCTCAAACGGTTGTTCATACAACTCCTGTTCAGCAAGTGGCAGCTCCTGTAGCTGAAACAAAAGCTCCGGAAGTAAAAGCTTCAGCTGGAAATGATGAGTCGAAATACATCACTGTAAAATCTCCAATGATTGGAACATTTTATCGTTCATCTTCACCAGATAAACCTGCATTTGTAAATGTTGGTGACGATGTTGCTGCTGGAAAAGTAATTTGCATTATCGAAGCGATGAAATTATTCAACGAGATTGAATCTGAAGTAAAAGGTAAAATTGTTAAGGTATTGGTGAATGATGCAACTCCAGTTGAGTATGATCAGCCATTGTTCTTAATTGACCCTTCATAATCCCAACGAAATACGAATCAAACTACGAAATAAACGGAATACGAATTTTTGTAATTCGTATTTTTCGTAATAAAATTCGTAATTAGCGGAGTTGAGATTAATGAATTAATTAAACTGAAACAAGATGTTCAAAAAGATATTAATAGCAAACAGAGGCGAGATTGCATTGCGCATTATTCGTACCTGTAAAGAAATGGGAATTAAAACAGTTGCTGTTTACTCAACTGCTGATAAAGATTCCTTGCACGTAAAATTTGCTGATGAAGCGGTTTGTATTGGTCCTCCACCCAGCAAAGATTCCTACTTAAATATTCCTAATATTATTTCAGCTGCAGAAATTACTAACGCTGATGCAATTCATCCGGGTTATGGTTTTCTTTCTGAAAATGCAAAATTTTCAAAAATCTGCCAGGAGCACAACATAAAATTTATTGGAGCATCTCCTGAAATGATTAATTCGATGGGAGATAAAGCATCAGCAAAATCTACAATGATTGCGGCAGGTGTTCCATGTGTTCCGGGTTCTGACGGACTTTTAGAAAGTGCTGCTCAGGCAATTGAATTAGCTCCGAAAGTTGGTTATCCAGTTATCATTAAAGCAACTGCGGGTGGTGGTGGAAGAGGAATGCGTATTGTTTGGAAAGAAGAAGATATGGCTGCATTGTACGATTCTGCATTTAAAGAAGCAGAAGCTGCATTTGGAAATGGTGCTATGTATATGGAAAAATATATTGAAGAGCCTCGCCATATCGAAATTCAAATTGTGGGTGATCAATATGGAAAAGCATGTCACTTATCAGAGAGAGATTGTTCAATTCAAAGACGTCACCAGAAATTGGCTGAAGAAACTCCGTCTCCGTTTATGACAGATGAGTTACGTGATGCAATGGGTGAAGCGGCAATCAAAGCTGCGTTGGCTGTTAAATACGAAGGTGTTGGAACGGTTGAATTTTTAGTTGACAAACACCGTAAGTTTTATTTAATGGAATTGAATACACGTTTTCAGGTAGATCATCCAATTACAGAAGAAGTAATTGACTACGATTTAATACGTGAACAAATATTGGTTGCTGCAGGAGTTCCTATTTCAGGAAAAAATTATTATCCACAATTGCATGCAATCGAATGTCGTATTAATGCAGAAGATCCATTTAATAATTTCCGTCCTTCACCGGGTAAAATTACAGTATTGCATACACCAGGCGGACATGGTATCAGAGTGGATTCACATATTTATGCTGGTTATACTATTCCTCCAAACTATGATAGTATGGTGGCAAAATTAATTACTGTTGCACAAACTCGTGAGGAAGCGATTGCAAAAATGCACCGTGCTTTAAGTGAATATGTAATCGAAGGTGTTAAAACAACTATTCCTTTTCATTTGAAACTAATGAAAGACGAAAACTTCATCAAAGGAAATTACACAACAAAATTTTTGGAAGATTTTGATTTGACCGGAGAGTAATAAAAAATTCTAAAAATAAAAATGCCATTCTTTTTTTTAAGAATGGCATTTTTTTTAAAACAAAATAAAACAATTATGGAAACTCAAAAATATTTAAGATAGCTTGTATAGGAGGATTTCCAGGTAATGTAGAACCACTGGCAGCTGAACTTACATAACAAGAACTAAAAGTTGTTGAGAATTTTTTTGCCCGTACGTCTATAATATATGTTCCAGCACTTAAAGTAGCAGCTGTACTAAAACTATAGGCATCTATTGCATAAGTCATAGCAGAATTATTCATTACCTGAATTCTTCTTCCCGATCCTGATTTTATTCCATTGATAAAAATTGCTACATCCGTAAATCCAACTGCCGTTGTGCTACCACTATTCAATTGTACACCTCCATCTGTTTGAATTAATATTTTATGTGTGAATCCTGCAGGAACAATAATTGTATCAATCATTCCTGGTATTACTGTATAAATTCCAACTGTACTGTTGTCAGCATTCAAAGAAGCTGTTCCACTTGCAGTAGAAATAATAGGACTGTTTCCGGCAGGACCTGTTGGTCCGGAAATCCCTTGCAGTCCCGTATCACCAGTTGGACCAGTTGCTCCGGTAGCTCCAGTTGCACCATTTATTCCATTGGTTCCGTTTATTCCGGCAATTCCTGTTGCACCTGTTGGGCCAACTGCACCCGTTGCACCATTTAATCCATCAGCGCCATCATTGCCGGGAATTCCCTGTGGTCCTGCTGGTCCACTATTTCCTGTTGGTCCGATTGGTCCTGCGATAGAGCTTCCGGAAGTTTCCGAATACAAAGCATAAGGGACACTCATTAATTGTTGAGTTCCACTTATGCTGTAGCTTGTACCACCCGTTGGATCAGTTTCTGTTTTTATGAAGTAAGGCCCCAAGCCCCAGCCAATGGTGGCAAAACTTCCAGAAATAACTGAGCCTGTCCCAATTTCAATAGACACTAACCCATTTGCATTGGTACTTGGTGATTGAGCCTCTGAGTACACTACAGTTCCTGTTGGCGAACCCTGTATAATACTTATTCGCATTCCAACCGGACTGCTTATTAAAAGATTATTACTTGCATCTCTAACAACAGCTTGAAAGCTCATTTTTTGTGGAGCTTGTGCAAACGCAACAACTGCAATTACTATAGAGGCTAATGTGGAAATTAATTTTTTGTTCATGGTGTTTGTTTTTTGTTGGGATTAGTTTTTAATTATTTTAAATGTTTTTAGTTCAGAATTATTTTTTAATACTTTTATAAAATAGGTAGATGCATTGAAATTTTCCATTGGTATAGTTGTTATGTTTCCGGAAAGTTTATTTTCTGAAATTATTTTTCCTTTGGCGTCAAACAATTGATAAGATAACCCCAGTACATCAAGTTGATCTATTGATAAAATAACATTACTGATTGTTGGGTTTGGGTAAACAGAAAAGTTTAACTGAATGTTATTTACTGTTATCCCTGTTGTTACAGAAATGATATAAGGTTGTTGAATTCCTTCAGATAAATTTCCACTGCTTCCGGTTGAACCTGAGTAATCAATTTGTCCGATACTTATACTGATATTCCCTCCTGATCCGGAAATATCGCCACCCGCAGAAACTGTGTTTTGTTGTGCTTGAATTTTTATACAACTAAAAATAAATGCGCTGGATAAAATAATATGAGTTATTTTCATAAGAACTGGTTTTAGAATTAATTTTACAAGGCAAAAGTAGTTGGGCTTGTAAGAATGCTAAAATGAGACTAGCCTATAAAAAGCAGATTGGAAAATAATCAGAATGATATTTTTGTAATATTTAAAGGTGTTTTAGAGGATGTTTTGTGAATTCACAAACAAATTAATGTGAGGTGAGAAAGAGTTAAAATGTATTATTCTTCTTCCAATTTTTTTTCGAAAGTTCAAGCTTTACTTCTACAAAAGGAGGGAAGGCGGAGTTGGAAGGTTGTCTTTTGTTTCGTTCTGTTTCTTTCCAACCGGTTGTTTTGTAAAATTTTTCAGCACGCGTATCCGCAGCAGTTTCCAGCCAAATATTTTTGGTAGTTTTTTCAAAATACCAATTAAGCATTAATGTTTGTAGTTTTTTGCCGATTCCTTTTCCTTCTGATTGAGGTAAGATAAATAAGGCCCAAACGGAATTGCCTTTTAAATCTCCAATGGAAAACCCTACGATGGTATTATTTATTTCACAAACCCAACCTTTTCCTCGTATTGTAAGGTATTCAACCATGTCTTCATAGGTAACAAGGGAAGGGTTGGACAGAATATTTTCTTTGACTGATAGTCTGACAATCATCATTTGTTCGATGTCAGAAATTTGGGCTTCTCTGAAAATCATTTTTGGTTTTCCAACATTTTTTTCAACTAGCGGTTAATTTTTTTCAGCAAAAGTTTTAAATGCAGTCATGTATTTTAACGATTGTTTTTTAAATGCTCCTTGCATAAGAAATGCTAAAATTTTCATAAAACCTTTGAATTGAAACTCCTGCTCATTAGTAAGCTTTGTTTTGTTGTTTGAAAGCGCAACAAATTTATTACTTACATGATTATAAACTCCTTTTGCTTCGTAAGTTCCTGAAAATTCATGTGGGAGATTTCTGACTGTGACAGTTTCTATCATTTCCATTTCACGTTTTCCTGTTTTGAATTTTAGGCGCGATTTTGCACCAACTTGCCCGGGAGTTCCTGAAATATGCTCAAAGCTTATTAAGCCTTCCATCCATTCTTTCATGTTTTCTGGATTATCAAAAAGTTCAATTACTTTATCAATTGGTTTATTAATTTCTATATCTACAGCGTATTTCATGATTTGTTTTTTTAGTTTATAAAATAGGGTTTTAAATAATTTTTGATTTCCATTTCATTATAGTCGTCAGCAATATAAGCCATATAATTATCCGGTCTGACCAAAATAAAAAGTTGACTGTTTACCCCTGTTTTTTTCCATGTTTCTGTAAGCCCATGCTTTATAATTTTTATTGGAAAAGGAAAAGTTTTTTTAATTCTGTCATAAATTTCTGAATTTAATTCATCTTTACCAATATATAACAAATGAAATGAGGGCTCTTTAAATAATTCGTAAAATTTATTAGCAGAATGAGCTTCATCAATATAGGGTAAGCGCTCCCCAACAGTAAATGTTAGTTTTTGTTTTGTGGAAGATCTTGAAAGCGATTTTCCATTGTATGAATACCATATTTGAGAAATGGTTTTAAATATGCGGGGTCTTATACTATTTATTCCTAATATTTTTCCGGCTATATTTAAAGCAATGTATTTTCTGAATTGTCTTACAAACCAATTGTCGCTGGTCATTATATTAAATCCTCTGTCGGTAAATTTCATTAACCATTTGGCAAATGGCAAGCGCTCTTCTGTATAAGTATTTAATAGTTCAGGATGAGCATATTTTTTTAATACAAAGGCTATTTTCCAAGTTAAATTATAGGCATCTTGCAAACCGGTATTCATTCCTTGTCCGCCTGCCGGACTATGAACATGGGCGCTATCACCGGCTAAGAACACTCGGTTATTATTAAAGGTATTTACGCATCGGTGATGTAATCGGTAGACTGAAAACCAATTTACTTTTTCAAATTTTAATTTTAAGCCAATTGTTTCAGTTACAACTTTTTCAATATCTGAAAAGCTGATATCCTCCTTATTTACATATTCTTTAGGAAGAGTTCCGAGTACTCTGTAATATTTTTCTCCTTTTAGCGGAAGAAAAGCGCAGAAATTTTTATCGCCCGGACTAATCAATAGTTTATCGTATTCTAATTCCCAATCAACAACCGTATCAGCAACAAAAAATTTATTATCATATGTTCCGCCTTCAAATGAAAAATGCAATTGATGACGGACTGGGCTTTTAGCTCCATCGCAGGCAATAAGATATTCTGCTTTTATGTTTTTTATTTCATTATTGTTTCTTGTTTTTGCAATAACATGATTGGTGTTTTCTGTTATTTCAATAAATTCGGTATTCCAATGAACAATTTTATTGTTGTCAAGTAAATTTTTATAAAGGAGTTCTTCATTTTTACTTTGCTCAAAAGCAAGTAAATAATTAAATTCGGACATTCCTGTTCCTATTTCGCCAAGCAATACCTGCGCTTTTCGTTTTCCTTGAGAATATAAATTAAAGGAATTTATTTTTGTGCCTTGTTCAACTGCTTGTTGAGATAATCCTAATTGCTGGTATATTTCCAAACTTCTTGCTGTTACAGCAATTGCTCTCGACTCAATGGTTGGTCCCGATTTTGTATCTATAATAATAAAGTCAATACCAAACCGCATTAATTGGTTTGCAGCCATTAAACCGGTAGGACCAGCACCAACAATAAGTACTTGAGTTTGCATGGAGTAAATGTTTAAGTACTAAATATACAATATTATTTGAAATAGTATTATAGTTTGATGGATAAGAGCAAGTGCCCACCAAAACCTAATTCTACAATCTTTTGAAGTGTGGAAATTCGTACTTCTTTAATATTGTTTTCGAGTTTAGATATGTATGACTTAGTGGTACCACACTTTTCAGCCAGCTCCTCTTGTGTCAATCCTTTTTCTAATCTCGCTTCATGAATTAATGCGCCAATTTTAAATGCTTCGTAACCAGATTCGAGTTCATCTCGTTTTGGCGATCCTCGCTTTCCATAGTGCTCATTTTTAAATTGATTGAGCGTTTTGTACTTACTTTTTTTGTTTTTTGTTTTTGACTTCAGTTTCATATTCACATTTGATTAGCAAAGCTTTTTTAATCTCTTTTTTGGGCGTTTTTTGAGTTTTCTTTTGAAAGCCATTTGTCAAAACAATTAGTTGCCCTAGGTCAAAAAAACAAAATATGCGAAATATATCATTTCCTTGTTGTATTCTAATTTCAAAAAGTGATTCAGTGCCCTCCAAATGTTTTAAATATGTTTGAGGGACTCTTGGTAATTCTTCTATTAAGTCTAAAGTCCAAATGATTTTATCCTGAATTTTTCTGCTTTGCTTTACAAAAAAATCTTGAAAATAGTTTTTGTAAAAAATGATCGTTCTGCTTTTTTTACTCATGACAAATATACAAAAGTTGTTCTAAAGTGCAACTATTTAATTGTGATTATTTCTGTTTTGTTTGATTTACCCATATATTTCTTCTAATTCTAACTTGCTAATCCTAGAGTAAATCGCTCCTTTTGTTCTGCCGAAGTGTTTTGCCAAATCTTTTACGTGAATTCCTTCGCAATACATTTTGGTTAATTCATCATCTAGTTCGGTTGTCCATGGTTTATAGGCATCTTTGTGTTTTTCCCTGAATGTAGCTACTGAATAAGCTTTTTCTTTTGTAATATTTTCACATGCAGGAGAAGTTTCATTTTCTTCAATTTTTTCAGTAATGTTAATCTGTTCGCTCGATTCTATTTCTGAGAGGTTGGGTTCTTCTGTAATTACCTTTAAAATGTTTATATGAGGTGAATTTGGAAATCCATCTGATACGAGTGTTTCCGGTATATAAATGTTGTTTTTTGTCCTGGTTATAGCTACATACAAGAGATTAATTTCTTCATTAAATTTTGAGATACTGCTTTCAGCCATTTGAGTATTACTTTTAAGTTTCTCCAATTTCTTTTGAGAAATAAAGTCATTTGCTAACTGAATAGAATCATATTCCATTCCTTTGCAACGATCAACTGTTGAAAAAATCATTTCGGCACTTTCTTTGTCATCATTCTTTACATGTTTGTCCTTGATGGATTTAATGATACTTGGAATTTCATTTCCATATTCTTTTACAATTTCCAACATCATTCCCAGCTGAGCATCTTCTGTTTTTTCGATATATTCTTCCAGTTCAAGAATATTCCGCATCGAACGAATAAGATGATCTTTTATTAGGAAATGTTTGCTATTGTATAAATTTAAAACATCGTAAAGTGAAGCACCGTCATCCGCATAGGTGTACGAGTTGATGTTTCCTTCAAAATAAATTTGTTTTACATTGGCTTTTTCTTTCACATATTCAATGGCTTTAAGCAATAAGCCTAGATTTGTACGCGCAATAGTAGCCTTTGTTTTAGTTTGTAAATTTTTTCCTTGTCCTTTTATAGTGATTAGATTTTGATTTAATCCTATCTTTTTGAATTCAAGATTTGCATAGCCAGATTCGAAATGTCTTGTCCGAACCGAAAGCTGGTAGATAGATTAAAAGTATTGAAGTTTACTTTTTCTAAAGCGTTTATGGCAAATCGCCAGGAATAGATTTGTTGGTGCGTATCACCTACAATTACTTTGGTGGCTTTTTGTTTTAAAATGATATCTAACATAGCTGCTGATGCATCTTGCCCTTCATCAAATAAAATATAATCGTACTTCAGATGTGGATTAGATAGCTGAAATTTTTTGATATAAAAATCATGATTGATTTCTATTTCGCCTTTGTCCATTTTTGACAAGAACTGTATCGTTTGATTTTCAATGTATTTGTAGTTTATGCGGACAAACGTTTTAGCATTATGATCAGTAACAATGTCTAAATAATTTAATTCTTCAATTTTTTGTTTGTCGCTATTGCAATAATAAGTGATGAATTTGCTGATGTGGTTGGCAACAATATATTCAGCATGCTTTTCGCCTGTGCCTTTTATTCGAAGCAACTCAGCAATTTCATTGATTTTATATCCTTGTAACCTGACCTTATATCTATATCTGAAAATGATATGTTTGTAGGCAAGTGAATGTGCTGTTTCTACTTTTACGTTTTTTAAACCTTCTTTTTCAAACTTTTTAATGGCTTCCAGTTTTACTGATTTGTTGAAAGCGAGGTAAAGTATCTTACAGTTTTTAGGGCGGGTTTTTGCGTATTCAACAATGGTTGTGGTTTTACCTGATCCTGCTACTGCGTTTATTTTAATATTGCCTTTGGAGTTGATTATTAGTTGTTGTTCAGGGGTTAGGTGCATATATTATTTTTGGTTATAATCTTGAAGCCGCAATTTGCGACTTCAAGTAAGGGTTAATATTGTTTTGTAAATCTGCTTGCCCAATTCTCATTTGGTTTCCATTCCATGATGCTATGATTCATAAATTCTAGTTTTGGGTTATAAATCGTAATTAGATACATCTTTTTTTCGCGACTCCAGCGTTTGATTTGTTTTTCTCTTGCGATGGCATCGTTAATATATGTGTGCCTTTCGTAAAATATTAGATTGTAACAGTAATACCTGCCTGCAAAAGATGCAGCATTTCCTCTGTTTAAATAATGTTCTATAAGTCTCTGTTCTAAAGAGTTAGTTACTCCAACATAGAAGGCATTCTTATTTGGATTGGTGGTTATGTATACAAAGTAATTGTGGTTCTTCATTATGTTTGTTCTCATTTTATGGTTTAGATTTCTCCACTTCGGTCGAAATGACAAAATTGTGGTCGGAAGGACAGTTGGGGCGACTTTGTTTTTGTTGTTTCATGGATGATTGTTCTCATTTCATGGTTTGTTAGTTTCCTCCGCTTCGGTCGGAAGGACAGGAGCTCCGATTCAACATTTTCCTGTCATTTCGAGTGTAGCGTAGCGAAACCGAGAAATGAAAAAGTCGCCTCTCTGCTCCCAAAGAGGACGACTTATCGTTCACACACCAATCAACCATTATTTTTTGGAATCGAGCATCAATAGCTCGCTCACTTCAATTTCTGTTGAGTAACGTTTCACACCTTCTTTGTCGGTATAATTGTTATTTATCAATTTTCCTTCAATAGCTACTTCGCTTCCTTTTTTCAGAAATTTCTCTACTATTTCAGCTGTTTTTCCCCAGGCAATTAAATTATGCCATTGTGTGTCTGTTACCTTTTCGCCTTTTGCATTTTTATAGGTCTCGTTTGTAGCTATACTCATTTTAGCTAATTTTTTTCCGCCATTTAATGCTTTCACTTCCGGATCCATTCCCAGGTGACCAATCAATTGTACTTTGTTTTTTAATGCGTTCATACTGTTTTTTTGTTTTGTGTACCTGCTTATAGGCAAATACTGGTTTATAATTTATTTTTTGTTTTTGTCAGAAAAACGGTTGATTGTTTTTGACGGTGCAAATGTGTGGCGATTTCAAAACCCGATTCGGTATTTAAACGCGTATAATCGAATTTATCCGTGTATACTCGGGTAGAACGGATAATTTTTATACATTCGCATCGCTAAAAACAATTACTCCAGGCATATTTTAGTAGTATAAATTAATTACTAATCAAAGTCCTTGCACTACTCCGGCAGGCATAAGAAAATTTTAAAAGTGTATGAGTAAAGTATGTTTGGAGTGTGGAGACTCCTTTAAAGGTAGAACCGACAAAAAATTTTGTTCAGATTTATGTCGAAACAGTTTTAACAACAAAATAAAAACATCTACCAGCGATTATTACCGGACGGTAAACATAACCCTTCGTAAAAATTACAAAATTCTGGAAGGTCTGGTTCCCGAAGAAACTGCCAAAGCTTCCAAAGCAAAGTTGTTACAAAAGGGGTTCAATTTTAGTTTTTTCACCAATGTGTACATCACTAAAAAAGGAACCAAGTATTATTATTGTTATGAATACGGCTATTTGCCTATTGATAACGATTATTACTTTTTGGTGAAGAGGAAAGAGGAAGGCAAATAATACCACCGTTAAATTCCTGCCAAAGCCCCTAACTTTAATTGGCAAGGATGAAGTAATACAAAGTTTTGTATCTTTAAGAAACCATTTGTGCTTTTAAATAGTTGAGTGTTCTAAACGCTAACTACTAATTGCTACAAAACGCAATGTTATGCCAAGTATAACAAAAAATTAATTTAAACAAATACTAATACTATGAAAAAAATACAATTCAAAGTAAGCATCAATGCACCAGTTACCAAGGTTTATGATTTTATGCTTGGAATCAAAAATAAATCAACATATGAGCAATGGACAGCATTGTTTAATCCTACATCAACCTATGAAGGAACTTGGGACAAAGGAAATAAAATATTATTTGTTGGAGTAGATGAGAAAGGAGAAAAGGGAGGGATGGTTTCCAAGATAGTTGACAACATTCTTAATAAATTTGTCTCAATTCAACATTGTGGTTTAGTGCAAGGAGGCAAAGAAATTACTGAAGGACCGGATGTAGAAAAATGGGCAAACGGGCTTGAAAACTATACTTTTGAAGAAAACAATGGGACTACAACTGTTACAATTGACCTAGATATCACGGAAGATTTTTTGGATTATATGAATGAGTCTTATCCCAAAGCACTTGCAAAGCTGAAAGAAATTTGCGAAAAATAATTATTAATTTACTGTCTGTAGTAAATCATTAAAAATTATCAGTATCAAATTCAAAAAATATCATGTACAATTTTTCATACTTCAAAGAAAATGATAAGCAAATAATTTTGGATTTCATAGAAGAAAATCCTTTTGCTTTTATGACAGGAAGTTATTTATCGGGAGTGCAAATTGCAACTCAAATACCTGTTTTACTTGAAGTAAGAGATGGTGAACTTTTTTTACAAGGACATATAATGCGAAACACAGATCACCATAAGGCATTTGTTGAAAATCCTAATGCATTGCTTGTGTTCACCGGTCCGAGTTGCTATGTGAGTGCTTCCTGGTATAGTAATCCTCAAATAGGTTCAACTTGGAATTATATGAGTGTACATATTGGTGGGCAAATAAATTTCATGTCGAATGATGAATTAATTCAGTTTATGCGTAAGTTGACTTTAAAATTTGAAAAAGGAAATACTCAATCATTAACTTTTTACGACAATTTACCCGAACAGTTTTTAAATAAGATGATGCCGGCAATTGTTGGTTTTGAAATTAAGGCAGAAAAAATTGAAAATGTTTTTAAGCTCAGCCAAAACAGAGATGAAAAAAGTTATCTAAATATAATTTCAAAGCTTGACGAACTAGGTGGTAATAGTGCTTTAATTGCATCAGAAATGAGAAAGAGAAAAGCAGAGTTGTTTCCTGATGGAGTTAAATGGGATGCTTCAAAATTCGACTCATAAAAACGAATGAGCTATAATGTATCCGTATCACAACAAAATAAAACAGCGAATAAAAAATAACGAATTGCAAGGTTATGAGTATGTAGATAAATACAAAACAATAAGTCCTTGTTTGTTGTTATATTTTACAACGGAGCCAAAGGTTAAACCTATAAGAGAGCATAGGTTTCAAGAGTACGAAGAGTTATTTAGTAGTCTCAATAAACTAAAGTAAAAATTAAAATCATGAGTAAAAAGAAATTATCAGCCAACGAAAGTGCAGAGCTTTTAAAAATATTGCAAATCCGTTTTGAGAAAAACATGAATCGCCACAAAGGTGTTGACTGGGCTAAAGTGCAAGCAAAGTTGCAGACTAAACCCGAAAAAATGTGCTCGCTTGATGAAATGGAGTTAACAGGTGGTGAGCCGGATGTAGTTGGGTTTGATAAAAAAACAGGAGAATATATTTTTTATGATTGTTCTCCAGAAACACCAAAGGACAGAAGAAGTTTTTGTTACGATGAAGCAGCACTAAAATCGCGAAAAGAACACAAACCAAAAAATAGTGCTATGGGAATGGCAAAGGAAATGGGGATTGAAATTTTAACTGAAGAACAATACCGCGAACTTCAAAAACTCGGACAATTTGATACAAAAACATCGAGTTGGTTAGCAACCCCTGCTGATATCAGAAAATTGGGTGGAGCTATTTTCGGTGATTACCGTTTCGGACGAGTATTTGTATATCACAATGGTGCCGAATCATATTATGGTGCAAGAGCATTTCGTGGTTCATTAAGGGTTTAGCTAATTAGTTTTATACAATGCAATAATTGAATGAAAAGCTTGCTTACTTGTATTATCGTAATTTTTTGTATTAACAATGTGATTGCACAAAGTCAGACAGATACAATTGCAATTAAAAAACAATTGGATTTAATTCATGAACGCGACCAAAAAACACGAAAAGGAATTGACTCTGCTTCTTACATCAAGCTAATTGATAGCACTAATTTGCTACAAGTAGAAACGCTTATTTCAAAATATGGTTGGTTAGGAAAAAGTTTTGTTGGAGCAAAAGGAAATAACACAATTTTTTTGGTAATTCAACATTCAGATTTAAAGACACAGGAAAAATATTTTCCAATGATGCAAAAATCTGTAGATATTAGTGAATCAAGGCCAAGTGATCTGGCTCTTTTACAGGATAGAATATTGATGCGACAAGGCAAAAATCAAATTTATGGTTCTCAGGTTGTGTTTAATAAAACAGGTGGGCAAGAATTTTATCCCATTGAAGACGAAAAAAATGTAAACCAGCGTAGAGCAAAAGTTGGGCTTCAACCAATTGAAGAGTATGCAAAGTTTTTCGGGATTGAATATAAATTTTCAGATAAATAATTTCTTAGTTTATTTAAAAAACGTCACACTATTAAGTGTGACGTTCTCATTTTAGGGATGCTGCTTATTTTGCTATTTTCTTTTCATTAATTCAATTACTGCATTATTCACATTTACAAAACCACCTGAGATACAAATTTCAGAAACCTTTTTCTTAACAGGTTTCATTTTTTTTCTCAAGCCTTTTGGTTTTTTTAATCCGGGTACATTCACTTTACCACTGTATGGAACAACTGTTTTCATCATTACGTCTTTTACTTCTTCTGCTTTTAATTCGGGGAAATAAGTTCTGATAATTGCAGCAACACCTGCAGTGCTTGGAGATGCCATACTTGTACCTGATAAACTTTCATATTTGCTTCCTGGTACTGGTGCATATACATCAACACCGGGTGCAAATAGATCTACTTTTGTTTGTCCGTAATTTGAAAAACTACCAATAATCATTTCTCCTTTTTTATACGCACTTGCTCCAACTTGAATCCAGTTTGTTGCCATACCGCCACCTAAAAATTCACGGCTGGGATAAGATAATTCCACATCATTATTTTTTGCTTCGTTACCTGCAGCATGAATTAATAATACATCTTTTGATTGAGCATATTTTACGGCTTCATCCACTAATTTTTTATCGGGAGAATAATATTTTCCAAAACTCATATTGATAACTGTTGCACCATTATCAACAGCATAATAAATAGCATTGGCTACATCTTTATCGCGCTCATCACCATTTGGAACAGCCCTTAAAATCATAATTTTCACATTGTTTGCAATTCCTTCAATGCCTATTTTATTTCCGCGGCTGGCAGCAATAATTCCTGCAACGTGAGTACCATGTCTTGCATCAGGACCTTGCACATGATTATTTCCGTAATATTTTTCAGATGAATTATTTACATCGTCACCAACCATATAAGTTCGTAGTGAATCTGAATCTAATTTGTTGTATTTCACCATTGGCTCTAATTGTTCCAAACCTTCTTTTACTTGCTCCTCAATTTCTTCAGGTTTTACCAATCCCAAAGATATAGCAGGTATGATGGCTTTGTTCAATTGTGTTTCCATGTCACCTTCAGGAACATATTTTTTAAAAGCTTCTTTATTTAATATTCCATTGTTTTGCTTTTTTACTTTTTGCAAGTATGCATCTACAGCATGAACACTTTCCAATTGTTTTTCCTGATTTTTTAAATCAGTAGTAAACTTTTCTCTTAGCTTTTTGTATTCCTGATAATCTTTTAATTCATCACCACTTAGTTTAGACTCATCTGTTAAGTCTTGATATTTCTTTTTTCCTTTTTGAACTATTCTTGCAAGTTCAGTTGCTTCATGATTGATATCGCCATTTTTACCTCCTAAAAAACTCCAGCCATTCACATCATCAATATATCCATTGTTGTCATCGTCTTTTCCGTTATCAGGAATTTCATCTTCATTTATCCAAATCACATCTTTCAGATCTTCGTGATTGGGATCTACACCGCTATCAATAACTGCAACAATTGTAGTCTTAGTCATTTTTTTAGAAGTACTTGTGGCAAGTGTTTTATAAGCTTCCTCAGAACCAACACCATAAACTTTGTCCTTTTTAGGATCTAAGGTTTGCCAGTTGTCAGGATTTTTTTTCTGTGCAAAAACAGAAGTTGTAAAAAAGACACTTACTAATAAGAGTATGTTTTTCATAATACGATTTTAATTAAACTATACGAAAATATGGATATTTAAGTAATTTTTACTCATTTAGAGTAGGAAAGTAGTGGATATTATATGAGTGGTTAGGAAGTTGGATGAGTGGAACAAAATGAAATTACTTTTATAAAGCAAAAACCCCTTTCCTTGTTAAGGGATAGGAGTTTAAAATGAGATTAGAGAGGTCTAACAAAACTCCTCAAAAGCCATTTTTAAATTGTCGGCAATCATTTGTGCGTTGCGTCCTTCAATATGATGACGTTCTACAAAATGAACCAATTTGCCATCTTTAAACAATGCAATTGCCGGTGATGATGGCGGATACGGAGCAAAATGCTTGCGCGCTTCTGCTACAGCTTCGGTATCAAATCCTGCAAAAACAGTAGTGATTTTATTTGGACGTTTAGCTCCTGTTAAAGATAATTTTACTCCCGGACGAGCCGCTCCTGCTGCACATCCGCAAACAGAGTTTACAACTACTAATGTTGTCCCCGGACTGTTAATTGCTGCATTTACAGCATCTGGGTTTGTTAAATCTTCAAAGCCAACTGCAGTAAGCTCTGCTTTCATTGGCGACACAATACTTTCTGGATACATGATATTTATTTTTTAGTTTATTTAAGCGTGTTTTACACTACAAATTTACGAATAAAGTACAAAAAACAGAACATTTTTACCTTTATATGATACTATCGTTCAAATGAATATATTTGTTCTTCAAAATCCTTCATAAAATGAAAATAAAAATTGGAATTGTAGCTGCTACCCTTGTTTTTACTGGAATTCTGAATTCTCAGGCTCAAACAAAATTAGTTGAAAAAGTAACCCGAAAAGGCTCCGAATTGGTCATTTCGTACGAAAAATATAAACTGGCTAACGGATTAACTGTTTTGGTGCACGAAGATCATTCCGACCCTATTGTTTATGTGGATGTAACTTATCATGTTGGCTCTGCGCGTGAACAAGATGGCCGCTCCGGTTTTGCACATTTTTTCGAACACATGATGTTTCAGGGTTCAGAACACGTTGGTGATGAGCAACATTTTAAAATTGTGAGTGAAGCTGGTGGAACCTTAAACGGAACTACCAATTTAGATAGAACAAATTATTTTGAAGTACTGCCATCAAACCAATTAGAAGTTGCCATGTGGTTGGAGGCTGATCGCATGGGATTTTTGTTGGACTCTGTTACCCAGAAAAAATTTGAAGTGCAACGCTCAACCGTAAAAAATGAACGTGGACAAAATTACGATAACCGTCCGTATGGTTTAGCAGGAGAAAAATCCTCTGCTGCTTTGTATCCAACTAATCATCCTTATTCTTGGTTAACAATTGGATATATCGAAGATTTAAATAGAGTAGATGTAAATGATTTGAAAAAATTCTTCATGCGCTGGTATGGTCCAAAAAATGCAACCTTAACTGTTTCCGGTGATGTTACTCCTGATCAGGTGGTGAAGTTGGCAGAAAAATATTTCGGACCAATTGTTCCCGGTCCCGAAGTAAAAGCACAAACATTTCCTGCAGTTATTTTGGATAAAGACAGATATATTTCTTATGAAGATAATATCCGTGCTCCAATGATAGATTTTGCTTTTCCAACTGTTCCTGCACGTTCTGCTGATGAAGCAGCATTGGATGTATTAGCAGAAGTTTTATCAGGAAGTAAATCTTCTGTTTTCTACCAGAATTTTGTAAAATCACAAATGGCCATGTCGGCAAATGCCGGTCATCCAACTGCAGAACTAGCGGGTAGTTTTGATATTACTATCCGTACTTTTCCCGATAAAACTTTGGCTCAGATGGATTCATTGGTGCGTTACTCTTTGCTTCAATTCGAAAAAATTGGTGTGACAGATGAAGACATCCAAAAATTTAAAGCAGGATTTGAAACACAAATGATTAATTCATTATCCAGCGTTCAAGGCAAAGGTGCTATGCTGGCTTCTAACGAAACGTTTACAGGCAATCCGAATTATATCACAAAAGAAATTGAGCGTTACAATAAAGTAACCAAGGAAGACGTAATGCGCGTTTATAATACTTATATCAAAAATAAATATGCTGTTATTTTAAGTGTTTGTCCGAAAGGAAAATCAAATATTGCTGCAAAGCCAGATAATTATGTTCCGGCTCAACGAAACGTTAACGCTCCGGAAGCAGCGGAATACAAAAGCTTAGTTTATAACAAAGCAAAAGATACTTTTGACAGAAGCAAAAAACCTGCAGCTGGTCCAAACCCGGTTGTGAAAGCTCCTGATTATTGGAAACAAAACTTTGATAACGGATTAAAAATTATTGGTGCAAAAAGTGATGAAGTTCCAAACACAACTTTACAATTAAGTATTGAAGCTGGTCATCGATACGAGAAAAAAGAACAGGCAGGAATTTCTCAATTGCTAACAAGTATGATGAACGAATCAACTACCAAACATACTGCTGAAGAAATTGGTGAAATGTTGGAAAAGCTAGGAAGTAGTGTAAGTATAGGAAGTAACGGACAGGATATTATACTTTATGTTTCCTCACTTACAAAAAATTTAGATGCTACTCTGGCGATTGCAGAAGAAATGCTTTTCCAACCAAAATTTGATAAAGAGGAATTTGAACTGATAAAGAAACAACGCTTGGAGGCAATTGCTAACCAAGTAACACAGGCAACTACTGTTGCTAACAATGTGTATGCAAAATTACTTTATGGAAAAGATCATATCATGAGTATTCCATCAATGGGAACAAAAGAAACTGTGACTGCTTTAACTGTTGAAGATGTTAAAAAGTTTTATACTGATAATATTTCTCCAGGTATTTCAACTCTGGTAATTGTTGGAGATGTTTCCAAAGAATTGGTTTTGCCAAAAATAAATTTCCTGAAAAATTGGAAAGGACCAAAAGTAGTTCATGCCCCTGAAGTTCCTGTGCCTGCAATTGACAAAACAAAAATTTATTTTGTGAACAAAGACAAAGCACCACAATCTGAAATTCGTATTGGTTTTATGTCGATGCCATATGATGCAACTGGAGAGTTTTACAAATCAGGAATTATGAATTTTACTTTAGGTGGAGCTTTTAATAGTAGAGTGAATTTGAATTTAAGAGAAGCGCATGGTTTTACTTATGGTGCCCGTTCTGGTTTTCAGGGAAATCAATTCCCTGGTCCGTTCACCGCAAGTGCAGGTGTTCGCGGTGATGCAACAGACAGTTCTGTGGTTGAGTTTATGAAAGAAATAAAGCTGTTTGCAGATAAAGGAATAACGAATGAGGAGTTGGTATTTACAAAAAACTCTATGGGGCAAAATGAAGCATTGAAATATGAAACATCCAATCAAAAAGCAGGTTTTGTTAAACGTATTATAGATTACAATTTAGAAAAATCGTATACCGACAAACAAAACGAAATTTTAAAAGCAATTACAAAAGAAGAAATAAATGCACTTGCTAAAAAACAATTAACGTATGATAAAATGTCTATTCTGGTTGTAGGGGATAAATCAAAAGTGTTTTTACCATTAACAAAACTAGGATACGAAGTAATTGAATTGGATGCCGATGGAAATGTGATTAAAGGTCCGGATTTGAAGAAGAATGAGTACAGAGATACAACTAATCCAACCAATACAAAACCGGAAGAAGGAAATCCAAACACAGTAAAACCGTTACCGAGAAATACGGAGAATCCGAGATAGTTTTGTTAAGATTTGGGGAATAACATTAGGTTATTCCCTCTTTCTCTGAAAAAACGACTTTAAGAGCGCTGTACTTTCATCCGCTAAAACACCCGAAAGGATTTCAGTTTTAGGATGAAGCAAAGAGTTGGTAATAAGATTGTATCCTCGTTTAGTATCAGCAGCACCATAAACAATTTTGCCTAATTGTGCCCAGGCAATAGCGCCTGCACACATTACACAAGGTTCAAGTGTTACATACAAAGTACATTCATTTAAATATTTTCCATTTAAAAAATTAGCAGCAGAGGTAATGGCTTGCATTTCCGCATGTGCAGTTACATCGTTTAAACGTTCAGTTAAATTATGCGCACGGGCAATAATTTTATTCTGACAAACCACAATAGCTCCCACAGGTACTTCATCAGCATCATAAGCTTTCTGAGCCTCTTTCAAAGCTTCACGCATGAATGATTCGTCACTAAAAACGGTTAATTCCATATCGTAAAGATACTATTCCTTCCGCAAATTTTTATGCCTAACCCAAGCTTTATTTTTAGTAATTTCGCATTGCTATTTTATAGCATTTATAATTTATAATTCATCATTTATAATTACAAAAAATGTTACGATCACACACTTGCGGAGAATTACGAATTTCAAATGCAGGGCAAACCGTTACACTCAGCGGATGGGTTCAAGGAGTTAGAGATAAAGGTTCTTTGCTTTGGATAGATTTGCGCGACAGATATGGAATTACTCAAATTACAATTGAAACGGATAAAGCTTCAAAGGATTTGGTGGATGTTGCGCGTACCTTGGGTCGTGAATTTGTAATTTCAGTTACAGGTTCAGTTGCGGAGCGGTATTCAAAATCTGATAAATTGGAGACTGGTGATATAGAAATTAATCCAGAAAAAATTGTTGTTGTAAACTCTGCCATAACTCCTCCTTTTACAATTGAAGACGAAACAGATGGTGGTGATGATATCAGAATGAAATATCGTTATTTGGATTTGAGAAGAAATCCGGTACGTAAAAATTTAGAATTGCGCCATCGGATTGCTATTGAAGTGCGTAACTATTTAGATAAATTAAATTTCTTAGAAGTAGAAACGCCAGTATTGATCAAGTCAACTCCAGAAGGTGCAAGAGATTTTGTTGTGCCTTCACGAATGAATCCAGGTGAATTTTATGCATTACCTCAATCACCACAAACATTTAAACAATTATTGATGGGTGGTGGGTTTGATAGATACTATCAAATAGTAAA